>Ga0182024_10007235_pt1 | contig 24007 bp, 21 predicted proteins | sample P32metaG_FD_120480 | JGI IMG/M metagenome (GOLD analysis project Ga0182024, IMG submission 120480) | Permafrost microbial communities from Stordalen Mire, Sweden - P3-2 metaG (Illumina Assembly) | ecosystem: Environmental > Terrestrial > Soil > Wetlands > Permafrost | place: Sweden: Stordalen...
GTAGACGCGCTTCCTGCTTGCTTTGAAAACCGGCTCTTGATGAATGGCTTCCGCCGTATGAGAAATCTCCTCGTCGGCTCCCGCCCAAGCCGCAGTTGAGCCCAGAGCGAGTCCGCCGAATGCGATCGCCGCGCCGACGATTGCTTGCCGCCGCGTAGGCCGATTCTCCAGCGCCGCCGGAATTGTTCTGTCGCTTGTCCTCGTGATCATCGTCATCGTCGTCGTCCTCTCCGTATTTTTTGCCTTCAACTTCCCACCGCATGACACCACCGCCCGAAAATATGTTCAAGATAATATTTCAATGGACAGGGGAACCCCTTCGCGGCATACTTCAGCGCTTGAAGAATACGGAGGCCTTATGCCTTACCCCGTTGGTCATCGCGCGGCCGTGAGGAAAGACATCATCGACAGCGCACGCAGGCTATTCAACCGGCATGGCTTTGAGAGCGTCTCTTTGCAGCAGATCATGGCGGGTGTGGGTCTGACACACGGCGGATTCTATAGTTACTTCAATAGCAAGAGCGATCTGTATACCGAGGTACTAGGATGCTTCTTCACCGACCCACAGTGGAAAAGCTGCTGGGAGGGCGTGCATGTCGATCTGTCATCGACCGACGTAGGCTCGCAAGTCGTCCGCGCTTATCTATCGCGCCAGCATTTCGAGGACGTAGAGAACTCCTGCCCCATGGTTGCCTTGCCGACCGACGTCGCCCGTAGCGGTGTAAGTGCGAGGCGCGCCTTGAAACCGTGTTCAAGGCAATGGTAAGCGTCCTGGAGCGGAGCCTGATCCAGAATGGCCGACGTCGCCGCGCCACCGCGCAAAGCATAGCCGCGCTGTCCATCGGAGGCATGATCGTAGCTCGTACCATGGTCGACCGGGACGGTGCAGACGAGTTGCGCGCTGCCTGCATGGCGGTCGCGCTCGATCTTGGCGGCTGGAACAAAAAGGGCAAATCGGAAAACGGCAACGCGCGGCGACCCCGCGCGCCAAGTGGCTGCGGCCTAGCGGCACCGGCGCCCAGTTCCCAGCCGAGCCGTAGCTAACCCACGCGCATCGCCATTCCGGTCCCGCTCACTTCCGCGCGAACAAATTGTCGAACACGCTGCGGCCCACCGATGCACCGTAGGCGCCGGCGATACCGGGGACGAAGGCGAGGAACGACTCGTAAATTTGCGCTCGCTCCGGTTTCTGCGAAAGAAAGAAGTAGGCCAGCCATTCCACGATTGGCACGAACACTCCTACGAGCAACACCCAACGCCAGGGCCGCCGCGGGCTGAGAAACCCTAGAAGCATGTTCGCCATCAGGACCACCATCGCGGTGAGCAGCAAGTCGCTGACTTTGATGTCGAGCCATCCCGCGAGCACTCCCGACAGCGCGGCCAGCGCGTAATAAAGACGATCTCTGGCGGCTTTTCTTGCGGGATTTTCGCTTGATTCCTGCGTCATGTCTTTGCTTGCATCTTAATCTTCATGGCGACGCAAACGGTAGAGCGGCGGGCGCGTGTCTGCCGGGCGGGGACGCCCGGCGCTCCACCGTTTATGTAATCAGTAAGTGTAGAAGCCGCGGCCGCTCTTACGTCCGAGCCAGCCTGCATCCACCATCTTAATAAGCAGAGGACATGGCCGATACTTCGGATCCCCGAGACCGTCGTGCAGCACGCGCATGATGTCCAGGCAGACGTCGAGCCCGATGAAGTCAGCCAGAGTCAACGGGCCCATGGGATGCGCCATTCCAAGCTTAAAGACTTCATCGACCGCCTCCGCGGTTGCGACGCCTTCCATCACGGCATACATCGCTTCATTGAGCAGAGGCATTAGGACGCGGTTGGAGACAAAACCGGGAGCATCGTTTACCTCAACTGGAGTCTTCTCTAATTTCACGGCCAGCTCACGCACTGTATCAAATGTCGCCTGCGAGGTCGCCAGGCCGCGAATGACTTCGACTAGTTTCCTCACCGGCACGGGGTTGAAGAAGTGCATGCCAATCACCTTGTCAGCGCGCTGGGTAAGAGCGGCGATTTTAGTAATTGAAATCGAAGATGTATTGGAGGCAAGAATTACCTCGGGCTTCATGATTTGATCCAGGTCGCGAAAAATCTGTGCCTTGATCTCAAATTTTTCGGTCGCGGCTTCGATTACCAGATCGCACTCGGCCAGCTTGGAGCGATCGATCGTAGAGGTAATTCGCTTGAGGGTTGACGCCTTGTTGTCTTCTGTAATCTTATTTTTCGTTATCTCGCGATCGAGGTTTTTCGCGATTGTAGCGAGGCCCCGATCGAGAAAGCGCTGCTCCACATCACACAAAATGACGCTGAATCCGACCCGCGCGAACACATGGGCGATGCCATTGCCCATGGTGCCCGCACCAATGACTCCCACTCGCTGAATTGCCATGATTGCCTCATCGAATCTACCCAAAGATAGAGGGGAACTTGAAAGTGTAGCAGAAGGTCAAGAACCTCTAACTTGCTTATCTCTCATCTGCTGTCCATGGATTACCAAAGAACTAAGACCTCCGCTGTGATCGATGTTGAGCCGAATTCCGATTACATTCCTAGCGCACTCCCCGGCGAAGAACTGAGTTCGTTCAGCGTCATCAGCCGAATGGGAAGGATGCGATGCGAAGACGTTCTTTCTTTAATGTGCGTCTTGTAGTGATAGACGCCGGTCACGATCGCTACCGATTCTGCGAGCCGGTCGCTTTACGGATACCTGGATTCAGCAAAATTGTCAGTGGAAGTGCGCAGCGAGCCAGACAACCGCGATCGCACCTTAGCGGCGATGGACGAAGGAACTAAATTGCCACATAACCTACTGAACAATATTCGAGGATTTCAGATGAGCACAGGAGTGTCCATGCGAAGCGCGGCTATCAGCATTATCTGGCTGACGATGATGTGCCTGGCGACGGCCGCCCAGAGCCCAAAGTCAGCGAATGATGAAACCGGCCAGATTATGGCTCTCGAAAGCGCGTGGAATCAGGCTGAAGTCCAACATGATACGCGAGCCATGGGCATGTTGCTGGGGGAAACTTATACCTACACAGATTCTGACGGAAGCGTATTGAACAAGAACCAATGGCTGGCTCTAATGAAAAAGGAGACAGCGAGTTTCGAACAATTGGGCAATAGCGGGATCAAGGTTTATCTGTATGGAAGCGTCGCCATGGTAACCGGGGGGTATCGGGAGAGGGTAAGACAGAAAAGGAATGTGATTGTGCGATCGGGTCGCTTCATCGACGTGTGGATAAAGCAAAATGGTTATTGGAAATGCGTTGGGGGGCAAGCAACGCTGATTATTCCTTAAGCATTACAGGCCGCCCCTTAATACTAGTTCGATTTTGATGGTCTGATAAAGTAAATCGCGCGTATGCAATATTTAATCCACTCTTGCTGAGTGAAACCCGAACTGAGAGCGGAGAGTTAATGCGAAGAGCGATTGCTGGCGTCATCTTGCTGGTGGCAATTTGCTGTCCTTTCGTTGCCCAAAACGCAGGTGTGCCTGGGAATGAATCAGGGAGAATCTTATCTTTGGAGAACTCCTGGGACCAGGCGGAAAAAAACCACGATTCCCGTGCCATGAGCATGTTGGTGGCGGATCCTTTTGACTACACCGACGACGATGGAAGCTACATGAACCGAGCGCAGTGGCTGGCTCATATCGAGAAGGCGGTGGACGAATATGACTACTTGGAAAGCAGCAAGATGGCCGTGCAGCAGCATGGGAACGTTGCCATCGTTAGCGGAATGTATAAAGAGCAGCTACGGGAAAAGGGGACGTCGGTTATGCGTTCTGGCCGTTTTACCGATACCTGGATCTACCAGAATGGCGAATGGAAGTGCGCGGCCAGCCAGTCCACGCTTATCAGCAACTAGAAGGTCGGCTGCGATGAACGAGTAACCGATTCGGGCGCCTCCGAATTTTTCCTATTTTTCTTTGGCGACAGTCAAGCGGGTTTCGGCGCGCTGCAGTGCGTCTTCGGCGCGAGTGTAATCGATCTCAGGATCGTCGCTCTTCAAGCGCTCTTCAGCGCGCTCTTTGGCTTTTTGGGCGCGGGTGGTGTCGATCTCCTGCGGACGCTCGGACGCCTCCGCCAAAATCGTCAACTTATCGGGGAGGACTTCGGCGAATCCCCAAGCTACGGCTAGAGTGTGCTCTGCGCCGCCAGATTTGTAAGTAATCGCGCCGACACCTAGCTCGGTAATAAGTGGGGCATGGCCGGGAAGGATGCCCAGATAGCCACCGCGGCCGGGGATCTGCGCCTCCTCCGCCGCTTCCTTTACCAGGAGTTTGGTGGGGGTGACGATTTCGAGTTGGAAGGTGTCGGGCATTTTGGTTGTTGGTCGTTAGTCGTTAGTCGTTCGGCATTCGGGGCAGCGTTCTTATTCACGCGCTCCCAACGACTAACGACCGACGACCAACGACTTTTTTACGCTGTTGCTTTCATTTTTTCTGCCGTCTCTAACACCTCTTCTATCGTTCCCTTCATGTAGAAGGCCTGTTCCGGGATGTCGTCGTACTTCCCTTCCACGATGCCGCGGAAACCTTTTACTGTGTCGGAGATTTTCACGTAGCGGCCGGGCGTTCCGGTGAATTGCTCGGCGACAAAGAAGGGTTGCGACAGGAATTTCTGAATTTTTCTGGCGCGAGCGACGGTTACTTTCTGGTCTTCGCTGAGTTCGTCGATGCCAAGGATAGCGATGATATCCTGCAGATCTTTATAAGTCTGCAGCGTTTTTTTGACCATCTGCGCTACGTCGTAGTGATCCTGCCCGACAATTCGCGGATCAAGAACGCGCGAGGTAGACGCCAAAGGATCGACAGCGGGATAGATACCTATCTCAGTTAGGGCACGAGATAGAACGGTTGTCGCATCGAGGTGAGCGAAGGTAGTAGCCGGAGCGGGATCGGTCAGATCGTCTGCGGGAACGTAAATTGCTTGCACCGATGTTACTGAGCCCTTCTTAGTCGAAGTAATGCGCTCTTGTAACTCGCCCATTTCGGTGGCTAGGTTTGGTTGATAACCCACGGCGCTCGGCATTCGTCCTAACAAGGCCGAGACTTCAGAACCCGCCTGGGTGAAGCGGAAGATGTTATCGATAAAGAGAAGTGTGTCGCTGCCTTCTTCGTCCCGGAAAAATTCAGCTACAGTTAAGGCCGTTAAGGCGACTCTTAGACGCGCGCCGGGGGGCTCGGTCATCTGGCCGTAGATGAGCGCGGCCTTTGATTCGTTGGGCTTGCCGGGTTTGATTACCCCGGACTCGGTCATCTCTAGCCAGAGGTCGTTGCCTTCACGGGTACGTTCGCCAACGCCGGCGAAGACGGAAAAGCCGCCGTGCTGCTTGGCTACGTTGTTGATAAGTTCCATGATGACAACGGTCTTGCCTACGCCGGCGCCACCGAAGAGACCGATCTTGCCGCCTTTAAGAAAGGGCTGAATGAGATCGATTACTTTGACGCCGGTCTCGAACATTTCCGCGGTGGTTGACTGCTCGTCGAATCGCGGAGCGAGGCGATGAATTGGCATGCGCTTGTCGCAGGCGATGGGGCCGAGATTATCCACGGGCTCGCCGATTACATTCATAACTCGCCCTAGCGTGCCGCGGCCCACGGGAGCGGAGATGGGGCCTCCCTGGTCGATGGTCTTCATGCCGCGCACCATGCCGTCGGTGGCCTCCATGGCGACGCAGCGGACCCGGCCCTCGCCGAGGTGCTGCTGCACTTCGAGAACGACATTGATGGGGGATGGTACGGTGAAGCCGTCGCTGACAACGCGGAGGGCCTGATAAATGGGAGGCATGGTTGCTTCGACGAATTGCACGTCGACGGCGGGGCCGGCGATCTGGATTACGTGTCCTATATTTTCTGCCATAAATAAAGTTCAATCCGGGCGGTTAAAGCTGCCGATTAATTCCGATCCTTCCGGCGCGGCTGAAGCCGCGCCCCTCCAAAACAAACGCCAAACCAAAATAAAGCAACGCCAAAATAAAGCGAAACCAAAATAAAAGCTAAGACTCGTATTTCTGTGCTGCGATCTATGCCGCTTAAGATATCGTTACTGTGCGGCAGCTGCTCCGCTTACTATTTCTATAATTTCTTTCGTGATCTTCGCCTGGCGCGCGCGGTTCATTGCCAAGGTCAGCGATTCGATCATGTCGCTGGCGTTGCTGGTGGCCGCGTCCATCGCCGTCATGCGAGCGGCGTGCTCGGCAGCTACAGATTCCAGCAGCGCGTGGAAAATCTGAATACCGATGTACTTCGGCAGTATGCCCTGGAAAAGTTCCTCTGGACTTTGCTCGTAAATGTAGTCGACAGGCTGGGTGGCAAATTCGGCTGCGACCTTGTCGATTTCTCCAGTATCGGGCTTGCGCGAACCAACACCAGCGGATTTTGCCGCCTCGATGCGCTGCTTGCGTTCCTCTTGCGTTGCCTCTTCCGCCATCTGGATATCGACTTCGCCGATGGACTTGATTGGTAGAACGCGCTCGGCCACCAGGCGTTGCGCTATGACCGACTTGAATTCGTTGAAGAGAATGTAGACGGCATCGATTTCTTCATTGATATACCGCTCGACGATGCGCTTGCTTAGAGTGGAGGCGAAATTGAAATCCACTTTGCCTAAGACTCCGACATATTCGCCTACGATTTGAATACGGCCGGCGCGTTGTATAGGGGTTTCATTGTCCTGATGGGCGGGAGAAACGTCCGTCGCTCCATCGGTAGTTTTGTTCTGATCTTCAGCATTTTCTGGTTGGCCATCTGGCGCCGCGGCTCTTTGCACGGCGCTAGGATAGCGGCGGCGCATGAAGTCGCGGCCTTTGCGGCCTATGGTTTCGATATCGATATTTGCTTCTGGTTTCGACTGGATGAATTTCGAAACCATTTTCAGAATATTGGTGTTGAACGCTGCGGCTAGACCTTTGTCTCCGGTGACGACAATCAGAAGAATGTTATTTTCCGGGCGCTCGGCCAGCAGGGGATGACGTGGCTCGCCGGTTTCGGGATCGTAGATATCGGCTCGCGACACTAGCGACTTGAGAACGTTAGTCAACATCTGCGAATAGGGGCGCGCGGCCATGGCGCCTTCTTGCGCGCGGCGCAACTTGGCGGCGGATACGGTTTTCATCGCCTTAGTAATCTGCCGCGTGTTGACCACGCTGCGGATGCGGCGCCGGATGTCGAGAATGTTGGCCATGACTTAATGCTTAGTAGATGGTTCTTTTTCTGCAGCTGTCGACTGCTTGGGTGTTGCGCTTGTCGTTTCGTTTGTCGTTTCGTTTTTCGCCCGACGTGGTTCGTCACTCGATGGGCGCTGGTCGTTAGTCGTTTTTTGCTGCTCGCTGTTTGCTGCTTGCCTTGAATCTACGAATTGCTGTTTTGCTTCCTTTATTACTCTGGACATCTCTGATTTTAAATTGTCGTCGAGGACCTTCTTTTCCATGATTGTGCTTAGAAGGCCTGGATTTGTGGTGTCTACGTATTTGTAGAGATCTTTTTCGAAATCGCGGACTTGATCTACCGGCATATCGTCCAGCACTCCGCTGGTCCCAGCGAAGATGATTAGAATCTGTTTCGAGAATGACAGTGGGCTGAACTGGTCCTGCTTGAGTAACTCGACTAACCTCTGGCCTCGACTTAGTTGCTGCTGCGTGGCTTTGTCTAAGTCGCTGCCGAACTGGGCGAACGCCGCTAACTCGCGGTATTGGGCTAGTTCCAACTTCAGCGTTCCGGCTACCTGGCGCATGGCTTTGATTTGCGCGCTGCCGCCTACTCGGCTTACGGAGAGACCTACGTTGACTGCAGGACGAACCCCTTGATTGAATAAGTCGGTTTCGAGATAGATCTGGCCGTCTGTGATCGAAATCACGTTGGTCGGAATATATGCGGACACGTCTCCGGCCTGGGTTTCGATGATGGGCAGTGCGGTTAGCGAACCTCCGCCTAGCTTGTCACTTACTTTGGCAGCGCGTTCTAATAAACGCGAGTGGAGATAGAAAACGTCTCCGGGATAGGCTTCGCGGCCGGGAGGGCGGCGAAGCAAGAGCGAAATTTCGCGATAGGAGGCAGCGTGCTTTGAGAGATCGTCGTAGATGCAAAGAGCGTGGCGTCCGTTATCGCGGAAGAACTCGCCCATGGCGCAGGCGGCATAGGGCGAGATGTACTGCATGGGCGCGGGTTCGGAGGCAGATGCGGCGACGACGATGGTGTATTCCATGGCGCCAGCATCTTCCAGAATTTTTACAACCTGCGCGATCGAGGAACGCTTCTGGCCGATGGCGTTGTAGATGCAGACGAGGTTGTTGCCCTTGTTGTTGATGATGGTGTCGAGAGCGACGGCGGTTTTGCCGGTCTGGCGATCTCCGATGATGAGTTCGCGCTGACCGCGACCGATGGGAATCATGGAATCGATGGCTTTTAATCCTGTGGCCATGGGCTCGCGAACCGGCTGCCGCTCGATGACTCCGGGGGCGATGCGCTCTAGAGCGATGAATTGATCCGAGGCGATGGGACCTTTGTCGTCGATCGGCACTCCGAGCGAATTAACGACACGTCCGATGAGACCATCGCCGACGGGAACGCTCATGATTCGGCCGGTGCGTTTGACTTCGTCGCCTTCCTTGATCTCGGTGAATTCGCCGAGGAGGACGACTCCGACCTGATCTTCTTCGAGGTTCATGGCGATGCCGGCTACGTTGTGCGGAAAGCTGAGGAGCTCTCCGGCCATAACTTTGTCGAGGCCGTAGACGCGGGCAATGCCGTCGCCAAGGGTGATGACGGTGCCGACTTCGTCGACCGCAATTTTCGATTCGTAGTGCTCGATTTGCTCGCGGAGTAATTGGGTTATTTCGTCTGCTTTGATTTGGGCCATAAGTTCAGCTGTCAGCTCTCAGTTTTCAGCTCTCAGTAACTTCAAGTGCGCTTCGAGCTTCGGGCTACGAGCTTGGAGAGAACCCGATTGTTCGTAGCTCGCGGCTCGAAGCTCGTAGCCCTCAACTCTCTATTAATTGTTCTCTAATTCTTTCTAACTGGCCTTTTACTGAGCCGTCGTAAATGGTGCTGCCTACTTGGACTACAGCTCCGCCTAACAGCGAGGCGTCTTGATCGTAATGGGCGCGCACTTTTTTGCCGATCATCTTTGCGATCTCGGATTCCAGTGCTTTTTTTTCGGGGTCACTTAGCTGTCGGGCGCTGCTTACTTGCGCTTCTGCGAAACCTTGGCGCTCATTTAATTCCTGTTCTAACTGTTTCAGTATCTCGCCGAATAGCGGCAGACGGCGGTGATCGGTTAAGACGGCTACAAAATTCCTCACCTGTCTTGTGGTGCCGAGGCGCATGGTGATGGCGTCTAGAACGGCGCGTTTACGGTCGCCGGGGATGGATGGATTTTCCATGACACGGCGTAGGGGATCACTCTCTTCGAACAGCGCTTCGATGCCGTGCAATTCCTGGAGCATGCGCGCGGGATCAAGGAGATTGCTCTTCGTCATCACCACATCGGCGAAGGTGCGGGCGTAGGTTCCGACAACGGAGGCCATTAGCGGCGGTCCTTTCCATCGTCATTGCCGTGATCATTTGAAGCTGGCTTTGAGGCTGGCTTTGAGGCTGGCTTTGAGGCTAGCTTTGAGGCTAGCTTCGAGGCAAACGAGCGGACCAACATTTCGTCGGTCGCGGAATCGACATTGATCTGCTTGGTCGCTAGGGCAATCGCTAAGCCAGCGGTATGAGTGGACAATTCGCGGCGAGCCTGTTTGGCGGCGGCGGCGATTTCCTGCTCGGCGGCGAGGACCACTTTTCGAATATCTTCTTCGGCGGCTTTCTGGATGCGAATCTCTTCGGCGTCCGCTTCCTTCTCGGCGGCCGCGTGCATTTGACCGATTTCGACATCCAACTGGCGCAAGCGAGTTTCGATGTCGGCCAAGCGGCGATTGGCTTCCTGACTGGCCGCGCGGGCCTCTTCCAACGAGCGCTGGATGGCGGCGTTACGGGCACGAAACATTCCGGGCACAACTTTGCGCGCGCCCCAGACGACGACGGCGACGATCACGGCGAAGTTAATAAAAAGCGCCGTCATATGCGCCTGGTGAACACTCATTCCGGTTTTGGCCGCCATCCAGCGGATGACTGATGCGTGTTTCAGGTTTGAATACTCTTCCTGATCCTCGCCAGTCGCCTCGCGAGTTTCTTCCACCAGTTCTCCAGCCATGCCTTTATGTTCGGGCGGCTTACTATTTTCCTTTTTGCTTTCGGATTGCTGAGAGGACTGGGGTGCGGATTGTTCCTGGGCGGCTGCCGGACGCGAGGGGACGAGCGTCAGGAATGCAACTGCTACTGCCAGAAGACTGATTTTTCGCAAGTTCATTGGCCACCGACCTGGCTCGGCGCTGCTAGCGGGCGCAGTACGACGCGAACGATTTCGGTGGCGAGCCGTGCCGCATCGGATTGCAGCTTTGACATGGCTTGCCGCTTATCTTCTTCCATCTCTGCGCGGGCCTGTTTGACTTGTTCCTGGGCACGAGTTCGGGCCTGGTTGACGGCCTGAGCGCGCAACTGCGCGGCCTGCTGCCGTCGGGCTTCCTGATTCTTGAAAATCTTCTGACGAGCTTCGCGAAGGCGCTGTTCGTATTCGGCGGTGCGGGCCTCGGCGGCGGCAATGTCGGCGCGCGCCTTTTCCATGGCGCCTTGCGTACGCTGACGGCGCTCGGCGAGGACGGTGGTCAGAGGGCGATAAACCAGGAACGTATAGAGGACGTAAATCACGGCCAGAAGGATGACCGTGGGCACGGCTCCGAGCAGTAATTCGCCTAGTTGTCGCAGAATCTGGTCCATTTTCTGATGATGAAACTGACGATCGATTTCCCGCTGGCTGCGCCGGAAGAAGAGCTCACTAAAACTAATAAAACTAACATCCTAGCGAAGTCAGTGTCAATGATTTGGGGGCGTAGAGAAGAGAATTTCCCAGATTGAGACGAGGGCGGATTTGAGGCTGTTTGGGGAATCGGGAGAAAACTGTAGAAGTTGATCCTTGACAATCGATCTGGAGGGTCTAGGATGAAGGTATCACCTCCGATCCCAGTCCGGATCGAATGGGCCGATAGCCAAGGAAGAGTCACCGCTTCTTGGCTGGCGGCCCATTTTAATTTCGCAGCGAAATTCAAAAATTGAAATTTCCCTAAACGCGAATCGCCCCGCGATTAAGTCGCAGGGCGAACAGACGAGTCGTGTTTTCTTCGCGAAACGTTCTTTACGACTTGTTTTGTACAAACCTGTCTAGCCCCAGTCTAGCGGACGGGCACGGGTTGGAGCATTCCGGCTATCTTATCGAGAATGCGATTCATGCTGATGGTGGGATCGACAGTTGCGTCCACTTCGTGGTGGTGCGTTCCGGCGTGCATGACCAGAACCTTGGTTCCTTCGTGCGCCTTCTTGACCATATAGGGCAGATGATGGCGATCTTCCTTGGACATGGTGGCGCCGAGGATGACCAGGTCAAAGGCATCGCGGCGGAGGGCTTCCTGGACGGCTTTGCGGTCAGTCGCGGTGGTCACGTGATGGCCGACTTTGGTCATTTCGGCGGCTTGAGCGGCGAGCGTTTTCTCGTTCGACTCGCTGTAGAGAATCTTGATGGTGGCTTTCGCGGATTTCTGTGCAGTGGCGGCCAAGGGCCCTCCTGTAACTCATTCGGAGCTTAGCAACTGCGGGGGATTGTTCCGAGATCACGGAAGAACAGGTACGGACGGGTGGCTCGGCTACGCTGGATTGGCGCGGCTTTCCGTTCGTTAGATTTGGTTTCAGGCTAAGGGCTTTACCACAGAGGCCACAGGGGACAAAGGGAATCTGCTTAGTCGCTCCTAATAATGCGCCCGTGATAACGAGTGCGGTTGTTATTCGACACCGCAAGCAGCCATGTTTCGCGATGATGCTTTACGTTCGGGGCTACAGAGTGCTGGGTTCAGGGTTTTACCAGCGTCGCTGCTTTTTGCTGGGCTTGGGCTAGGTTTTGGGATAGTTGCACTGCCTGCTGATACGCCGCATTGGCGCTGGCCTCTTCACCTGAGTGGCGAAGAGCATTTGCCAGGAGCAGATATCCGACGTCGCTTGGATCGGTGTCGACGAACCTCGCATAGTAATTCGCAGCTTGGCTCCAATCGGAAGCAGTGTGCGCGGATATTTCGGCGATCAGGCCCATATCCAGGAGCGCGATTGGAAATTCTTTTTTCAATTTTATGGCGGCATTGAAGTTTTGCAGGGCTTGGGGGTACGCGTGTTGCGCGAAATAGACCGTGCCTAGATTGGCGTAGGCGGAAGCGCGTATTTGGGTGTCTGTCGCGAGTCTCAGGGCGTTTTCGTAACGAACTGTAGCTTCCCGCAAATCGCCATGTTCCTGGGCGAAAATTCCGAGATTGAGCTGGCTGACGGCGTCGTTGGGTTCGAGAGCAGCAGCCGTACGGAAGTGCGTGATGGCGTCGTCGCGACGGCCCCGTTTGATTAAAGAATCGGCAAAATTGTTTTCTGCTACGAAGTTGTTGTGAGTGACGGCCAGGGCGTGAGACCAAAGAGTGAAATCGTCGCGCCAGTAGGTTAATTGAATGCGGGTAACGACGGACAAGATCGCCAAAATGCAGACCGCGAAGGCGGCTAAATATTTTGCCGAGATAGCTTGCTTCGATCGGGGCATCGCGGTGAGACAGTCGACGGCTCCCCAAACTACGATTATGAACAGGCCAATTACCGGCAGATAGGCGTAGCGGTCAGCCATGGCCTGGTTCCCGACCTGAATGAATCCGATCATGGGAACCATTGTCCCGAGATACCAGAACCAGCCGACTACGAGGTAACGATGCTGCCGATATTTGATAACGGCGGTGGTTGTGGTGAGAAGAAAGAGCAGCGAAAGCGCGACTCTCCATAGTGGCAGCGCGCGCGGATATGGATAGAGGGCGGCTAGATGATAGGGCGCGACGGTTTTTATTATGTAGAGGGCATAGGAGGAGACGATATTTTCAAGACGCAGTAAAACCGAGTTTCCGGTACTTGCGGCGAGGACGGCGCCCTCCGCTCTTTGAGCGATCAAGGTGATGATGGCGCTGATGCCGGAGAGGATCAGGAGCGGAATTTTTTCGAGGAACAACCACCATGTAGGCCGTATGGGAACAGAACGTGTGGTTGACTCGGAGGCGAGCGCGCCATCGACGCGCATTCTGGCGAGCGGCCAGTAATCGAGTAAGAGAAGTACAAAGGGAAATGTGATCACCATCGGCTTTGACATGAGGCTCATGGCGAACAGGATCGCGATTGGGATGTAACGGGCGATTCCCGGTTTGCGGACATACCAACCGTAGGCAGCCAGGGCTAGCAAGCAGAAAAACATGCTGAGCACGGTCTTGCGTTCGGCTATCCAGGCGACAGACTCGACATTGAGAGGATGCACCGCGAAGAGCGCGGACACCCAAAAGCTGCGCGCGATTGAACCTGTGAACCATTGCAAAATAAGAAAAAGCAGTAGCGCGTTCGCAGCATGGAGCAACAGGCTAGTGTAGTGATGGCCGGCTGCGTTGAGGCGGAAGAGTTGGAAATCGAGCGCGTGTGAGAGCCAGGTTAGAGGATGCCAGTTGCCCTCATCGATGGAAGTAAAAGCCCATCGAATCGTGCTTGAATGAAGGCCCTCTTTAATGTGCGGGTTGTCGGTCACATAACGATCATCATCGAAATTGACGAACCCATTACGCGAAATGGGATTATAGGCGGCAAGCGTGACCACCAAGAGCAAAAGACAAGAGAGCAGTTTCTGTTCACTTATGGAGCGGAAAAATCCTCCTGCTCGATTGGAGACAAATTGGGGAGCCAGCTGAGAATTGATCGACGACTTGGTGGTGGAAGCGGGCATGGAATAAGGCACTTTAAAGTTTGCGGGAGAGAATGGCTGGATGCAACTTGAAATTTAAGGTGACGACTCGGAGGAAGAAACTTAAGTTTAGTTGCTGAAAGAAGTTCGATAGGAAGAAGTGTATTCAACCAGAATCTGCAGTTAAGAGACAGTGAAGAAGGATTTTGGATTTAAAAAAAGGCGCGAGTCTAGAGGGTTAGACTCGCGCCCAAAATAGAGCAGTGCGCCCTAAGAAGCAACATGGAAGTGGACTATGGCGCAAAACTTAGTGCGAGAGTCACACCCGGGTATGCGGGATTGCACAAGTAATAGACTCCGTTTATATCAATTACATAAACATTTTGCGTGTAGAGCCAGTTGCTCGGCCACGGATCAACAAATCCGAAAGAATAGCCGCCGTATTGGAAGCGATGATTGTCGTAGTCGCCCCGACTGACGTGAAAAGAATGTTCGCGTCCGAAGTTCGCTTTGAAACGATCGTCGGGAATCCGGCCTCCGCCATTGGCAGCGTGTTGTTGTGGTTGCTCGCCCCTCGATTGCTGGGCGTTCTGCGGCGAGCTTCTTTCTTCTGGCTTGGAACTTTGCTGGCTTTGCTCGTTTTTCTGTTGTTGTTGTTGCCCTTTCTGGGTAGTCGATTGCGGTTTTTGTTCTTCCGGCTGAGCCTTCTTTTCTTGTGGCTGGGCCTTGCTATCCTTCTGAGTGGGTTTGTCTTTCTGCTCTTCTTGCTGGTCGCGCTGTTCCTGCTGTGCATTCGCCGGAATGGTTGTTCCCAACGACAAAGACAGCGCTGCGATACTGATTAGTCCGACGAGTTTCATGATTCGTCGCTCCATTCGTGAAGTAAGTGGGAACTGGGCTGCCGCTGATTTAGCGCAAGCTCCCAGTAGTCTCGTTGACGGGCACACCTATGGCCTCGCCAGACACGAGGAGTTCAACTCTACGGTTCTGCTGGCGTCCGGAAGAATTTTCGTTTGTAGCGACAGGCGAAGCGTTGCCGAAACCTCGGGCTGACACAGAAGCCTTGACTACTCCCTCTTGAATAAGGTAGTCGCGGACCGATCCGGCTCGATTTTCAGACAATGTCTGATTCATGTCATCGCTACCGACGTTATCGGTATAGCCTCCGACTTGAATGTTGAGCGACGGGTAAGCGAGGAGAATTCCGGCGACCTTTGCAAGTTTCTCGCGGGCTCCCGGCTTCAATGAATATTTACCGGTGTCGAATAAAACATCGGACATACTGACGATGAGACCGCGGGCGCTGTCCCTAGTTTGAAGGATGGAATTTAACTGATCGGAAAGTCGGGTTCGCATGGCGGCCTTGTCAGTCTCCGCCTGTTGGGCTCCGGCTAGAGCTTGCTGTGCGGTTAGGCGAGACTGGTCGGCTTCAGCGTTCGCGGCGGAAACGGCCATGTCGGATGAGGCCTGGTTTGCAGCCATCTCCGATTTGGCCTGAGCAGTTGCGGACCTGGCATCGGCAGCCTCGTTTCGGGCCCTTGCCGCGTCGGACTCTGCCTGATTTTTGTCGGCGCGCGCGTTCGCCGCTTCAGATTGCGCGTGTTCCTTTTGCAGTATCGCATTGTCCGCCTGCCCCTGCGCTCGTGCCTGGGCATCGGCTGAATCCTGACGTTCGTCCGCCAATCGGATCTCTTCAACTTTCTTGACGGCGATGGCGCGAGCATCTTCCGCGGTTTGGACGGCGTCGCGGGCGACGGCAATTAACGGCTTCTTGTCAATGTGCTTTCTGGTGGCATATTCGTCGGCGTTGTTCATTAATTGAACGGCGTGTTGATAGCTGTCGCTGGCATACTGTTCGGCGCCTTCTGACTGTGCGATGCGCAGCGCGTTACGGGCTTCAAAAAATTCCAGCGGCAAGCGGGCATTCAAAACCACGGGATCAAATTTGTAGCCGGTGGGGATGTAGCCGCCGCGCTCCATCAATTCATATTTTGCGTTGACGGCTTCGGCTGTTCCTTTGGTGTCAGTGCGGACCACGTTCTCGAGGATAACCACGTTGCTAGGCTGGCGGACGGCATAATAAGGTTCCGCAGTGACGATCAGAGCGAAGGCCTGAAGGTCAGTGGTCGCGCGCAATTTGCTGCGATGGTTGTCGCCGAGAAGAACTTCGCCCAGGTTCACGGCACGGCCTTCGGGCGAAATTGCCCACAAAACGTAAGTCAGATACTCGTTGCCGAAGGTTGTCGGTCTGCGCAGATCGCCAAATTCCGCGTCAATCTCAATTGATCCGCGCTTGCTGTTGACCTCCGCCACGCCGTTGGCCGAAGGCATCAAGTCAGTACCGGCAAAATCCAGCTTACTGGATCCGCTGCGGTGTTTGTAGTTGACAGCCTGGACGCTACGGCTGACGACGGTGATGCGGAATGTTGGAGTATGAGCCATCGGCTCGAGGGGCAGGCTTGTAGAAGAGTTGGTTTGCGCAAATGCGGTCAAACTGAGAACGATACCGGACGCAAATAGCAATGTGGATTTCATGGTGTCTCCTGAAGGCAGATTTCTGCCGTATCGGTTAAGTGAGTGGGAGCCTTCGGGCCGGTTCGGGAAATGCGTGATCCTTATTAGGTACCCACACGGATTCGGGAAATTGAATGAAACAGCCCGAATACATTCAGGAGCCACAGAACCACTGCGATGACTACGACACCGTTCAAAATCGATTTAATGGATCCTTGCATGGGAACGAAGCGGTTCACGAGCCACAGAAGAACACCCACCACGATGAGAACTTCAAGGAGTTGAATTAATGGCATGATCGTTATTCCTCAGAAAGCTGAAGGCAAGTTCGCGGAGGTCGAATTGTTAACCAGCCGCGACTTCGGCCTAACGTGGACCGAGATTGCAGTCTCTGAGCACAGCCGAATGCAGAAGCATGCGCGCTGCGCTCAGGAAATATGACCTGCGATGTGTTGTCTTCTCTTATCCGCCCTCAGTACTGCTGAAGAATGACAGGGTTTACAAGTAGTGTCTGAGCAAGATAGCTCACATTGAAACCAATGGTCTATGTTCCAAAGTTGGAAGGGCGTGAGGCAGCGCAACGAACGCAGCCACTAACGGCTGCCGCTCGATGAAGTCTAAACCGCTTCCCATAGCTGTCTGTTGAGGGGAATGACGGCCACAACGGAAGTGCCGTTATCGTGGGACGTTATTTCGACGCTGCCGCCAAATTGCCGCAGTCTTTCCTGAATACCCATGAGACCTACTCCGGAAACTACTTTGCCGCCATGGAGGCGGTCCGGCGCTACGCCTTTGCCTGTATCCAGAATTTCGACTTGAACGGAATAAGGGGATCTGGTTAAGCGAATGTCGGCGGTGGTGCTGCCAGAATGGCGGTGTATGTTGGTGAGACACTCCTGCACGACGCGGAAGAGAGCAATCTCCATATCTCCGGGAAGACGGCCAAAATCGGGACTCATTTGCAACTCGACTTTAACTCCGCTGCGTTGAGCAAAGCCTTCCGTATACCAATGGAGAGCCGAGGGAAGACCGACCTCATCGAGCAGCGGGGGATGCAGGAGATAGGACATAGTACGAAGCTGTCGACTCATGTCCTCGTTAATGGCGATGGTGTCGGCGACGAGAGGGGCGATCTTGTGCCCTTTGGCTTCCTCGCTCATCTGATCCAAAGCCATTTTCATAGCCACCAGCATCTGGCCGGTGCTGTCGTGGAGTTCCCGGGCGAGACGCCTTCTTTCGTTGTCCTGCAACATTAGGATCTTGCCCGTAAGTTCGCGGATCTCGTCAGTTTTCTGCGCCAGTTGGAGAGTTCGTTCCTGGACTCGCTGCTCGAGTTCGTCGTGAGCTTTTTCGAGCTCTTTTCTAGCTTTTTCGGCTTCTTCCGCATCCAGCCGGGCGTCGCGTTCGGCCTGTTTCAAACGAAGCAGGGCTCCGACAGTCGCGAGAAGTTCGCCTCGCGAGGTAGGCTCTGCTAGGTAGCCATCAGCTCCGGTTTCCAGCCCCCGGACTCGATACTCGGCCTCGACGAAGGTAGCGGAAATGTGCAATACAGGGATGTGAGCGGTGCGGGGGTTGCCCTTCAGAATGCGGCAGATTTCAAAGCCGTCCTTATCAGGAAGATGCACGTCCAAAGTGATGAGATCGGGGCAGTCGTCTGCCAGACGGAGGGCTTCGGCGCCATTGCGCGCCTCCAACACTTTGTACCCATCTTCCTTGAGCGTTCTGGTCAAGGAATATCTGAGGGCATCATTGTCATCGACCGTCAGAATCGTTATGTTCTTACTCTCACTCATAAAAATCCGCGCGCTACCGTCCTTTCAGATGCTAATTAACCCTCACGTGGGCTTCATTGGAACTAAACTTTGTTTGCAACCCCGCCCGCGCGAAAGCCTCTGCAAAGCGAGCTTCCGCAGTTTCCCGATACTCCGACATCCCTTTGGCTGTACAGCGCCTTTGCAGAATGGGCCGTTTTGGTTAGCGCTATGAAACGCCATCAAGATCGGCTTAGTGACGTTGCTTACAGGGGTAGTAGTGTTCTTCCTCTGGTCAAGGTGGAAAGCCACGTGGCCATTCGAAGCAGCCGCGATTAAACCAAATCACGCTTGAGGGATTCAGCAAGGCAGCAACTGATGCACTCCTTCGCGCCGCTACTCTAAACTGCCCCAGTAAGTTGCGTGGCTCGCACGATTTCCGCCTTTGAGTAAGAATAGTCAAGGTGAAGCGAAACGGTTTGGCTGAAAGGGCAGGAGCTGAACAAAATCCGCTTATGCGCTTTTCTCATGCATGGCGGGCGCTGCGACATCGTAATTTCAGGCTATTTTTTTCCGGACAAAGCATTTCTCTGATTGGCACCTGGATGACTCGGGTTGCCACCAGTTGGCTAGTGTATCGGCTGACTGGATCCGCTTTGTTGTTGGGAGTGGTTGGGTTCGCGGGGCAAATTCCCACCTTCATTTTGGCGCCTTTTGCCGGCGTCCTAGTCGACCGGCTGAATAGACAGAAGTTGCTGGTGTGGACACAGGCATTGGCAGGTTTGCAGTCACTGGCACTGGCAGCACTAACACTAGCCAAAATCATTAATATTCACGAAGTTATTTGGCTGAGCGCGCTCCAAGGGCTGATAAATGCTTTTGACATGCCAGGGCGGCAAGCTTTCCTGGTACAGATGGTGGAGGACAAACAAGATCTTGGCAACGCGATCGCGCTTAATTCTTCCATGGTTAACATGGCTCGGCTGGTTGGCCCAGCGCTCGCGGGATTGGTGATCGGGTCGGTCGGCGAAGGATATTGTTTTCTGATTGACGGAATCAGTTATCTTGCCGTTATCGCCTCATTGCTGCTGATGCGCGTGAAGATCGCGCCGGGAAAACGGCATCCCGCTTCGATGCTGGAGCAACTGAAAGAAGGATGGGCTTACGTACGCGGCTTTGCACCCATACGAACTATTCTTTTACTGTTCGCGTTAATCAGTCTCATGGGGATGCCGTTCATGGTGCTGATGCCGATCTTCGCATCCGAAGTGTTGCATGGGGGACCGCACACACTCGGGTTTCTGCTGGGAGCCTCGGGGGTGGGGGCGCTGATTTCGGCTCTTTCGCTTGCGTTGCGAAAGACGGTTCGCGGACTTACAACCATGATCCAAATTTCAGCCGCGGTCTTTGGGCTTGGCCTGATCTGCTTTGGTTTGTCGAGAATACTCCCACTATCCATGTTCCTCATGCTGATCGTCGGCTTTGGGATGATGCAAGGCCTGGCGGCGAGCAACACGGTCATTCAAACGCTAGTACCGGAAGATAAGCGTGGCCGGGTCATGAGCTATTACACGATGGCTTTCGTGGGGATGGCGCCCTTCGGCAGTCTTTTGGCGGGTGGGCTTGCGCATCGACTCGGAGCGCCGATGGCGGTGATGATTACGGGTGCGTTTTGTCTTGCGGGAGCGGTTTGGTTTACGACACAGCTGCAGTCAATCCGGAAAGTCATGCGACCTATTTACATTGAGATGGGCATTGTCAAAAACGGGACGGAACCGAGCTTGGAAGATCAAGTGGGCCGCTGACGTTCGCATTCGGATTCTTATGTAATGTCAAAGCAATATTCCACTACAGCGGGAAAATTTCACTTTGTAACAATACGCATTTCATCGGCAGCCGGGCAAGGCTGGAGCAGTAGTGCTCAGTGCAAGAGTGTTTGCCGCGGGTAGCTGACGCGGATTGAAACAATTTCAAATGGATGAACGGGCACAGTGAGTTGATTCGTTCCCTGCAGGGACAACGACAACCCCGATCCTTCTGGCTCCTCCATTAAATTTGTTAATGTGGCACCGGTCGCGCCCGGAGGAATGATAAGTTGAGACTCTCCATCTTTACCCCCCCACTCGTAGAAGCGAAGTAGGAGGTCGTTGCCGTCCTCCGTTTTTTTCATGGCGGTCAGAATAATATTTTCCTGCCTGGTCGCGACGAAGGAGTGGGACGGGGGTAACGTTCCTTGATGCGACTCAGTTTGCATGGCTGAGAGCTTGTAATTGAATTCGTAGCCTCGCCGCACGGTAAGCGCTTGTTTCCAGTCGCCGCTATGAGGGTAAAGCGAATAGCTGAAACTATGGTGGCCGCGGTCGGCTCCGGGGTCAGGCCACGTAGGGGAGCGCAGAAGCGACATTCTCAGAACGTTTCCCTTGGCGTCGTAACCGTACTTCGACTCATTGATCAGACTAAAGCCGTGATCTCGGGCGCCCAGATCGGCCCAGCGCAGCGCGGGAACTTCAAACTTGGCCGCCTCAAACCGATTGTTGCGAGTGGTAGGACGTTCGATAGAGCCGTATGGAATTTCGTAGGTCGCTTCTCCGCTCGTGGCCGCCAGCGGGAAAGCTGCCTTCAGCAAGATGTGGGTTTCATGCCAATCGATTTCGTTGCTGACATCGACACGATTCAGGCCGGCATACAGTGATATATCCTGAACAAACTTTGATTTTTGCCAATTGCGGATGACGCGTATCGTGGCGCGCAATGGGCCTTTTTCGACAACTTCTACCGAATCGACCATGTCGAGCCTGGTAAATTGCTGCTCGAAATCCGCGTCGATGTTCCATGCGTCGTAATCTTTCGGAGTGTCTTTGAAAGCGATCAATTCGTTGCCACAGCTGTTTGCTGCGATGGTCTCGAATTTAGATTTCTTATCGTAGATGCTAGAGATACAGCCGGTCTTGGGATCGACGGAGACGCGTAGCAACGCATTTTCGAGCGAAAAGCCTTCGACCTTGAGATCGGTCGGCATGGCGCTTCCGCCGGAAGCCACATGCAGAACCTCATAACCAAGCGAGGGTACGTCCCTGACTTCGGTCAGCAGTTGATAGGTATTTAGCGCCGCGTTATTCGATAGCACCTGAAAAGGCTGAGGCTCCCCACGCGAATTCAGAATTGAAAGTTGTCCTTTTGCTGGCTCGGGAAGTTGGACGTTGATGGAGACCAGGTCGGTTCTCTCCCACGCCAGTGGATTCACCACTAACACGGGCACTCCGTTTCCCTTTGTCTCTATTTGACTGGCAATGGCGTGGAGAGCTTGGGAGCTTACTAGTTCGGTTTGCAGCCGCACAAAGTCGTAATCCCGCTGCGCATCGCGATAGATGTTGGCGATACCCGAACCCGCAGCCAGGTCGTGGAACTGGTTGAAGAGAACTTTTTTCCACGCCTCCGTCAGCTCCGTGCTGGGATAAGGAAGTCCGGAGAGCCAAGCGAGAGAAGAATATTTTTCGGCATTCAGTAACTGTTCTTCGCTTTCGCGCATGTTGCGCTTGTGATTCGCCTGCGTGGTGAATACGCCCCGGTGATATTCAAAATACAATTCGTCATTCCAAACGGGCAGAGTGAGTTTTCCATTCACCGGAGCAGGCAGCTCAGCGTTTTCTTCCCCCAGAGTTTTGTAATTCCACAGCGGTGAATGCGCGGTATCAATTTGCTTTTCGGCATCGGAGAAAAATCCCTGGGCTACGCCGAAACTCGTCTTCGGGAAAACAACGCCGGGGCTTGACCAACGCACGCCGTCTTCGAGCATCACGCGCGTCGGGCCACCTCCGTGATCGCCGACTCCGAAAAGGTGCATCATCTCCGGCACTCCGGGATGGGCCGCCTGGAGCGCCGCCACATCGGATGCGATTCTCAACGGTTCAATGTCATTGACGTAGTCGTGGGGAAAATATGTGAGTACCCGGCTGCCGTCCGGCGACTGCCACCAAAACAATTTCATCGGCAACTGATTGGCGTCGTTCCACGTCATTTTCTGCGTGACGAAGTAATCGACGCCGGACTTCTTATAAATTTGCGGCAACTGCCAGGTGTATCCGAAGGAGTCAGGATTCCATCCGATGCGGACATCGGTACCAAATTTTTCTTTAAAGTAGCGTTTTCCGACCAGCAGTTGTCGCACCAACGACTCACCATCCGGCATGTTCAAATCAGGTTCCACCCACATTCCGCCGACCATTTCCCAACGGCCTTGTTGGACGCGATTAACGATCTGCTGATGGATGGATGGATATTTTTCAAACATCCACTCGTTGTAGGCGGCGGCAGATTGTGTGTATGTATATTGCGGATACTCGTCCATAAGCTGGAGCGCGGTTCCGAACGTCCGTCGCACAACGTCCACGGTTTCTGTCCACGGCCAAAGCCACGCTGCATCGATATGCGAATTGCCGGTCATGCGTACAGAAGTTTGCTGCAAATAAGGCTTGAGGGGTTCGAGCAACGCATGCGCTTTGTTAAGCGAAGCATCGAAGTCTGCTTGATCGGATCGAGCTAACGCGTTCAGGTCGACAGCATCGACGGCTTTGGCGAGTTCGGCGTCGATTTTTGGAGACGCGGGTCCCACATTCGGACCCAGAATCGAAACGCTCCCCATCTCCTGAAAAAGATGAGATGGATCAGGGCGGGTGCTCGAGAACTCGATTCGCAAGTCGGCCCCAGTAATATGTTTCAGATCCACGGTCGGCAAGATTTTTACCGCAACCAGAACTTTATCGCCCGTTTTTGCCGGATCGAACAAGAGGATGGGCTCGAGCGCATCACCCATGGCTACGCGGCGCCCGTTGAAATAAATAATTTGCGTTGCCGGACCATTGGCATCGTCCCGAAAGTTGAACCAGATTCGCGCTCCAGTGAGATCGTATCCATGCAGACCTTTCGGGATTTCGATCCAGCGGCGATACCACTCTGTTTCGTAGGGCCCCTTACTATTTGGACCGACGGTTTTCCATGAACTGTCGTCCAGATCAATGGCCTCCCCGTGCGGAACATCGCCAGAATGAGTTTTCCATTCTTCCGCCGGAAGATGCATGAGAGATCGCAGGGTCAATGCCACAGTTTCCATGCGATTCTCATGCGTGGAAGTTGGGCGCTGCCAGGTAACATTTTGCTTCTCTGCGCCTAGCGACCAAGTCCCCGCAATGGATTGTGTGTCTGGGGGAAGAGTGCCCTCGAAAAACGCAGGGCCAGTACGGAATTTCAAATGTGAGTTGTCAAAAACCAGAGAGTCCAATTCATCGGCAAACTCGAAATGGTCGGGAATGTCAATTGTGCCAGTGATTGTGCCATTCAACTTGGAAATATGAATTACGTATCGCAACGGCTTTGCATGCTGTTGCAAAGAAGATCCGCGCACGGACGTCTCCCAAGTTCCTTCAATATGCTGTTCCTGGGCCCAACATGAAAGGACGAATAGAAGGTATGCGTAAAAACAGAAAGCGGTTACTTTCATTTGAACCCCAGCGAAGTTTGGAATGGCTTGCCACCTACCCGGGCTAGGATGAATTTTATCGCCGTTCCAACCACTACAAACACGCGTCAGCGGCCCAAGGACTTTAATTGTTCGAGCATCGCCTCAAATAAGATTATTTCGGAGCTGTTTGAGGCAGGAAGTTGAACCATAATGCCGGAGGTCAAAAGTTTGTCCCCATCGACAATGATGTCGGCGGATGAATGGTCGTGGAAGCGGATCTGGTAGCGGGAAGTCGCATCGACACCACGGAGCACGAATCGGTGCCTAACTTCAGTTGGGGTTGAGCCGCGAAAGGCATAGAGGACGCCACGCCGCGCCTTCGGATCAAAATATTCCATCCCATCCCAATTCACACCATCGGGGCGTTGCGAGATGTGATA
>Ga0182024_10007236_pt1 | contig 24006 bp, 13 predicted proteins | sample P32metaG_FD_120480 | JGI IMG/M metagenome (GOLD analysis project Ga0182024, IMG submission 120480) | Permafrost microbial communities from Stordalen Mire, Sweden - P3-2 metaG (Illumina Assembly) | ecosystem: Environmental > Terrestrial > Soil > Wetlands > Permafrost | place: Sweden: Stordalen...
AGCCTCGCCAGCTGTCCCGCCGAACCTGCTCCCATGATCTGCGTGGGCACGCCGAACGTAGCATAGTCGTCCACGACGATATGGGCCATTTTGTCGCTTCCGTACACGCCCCACCAGGATGGACCTGAGGCGTTGGTCGTGACGAGAGTGGGCTCGATATTCTGTCCCCACGGACGATCCCAAACGGGATTCGTGACAGCCACATGTTCCGAATTGGCGAGAGCAGCGGTCTTGGCAAAGATCGCCTTGAAATTGTCGTGCAGCCACGCACCGCCGCGGTCCCCGCCATGATGATCGGGCAGCGACACGAAATACATCGTCCTTCGGCGCTGTTCCTTGGGCAGTTTTGCGAAATACTCCGCAGTGCCAAGAAGAGCTGCGGTTCCGGCACCATCATCGACCGCCCCGTCGAAGTAGCCGTCGACGTGGGCAATCATGACGATGTTCTCATCCGTCATTCCCGGCAGCTTGCCGATGACGATGTCTTCCTTCAGATCCGGATAGTGCTGAACGTCCCAGCGCATGTGCGTCTTGAGGCCGACACCATTGGCCGTCGCATTGAGTTCCTCAACCGCGTGACCATCATCATCTCCGATGGTGAAAACAGGTACTTTGAAGTCCCTCAGAGTCCCATCCATGTGGCTAACATAGTGCATGTTGCCTGGAATCGCGATGTCGACGATGACCGCTGCCGCGCCGGCTTTCTGCGCTCGGCCCACGGAGCCCATCCACATTGCCGATTGGATCAGGTCGCTGGGAGTCGGGATACTATAGATGAACACCGCCTTACCGCGGACGTCTTTCCCGATGAAGTCGGACGGCTGGCCGAGACCGACCCATACCGTATCCATCTCCTCGTCACCCTGCGCGGAAGGCATGTACCGGGGAAAATCGATAATTGGTTGAGAGCTCTCCAGTTTCATCGATTTGCCGTTGACTGACACGCTGACTTCCCACGACTTCGGCAAGTCCTGCGGGTCCGGGATGGTCACAGTCTCGAAGGGCACGCCAATTTTCTTGAACTGTTCCTTGGCCCAATCCTGCGACTCGGTGCCAGAGGGCATTCCGGGGATGCGGCCCCACCACTGATTTCCCGCACCACGATATTTCTCGGAGATGGCCGCCAGTTGCTCCACATAGCCGTGGAGCTTCTTCCCGTCTACAGCGTCATAGGACTTGTCGACGTTCGGCGGAAACGGCCAATCGAGCGGCTTGGCCGGCACCTTCGAAATCTTTCCCTTGGCCGCCGGCCGGACCTCTTGCGCACCAGAAGTGCCGGCGGTGGACAGCAACATGCCGCAAGCCAAGGCGATGGCCCAAACGCAATTCAAAACCGTGAATTTCCCCATATACCTGTATGGCATTAATTCCTCCCTCAATCCCGAGCGATTGACCCGACTCGGCATCGGCTTGCAGTTTCAGGTGGCTATCCGCTTTTCTCCCCGAGGTGTGCCGTGCTTCGCGAATAGTATCTCACGAAGGGCCATAAAACAACTTGATGGTGACAGGCTGGAAGCGTTCCTTGCTGTCCTTGTCGTCTACCTCGATAAGGATTCATTTTGCGTTGCGCTTGTATTGCCGATGCCGTTTTTTTCATTGGAAAAAAATGCCGCTCACCACACCACTGCTCAGATCGGACGGCACAGTGTTGCCGTCATTCGTAACATTTATCGTGACGTTCCCGGAAATGTGCCAGATCAAATAGACTCCATTGGAAAAATTGGAAAGGAACTCGGTGTCAAGAATTTTGCCCGTCACAGCGTCCAGGATTTGGATGCTTTCCGTTCTTCCCTGGTAATCCCAATCCACGGCGTAAATGGCAAGCTGGTGTACTTGTGTGTCGGTAAAGTCGACGTTCAAGGAAAAGCTTTCGTGGTTTTTAGACCAAGCAGCCGCGATATTGCCGGAATCGTTGCCCGTCTGTAAAGCTCGTGGATCGGAGGTATTGGCAGTCCAGTACTGTACGCCATTCGTATTGCCCGAAACTGAGAACGCCGCAAAGCTTGGAAGGATCTGGGAATTGCCGGCCACGGAATACCCCTGGGTTCCATACACGCCGTGCCACGAGCCTTGCGTGGTGGTATCGAACGTCGCTGGGCCGCTGACCGTGGCATGGGGGACCAGAATAATGGTTGCCGTGCCGCTAAGACCGCTCGAGGCCGCGCTAATGATGACCGTCGTGGGGGTGATAATCGCCGTTGGCGCCAGGTACAGCCCCGGCGTAGTTGCCGAGAAACTCCCCGAGGCAGCCCCTGATGGACTTACCGACGTAATCGTCCACGCCGCATTTCCGTTTCCGCCGTTCACGGCGGCTGAGAACTGTTGCGATTGGGCCGCCGACAAATCGACGCTCGGCGGACTTACGCTCATGCTGGACTCAACAGGTCCTCCAAAGAAAACGCCGCTAATCACCGGATTAGGACCCGATGTAACGGTGACATTAATCGTGATGTTTCCAGAGATGTTCCAGATCACGTAAATTCCATTGCTGAAATTGGAAATGTTTCTGGTGTCTAACGTCGCGCCGGTTGCCGTGTCAACGATCTGGATGGTCTCCGCTCTTCCTTGCATGTCCCAATCCAACGCGTAAAGCGCAAGTTGATGCAACTTCCCGTCCTTGACCTTGATGTTGAACGAGGGATTGTTCCAGGAAGAAGCTACTCCTCCCAGAGCGCGTGGATCGCTTGTGCTCCCGTCCCAGACATAGGTCTGCCCGTTCAGAACGTTGAAGGTTCCGTAGCTTAATGTTCCGTTATTGATAACATTCCCGGCAGCACCAACCATGGTGCCGTAGTCTGCTCCGTAAATTCCCTGGTAAGCACCTTGTGTGCCGGTATCGGTAGCGAGAAAGTTGGCGACACCGCCAGTCGTCACATTGACGGTAGCGATGCCCTGCTTCCGTGACTCGGCTGCGCTGGTCGCGGTGACTATGACGGATTGATTTCCCGTGATGGAAGACGGCGCCGTATAATACCCGATCGTCGGGTTGATGCTGCCCTGACCAGCGGGGCTGACTGCCCATATCACGCCTGTGTTCGAAGTACCACCAACAGTGACCGCAAATTGCTGCGATTGGCCGGGAGGCAAGCCGATATTGGGCGGAGTTATGGCGAGATTAATCGCGTTGCCGGCATTGCCTCCAAAAAACACGCCACTGATCACGCAATTGCTCCCCACAGTTTCGGTGACGTTAACGGTGACGTGCCCGGAGATCGTCCAAACCAAATAAACTCCGTTCGCGAAATTAGAAACATATTCAGTGTCCAGCAGAGCATCTGAATTAGCATCGAAGACTTGGATCATTTCAGCTCTGCCTTGGTAATCCCAATCCAGGGCGTAGAGTGCCAGCAGGTGAGACTGGCCATCCGTGAAATTGACGTCAAAACCGAAAGTGGGCGGCAAGGAAAAGTGCAGGCTGTTCCACTCTGTCGGCATTCTCGAGCCGCCCGGTATTTCGAGCGCTCTTGGATCTGTCGTGCTGGAATTTCCCCAGAGGTCACCGACGTCGGGATTTACCACGGTAAACGTTTGATCATAGCTAGGCAGGCTCTGGGCGGCATAGGCTATGTCGTATCCGTCGGCGCCGTAGGTTCCCATCCAGTTCCCCTGCGTATTTGTATCCGCGGTGACAAACGTGACGACGGCACGGTCAGTCAAAATAAAGTTTTGAGTGAAAGCGGGCGACACGCCATTGGTAGCCGTGAAGCTGATGCTATAGTTCGGGTCGGAGCCCATAGCGGGCGTTCCGCTAAGCGTCCCGGTCCCGTTTCCGTTATCGACGAAGCTGACGCCCGTCGGCAGAGGCCCGTTTTCGGCCAGCGCAGGAGTTGGAAAACCCGTGGTCGTCACCGTGAATGTCCCCGACTGCCCCACCGGGAATGTGGTGCTGCTCGCGCTGGTGATCGCCGGCGCCATTCGGGTAGCCTGCCCAAAGAATATGCCGGCGGCCACACCGTTCGGACCGCTGTTCATCGCAACCGTAATCGTCACGTGTCCGGAAACATCCCACAACAGGTAGGTGCCGTTTCCGAAGTTTGTGGCCGTTGTGTCCGTGTAAGTGGGCGAGCTGGAATTCGTGTTCGGAATGCTCCGCGTATCAAGCACCGCGCCTAAACCGTGGCTCTGAATTGTAACGGTCTCCGCGCGACCCTGGTGGTCCCAATCGAGAACGTAGAGCGCCACCTGATGCGGGTTGTTATCCGTGAAGTTCACATCGATGCTGAAACTGCCCCCGCTGTACCAGGTCGCAGCAACCCGGTCGCCTTGCGCATCCGTCTCGAGCGCTCTCTGATCCGTCGTGGTCCCCGCATACGTCCACTCGGACTCGCCTTGCACCGCGTAACTGCCGTAACTGAGTGTCCCGTTGGCTGGAGACTGAGGTCCTCCCGCTACATCATCCCCGTCGACACCGTAGGTCCCGATCCAGTTCCCCTCTGTGTTTGTATCCGCGCTCACGAAAGCGGCCGACGGACCGGCACTCACCACCAGCGGAATGACCGTTAAGGTGAAGCTCTGCGTTTGATTCGATGCGCTGTTGGTCGCTTTGAAGCTGATGTTGTAGGTCGGGTTCGAGCCACCTGCCGGCGTTCCAGTAAGCGTTCCCGTCCCGTTGCCGTTGTCGACGAAACTGACGCCCGTCGGCAGCGTCCCACTCTCGGACAGCGATGGAATGGGTGAACCGGTGGTCGTCACCGTGAATGTGCCCGGAGCTCCTACCGTGAATGCGGTGTTGTTCAAGCTGGTAATTGCCGGTGCAGTTGGGCTGGAACTTCCGCCAAAGAATATTCCGGCGACTACCCCGTTCGGACCGCTGTTCGTGGCAATCGTGATGGTCACGTGTCCGGAAACGTTCCAAATCAGGTACGTGCCGTTCCCGAAGTTGGTGCTCGTAGTGTTGGTATAAGTGAGCGAGCTGGAATTCGTGTTGGGAATGCTGCGCGTATCAAGCACAGAGCCGGAACTGTAGTTCGTGACTGTAATGGTTTCCGCGCGGCCCTGACGGTCCCAGTCCAAGACGTAGAGCGCCACCTGATGCGTGTTCGTATCCGTGAAGTTCACATCGAAGCTGAACGTTCCAGTGCTGTACCAGGTGGCTGCCGTGCGGCCGCCCTGCATGTCCGTTTCGAGCGCTCTCTGGTCCGTCGTGGTCCCCGCATACGTCCACTCGGACTCGCCATGCACCGCGTAATTGCCGTAAGTGAGTGTCCCGTTGGCTGGAGACTGAGGACCGTTGGCCACGTCATATCCGTCGGCTCCATAGGTTCCGGTCCAGTTCCCCTCCGTGTTTGTATCGGCGGTAGCGAAAGTGGCGGACGGGCCGGTGGTCACCACCTGCGGATTAACCGTCAAGGTGAAGCTTTGAGTGAAATCCGGCGACACGTCATTGTGCGCGGTGAAGCTGATACTGTAGGTTGGGTTCGAGCCTGCCGCGGGCATCCCACTGAGTGTTCCCGTGCCATTGCCGTTATCGACGAAACTCACGCCCGCCGGCAGCGACGCTCCATTGTCGTTCAGCGCGGGAGTGGGCGAACCGGTGGTTGTCACCGTGAATGTCCCCGGCGTTCCCACCGTGAATGCGGCGTTGTTCACGCTGGTGATTGCCGGTGCGGTCGGGGTCTGGATTGGAGCGCCCCCAAAAAATATGCCCGCGACCACCGCGTTCGGACCGCTGTTCGTGGCAATGGAGATGGTCACGTGCCCGGAAATGTTCCAAATCAGGTAAGTGCCGTTCCCGAAGTTGGTGCTCGTGGTATTGGTGTAAGTGAGCGAGCTGGAATTCGTGTTGGGAATGCTTCGCGTATCAAGCACCGCGCCCGAACTGTAGTTCGTGACTGTAATGGTTTCCGCGCGGCCTTGATGGTCCCAGTCCAAAAGGTAGAGCGCCACCTGATGCGTGCTCGTACCCGTGAAGTTCACATCGAAGCTGAAGGTCCCAGCGCTGTACCAGGTGGCTGCCGTGCGGTCGCCCTCCATGTCCGTTTCAAGCGCTCTCTGGTCCGTCGTGGACCCCACGTATGTCCATTCGGACTCGCCTTGCACCGCGTAACTACCGTAACTGAGTGTTCGGTTGGCTGGAGACTGAGGAACGTTGGCAATGTCATATCCGTCGGCTCCGTATGTTCCCATCCAGTTCCCCTCTGTGTTCGTATCGGCGCTCGCGAAAGTAGCGGACGGTCCGGTGGTCACCACCTGCGGATTAACCGTCAAGGTGAAGTTCTGAGTGAAAGCGGGCGACACGCCATTGCTCGCGGTGAAAGTGATCTGATAAGGGCTGCCGCCATTCGTGCTTGGGTTCCCGCTCAGTATTCCCGTGCCATTTCCGTTGTCAACGAAGCTCACGCCCGTCGGCAGCGTCCCACTCTCGTAGAGCGATGGAGTAGGTGAACCCGTGGTCGTCACCGTAAATGTGCCCGGCGTTCCCACGGTGAATGTCGCGTTGTTCACGCTGGTGATTGCCGGTGCGGTGGGGCTGGGGCTTCCGCCAAAGAATATGCCGCTAACGACACCGTTCGGAAAAGACGTGGCTGCAATGGTGATTGTCACGTGACCGGAAATGTTCCAAATCAGGTACGTGCCGTTCCCGAAGTTCGTGCTCGTAGTATTGGTGTAAGCGGGCGAACTGGAATTCGTGTTGGGAATGCTGCGCGTATCAAGCACCGCGCCCGAACTGTAGTTCGTGACTGTAATGGTTTCCGCACGGCCCTGATGGTCCCAGTCCAAAAGGTAGAGCGCCACCTGATGCGTATTGGAAGCCGTGAAGTTTACATCGAAGCTGAATGTGCCCGCGTTGTACCAGGCTGCCGCCGTCCGGTCACCAAGCATGTCCGTTTCAAGAGCTCTCTGGTCCGTCGTGGTCCCCGCATACGTCCACTCGGACTCGCCTTTCACCGCGTAACTGCCGTAATTTAGTGTTCCGTTGGTTGGAGATTGAGGACCATTAGCCACGTCGTATCCGTCGGCTCCATAGGTCCCCATCCAATTCCCCTGCGTATTCGTATCGGCAGTCACGAAAGTGGAGGTCGTTTGCGCGTTCAGCCCCAACGCGCAGAAAGCAATCGCTGCAACAATTGCGAAAAAACGGCAGGCGGTTTTCACACGCGCCTTCCCGCTGTTCCATTCGCCAGCCGGCCGAGAAGAGGTTCTCCGCAGGCGACTAGCGTAGAGAGTGAATGGGAACATGCATCGGGTCTCTTCTAAATGCGATCGATTCAGTCGCTACTTTACTAGCCGTTTTTTGGCACACTTGTCGGTATATCAATGCAGGATGTTGGCCATTGAATGGTTTGCGGAGTATCACAAGATCGGAAAAGATAGTCGGGATGTTACAGATTAGATAGTACTTAGAATTGAAAAAAGCATCTCGATAGGTCCCTTCCTTCCACTGCACATTCTATGTGTAATTCTCTTCAGCTAGGTGGCACAGTCGTTCCGCTCGGGCCCACTTAAGTGCCAAGAAAGAAAGGGGCTTTTGCGGCACTTGACGACGAAATCGTGGAGAGCGCTCGGGAATAGGCCCGAGCGAAAAGATATGCACTACCGCGGCGCAGACAGGGCGAATTCGGCAAACAGAGTCGGTTCGTTGAACGCGAGGTGAGTCGAAACCGATGCGTGCCCATGGGGTGCGCCCAGATTAAATGGATGCGCCCCTTTTGTTCTATATGGCAGAATGAGATCGGCGCAGGGGGATTTAAGGCGTGAGCCGTATTCCCAATTGGCTCAGAGAAACGCTCGGCTTCATCGGTACGTCGCTAACGTGTGTCGGATTAGAACGCTTGCTGTCGGGGTTCGGGAACGGCTTCATTCTCGGCTACCACAACCCTCCATCGAAGCGGTTCATTGAACAGATTGAAGCCTTTCGTGGGTTGAAAATCACGCCATTATCGGAAATGGTCGACCGTATTCGACGCGGCCAAAGCACGGCCGGCTGCCTTGCAATCACCGTCGACGACGGCGTCAGGACCACGGTGCAAGCACTTTCGAGCGCGGCGCTCGACCGGCGCTGGCCGGTTACTTTTTATCTTCCGACACAATATCTGGACGATCCGGCTTCCGCGATTCACATGCTCTGGACCAACCTTAGCGCTCATTTGCCGCTTGGTACCTTCAAGCTTTCCTCCGGAACGTACGAATTGACAGACAAAGAGAAACGCATGAAATTCAGAAAGGCGATGAAGCACCGCCTGCACACAAGACCCATGAGCGAATACGAAAGCCTGTTTCGAGAACTGCGCGATCATCTGGTGTCTTCGGGTGCGGCCACTCTCGAGGAATTGAATCCCGCTCCACCCATAACCTGGAAAGAAGTCACGGAATACAGCAAAACGGATCTGCTGGATTTCCAAAGCCACGGCGTAAGCCACGAAGCGGCGTCGGTTATGAATGCCGCACAGTTTGAATCGGAATTGAAGGTCAGCCAGATAAAAATCAGGGAAGCGACGGGTAAACCTTGCCGGCACTTCTGCTATCCCTTTGGCGGACATGTGAGCATCGGTGCGAAGGCTCCCAAGCTGGCCGCGAAATATTATGACTCCGCGGTAACCATGGCGCGAGGGCGGCTTCGGGGAAACGAATTGATGATGTTGCCGAGAGTGGCCATTCAAGACCAAGATTCACCCGGACTCGCGCGACTCAAGGTGTTAACAATTTGAGAACGCATGAATTTTGATGACGAATCAACCGTTTGCACTCGGAATTCGGATCTGCTTGACAATTGCGCTGCTTTTCTCCACTTACGCCGCTATACGACAAGGGATCGGGGCCTATTATTTTCGGCGCGGCCGGCCGGAGGATGTTCAGAATGCAATTCGGCTTGATCCCCAGGATCCTGAATATCCGGACGCGTCAGCCTCTTTAATTCATTTTTATTCCGATGGGCCCCAGGCAGACGTGATCCTTCAGCTGTACGAAACTTCCGTACGGCTGAGCCCCTACGATGCCCGGTATCGGGTTGATCTCGGCTCTGCGTACGATTGGGCTGGACGCCCGAATGACGCTCTCAACGCTTTCACGCGTGCGCTGGAACTGTTTCCAAACTCGCCTGATTTATATTGGAAGTTCGCCAACTTTCAAATTCGACAGGGGCGAATACTGGAAGGACTGCACGCTTTGCGTAAAGTTCTTCTGGACGGAACTATTCCCGACAAGCAGGTGTTTGTGCTCGCCGCACGCGCAACTCGCGATGGTCAGGCAATACTGAATGAGATGCTTCCCCCGCGGGCTCCCATGCTGATCGACTATCTGAATTATCAACTGGAAGCCGGAAGGATAGATGCGGCCAAGCAAACCTGGGGCCGATTGGTGGAACTTCATCAGCCTTTCGCAGTCCGGCAGGCTTTTCCTTATCTGGACGCCCTTATTGAGCGGCGCGATTTGGACGCTTTGGCGACGGCGTGGGGTGTTTTGTGCCAGCGCTTTCCTTCCGAGATTCAGCCGCGCATGACGGAAGGCAACCTGATCACGAATGGAACCTTTCAAAGCGGAATTCTCAACGGCGGTTTGGATTGGCGAATAACTCCTGTTGAGGGCGTGAATGTGAGCTTTGCTCCACAACTTCCGGAAGGGCATCCTTCGCTTCGCATCGAATTCGACGGAACGCGCAATTTCGACTATGCGGCAATATTGCAGATCGTTCCAGTAAAGCCAAGTAGGAAATATTTGTTTTCAGCGCGTTTCCGGCTGGATGGAATTACGACGGACAGTGGACCAAGATTTGAGATTTTCGACCTCGATGACACGAGCAGGCTCTTCGTTTCCACTGAGAATCTCGTCGGCACCACTGCTGAGTCAGAGCAGCGGCTCGAATTTTCCACCAAACCCGAAACCAAGCTTCTTATTGTCCGGATTGCACGGCCCCCAAGCCGCAAATTCGGGAATAAGATTTCCGGCGTCGCATGGATAGATAACGTCCGTTTGTCTTCCGAAAACTGAATCGCTGGGCGTGTCGGGATGATCGCTATTTCTCCCGTAAATGCCATGGGGAAATCGAACCCTTATCCTACCGGAATCACCTGACTTGTAGGTTGGTTGCCGAAGCAACTATAATGCCGTTGATTAGCGCTTCTCGACGACCATGCCCGAAAGAACCGAATATCATGAAGTTTCGCGGCCCGCCGCCGAGCGCCGCCTCTATCCCAGGGCACGGGTTTCAACGGTCGCATACCTGTATCTGAATGACGGACAAGATTGCAGGATAAAGGATATCAGCGAAGGCGGGTTGGCGGTGGAAGCCCAAGCGCTGGGAGATCAGAGCTTTGAGAAAATCCGTTTCCGCCTGCCAAACTATCAGACTTATATCGATTGTTGCGCAAGGACCATTTGGTTTGCGAAATCAAAATCAGTTACGCAGACAGGCATACAGTTCGTCGACTTGGCTGAAAGCGCGCGCAGTGAAATTAGAAACTGGATAGCGTCTCAAGCCAGTAAGAGCGAGCGAGCCGGTTTGTTTGCTCGATCCGAAGAAGTCAGCGCCACGGCCAATTCCGCAGGCCGTGCACCTAATCATGGATACGCGTTCAACTTTGACACCTTCTTCCCTGCCGAATCGACCCTGACTGTTGACCGTTCCCCGGAACCATCGGTATCGCAAGATTTTTCGAATCCGCTTTACACTGGTCCAGCCGCGTCCAGCGCTGATTCGCTTGATGCGCCGGCAGGCCTTCCAAACGCTTTAAACTGCCTCGAGATCGCACCTTCAGCGCGCGAGCCCCTTTCGGATTCGATGGCGGTTTTGAATGTTAAGGCTCCTGAAATCGCGGGAGCTAATTCGCTTGAAAGCGCAGCCCCTGAATTGCTGCCGGCATTCGCTGCTGCTGAAAAGCCGGTCCGAGAAAACTCAGCAGCTCACGCCGGAACTGAAAGCGACTCGCAAAAAGAGCCGAGCGCGCCACCGGAACATCAGCCGGAACATCAGGATGTTCCGTTAGTTAAAAGCAATGTGAGCGTCACACGCGAGGGCGACCGTTCCGTTCGAGCGCCGACATACGCGAGATCGAAAAAACGTACGGCTTTGCCGGTATTGACTGCTACCGTCGGATTCCTGGCCGGCTTGAGTGTCGCGGCTTTTTTGATCTTCGGCCCGTTCAATTTCGTTAAATCGGCGAGCAATGGCCAGGTGCATACGGAGGATGTCTCAATCCCCGTCACTCATGCGTCCAGTCCGCCTCGCTCCGCAAAACCAGACCAAGTTTCGAGTCAGAGTAACGCTCCAGCCACGGCGGAACTGTCAGAACCGCCATCTCGGCCGCTGCAAACGCCTGAAGCCGTAGATCCGTCCAACCGAACGACTGAATCCCGAATACCACAGACAGCAACCCCGGTTCGTACTGGTTCATCGCAGCCGATTGATAGTAACGTTTTGACGGATCCCACTGCCAAGAGCGCCTTACCTGCGGGCAAAGTAACCCTCGAGAAAAAAACTGCCATCGTAAAAACCTCAGAGCAACAACCTGCACCTGGCGAGCTCAGTAATCCGAGTTCGGCTGGTACACTCCCCGGAGAAAAAACTCAGGAAAGCAAAATATCCGGATCGGTAGCTAACACTTCTCAGTTCATCGCGGTGCACATGCCGCAACAATTGGATTCCGCGAAATCGGAGCTTTCCGGAGTGTTAGAAATCGGACAGTTAGTCTCCAGTCGTAACCCGGATTACCCCACGGCAGCCGCGCAGGCAGGAATCGAAGGCACGGTCAAGCTCCATGCGACAGTAGGAATTAACGGGAGTGTTCAAAGGATCGAACCTGTCAGTGGTCCATCCGCACTGATACCCGCGGCGATGTTGGCAGTTCACGACTGGATGTACGAGGCGACCATGATTGCCGGGAAACCCGTTGAAAGCGAACACAACATTACTTTCGTTTTTCGCTTAACAGAGTAGACGCGAGACTAAGGCGAGGAGGGGCTGACCGCTTGGCTATTTCCACTACTTCCACCGTGACTCGCAGCCGCGGCTCCAATCCCGACTGCTGCCCCGGCACCGGCGATGCCCAGGATGATCAAACCTTTATGACTCTTCTGAACCGTCGGAGCCTGTCCACTGGAAGGGGACAAAGCAGCAGGGGGCTGTGCGGCAGAAACTTCCTGTACAAGCCCCAGGTTTCCATCGCTTGAGATGGTTACAAATTGATTCGCCTGAAGAACTCGGCCAGTTGCACCTTGGAGAGGAATCAAGCTAATACTGCCATCGAGGCAATATAACGTGAACGATCCACCTGCGGCCTTTTCAATTCTGGATGCCGATTTTTCCGTCGCGACAACCGGACTGACAACAAAGTTGCCTGTTCGCAGGGTGATGTCCGTGGTGCCGCCAAATGAATCCATGACAACCGTTCCCGATTGTAATTCGGCCAGATACCGCGGGTCTCCCTCGAAAGCAAGCTGGCTATTCGGCGACAACTTAAGAAACCCTTTTCCGCTTAAGGTAAACGTCGCATTTCCGTTATCGCCCGTGCGGACAACGTCTTTGGGAAAAATCGTGGCTTCCGACGGAGCCGGCATGGCATTCACGAATACGTCTCCGGCTGAACTTAAAGATCCCAGCGCTTCTTGTTGCTGCGGTTTCGCGCCGCTTGCAACCATCGCTATAACAAGCAGCGGTCCGAGAATCCGGCTGGATACAGAAACAAGATTCCGAATGCGGTGCTGTCGCGAAGCTTGAGGCTGTTGGCGCATGAATGACCTACACGAAAAGCATGAACTGGGCGGGCAAACCTCTTTTTAACACCGGTGGAAACGATTGTCCACATGAAAACGATTCGAAAAGAGAAAGCTCTAACCCAAGAGATTCCGACTGACTTCCATGAACGGAATTAGCAGATGAAGGTATTGCATGTGGTCAAGACGGCTGTTGGCGCAAGCTGGGTGTTTCATCAAGTTCGCGTATTGCTTTCCCTAGGCATCGAGATTGTCGTTGCTCTACCGTCCGCGACCGACGGCTTCGCTCCCAAGTATCGCGCCATAGGCGCGACCGTGGTTCCCATCGATCTGGATTTCCCCACTCGCCAGCCATGGAAGCTGCCCCAAGTCGTCTCGTCCTGCCGAAGCCTTATCAAACAGATAAAGCCTGATCTCATCCATTTGCACCATGTGGGCACGACCTACGTCGTGCGATTCGCATTGGGAACGCGGCATCCGATTCCCCGACTTTTCCAGGTAGCGGGCCCTCTGCACTTGGAGCACACTGTGTTTACTCAGCTCGACATCAATACCGCAGGGCCGCGGGACTATTGGGTTGCTACCTGCCGGTGGACGCAGAACAGGTACGGAGAACTCGGAATTCAGCAGGAGCATATTTTTCTTTCCTATGCGGGAAGCGATGTGAACTGCTTTAATAAATTGAGGACGGGCCGCTTGCGAAGCGAGCTTGGAATCTCGCCTGACGTCCCGCTTATCGGCATGGTTGCCTACATGTACGCTCCGAAATGGTTTTTGGGACAGAGACAAGGCATTAAAGGCCACGAGGATTTCATAGCTGCGCTAAGGCGGGTTCGGGAAATACGTCCCGCCGTTCGAGGAGTAATCATAGGCGGGGCTTGGGCGAGCGCGACTTCGTATGAAAACCGCATTCGAGAACTGGGAAGGAAACTCTGCAACGGCTCGCTAACGTTCCTGGGGACTCGCCAGGATGTGCCGGCGCTCTATCCCGATTTGAACTTAGCGGTGGTGCCCTCGCACTCGGAAAATGTGGGAGGCGCTGTCGAACCACTTTTGAGCGGCGTTCCCGTCGTTGCGGCCATGGTTGGCGGCTTGCCGGACCTTGTTAAGGAAAACAAGACGGGATTTGCGGTGCCTACGCGTAATCCCGCAGCGCTCGCGGACGCGATTTTGAAAGCGTTAGATGATCCGAATGAAGCCAAGCGCCTCACCGGGGAGGGACAAAAAATGGCGCGGCACCTTTTCGATGTCGAAAGAACCGGGCGCGAAATTGCGGAGATCTACGGGCGAATACTCGAACGCGGGGTTCCACTGAACTGAAACGCATGGCAACGAACGCACAAGTCGGCTTGGCGCAATCGCTAAATCCTAAACCGTTGTCGTTGCGCAAGGGTTTCGCATGGTCGTTTGGCGGAAACCTCACGTATGCCCTGTGCCAGTGGGGAGTCTTGATCATCATCGCCAAATTGGGCAATCCAGCGATGCTGGGTAAGTTTGCGCTGGCCCTTGCCATATCAGCACCCGTGTTCATATTGACCAATCTTCAACTCGGCGCGATTATTGCATCCGATGCGACTCACGAATACCAATTCAATCATTATCTTGCCCTCCGAATACTAGGAAGCATGGCGGCTCTTTCGTTCATTCTGCTTCTTGTCCTTGCCGGGGGATTTCATCGTGAAACAGCGGGTCTACTTCTCGCAGTAACATTTGCGAAAACGGCTGAAAGCTTCAGCGACATCATTTATGGACTTTGGCAAAAATATGAGCGCTTTGAAAAAATGGCAATCGCTTTGGGCAGCCGCGGTGTGGGATCTCTATGTGTGATGGCAACGGCGCTTCACTTTTCTCACAACATCGCCGTGAGCGCCGCTGCTCTGGCGGTTTGGTGGGCGTTTTGGCTGGCGACATACGAATATAACGGCGCGAAGAAGGTCTTGGGCGTTTACGTTCCCGGCGGACTCCCGCGCCTGAACTGGGACCAAGTTCACTTAAAGAAGCTTGTGTCCTTGTCCTGGCCATGTGGAGTGATTGTACTCCTCCTGGCCCTGACCGCCAACATTCCCCGGTATTTCATTCAACATTACCTAGGTTACGCGCCGCTGGGCTATTTTGCGGCCATCGCGTATCTGCCGGTCGCAGGAAACACTGTGATTGGAGCGATGTGCCAATCGGCTCTTCCTCGCCTGTCACGCTATTTTTATTCCAATCCTCAAGCATATCTTCTGCTCCTTAAAAGGATGGCGGTGATCGCACTCAGCGTGGGAATCGGCTTAGCAGCGATCGTGGCCTTCTTTGGGCCGTCCATTCTGAGGCTGATCTACTCGCGCGAATACGGAAACTACGGCCCGGTTTTCCTTTGGATGATGATCGCGGGGGCCTTTGCTTATGTCTCGTCGGTATTGGGGTATGGGATGACTGCAGCGAGGCGGTTCCGCGAACAGATTCCGCTTTTCTTGATGGCGATGGCGATAACGGCGGCAGCCTGCTGGGCTACTGTGCCGCATTTCGGTTTGATCGGCGGCGCCTATGCAGTGCTGCTGGGGTCGCTTCTATCGAGCGCCGGCAGTGCCGGCATTATCTACGCTGCATTGCGATCCCAGGTTGTTCAACAAAGACTCGTATGAAACAGACCCCGATTCGAGTGCTGCATACGCTGGGAGCCTTGAATCCTGGGGGAGTCGAAACCTGGCTTCGTCAAATCTTGAAGTGCATGGGGCCAGGGATCGAATTCAGTCTCTGTACACTCGGTTCGCAACCGGGGATGTTCAAAGACGAAGTCGAAAAGCTTGGAGTTAAGGTGCTGCGGTGCCCGAAATCTACTAACTTATGGTCCGTTGGCCGGCGGTTTCGGAAGATCCTGCGCGACGGCGGTTATGATGTTGTGCACAGCCACGTGCATCTGTTCTCAGGGTTCCTTCTACGTTGGGCGAATGCAGAAGGTGTTCCCATCCGAATTGCCCATAGTCATACGACGCGCGATGACCGGCCGGATACTCCGCCGCGCCGGCATTACTGCAAGCTTATGAAGTCATGGATCAGATCGTATGCGACTCACGGGCTGGCTGCCTCGGAGCATGCCGCGGCAGCACTATTCGGCGAACAATGGAAGTCAGATAAGCGGTTTCGGGTGTTTTATAACGGAATCGACCTGCTTCCCTTCCAAGAGAACCTCGTTCGAGATAATGTTCGCGGTGAATTCGGCTTATCGCCGGACGTTCCAGTCGTCGGGCATGTAGGGCGGTTTGTTCCAGCGAAGAATCACCGATTTCTTCTCACAATAGCCGACGAATTGATCCGGCAGAGGCCGGACCTACAGTTCTTGTTCATCGGGGACGGACCGTTACGATGTGAAATGGAGGCTCAATCAAGGTCGATGGGGCTGGCTTCTAACGTTCAGTTCGTTGGATCGCGGAATGACGTTCCGAGACTCATGCGGGGCGCGATGGATGCATTCATTTTTCCATCTCTCTGGGAAGGGCTGCCAATCGCGTTACTTGAAGCGCAGGCTGCCGGACTTCGCTGCGTTTTTTCCGACAATATCACCCGGGAAATCGAACTTTTGCCGGCGCAAATGACCCGGATGTCGCTATCCAGAAGTCCCGGCGAATGGGCAGCAGCCACGCTCAAGACACTTCAGCTTCATCGAATTGACAATCGAGACGCAGTCAAAGGTTTTATCGGCACGGATTTTAGCCTTCAGCGCAATCGCTCGATCCTTTCCGAAATTTATGCGGGGATTCCGGTTTAGCGCCATGCGTCCTCCTATTGGATTTTTGAAACCAGCTATTCTTGCCGGATGGGTGTGCATCGCGGTGTTTGCGGTTTGGCGAAGCCAGTTCAGAGCCAGTGACACAGAGGCGGTTTTTCTCACGGCACTGATTCTTCTTAGCGGCTTAATCGTATCAAGGTACACAATTGGTTTACCGTATGGGTCCGCACCAATAATGTATCTGGCACTTCTCGGGCTGTTTCATCTTGGCCTCGTGGTTCCTTCGGCATTGTTCGGGTACGATTTTTCGCGAGCATTTTGGTTTGAGGCGCACGATCTTTCGCGCGTAATGGCGCTCATTATTTATGCAGTGGTAGCCTACCAAATCGGAATTCTCGCTGCTTCCCATCCGCGTGCTTCTCCGGGACAAGGATTAACTATTGACTCCACAAATTTAGACAGATGGGACTTGTTTGTTTCCGGCAGCACGCTCTTTGTCACCGGCGCATTGATGTTCGTTTTCGGTTTGATCGGATTAGATCCGACCGGCTACCTGCGCCTTACGTATTCCGAGACATACCGGCTGAGCGCTGAATCAGACCCTCGCTTTTTCGGAACAGGAATCATGTTCGGGGCGATCGGCCTGAGCGTGGCTGCCGCGGGCGCAACCAAACGGCAGTTCCGGTTCGTTTTTCCCGCCGCGGGTCTCTGGATACTGATGCTGCTGTTCTGGGGTTTTCGCGGTCCTGCCCTGCTTGCCGGAGCCGTCGTTTGTGCAGTCGCAATAAAGAAAGGCATTCATTTTTCAAAATACTTTCCGTGGCTCTGCGCCGCGGGATTGCTACTGATACTGCCGCTGGTCAGAGTCGTCCGCGAACAACCGCCATCCGAGCGCTTTACGCAATTCCCGTTGGGCGAATTCAACTTATTGGACGGGCCCGCGGAAATGGGGGCAAGTATCAGGCCGCTTATCGAAACGATGGCCGCCATCGGACCAGCCAACTATCGATTTGGACGGACGTACTGGTTGGGAATCAAAGAAATCATCCCTAATCTGGCGCTGCGATGGCAGTCGCCTGACACAGAATCGACAGACGACCTGCCGCCAAATCTTTGGATCACCTCGATTGCCGATCCCTGGCTTTACAGGAATTATGGCGGGATCGGTTTTTCCGCGATCGCCGAACCCTATATGAACTTCGGAATTGCAGGTGTAGTTGCCTATTTTTTCCTTCTTGCGTTTTTCCTGGTGAAGTTCGAGCAGGTCGCACTACGAAATTCCTACGCTCTCGCAGCTTGGGCCGTGATTTTGGGGCCTTTGCTATGGACGACCAGAAACGACTCGAGTAATTTTTTCCGGCCCGCTGTGTGGGGACTCCTATTCGTAGCCGTCGTGCGCATTTTGTCAGGAGGCTATATGTTCATTCGGAGATCCGGCGGCGATAACAGGGTGTCTGTAGAAGCCACCGAGGGAACTTAAAAGGCTTGGCTATGCGGATTTTGTTGACAACCGAGGCGCATGTCTCCATCGGAGCAAAGGGGCAGATCTACATCGATGGGCCCGCTAACTATTCGTTTTGGTCGAGCTACCTCATGGCTTTCGACAAGGTGACAGTACTGGCGCGAGGCGCGCCGGCGCAACAAGCATGGAGCGAGACAGCCCGTGCGGACGGTCCCGGGGTTTTCTTTCGCCTGCTGCCTGACTATTACGGCCCATTGCAACTAATTTCACAACGAAGTAAGGTCCGAGCTATCACAAAGAGAGCGATCCTTGACTCCGATGCGTACCTGCTTCGTGTGCCCGGCCTCGTGGGACATATTGCGTGGCTTGAAATAGAGAAACTGAGACGGCCTTACGCTTTAGAGGTCTTGGGTGATCCCTGGGATTCGTTCTCGCCCGGAACTTGGCCAAGCCTCTGCAGGCCCCTTGCCAGGCGACTCGTTACGCGCGAATTACGAGAGATGTGCAACAAGGCAGCAGCCATTCATTACGTGACTCACCGCGCTCTGCAGCGCCGATTCCCCCCGGGCGCAAATACGTACACAAAAGCGTTTTCCGATGCGGTAATGGATCGCGCTTTCGTCAATCCAGACGCCTTGATGGAACGGTACAGGCGCATCCGGGAAATGCAAAACACTCAGAGCCGCCCCTCAAGATTGTTTCACATCGGTTTCATCGGAAGTTTGTCTCGATTGTACAAAGGACTCGACGTTCTTCTCGGGGCCATTTCTCTGATCGCTGACGGCCGGAATTCGAATCTACACGTCGCAATTGCCGGCGACGGCCAATACCTCGAGAAAATGAAACGTCTGGCCATGCAGCTTCGGATACAAGATCGGGTTCGGTTCTTGGGGCAACTCCCCCATGGAAAGCCAATCTTTGATTTTCTCGACTCGATCGACCTGCTCGTTCTTCCATCGCGCGCGGAAGGGCTGCCGCGCGCGTTATTGGAAGCGATGGCGCGCGGCTGTCCCTGCGTTGCTACCGAAATCGGTGGCGTCGACGAACTGCTTGTTCCCGCCGATATGGTTCCTTGCGGGGACGCTAAAAGCCTAGCCGAGGCGATTGTGCAACTCGTACGGAATCCCGCTCGATTGAGAGAAATGGCAGATAGAAATCTGAAGAAAGCGGCTCAGTTCAGTCCTCAGGTTCTAATGGATGCTCACCGTGAGTTCCTCTCAAACGTGAGATTCCGCGCGAGCGAGCGGATCGAAAATCAATTGGCCAACAGCGCGGGCTGCCATCAAGAAGAACAGTCGTTGCATTTACAGACACCGCGCTAGCGAAGCGGCTCAACTTCCACGCAGATCTCTTTCGGGGTCCCGATTTTTACGACATTGCCGTCCATTTTTGCACGTGCGTGCGCTTGATTCCACAAACGTATTTCGGGCCTTTGCGCCTGGACGAGACCGCGCAACTCAATTTGATTGTTGAATTGGCATTTCGAGGCGTCCGTAATCCATTCGGGTTTTATTGCTTTGTAGGTCTCCGAGATTCCACATTCCAGGGTTTTATGACACTTGAACCCCAAGGCGGTGTCGATTTTTGCGAACGAGACCCGATAGCTGCGGTGATCATCCTTAATTTCCCGTATAGAGCTTTCGGTGTTCGGGATAAGTTGAGTGATCGATCTTCCTAAATCTTCGACCCGGCAGTTGAGAGCTTCCGATCCTGCATTGAATACCTGGCCGGCAACGATATTTGGATCGGCTTCGAGGCATGCGATGAATGCTTCGGCCGCATCCTGAACGTGCAGGAATGGCCTCCACTGCCGGCCGTTAAAGATCACAATCTTCCCGGAGCTGAAAGCCTGGACTACCAGTTGGTTTACCACCAGATCGAAGCGCATCCGGGTGGATAATCCGAAAAGTGTCCCGAGTCTCAAAATGGTGGATGCAAAGTTGCGCGCGCCGGCGGCTAAAACGATGCGCTCCGAATCAACTTTCATTTGCGCATATAAGGACAGCGGCGTTAAGGGGGAGTCCTCTGTGAGCACAAAATCGGACTGCCCATAGACACTGCAAGAGGACGCAAAGATGAACCGGCGAACTCCACACTGCCGAGCCAGATTCACAATCGGCCTCGTTGCCGATTGGTTCACTTCGATAGCGAGCTGCTTATTTTCTTCGCACGCCGAATCTCCGACAATGGCAGCCAGATGGACCACCGCGCCGGAGAGTTTCATTAACGAGCCGACAAGTTCCCGATCGCGAATATCTCCGCGAACTATTTCGCAATTCGGATGGACTTTAAACGGAAGCAAGGATTCGTCGCCGAACAGAAACGAATCGAGCAGTCTCACGTTGAATCCTCGCTTCAATAAACGAGAGACGAGAACGGAACCTAGGTAGCCGGCTCCGCCAAGAACGAGAACGTCTTTTATTTTCTCCGAGCCGCTTACCCGGGTACCCATCTTCGATCAGCCTCCAAAAGCAGAACGTGTGCGCGGACGAACCGCACGTTCTTTAACAAACGCGTGCGCCCGCACAATTGCATCGGCAATGCGATCAGCCTCTTCACAGCTCAAGGCCGAATAAATCGGCAAATTGATGATGCGGGCAGAAATCCACTCCGTATTGGGCAACGGCTTGCCGTCCCAAACAGCTCGATAGAGCTTTTGTTGGTGAACAGGAGGATAGAAATATTTCCGAACACCGATATTCTCTTTGGCCAGAGCGTGGAATAGCCAGTCGCGGGATTCACCGAATGCGGACTCATCCACGAGGATGGAAAAATCCTTGCAAGCCGTGCGGCCGTCCGGCCGCACGCGCTGGAACCGAATCCCTGGAACGGACGCAAGCCGCGACTCATAATGACGGCGAATCCGATCTCTGCGCTCTATGCGCTCCTCAAGATCGCCTAAGCCGCGGAAAGCAAGCGCGGCATGGAACTCGCTCATGCGCGCGTTAAGCCCCAAGACCTCCGGATCGTAGTTGCCTCCGTCCCCGTAATTGCGCGCGATTCGCAGCCTTCGTGCCAAATCGGAATTCCGCGTCGCAATCAATCCTCCTTCACCCGCCACGACAAGCTTCGTGGGCGTAAAACTAAAAACCTCCGCTGTTCCAAAACTCCCCACAGGAACTTCATGAATGCGGCTTCCGAACGCATGCGCCGCATCGAAAATGAGAGGCACTTTCAAATCAGCGGCAAGCTGCTCGAGTTCGGCAACCGGAGCAGGGCTCCCAAATAAATGGACCGCGAGTATAGCGGCGGTTTCGTTTGACGACCGGGACCGGACCGATTCGGGGTCAAGACAGAAAGTTTCCAGATCACAATCGGCGAAAACCGGCTGCAACCCGTTCCAGACGATACTGTGTGCGGTGGCATGAAACGTGAAGCTGGGAGTAATTACCTCTCCTCGGATGTCCAAAGCTTTTAGAAGCAGAAGAAGTCCCGATGTGCAGCTTGAGACGGCAATACAATGCGGCACTTTCAGATACGCGGCAGCCGCGGCCTCAAACTCACGGACACGGGCGCCATTCGTAAACTGGCCGCTACGGAGAATATCGAGGACATCGTCTACGAAATCGAGATTGGGCTGCCCTTCGGGCAACACCATCGGTACCGGGCGGTCAAACGCAGGCTGGCCGCCCGCAATCGCCGGCAGATCAGTTTTCCGCATAGGCAGCACCTCGTTGTTGGCTCAATGGCCGCCGAACCTGCCGGCCGATCGGGACCGCGGGGACGCCTCCGACAATTACGCCTTCCGCAACCGTCTTTGTGACCGCGGCACCCGCACCGACATACGAATATTTATGGATCACCAGGTTCGGAATGACGACTGCTCCTGATCCCACGTACGCGAAATCGCCGACCCGGACTCCGCCCGCCAAAGTGGCGTTTGGAAAAATATGACAACACTGTCCAAGAAGGTTGTCATGATCGACCGAAGCCGCTGTATTCACGCAGGCGCCATCTTCAATGATGGTCCCAGGATTAACGATCGCTCCCGCCAGGATCGTCACTCCCTCGCCCAATTCGGCAAAAGGTGAAATATGGGCGCTTGGGTGAATGGCATTCGCGAGCTTCAATCCGCATTTCTTGATTTCATGCAATTTCTCGTGACGCGCGTAGTTGTCTCCAATTGCAACGGCAATACCATCGCAGGAAACCCCCTGCAGAATTTCACCCAAACCACAAAACCGAATCGGAACGCCGAAAATACTCTTTCCCATTTTGGATCGATCGTCATCTATGATTCCAATCACGTCACAATCATTTCGCGCAAGAAGGGTGTCCACTACAACCTTGCCGTGGCCGCCCGCACCCCAAACGATCAGCTTCTGCCTGCGGTGTCGCATGTTTTCGAAGGCTCCATTAGATCAGGAATACGTACGCGCCCATCGAGGCCATAAATTCCCTCGCCTCGAAACAAAATCGGAAGCGTACGGATCATGATCTTGAGATCGGTCCAAAGCGAAAAGTGGTCAACATAATCGATATCGAATGCGATCCGCTGCGCCCACGGAAGCAGATTGCGTCCGTGAATCTGAGCCAAACCCGTCAGGCCGGGTTTCATCAAAAAGCGGCGCCGTTGGCAGTCTGAAAAACGAGACGCAATTTCGATGAACGTCGGCCGCGGGCCCACAAGGCTCATTTCGCCGCGCAGCACGTTGAGTAGTTGAGGAAGCTCGTCCAGACTCCAGCGCCGAAGAATACGGCCTATTCCGGTGATGCGTGGGTCGGAGTCGGACGTCTCGAAAGGGTGTATCTCTTGCCGGGCGTTTTCCACCATGGTCCGAAACTTAAATTGATCGAACGCGCGCCCCAAATATCCGGCAGCCCTTAATCTGAAGAAAACGGGACCAGCCGAATCGAGTTTTATTGCCGCGGCGATAACCAGAAATAAGGGCGTCAGCGGGATCAAGGCCATGAATGCAAGAACCGTATCGAAAACCCGCTTGCAAGCAAGCTGGAAAGCGCGTGAGTTCGCCTCCTCCGGACGCCTGATTGAAGCCGGCATCGACATTGCCAAACCCAGGATGGCTGAAAATATAAGGGCGTTCGCTGGAATGTACAGGTTGAAGTCAGCCAGGCTATGAAGCAGGAGCGCCAGTATGCTTCCGGCACAGCCCAGAGAAACGGCACTCTCGAAATTAATACCGCCGAAGAGCACGTTTCGCACGGAACGCACCAGAATCCATGCAAATGACCCAAATAGGATCAGGGCCATCGGTATTCCAAGGTCGCTCGCAATTTCCAAATAGTCATTGTGCGCATGATTGACGAAGTTCCCGAGAAACGTCGTTTGTACGGCCGTGTATGCCACCGGAAATGTGCCGAGTCCGCTTCCCGCAATGGGGCGTTGTGCAATCAGCCGCACGGTGTCTCGCCATATGGACATCCGGCTGCCCTCGGATAAGGTGTACTCCTGGCCTACGGATGCGAATCGTGCCGCGATGGGTCCGCCACCAATCCAAAGGACAACGGTAACGACCGACAGAATAAAAACTGTAGCGACGATAAGGCCGCCTCGCTTGAATTTGCCGAGAACGCTTATCCCCAGAAGCGATGCAGAGGACGCAATGATTCCCATTCTCGATCGCGAAAAAACCAGAGATGCAAAAAGCACAATCGTCAAGCTGAGATAAAAAACAGCTCGCGGAAATCTCTCTTGAACGACAAGGCGCTTAAGACTCCACGCCCGTCCGGACTCATCGCCGCGCAGCATTGCGAACTCGTGAAAAGCCAAGGCCAAGCTGAAAGGAATCACCATCTCCAGAAAACCCGCATAGTGGTTGCGGTTGATGTACGTTCCCGTAGCTTCCATAACGTCGTATTTCTTGGTATAGAAGAAAATCTTTTGCCAGCCGGCCAGGTATTGTATAAAACCGTAAAAGGCCTCTGAAATTCCCAGAGTGATGAGAGAATAGACCAACAATCGCTTTCCATTCCGGTCACTGCCGGCAAACATTGCAAGATAAAATGAGATCACGCACGCGACCAGCACCAACAGCTGCGTCTTCGTCGCATAAGGCGCAATGCTAAGGTGCCGCCACTGCACGTCATCTGAAACCAAATGTCGACCTATGGGGTGGATCAAAACGCCCGGCAATGGGCAAAGTCCCAGGAGGCTAACACCCGCTACGAGTGACGGAACTACAATCGCGGGCTTGGGAATGCGCAACGGAATCTCCCGAGGAGA
>Ga0182024_10007237_pt1 | contig 24006 bp, 22 predicted proteins | sample P32metaG_FD_120480 | JGI IMG/M metagenome (GOLD analysis project Ga0182024, IMG submission 120480) | Permafrost microbial communities from Stordalen Mire, Sweden - P3-2 metaG (Illumina Assembly) | ecosystem: Environmental > Terrestrial > Soil > Wetlands > Permafrost | place: Sweden: Stordalen...
GGGCGGTATGGGCGGCATGGGCGATGACTTCGGCGGCGATGATTTTTAGAGCCGCACACGCCGGGTAAATAACAAAATAGGTTGACGGTTAATTCACGAATGCGGTTGCAAGTTTTCCAACCACTGTGGATGAACCAATTGCGGGAATAAGGTTCATGCTATATGCTTTCAAGCTACGCATGAACGCGAAAAGGATTTGGGTCGAGATGCGGTATGAAGTGGGAAGCCGCGGCACTGCCCATAAAACTTCAAGGAGGAAACGGATGGAAGGGTTGATCAAGAAGTCTTCTAAACTGGTGGGAGTTGCGGCGGGGGCGCTATTGGCGCTGACGTTGATGGCGGGCTGCAGCGCGAACAAAAACGTCGAGGCGGCACAGGCTGCGGCCACGCAAGCCGATCAGTCTGCCTCGCGCGCCGAAGCGGCGAGTCAGCAAGCGCAGCAGGCGGCGGCTTCGGCGCAGGCTTCTGCCAGCAAGGTTGAGCAGTCAGCGGCTGATGCGAAAGCTGCGGCGGACCGTGCTGAAGCGATCGCGGCGAAAACTGATACCAGCGGTGGTGGCAGTTCCATGCATACCCATCGTCATTGGCATCGCCATCATCATCATCATGCGGCCGCGGCGGCTCCGGCGGATAGCAGTGCCCCTGAGGCACCGGCACCCTCGGCGACCTAATCACGATTCAAAACTAGCCAGTTGCGAAGAAGGGCGTCCTCAACGGGATGCCCTTTTTCTTTGTGTTATTTCTGATGGTCTTGCGATTAACTATTCAATACTCACTTTCCTAATACTATCTTCGAGTTTCATAGTATATTTCTCAAGCGGCAATCTCCCTCTAATGCGCCCGCGGCCATCGCAGACTCAGATTAAGGCGCTTCGCACTAGCTATCCGGCGCACGTAGTGATCGTAGCGCTCACTACGTGCGGGGGCCGATCGCGTACTCAGAAGGTGACGACCACTTTCAGTGACTCGGGCTTTTGCGCCTGTTCGTAGGCCTGATTGATTTGGAGGAGCGGGAACTGATGGGTGACCAGTTCGCGAGCATTGATGACGCCGTTGCGCACCAATTCGAGGGCTTCGCGGGTATCGTCCGGACCGCACGAATAACTCGGTACTAGGCGCGTTTCGTTGAAGTAGAGATCGTGCGGCTTGACCAGCATCTCCTCGTCGGGCGGGGTCGCCGTGAACTGCACGACGGTGGCGCCTTTGCCCGCAGCAGCGATGCCGGTAGTGATAGCGCGGGCACTGCCAGGTCCGACGATTACGACATCGGCCATCGCGCCATGCGTCACTTCGCGGACCTGATCGACGAGGTCATCGCCAGCGACTACCAGTCCAAAATCGGCGCCTAATTCGCGCGCGCGGTGAGCCCGCCGCTCGAACAAATCGGCACCGATTACTGTGCCGGCGCCCAAATTTCGTGCGAGCTTCACATGCATCATGCCCATGATTCCCAAGCCAATGACGAGCACGGATTCGCCGGATTTTAGGCCGGATCGGCGGAGCGACTTGACCACGCAGGCGGTCGGCTCCACCAGCACGCCGTCAAGGTCGCTGACGTCATCCGGCAGCTTCAGGGTATCGCGCTGGTTGGTGGCGCTGACCAGGAAGTACTCGGCCATGCCGCCGGGCGTGATATTAGTTGCGCGCCACGTAGCGCATTGCACGTACTCGCCGCGCCGGCACGCTGCACAATCGAAGCAGGGGGCATGATGATGGACGAAGACTCGGTCGCCAGGGCGAAACTCACGCACGCCCGTGCCAACTTCCTCAACCACGCCGACCGGCTCGTGGCCGAGCACGAGTGGCGCCTTACGCCGGATGTACCACGGCATGATGTCACCGGAGCAGATCCCGCAGGCGCTGACGCGCACCAGCATATCGTCAAGGCCCACCTCGGGACGGGGGCTCTGTTCCACCCGGATATCACCGAAATCGTAGAGACGCGCGACTTGCATTGCCACGCAAGAACTTTGTGGTTCGCCGCTGCGGATGTCAACCAGATATCAAGTCGTCCGCGGAAGTTCCGCTCCCCGCCAGCACCGCGGATCGCGCACGTCTTCGCGGATGCTGCGCGCGCGATGCTGCACGCGCGATGGCACTACTGATGTGCTCGGCTCCGCCGCGCTGCCTGATGTCCGCCCCGCGGCCAAGAAAATGTTTCTCCCGCGGACGCAAAAATGTTTCAGGTGAAGCCGTGAATGTCGCTCACAGAAGTCCGACGGTGAAGCGTTTGAGAAGGATTTCACCGCAAAATTATGGCGGCAATGTTTCACGTGAAACATCTTTGCCGTAATTTTGCGGGGAAAAGTTTCAGTGTTGACAGCTTGGCAATGGTAAGATCTACGCATGCCACGTCCAGTATGTCCGCCAATCGCCGCCGACGTGATCGCCGAAGTAGGCGATCGCATCGTGTTTATCGAACGCAAGAATTATCCGCCGGGATGGGCGTTTCCAGGCGGGTTTGTCGAGTTCGGCGAAACGGTAGAGCAGGCCGCCGTGCGCGAGGCGCTGGAGGAAACTTCGCTCGAAGTCGAGTTGCGGGCTTTGCTCGGAGTCTATTCGCGACCCGATCGGGATCCGCGCGGACAGACGATCACGGTGGTCTACATCGGACGCGGCCGCGGAACACCGCAGGCGCGCGACGACGCGCAAGCGATCGGGCTTTTCGCGCCCGACGCGCCGCCTGCGCCGCTCGCTTTCGATCACGCCGAGATTCTCGGCGATTACCTGCGCTTCCTCGGGACAGGTGAGTTTCCCGCGCCCTGGCGCAAGTAGGCAGGCCCAATTGCGCAGGAAGGCAGTTTCGGAGAAGGGAGAGTTGTTTGAGGAACTCAAAACTGTAGGCTTTTCTGAAACCTCACGAGGTTTCAGACTTCCCTTCAGTTAAAGATGCGGGCTTTTTTCAATGACTGCCGAGCGGCCCAACAGTCTTGACCCGATTTTTCGGCCTGGACTTCCCTTTTGAAGGAGGACACAGGTGCGGAGTTGCGGATTACCCCAATCGCCTAGCGCTACGAGGAGAATGCGGTCGCCTGATCGAGCATCGCGAGAACAGTTTCTTAATGAGCAGCCTCCTGGCCATGGCTAAGGCCATCATTCCGATCTATTTCGATTACGCGTCGACCCTGTGTTACATCGCCTGGCGCATCGTGGGTGACTCGAAAGCGAGTTGGAAATCGAACCGCTGTGGAAAGGTGTGCCGATTCGGCTGCGCGACGGCAACAGCCGTCCCGGCAATGCGTTGGGTTCGATCGAGCGGATGAAGGTGCTCAACGTAATTGCCGAAACCGGGGTGCGGGTGACGCCGCCCGCGCGCTGGATCGATTCGGACGCCGCGCTTGAGGGAGCGGAACTTGCGCGCGAGGCGCGGCGCTTCGCCGACTATCACTCGGAGGTTTTTCGCGCCGCGTTCGAGCAGCGGCGGGATATCGCGAACGTTGGTGTACTGGCTGAAATCGCGGCTAGCGCCGGAATCGACGTCGCGCGCTTTGCCGAGGGATTGCGCGACCGGCGGATGGAACAGCGCATCGTGGCGCACAAGATCGAGGCTGAGGGCATCTCGGCGATCGGTTATCCGGCATTCATCCTGGGCGATTATCCGCTTATCGGGATTCAACCAATCGAGACCATGCGTTTGCTGATTCGGCGCTTTATCGATCAGCGTGCGCGGGAGCCCGGCAACTGAAGCGATCGGGCCTCTCAGAGTTTGTGAGGATTTGGAGTCCTAAAGAATTGTTGGGTAGTGGGCCGTTTAGATTCAAAAGCGCAAGAACGCAAAACCTTTAGTTTTTTCAGACACTGAAACCTCATGAGGTTTCATACTTCCCTTTGGTTTAGGAGGTGGGCTGCGCCCTGCAAAAACTTCATGGTGATTGACCAGCAGCGCAACGGTCTTGGGCTGGCCTGTGGGACTGCACTTTCGATTGGGCCAAGCGGCAAATCGGTCTTGCGACGCTTATCGATGAGATCCTCGGTCAACGAGTAAGCGCGCTATCCCCAAATCGGCGCGCGCCACAACCGCCCACTACCAATTGTGAGGAACTCGAAACTGTAAGCTTTTTCTGAAACCTCACGAGGTTTCAAGCGGCCCAACAGTCTTGACCTGACTCTTAGGACTGGACTTCCCATTTGAAGGGACAAGGTGGAGCGAGATGCAACTAGGCCGCTAAGTCCCGCAGGAAGGGCTGAAAGCGTTGGCTAGTGGCCACGGGTTGAAAGCGTTGGCCATCGGCATCGTACGGAGCATCGCGAGCAATCCGAAAAGTCAGGTCAAGACTGTTGGGCTGCTCGTCAATCGTGATGAGGTTTCAGATTGCCCTTTGGTAAAAATGCGGACTTCGCCTGTGAACATCCCGTCATTATTAACGCGCGATGCGCTGCAAGCGGCTAAGTCCCGTCATCCTGATTTAGCGGGACATGAAGACCGGACACGGCGCGTTGCGCAGTACGTATTCGGTGTTCGAGCCCAACACCATCTCGATAATACGGCTGTGGCCATAGGCGCCGATAAAGAGCAGGTCGGCGCCGAACTCCTTGAGCGAACTGATAATGCCCTCGTGGGCGTGGCCTTGAACGAGTCTGAACTCGGTCCGAATCGAGTAAGGTTCGAGATAGCTGCGCGCCTGATTGAGCGTGCGTTCGCCGAGTTTCAGGTCGCGCGCGACCGTGATCACGACCAGCGGTACGTCTATGGTCGCGACGAAGTCGGCGGCCGCGCGCATCGCACGGGACGCACGGTCGCTGCCATCGTAGGCGAGTAAGGCGCGCGTGACTTCGCGAAATCGAGTAGGCGAGACCACCATCTGCCTGGGCGACTTGCGCGCAACGCTTTCGGTGGTCGATCCGAGCAATCCGGTCGAGAAGCGCTCGTTAATGCCGCGATGACCGATTATGAGGAGGTCCGCCGACTTGGCACGTTCGCATAGCTGGTTGGGCACGATGCCCATATCAAGCACGGTTTCAGCCGGGATGTTCTCGCGCCGCGCGGCCAGTTTGAAGTCGTCGAGCACGGCGTTGCCGCGGGCATTGAGAATCTCGCGCATTTTGGTGGAGAAATCGAGGTAGGGTTCAAGTCCGAGGGAACCTGATATATCATGAAAAAAGGAACCTTCGATCGACACGATATCGACCACATGGACGCCAATCAGGCTCGCTCCCAAGCGGCGCGCAAGATGAAAGGCGTAGGCCTGCGCGGTGCGCGAATGCTCAGACGTGTCGATGCCGACCAGGATTCGTTTGATCATGAGTCCGGCCTCCGTTCTGTGATCTCGCGATATCATGGGCCGTGCGGCGCTCTCAAGGGGGCGGGTTTAATGAACGTCTGATCCAGGGTGGCGTGGGAACCGATTGCGATGAGTGAAAACAGAACAACGCGTCTGGTGCGACTGATTGACGAATTGGCCGAGGCGGCCAAGCGCGTCGGGCTCGAAGTGCGCCGCGAGAAAATCTTGCGCGAGGTTGGCTATCGCGCGCGCGGCGGTGCGTGCCGTTTGCGCGATCAGGACTTGCTGATCCTCGATCGCGAGCAGGCGCCGGCCGATCAAATCGAAGTCCTGGCCGAGGCGCTGCGGGGCCGCGATTTAGAGCAGGTCTATCTGTCGCCGGCCGCCCGGCGAGTGCTGCAGACTGGACCCGAATAGGGTATGGGACTGGCGATGGCGCGAGCCGAAAATGCTAGCGAAGAGGTGCGGCCAGTGGTCGAGCGCCGACGGCGTCCCACTGCGGAAGATCGGATGCTCACGTTCCATTCGCGACTGCGTGAGCGGGGACTGAAATCGACCGGTCAACGCGACGACATCGCGCGTGTATTCTTCGAGTTGCGCCGGCATATCAGCGCCGAGGAACTTTATGCCGAGGTCAAGAAGGTCAACCCGCACGTTGGTTACGCGACGATCTATCGCACGCTCAAGCTGCTGAAGGAATGCGAACTGTTGTTCGAGCGTCATTTCGACGAGGGACAGGCCCGCTACGAGGTCGCCGGCGAACACCATCACGACCATTTCATTTGCGATCGCTGCGCTAAGATCATCGAGTTCGAAAACGACGAGCTCGAACAGCTCCAGCAGGCGATCGCGCAGAAGATGGGCGTCATGCTGACGCATCACAAGATGGAGCTCTACGGGCTCTGCGCCGATTGCCGCGACCGACAATAGTTTTCGCTTAGAGGGACAGAATCACTTCGCGGCGGACGGCGTGCGCGTCGATTTCGACCTCGAGGCCAATCACGGGCGGACGCGCGAAGTGCCAATTCACGCCAAGGCGCGCGGCGGCACCGAGAGCCCGCAGCAGCGTCGAGGCGAGCGTGTGATGAACCTCATGGACGGTGTAGAGATTAACCGCGGTCGCGAGGTCCCAGCCAAGGCGCAACTCGCGCAGATGTCCCGTCAGCAGATCGATGACGCATTCGAGCTTGCGCCGGATTCCTTCGGCTGAAGTATCGCCGGATGCGACCAGTTCGCGCTTGCCGTCGGCGCTCTGACGCATCTCGGCCGCGCCGGACAGAACGAAAGTAGCCGGGCCGAGGCCAGCGCCGTCGGCGCTCTCGGTATAGTAGAAGCCAGCAAGCATAGCCTCGGGCACCGGGTCCACTTCGAGCGCGACGTTGGTGCGCGCGACCGGATTGGCGCCGTCGGTCTCGAGCCCCCACGATTGCAGGCGCTCGATGTAGGGGCGGTTGAACTCCTCGAAACCCTTGGGCGTAAGCGCCTGCGGTATGCGGAGATGCATCCCGCACAGCGCGTCGATCGGGCGGCGGATTTGCTTGAGATGGCGTTCGATCAGTTCGAAGCCCCGCGCGAGGGGCACGAAGGGGAGAATCGCGGCATGAACGATTTCGAAGCCGGGCTGCACGATGCATCCGGAGGAGAACGGTCCGCCGCCGCGAATGAAGGTGTAGTTGCCCTTGACGTGCTCGATCAACATTTGGCGAGTCCTCCGGGAATGCGCCTGCGGTTCTTCTAATGGCCGTCCGAAAGCGTGCGCATGAGCGTTTAGTTCCTTCAATCTAGTCCAGCGTCGCTGTCAAAGTGAATTGCAGATGAGTGAAAATCGGGTTCTGCGAGACCGGCGCTTTTCATGGACAGTTGAGGCCGGACCTTAGTATGATGCGACCTTCGCCTGACCGCAGCGCATAGCTTGGGGGAGATTCGAGATGGACCAGCAGGCACTCATGTTGAAGGGCTATCACGTCCTCGACTTCACGCATTTCGTCGCAGGCCCGACCTGCACGCGAATCATGGCCGAACTGGGCGCCGACGTAATCAAAGTCGAACGCTCACTCGAAGGCGACCATGTGCGGCAACTCGGAATCATCAAAGACGGGATGAGCACGTATTATTTTCAGCACAGCCATAGCAAACGGAGCCTGGGTATCGATCTGCGCCATCCCGCGGCGAAAGATGTGATCCTCGGGATGATCCCGAAGATTGACGTCGTGGTTGAGAATTTCGCTCCCGGCGTAATCGCGAGCATGGGTTTCGGCTATGAGGCGCTTAGACAAATTAATCCTAAGATCGTCATGTGCTCGATTTCGGCGACCGGGCAAACCGGGCCGCTGAGCAATCGTCCGGGCTACGATTTTATTGGCGCAGCCTTCGCGGGAGTGACCGATCTGCTGGGCGAGGCGGACCGTCCGCCGATCGTGCCGACGATGGCGATTGGCGACGTTTCGACCGGGGTCGCCGCGGCGATGGCGGTCGGCTACGCGTTGCTCAGTGCCGCGCGCAATGGGGTCGGCCAGTATCTCGATGCCTCCCTGCTCGACACTTACTTCCACATGCATGAACTGGCGGTGCCGGTCTTGTCGCAGCGGCGCGGAACCTGGAAGCCGCGGCGCAACGGCTCGCAACATCCGGCGGGCAGTCCCACGGGGGTGTACCAGGCCAACGGCGGTTACATCATGATCCTGGTGCAGCAGCATGAGTTTGTGCGATTGGCGCGTGCGATGGGTCAACCCGAGCTCGCGACTGATCCGCGCTTTTCGAGCAACGGACGGCGCGTGCGCAACAATGCCGCACTCAAAGAAATGATCGAGACCTGGCTGGCGAGCTTCCCGGATCGCGATACGGCGGTCGCCGCATTGGATAAGGATCGCGTACCCTGTGGACCGGTGCTCTCGCTGGAGGAGGCGGTGGACCATCCGCATCTGCGCGAACGCAAGACCGTGCGCAAGGCCAGCGACCCACGCCTGGGCGAGTTCGATTTGCCCGCGATGCCGGTGAAGTTTTCCGCGTGGCCCGATCGAACCGACCTGAAGGCGTCGCTGGTCGGCCAGGACAATGAAGCGGTGTTGAGCGAGATGCTCGGGCTTTCGGCGGCTGAAATCGCGGAGCTCTATGCCGCGCAGATTCTGATTAAAGCGCCGGCCGAGCCGCCGGTGGCCGCCGCCGCGTCCTGACCGCGCACGGACTATATTCCAGACCGCGTAGACTCAGCCGCGCGCTCGACTATTGCCGGGTCTTTACGGACCGTGGCACAACAATCCTGCCGGCGGACGCGACCGCAAGGCGCTCACCGCTGCGCAAAAACGGAGGACTATTAGCAGATGGCAGAATGGACCGAGGAAATCACCCATATCGCGGGGACGAACCTCGCAATTATCAAGGGCGGCAAGGGCAAGCCGTTGCTCCTGTTGCACGAGGAGCTGGGACATCCCGGCTGGATGTCCTATCACGAGGAGTTGGCGAAGGATCGCACCCTCATCATTCCGATTCAGCCCGGCTATGGCAAATCGCCGCGCGTCGAGCAGATTCGCAACGTCCATGAGCTCGGCCTGTTCTATATATGGGTGCTCAACGAAATGAACCTGGCGCCGATCGACGTGATCGGGTTTTCACTCGGTGGATGGGCCGCGGCTGAGATGGCCACCGCAAACAGCAAGATTTTCCGCAAGATGGTGCTGGTGGCGCCGTCGGGAATCAAACCGGCCGAAGGCGAGATCCTCGACATTTTCGCCGTGACGATCGGTACCCAGGTCAACGCGACAGTTCACGATGCGGCGGCGGCGCCCGAGTTTCGTAAGCTCTACGGCGGTGAGCGTACGCCGGAGCAGTTCGAGGCTTTTGAGGAGGCGCGGACCGAGAGCGCTCGAATCGCGTGGGATCCCATTTTGAACAACCCGAGCCTGCCCTACTTTTTGCAGGGCGTGAAGGGACTACCGACGCATATCGTTTGGGGACGCGAGGACGCCACGGTGCCCGTGACTGCGGCTGAACCTTACAAGACCGCGCTTAAGAATACCGACGTGAAGCTGACCATTTTCGATCACTGCGGCCATCGCCCGGAGATCGAGAAGTCGGCGGAATTCGTCAAGCTGGTGCGTGAGTTCCTGGCCTAGGCCGGGCCGAGCTGAAGGAGGATAGCGATGCACATCATGTATTTCACGGAGCGTCCGTATCGCGACGTTCCCGAAGACGAAGTAATCAAAAACCGCAGTTTCTTCGGCGTACCTAACCGCTTCTATGATGCTAAGGTCGGCGCGCGGCTATACAACGAATATCTCGACGAAGACGTTTTCGCCGAGGAAGTCGGCTTCGACGGCATCATGCTCAACGAGCATCACGGCAATCCGTTCTGCATGGGCGCCGTGATGAACGTGGAAGCTGCGATCCTCGCGCGTATCACCAGCAAGGCGCGCATCGTATTGCTTGGGAATCCGCTGCCGGTGGTGAAGAACCCGGTCAGGCTGGCAGAGGAATTGGCGGAAATCGATCTGATCTCGAAGGGACGTCTGGTGCCCGGATGGGTGCGCGGTGCCGGCAGCGAGCAGATCTTCAACCAGGCCAATCCTGCTTACAACCGCGAATACTTCAACGAAGCGCATGATCTGGTACTGGCGTGCTGGACCAGGCCCGGTCCGTTTCGCTGGGAAGGCAAGCATTTCAATTTCCGTTACGTCAATCCGTGGGTAATGCCGTACCAGAAACCCCGTCCTCCGATCTGGATTCCGGGCGTGATCAGCGCCGAGACCGTGGTCTGGTGCGCGCAGCATCGCTACCCGTACATCGGGCTGGGCACCGCGCTGCAATCGACGGTTGAGCTATGGAACCTGTACGGCCAGACGGCAGCGCAGGAAGGCTACATGGCCGGCACCGAGAACTTCGGCTATCTGCAGCAGATTCACGTCGCCGAAACCGAGGAAGAGGCGCAGCTTCAGGGGCGCGCAGCATTATTCGGCGGAGGCGCGGCGAATTTCTCGCGGCCGGAACACACGCTGCCGCCGGGCTATAACTCGAAGGAAGCGACTCGCCGTCTCGCCAGGCAGGCGACCGATTACGGCTTTCTTGGCATCACCGCCGAGAAGCTCAAGGAGTCGCAGAGTGGCGAACTGAGCCATATCGGCATCCCGAAAGAGAACAAACAAAATGGCGATACCCGCGAGAAGCTGCGCAGGGGCCAAGTCAGTATCGAGGAAGCCAAGAAGAAGATCTACGCCAACTATCAGAAGGCGCAGGACGGCCTGCAGATCATCATTGGCACGCCCAAGACCGTCATCCCCAAGCTCAGGCTGATCATGGAAGTGCTGCGGCCGGGTGTCTTCGGATTGTTTCAGGCGAACGGACCGTTGACCACGCAACAGCGCCTGACGAGCATCCGGCTGATGGGTCAGGAGGTGCTGCCGGCGATGCGTGAAATCGGTAAGGGACTTGGCATCGTAGATCCGTTCGAGCGCGAGCCCGGCTCACGTCCATATACCGCGGGAACGCAGTACGACTCGCTGGTCGACCTCGAGGCGCTGAAGCGCGCACCCAAACGCGACGAATCGGTGCGCGTGTAAGGTGCGGAACTGTAACTCGGCAGCCAGGCAGGAGATGACGATATGATCCTGATGTATTTTACGGAACGGCCCTACCGGGACGTGCCCGAAGATGAAGTAATCAAGAATCGCGGTTTTTTCGGCGTGCCCAATAAGTTTTTCGATCGCGAAGCCGGCTCGCGCCTCTACAACGAATATCTCGACGAGATGGTCTATGCCGAGGATGTCGGCTTTGACGCGATCATGCTCAACGAACATCACGGGACGCCCTTTTGCATGGGCGCGGTGATGAACGTTGAGGCGTCGATTCTCGCGCGCATCACCAAGCGGGCGCGCATCGTATTGCTCGGCAATCCGTTGCCGACGTTCAAGAATCCGCTGCGTATCGCGGAGGAGCTCGCCACCATCGACTGCATCTCGCACGGACGGCTGGTGCCCGGATGGGTGCGCGGCGCCGGCAGTGAGCAGATCTTCAACCAAGCCAATCCCGCCTACAACCGCGAGCGTTTCGAGGAGGCCCACGACCTGATCCTGGCAGCGTGGACGCGTCCCGGTCCGTTCCGCTGGGAGGGCAAACACTTCAACTATCGCTACGTGAATCCGTGGGTGACGCCGTACCAAAAGCCGCATCCGCCGATCATGATCCCGGGCGTGCTCAGCCCCGAGACGGTGGTGTGGTGCGCAGAGCATCGCTATCCCTATCTCGGACTCGGCACGGCGTTGTCCGCGACGGCGGAGCTGTGGAACATTTACGGCGATACGGCGGCCAAGGAAGGTTATGTCGCCGGCTCCGAAAACTTCGGCTATCTGCAACACGTTTTCGTCGCAGAGACCGAGGAGAAAGCGCAGGAACTGGGCAAAGCGCATCTGTTCGGCGGTGGTCAGGGCGCGTTCTCGCGACCCGAGCATACGTTGCCTCCGGGCTACAATTCCAAGGAAGCGACTAAGCGTCTCGCGCGTACGATGACGGCCGGTTCGGGCGGCTTCCTCGGCGTCAGTGCGGAGCAACTCGGACGCTCGAAGGACAAGGAGGAACCGTCAGGCAACCTACAGCAAGTCGCAGATAGCACCCGTCGTCGGCTCGCGCGCGGTGAGGCCACCATCGAGGAGGCGAAGGCCGCGATCTACAAGAGCTATCAGAAGGCGCAGGACGGCCTGCAAATTATCACCGGCACACCCAAGACCGTCATCCCGAAGATTCGCAGGATTCTCGAGGTGCTGCGGCCGGGGGTCTTTGGCATCTTTCAGAGCCAAGGTCCCGTGAGCCTCGAGGATCGCATGACGAGCATCCGGTTGCTCGGCGAGGAAGTGCTGCCCGCGGTGCGCGAAATCGGCAAGGAACTGGGCATCCTCGATCCATTCGAACGGCTTCCAGGTTCGCGCCCCTACACGACCGGCACTCAGCGCGAGCAACTGATCTCGCTGGACGCGCTGCGCGCGTCCTGATTCCACAATGAGGGGCGCAGGCGCGAGCCGTGATGCGGCTCGCGCCTGCGCCCGACGATGCGGGCGGCGGGCGGTGAATATTCACCGCCCGCCGCCGCGTTTTCACGAGAGACCGCAGCGCGCACTACGCGCGCCGTGGTCTCTCGTGTATCACCGGCACGGACTAGAATTCAGCGCGGCAATCTTCCGATACCGATCGGCACAATAGATCTTCGAGCGAGGCACGAACTCTCATGGCAGATGCAGGCACCGCCACCATTCATGAATTAGCCCGTCCAGGATGGTTCGCCGTCTGGATGCAGGCGAGCCGCGCGTGGACGCTTGGGATGCCCTTCATGTGCGTCTCGGTAGGTACCTTCACCGCGCTCTACAGGACAGGCGCGTGCTCGCCATGGAAGTACCTGCTGGCGGCGGTGGCCGCGATGGCGTTGCAGGCCGGCGCCAACATGGTCAATGACTATTACGACTTTGTCAGTGGCACCGATTCGCCCGACTGGCAATCGGCGGAAAACTTCGGCCCTGGGCTGGTGATCCAGCGCGGATTCCTCAAGCCAGAGGCGGTCTTCATCGGCGGTATCGTTTCATTCTTGGTCGGCATCGTACTCGGAATCGTACTGGTTCAGCTATGCGGATGGCCGATACTGGTGCTGGGATTGATCGGAGTTTTCGGATCGTATTTTTACACCGGCGCGCCGCTCAGCCTCGCCTATCGCGGTTTCGGCGATTTCATGGTCTTTGCCCTGATGGGCCCTGGCTACGTGCTCGGCGCCTATTATGTACAGGCACTGCACTTCTCCTGGAGTGCGTTCATAGCCTCGATTCCAATCGGACTGCTCTGCTCGGGAGTGCTGCAGGCTAACAATCTGCGCGATATCGACAACGACGCTGCGCACGGCAAGCGCACGATGGCCGTGATTATCGGCCGCGCTGCCGCAGTGAAAGAATTGCGACTCTCCAACCTTGGCGCCTACCTGGTGGTTCTATTCGGAGTGCTCACCGGGCAATTCCCGTGGCTTGCACTTGCGGTCGCGCTCACCGCACCACACGCAATCGAAGAGGTGCGGCTGGTCTCGGACGGCGCCGATCCCGAACGGCACAACCGCGCGATGGCGTTGTCGGGTCAATTGCAGTTTGAGTTCGGCGCCGTACTGGTAGCGGCGTTCCTTATCGGCCGACTGCTCTGGTGATAGCCGAGTCCGCGTCCCTTAATTTCCCTAACCTCTCGCTCGGCGAGGGAAGTGTCCCAACCTGCGCGCCGAGGCTACGAGGTGCGTTAGATTTCTTGTTGGCGAGCTTATGCAGCCAGTACGGGCGAGGGCCGAGAAGCCCCAAGCAAGCCCACAAACCCGCCAATCTTCGTGGCGCGCCCTAGAGCTTGCCTTCAGCCAGCGCTTTGTCGAGGGCACCGATATTGACGACATGGCCGTCGGCCATCACGCGCAAAAATGCCTGCAACCGGGCATCGGCGATGGTGCCGACCTGCTCACCGATTTTTCGTATAACCCAGCGCTGGCCACGATTGAGCAGTTCGAGCTTGCCTTTCAAATTGCCGACGGCGCGAACCTTTTCGACAAAATCGCCGGTCTTGGTGGATGGTGTGCCGCCGAGCCGCCGCACATGCGCCCCCAATTCGCCCGCGTAATAGCCTTCGTCGTGGCCGACCTTCTTGAGCATCTCGGACAGTTCCAACGATTGCGCCTGTTCGGTCAATTCGTGCAGGATCCGGCCACCCGCGCGTTCCGCTTCGCCTAATGAATTAAGAAAGCTCTCCAATTCGGTATCCATCGTTAGTGCACCTCCGGAGTCATCTTCCGATCATACCACCGATCGCAGCAATCGCGACCTCCGCGATTACATTACCGGGACGACCGGACAATATACCTGTCCCGTTTGGGCGCGTTGCGTGAGCGCCTCGCGTACCATCCGCAGCAGCGGTGCGATCGCGCGTGGCGGCTGCCATTGCGTTGCGGTGCCATAGATCTGTCCGCTCAGCAGTTTGCCGAAAATCCCCGTTTCCTCGGGCAACTCCACGATCTGGACAAGCTCGCCTGGCTTGAGCTTGGCGAGCTTCTTCACCTGATCGATCGCGTCGCCGAGACCGCCAAGTTTGTCGACGAGTTTAGCGTTCAACGCCTGGTCGCCGGTCCACACGCGTCCCTGCGCCACATCGTTGACTTGCGCGACTGTCATATGGCGCTGCTGCGCAACGAGTTGCAGGAAATATTGATAAGTGCCACCGAGTAGTTGGTTGCGGAAGATCTCCTCCTGTGCCGGCGTGAAGTCGCTGAACGAATCGAACATGAGGGCGTTCGCACCCCGTGAGGTCGCGCCGGTGTTGATGCCGATCGCCGCGGCTGCTCCAGCCACATCGAACTTGCCGCCGAGCACACCGATCGAACCGGTGATAGTGCCGGGATCCGAGATGATCGCCGCGGCCGGCGTCGCCACCCAATAGCCGCCCGACGCCGCATAGCCCGACATGCTGACGACCACCGGTTTCTTCGCCGCCGTCAGCTCGACCGCGCGCCTGATCAGTTCAGATGCGATCACGGATCCGCCCGGGGAATCAATGCGAAACACCACGGCGCGCACGCCATCGTCTTCGCGTGCGTCCTTAAACGCCTTGACCATCTCGTCTGATCCCATCGCTTCCGAGCCCGGTGACAGGATCGGATCGAAGCCGCCGGCCCCGCGCTGGATCGCGCCGACTCCATAAATGACCGCAATCTTGTCGTGGCTCCCAAAACGAGGCCCAAGTGAGCCCGCGTACGAAGTGTAGTCGATCACCTCGTGATGCCCACCGCGGTATTCCTTTACCCGGTCGTCGAACTGGTCCTCATACTCGAGACGATCGAGGAGATGCGCCGCGAGCCCGGCACTGGCCGTCAGTGGAGCGCGGTCGACGATGGCGCGCATCTGAGCGGGCGCCAGATGGCGATGAGCCGCGGACTGCGTGATGATCTGGTCGAACATATTGCCCGCCAGCGATTCGTCTTCCTCGCGCTGGGCGGGCGTGTAGTCCCTCTCCGTGAAGATATTCGCGGCACTCTTGTACTTGCCGATCGAGGCGAAGTTGGGATTGACCTTGAGCCAATCGAGCAGGCCACGCGCGAACATCTCACGCATGCCGACGCCCAGGATGTTCAGCTCGCCCTGCGGCATCATCGAGATTTCATCGGCCGAGCTCGCGACCAGGTACGGCAGATTGCCGAAGCCGCCCTCGCCTGCCGTCTCCATATAGGCGGTGGTCCATTTGCCGTGGCCGCGGAACTCCGCGATCATCGCGCATAGCTCCTGCGCCTGTGCGAGTTCCATCTCGGGGTCGATCACTTTGATCGCGAGTCCAACGATTCGATTATCGGTGCCCGCGGCCTTGAGCGACCGCCTGATCACGCTGAGCGCCGTCTCGCCGGATTTCAGCATGCCAAACGGGTTGGTGCTGCCGCGCTCGGTCACCTGCCCGTCGAGTTGCAGCACGAGCACCGAACCTGGCTTGTACCGATGCGACACGTACTGACTGACGATCACGATCGCGAACAGCACCGCCACGAACACAACGATTCTGATAAACCATCGCAGCAATCTTTTCAGCATGCCCATCCTCGTGTCCTGCGGCCTGCATCAAGGTGGCCGCGCAAATTAAACTCGTGGTGATTGCCCTTGCCGTCGCAGGGGTTGACGATTGCGCTTGAAAGCTGAGCCGAAAATCCAAATGATAGCCAACCATAACAGCCCGGATTCAGCCAGTCGCGAATTCTCGCCCTGATCCGCCGGTGCTGCAATCAACCATGACTCGCATCAATGGATTGTCCGCGTGAAGCGCACTAGCGCAATTATTGCGACGCCCGCCGCCGACGGCGCAACGCTCCTGTGCGAGCGCCCGATGAGTGCGATTCATTATCGCATTATCGCGCTGTGCTTCGCCGCGTGGATTTTCGATTTCTATGATCTCATTCTCTATTCATTCATGCTGGTGCCGATCGCGCGTGATCTTCATCTGAGCCAGGCGGAATCTTCGCTCACGCTCGGTCTGGCGCTTGCGATGACGGCCTGTGGCGGCGTGATTTTCGGCTTCATCGGCGATCGCTTCGGACGCAAGCCGACGATCATCGTTGCGGTGGTGATTTACGGCATCGGCTCTATACTGTGCGCGGCCTCTCACACTCTCCTGCAGCTGCTGGTGTTCAGATCGTTTACCGGACTCGGAATCGGTGGCGAATGGGCGGCCGGGCAGAGCATGGTCGCCGAAACCGTACCACCCGATCGGCGAGCGCGTTACGCGGCCTACGTACAGGTTGGCGCACCGCTTGGTGCGATGCTGGCGGCAGCGGCCGGTGGCCATATAGAGCCGCTCATCGGATGGCGCCACGTCTTTCTGCTCTCCTCGGCGCCTTCGTTCCTCGTCGCCGTTCTCGTCTGGCGATGGCTGCCGGAGAGCGATATGTGGCTCCGCAACGTTGCGGCAACGTCCTCCGCGCAGCGCCGATGGTTTGGTGCCGCATCGCTCGACGCTCTACGTCCCTACCGCCGGATCATCGGCCTGCTCTTCATGGTTTTGCTGGTGAACTCCGCGGCCTATTGGTTCACTTATACCTGGATGCCGAGTTACCTACGCATTGCGCGCAAGCTCACGCCGCAAGCCAGCGGCAATCTGATGATCTGGATGCAGGCCGGGGCGCTGGCCGGATATGCTGCCTTTGGCGCGCTAGCCGATCGCTTCGGGCGTCGCCCGGTTTTCTCGATATATGCTTCGCTGATGGCCCTCGGGCTGCTGCCGGCTACGCTGTTGTGGGAATGGGCCTCGGCGATTCACGGCCTGATCCGCGCTGCGTTAGTCGTCGCGGGCTTCGGCACTGGTATCTGGGCCGGCGCCGGCCCGATGATCTCTGAGCTGCTGCCGACCAGCGTGCGCAATACTGCTCTCGGGTTCCTGCTCAACGTTACCCGCGGAATTCAGTTCTTCACCCCGCTAATTATAACGGCGCTCAGCCCGCGAATAGGCTTTGGGCCGACGCTGGCGATTGGAGCGCTGTTCTCGGCCATCGGCGCGATCATGGTTTGGCTCCTGCCGGAGACTCGCGGCCGCCACATCACCGATCTCGATCCGGCCTGAGGGCGTTAACGCGCCGTCAGCGTGGCTCTTGGGGTTGGCGATTCTACGCTGGGGCAGGCAGCTCACGGAGCCATCAGCGTAATAGATGTTCGACGAACCAATCGCGTGCAGCACTGCTCGCACGTTCGAAGTCGTTGACGTAGGCGTCGAAGTGGCCGCCGTCCATCACCAGGATGCGCTTCGGCTCAAGCGCACGATTATAGGCCGCGAAGGCTTCGTCGGCGACCGCAAGATGATCGCCCGCGGCGATAACCATCAGCAGCGGCGTCGGGCTGATCCGCGAGACGTAATCGCCCGGCTCGTACTCGCCGAGCATTTCGACTGTGCGCAAGGTCACTTCGTTGCGCCATAAACTCGCGCGGGTGCGTCCGGTATCGGTGAACCATTGCCACGAATCCGCCGTGGGTAGCGCCGCCGGCGCCATCGGATCTTCGGCCACCACCGGCATCATCGCGGGCTTCTCGCCCTTGAAGCGTGCCTCGCGGTCAGCATCGAATTGCTTGCGCACCACGGCCATCATATCGGCGCGGATAAGCCGTTTGAGGTTGCGCGAACCACTCACCAGCGGGACCTGGGAGACCACGCATTTGACTCGTCGATCGATCGCACCGACCACCAGCACATGACCGCCGCTATAGCTCGATCCCCATACTCCGATACGATTGGCGTCGATCTCAGAGCGGCTCGTAACCCAGGTGATCGCATGGCGATAATCGCGCACTTGCTGCCACGGATCGATCTCCTGGCGCGGCTCTCCATCGCTCGCGCCGAAATTGCGGTTGTCGTAAACCAGCGCAGCGATTCCTGCAGCGCTGAAGACCTCGGCAAAGCGGTCAAGATACATTTCCTTGACCGCTGAGAAGCCGTGCGCCATTACCACCGCCGGCAGGCGGCCCTTCGCGCCGTCGGGCAGATAGAGCCATCCGCGGAGAATCGTACCTTCGGCGTTGATTTCGATATCGCGGCGCATGATGTCACCTCGGGGCGCGATGATAGTCGAATCATCCGTGGACCGAAAGCGCGATGGGCATTGCGAACCAGGGATGAATCAGGACATGAATTTGGGGCGCACGAAAAGAAACGCGACGGACGCTGGATGCGCCCGCCGCGATAGTTCGGCTCGAATTAGAGCAGGTTGAAGTTGTACTGGAACTGCGCGAGCAGCATGCTCTGCCCCTTCAGGATACCGCCGCCCTGAGTGTAGTTCAGGTCGCTGCCGAGGATTTCGATCGCCTGCAGCTTCATGAAGTACTTCTTGGTCCACGGCGGATTCAGCACCACCGACGGAAACAGCAGGAACGTGTCTCCTTTCGGGCTCCAGATCATCGTCCACGTCGGCTCGATATCGTTCCACATCCACGAGGTGCCGATGTTGAGCAGTGTGCTGACGTTGTTCTTGATACTCGCTTCGGATTCCAGCGCGCCGCCGGTCCACGGTCCGAAGCTCTCCATGCAGGAATTGTTGCAATCCAGGGCGATGTGATCGTCGACCTCGACGTTAGCCGACAGATTGCCGGTGGTGGTCAGCCACGGCGCGTAGGCTTGATCGATGTCCAGCGCGAGCATCCAGTTCGCCGAATCGGTGTAACGGACACCGCTGGGATTGCCGACATAATCCCAGGTCGCGACCGCCTGATGGTTGGTGTAGACGCCCTCGGCGCGACCGACCATCGGAAGGTACTCGGACAGCGACGACGGCATCGGAAGTGGCGAATCCGCCGTCACCCCGACCATATTCTCGGGGACGAACTTGTTGCGGAAATTCAGCGTGTACTGCTGCCAGAAAGTGTTCGGATAGAGGTTCCACGCGTTGTAGTAAAAGGCGGTCGCCTCGACCCCGCCGACGATCGTGTGGTAGCGCAGACCCTCGTTCCAGTTCGCGACCGTCGAGGCCGGAATCTTCCACTGGGGATCTTGGCTGAACCCAGGTCCCCCACTGCAGTGTCGCTGCAGTCCCTTCGGCACCGGATTGAACGGCTGGGCGGCCGAACCGAGGTTGGTGCAATAGAAGAATGCGTTGGAGTACGGCTCGTTGAAGAAGGCGCTCCGCTGTTGCGGATAGGCTTGCGGCGTATATATCGAACTAGGCCCGGTTGCCCCTGATATTGCCGTCACGCCCGGAACATAATGCGTGTCGAAGTGCGCGCCGAAGCGACCGCTCGGCAGGAAGCTGACGCCCGCCGGGAAACCGTTGTTAACCGTACCGCCGTTGGTGTTGCACTCACCATCGTAGCGATGGTCGGCGTAGTCGCAGCTATTCCACATCGGCTGCAGACGCGGCAGCAGGATGCCCTCGAGGAAATTTGACGTAAGCGGTCCCATTTCCGGCAGATTCAGGATCGGATGAACCATCCACTGCGGAATGCGCGACTGCTCGAGGTTGGCGAAGCCGAACGCCCAGGTCGTGTCCTGCGGATTGACCACGTCACCGACGCGAAACGCCAGCGACTGGCCCCACACCACGATCTGGTTGCCGATGTAGGTGGTCAGCGGCCCGGTCTTGTTCTCCCACCAGGCGTCTCGAACCGTGTACTGATTGTAGAACTCGTTGGAGTACTTGCCGAAGCCGTTGGCGCTGTTAAACGCATACGGCGGCTCGTACACGAACCATTCGCGCATGAACAGATTGTTGTTCTCGTTGATGCGCAGGTTCTCGTCGACCTGCAGCCACGTCCGCGAGGTCGCCAGGCTGTTGCGGCTGGTCGTGAACGCCCTCAGACCCTCCGGGTTCTGCCACATGGCGAAGGTCTGGCTGAGGAACCCCGAGACGTGGAAGCCGCTCAACCATGAATTTTCCGCCGACGCGCCGCCTGCCTGCGGCAATTCCGATGTGGTCGTAGCCCCGATTACGTTCAAGCCCTGTGTGGGCTGGGCCGAGAGATCCCCGGCCATCGATGTCCCGGCACAGAGTCCGATGATCGCCAGCGCTACTCCCAACGCTCCGATCGTCCTCCTGACTCCCCCGGATGAACACCCCATGTGCACTTCAGTCTCCATACAAATTCCTCCCTGCCTGACTGACACTGGAACCCCTTGGAGAGAGCGACACTCGGTCCCACCCTGATGATGAAAGTCCCTTGAACCTACCGGACTCTCACCGTACCTCTGTGTAGCTAACTGCGTCTTTCTGTACTTAGGCGATGTAAGTGCGGTAGCGTGGTCGAATCCTGATGGCGATTAGATTGGACGGGTCTGGCATGGCCGAACAAGACCCTACCCAGAGGGTGGTCACGTTTTTGAAATTTCGGCCTATCTACTAAAGATCAGAGCCTGAACAAATCGGACAGAAACTGATCGAACCCTACACAGCCGAACTGATCCTCGCCGCGGATACTAGCTTCGCTCCGCACCTCCTCCGCCTACTTCGCAAACAACTCCCCACTCCATCTAAACCGTGTTCGCGCGGCCCGCAGACTGAAACCCGCACGCGTACGGTTCCGCCCCGATCGCATGAAAGTAAATTCCGTGCGTGGGCGCGAGCCGTCAGGCTATTTATCAAACATTAATGGCAAGATCAAATAGCATTGACAGAGGCGAGAACGCGGGCTTACGGGAAATTCACACAACCGCGGGGACGAAACCGCGCGCAGTGAAACCATCGCTGATCAACCGATTCGAATGATGTGGACTAATCGCGAGGCCGCGGCGTGCACCACAAGGGCCGTTTTGTTAACTTTCGCATGTGCCCGCATTAGGAGGTGGATGTAGTGCGTATTGTTTTGATCGGCCAGCAGGCCTTCGCCGAGAAAGCCCTCGAAGCGCTTCACGTGCACGGTCATGAAATCGTGCACGTCTTCGCTCCGCCCGACGATCCCGGCGCGCGGCCCGATCCGCTCAAGACCAAAGCGCTCGGGCTCGGTCTGCCGCTGAGCCAGCCGGCTTCCTTCCGCGGCGAACAGGAGTTCGATCAGATTCGCGCGCTCGACGCCGACCTCGCCATCATGGCCTTCGTGACGATCATCGTGCCGGAGCGGATTCTGTACGCGCCACGATTCAAGACCATCTGTTTCCATCCTTCGCTGCTTCCGCGGCATCGCGGCGCCAGTGGAATCAACTGGGCGATTATCGACGGCGACGCTGAAACCGGCGTGACCTGGTTCTGGCCGGACCGCGGCATCGACACCGGCCCGATCCTGATCCAGCGCAGCGTTGCAATCGGACCCGTAGATACGACCGGCTCGCTCTATTTCAATTCGCTCTCTCCGCTGGGGATCGAAACGATGATCGAGGCGACTGATCGGATTGCCGCCGGGAACGCGCCGTCGACGCCGCAGGAGGAGAGCCTCGCAACCTATGAGGCGCCCTGCCGCGACGAACACGCTGCGATCGATTTCAACCGGTCCGCTCGCTCGGTCCACAATCTGGTGCGCGGATGCGACCCGCAGCCGGGTGCTTTCGCGAATCTAGCGGGGCGCCGCTTGCGCCTTTACGACGCTCTGCTTGAAGGGGGCAGCGGCGCGGACGCGCCCGGCACGATCGTCCGCATCGATCGCGACGGCATGAGGATCGCGCTCCGCGACGCTTCGATGCTGGTGCGGCGCGCGCGCTTCGATCCTAATCCAAAAAAGGTCGCACCCGCGGAACTGGCCGCGGCCAACGAAATCGCTATTGGTACCCGCTTTGAATAGCTTGCGCGCTACTTCGTATACACGCTGATGCGTCTTTGTATCGGCACCTCCAAGGGCATCGTGATACTCGACCCCGACCGCGCCGGGCTGCCGCTGATGGCGCTGGCCGACCCGCCCTCGGTCTGGTGCATGGCGCAGGATTCGCACGATCCCGGTCTGCTTTATGCGGGATCGGTCAATAATACGCAGGCTGGCAGCGCACGCGGCCGCGGTTCCCTTGCGCGATCGGAGGACGGTGGACGAAGTTGGCGCGACATCACGCCCGGCGCCACCCGCGACGAAGAAATCTGGTCGGTCGCGACGCCCCCCGACAGCCTGGGCGAGGTCTTTATCGGTACTTCCCACGCGCGCATCCTGCGCAGCATCGACCGCGGCCATACGTTCCTGGAATGCGCAGCGTTCCTGAAAATTCCGGGGCGTGAACGTTGGGGCTTTCCGCCCCCGCCACATATTCCTCACGTCAGGGCGATCGCGTTCGATCGATCGAATCCGCTGGTCATCTATGTTGGCGTCGAGGAGGGCGGCGTCTACCGATCTCCCGACCGTGGCCGCAGTTTCGAACCGCTCAACCGCGGCGTCTATTCCGATATCCATTGCGTGGCCACCGATCCGGCCAATTCGAAGAGGCTGTTCGTTACGACCGGCCGGGGCTTTTATTCTTCGGACGACGCGGGTGCGTCATGGAATTATCTTAAGGGGCTCAGCCGCTCGTACACGGTCCCGCTGCTGGTGATAGACGGCGAAATCATTATCGCTGGCGCCACGGGTCCACCGCCGCTGTGGCCGATGAGGCCGAATGGCGCCGATGCGCTGCTGTTCCAAAGCGCCGATCACGGCCGCAGCTTCGCGCCCCTGATGTGGGCGGATGGATTCGCCCATCCCATGCGCGGAATGACGATGCGGCTGCTGGTGAATCCGGCGAATCGCGATGAATTCTTTGGGGTACTAACCGACGGTTCCGTGATCCGGGCGGACCGGCGCACCGGTATCATCGGCATCATCGCAGAGAGACTCCCGCCGGCTTACGACGTCGTCGTGATTACATAAAGGGGGTCCGCCCGACTCGGCCGATCAGGCGGATGACGAGTCAAATACTGCTATCGAGACACGCCGAAATAGCCCACAACGCCAGCGATCCCACCGCCAGTTCCGACCGTCACCTCGAAACCAAAGTGTCGTTTATTTTCGGCGGCTGTGCGGGAGTGATCGCGCGCAAGCATTCGGCAGATCAAAGAATCTGGCCCGGCTGCGGTCCGGGAACCATGTCCTTCAAATCGGCGTCTTTATCGATCGTCGTAGCGGGATTGATGCGCTTTTCGGCTTCGCGCCGAGCACGTCGATTCTGTTTGTCTTCTTGCTTCTGCTGACGTGATTGTTCTTTGCGACGCTTGTTGTCCATCGCTGATCCTCCTGATCCGACCCCTGCCCCAGCGCGCACCAGACATGAAATGTGTTCAATGGTGTTGGAATAGCCGGCGTTCATTGCGTGCGTATCGCCAGCATTCTGAATTGGACTTCGGCCAAGAATAATCGGTGCGCATGTTCGGCTTTCTGCCAAGACCTACGTTGCGAACCTAACTCAAGACACTGGCAGCGGAAAAGAAAAGGGCGGGCCGGGCCCGCCCCGAATGGCTGCTACCAGCGATTGCGGCCGCGGTCTCCGCCGCCGCCGCCGCCTCCACCACCACCGCCACTGCGATTGCCACCACCGCCGAAACTCGATTCGCGAGGTTTGGCTTCGTTCACCTTGATGTTTCTGCCCTTGAGCTCGCTCTCGTTGAACTGCGCGATCGCTTTGGACGCCTCGTCCGCATTGGCCATCTCGACGAAGCCGAAGCCCTTGGACTGCCCCGAGAACTTGTCCATGATCACCGCCGCGCTCTGCACCTGGCCAGCCTGCGAAAACAGCTGTTCCAAGTCTGCATTGGTTACCGAGTAGGCCAGATTGCCTACGTACAATTTGCTGGGCATTTGTTGCCCTCCGTAATTTATTGGCCGGGAAGCTCGCGAACAGAAAACCCAGGCTCATTCCCAGGTTCAGGTGAAAGGAACAATCCAAGCGTTAC
>Ga0182024_10007238_pt1 | contig 24006 bp, 27 predicted proteins | sample P32metaG_FD_120480 | JGI IMG/M metagenome (GOLD analysis project Ga0182024, IMG submission 120480) | Permafrost microbial communities from Stordalen Mire, Sweden - P3-2 metaG (Illumina Assembly) | ecosystem: Environmental > Terrestrial > Soil > Wetlands > Permafrost | place: Sweden: Stordalen...
AAGCGGTGACGCAGCGCGCCAACCGGCGGACGGTCGGTCTGTAATGCTGAGCGTCGCGGTCACCCATCGCCTCGGCGGCTTCATGCTCGACGCCGCGTTCGAGAGCGCAGGCGGGCTCACCGCGCTCTTCGGTCGGTCGGGCGCCGGCAAGACCTCGCTGATCAACGCGATCGCCGGGCTCTACCGGCCGGACAAGGGCCGCATCGCCATCGACGACGCGGTGCTGACCGACACCGCGAGCGGCATACTCGTCCCGGCGCATCGCCGCCGCGTCGGCTATGTGTTTCAGGAAGGGCGCCTCTTCCCGCACCTCAACGTGCGGCAGAACCTCGTCTACGGGCGCTGGTTTGCGCCGAGAGCGGCGCCAAAGGCCCTTGCCGGCGGCGAGTTCGACCAGGTCGTCGATCTGCTCGGTGTCGGCCACCTGCTGGCCCGGCGGCCGGCCAATCTGTCGGGTGGCGAGAAGCAGCGCGTCGCGATCGGCCGCGCGCTCCTGGCTCGCCCGCGCCTGCTGGTGATGGACGAGCCCTTGGCCTCGCTCGACGAGGGCCGCCGCGCCGAGATCTTCCCCTATATAGAGCGGCTGCGCGACGAGGCGGGGGTGCCGATCGTCTATGTCAGCCACTCGATCGCCGAGGTGGCGCGGCTGGCGACGACGCTGGTCGTGCTGTCCGAAGGCAAGGTCGCGGCGATCGGACCGACCGCCGAGATCATGGGCCGGATCGATTTGTTTCCGCTGACGGGCCGCGCCGAGGCCGGCGCGATTCTCGCCACGCGCGTCGCCGCGCATGACCGGAGGTTCGGGCTTACGGTTCTCAAGGCCGCCGCGGGCGAATTGCGGGTGCCGCGTCTCGACCTGCCGGTGGGCACGGCGCTCAGGGTGCGCATCCGCGCCCGCGACGTGATGATCGCGCTCGCCCCGCCCGAGGGCTTGAGCGCGCTCAACGTGCTGCCCGGCACGGTCGCCGAGATCGGCGCCGCCGACGGGCCGATCGTACAGCTGCGTTTGGATTGCGCCGGCGAGGCGCTGGTCGCGCGGCTGACCCGCCGCTCGGTCGAGACGCTGGGCCTCGTTCCCGGCAAGCCAGTTCACGCGGTGATCAAGAGCATCGCCTTCGACCACCACGCCTTCGCCGGCACAGCGCCGGGCACGGCCAGCGCCGACGCCGAGATCGCGGAGGGTTAGCCGGGTTCCGCCAAGGAAGCGGTCAGTGCGCCGACATGCGCCGCGCCGGCGGTTTCGGCAGCCTTTTCGATCGCCCGGTAGTGCTCGACGACGGCGTGACCGAATTGGGTCAGCGACGCGCCGCCGCCCTTTACTCCGCCGACTTGCGCCGCGACCACCGGCTCGCGAAAGCAGCGATTGAGCGCATCGACGAGCAGCCAAGCGCGGCGATACGACATTCCCATCCGCCGCCCCGCCTCGGAGATCGAGCCCGACGAATCGATCAGCTCCAAGAGCTTGATCTTGCCGGGACCGATGGCGCGCTCGCCGCCGAAATCGATGCGCAAAGTCAGCCTTGCCATGCCGCAGTTTAGCACAATGACCCTCGGGTGGAGGCTGCCATCGCCAAACGCGCATTTGCCGCTCGCTGTTATCGTGGCTATGATTCCCCGTGCCGCCCAGGCCCACGACGAGACAAGAGAGGAGAGCGGGATGGAAAAGCTGCTGAATTCGCTAGCCGGAACGATTGTGGCGGGCTTTGTCCTGACCTTGATCGTGGCGGTCGTACTCCACGCAATCCGCTAACTCGTCGCAGGGGGAAACGGCTATGGAACTCTCCGATTTCAATTGGTGGGCCCAATTCATCCGTTGGGGTCACATCATCAGCGGCATCATGTGGATCGGCCACCTCTGGTACTTCAACTTCACCCAGACGCCGACCATGCCCAAGATCCCGACCGAGTTGCGCCCGGCGGTGGTTCGCTTCATCCTGCCCGAGGCGCTGTTCTGGTTCCGTTGGGGCGCGATGTTCACCCTCGGCTTCGGCCTCGTCCTTGCCTACATGAACGGCTACCTCGTCGATGCGATCAAGCTCGGCATCGGCGACCACAACGCCAAGTTCACGGGGATCGGCATCGGCATGTGGCTCGGCACGATCATGTGGTTCAACGTGTGGTTCATCATCATGCCGAACCAGAACAAGGTGATGGGCGTTACGTCGGCGACACCTGACGAGATCAACGCCGCGCGCCGCACCGCCGGATTGGCATCCCGGATCAACACGATGCTGTCGATCCCGATGCTCTACTGCATGGTCTTCGCGGCGCACTACTACTAGAAGCGCCTGACCAGGGCGGCGTAGGTCAGCCGCCAGATCTGCAGCGGGTCGTCCGCGGCGACGGCGTCTGAGAACGGGTCGAATCCGGCCCGTTCCAGGCGCCGCAGCGCGTTCCCGGCGATGCGCGCCGGGAGCAGCGCCGGCAGCGCCTTCTGCGGCACCTCCCGCCGCAACCCGCGCGCTGCGGCGAGATGGCGCTGCGCGGCACCGGCGACTCTCGCTACCGCCCGGCTCAGCGGCGGCCCCGAATGCAGCGCCGCGTAGCCGCCCGGGTCGAGACCGGCTTCTGCCGCGACATCGGCCGGAATCAGGAAGCGCCCGGTGCGGGCGTGGACCGGCAGCGCGCGCATCAGCCCGGTCAGCGCATAGGCGATGCCGACGTGACGGCCTGCCTCGCGCGCCGCCGGGGTCGCCGCTCCCAATACCTCGAGCGCCAGCTCGATCAGCACCGCCGAGCTGCCCTCGGCATAGGTTTCGAGCTCGCCCAGTGTCGCCGGCGGCGCGTCGTCGAGGTCGCGCTCTCGCGCATCGATCAGCCGGTCGAAACCGGCGCGTGTCAGCGCCTGCTCGCGTATCGTCGCGCTGAGCGCCGCGACGATCTCATGCTGGCGCACCGGGCCCCCGCCATAGGCGGTGTCGACCGCCTCGCGCCACCACTGCAGGCGGATTTGCCCGAGCATGTTTTCCCGCACGCTCTCGCGCACGCGGGCGATCTCGTAGTTGAAGGCGTAGAGCGCGAAGAGCGCCTCGCGGGCGGCCGGCGGCGCGAAGAGCGCGGTCTGGTAGCGGTCGCGGTCGTGGCGCCGCACCAGCGTCGCGGCGGGCGACAGCTCCGATCCCTTGCCGGAACGCCGGGTCAACCGCGGCGTTCTTCAGGCGACAGGCCGCATCTCGGCGGTCCTGGCTCCAGACAGATGGATGGGACACCCGTCATGACGTTCAAACTGCCGCCGCTCCCCTATGCCGAAGACGCGCTCGAGCCCTATCTATCGGCGAAGACGCTGCAATTCCACCACGGCAAGCACCACCAGGCCTATATCGACACGCTGAACAAGCTGGTCGAGGAGCATTCGCTCCAGGGCCAGACATTGGAGCAGCTGATCGCCTCGACCTATCACGACGAGACGAAGGCGGCGGTGTTCAACAATGCCGGCCAGGTGTGGAACCATAATTTCTTCTGGTCGTGCATGAAGAAGAACGGCGGCGGCGAGCCGGACGGGGAGCTGTCGCGCGCTCTCAAACACGATTTCGGCAGCTTCGACAAATTCGCCGAGGAGTTCGAGCAGGCGGCCGAGGGGCAGTTCGGCAGCGGCTGGTCCTGGCTGGTGTTCGACGCCGGCAGCCTCAAGGTCATCAAGACGCCCAACGCGATCGATCCGGTAGCCGGCGGCCAGGCCGCGCTGCTCACCATCGACGTCTGGGAACACGCTTATTATCTCGACTACCAGAACCGCCGCCCCGACTTCGTCAAGGCGTTCGTGGAGAACCTGATCAACTGGGATTTCGTCGCCGAGAATTTCGAGAAGGCCCGTCAGAGCCACGGGTAGCTGCATCAACAACATGCATGGTTCGAGACGCCGCCGGCGGCGGCCCTCAGCATGAGGACCTCTTATCGGATAGCATCACCAGAGACTCATCCTGAGGGCGCCCGCAGGGCGCGTCTCGAAGGACGCAGCGAAGCCGATCCAGCCTTACAAAAGCTCCCCGGTGTCGAGCAGGTGGGCGGTGTAGTCGCGGTAGCTCATGCCGAGCGCTTCGGCGCGCTTGAGCCGCGCCAGCGCGATCTCGCGCGGCGGCGTCTTCCAGGCGCGCGCATGCGCCTTCTTCCAGCAATAGAGCCGCCAGCCCGCGCCGGGATCGAGTGGCGGCCCCTGGTTGTGGCCGATCCCAATAACGATCGCATCGCTGCTGCCGTCCGGCATCGCGTGTCTCCGCTCCGCCTCCGGGTGCCCCGCAAGCGGCGTGCCAGTTGCCTAAACCGTAGGCAACAAGGCCGCCGCGACCAGCCTGTCCTCCGCCAACAGCACGTTGTAGGTACGGCAGGCGGCGCCGGTATCCATCGCCTCGACGGCGATGCCGTGCGCCTTCAGCGCGGTGCGCAGGGCCGGCGCGACCGGCCCGCCCCGCCGCCCGAGCCCCAGCAGCACGAGCTCGATCCCGCCATGCTCGACGAGCGGCGCCAGCCCTTCGATCGAGAACGCCGCCGGCTGCCAGGCCACGGTGCGGTCGGCGAAAACCAGGACCGGACCGGCATAAACGATGCCGCTGACGCGAAAACCGGTGGCGCCGTAGCGCTCGATCAGCTGCCGCCCGGCAGGCGAACTGGGCGTCAGCTCCATAACGCTAGCTTCCGGCTCCTCGCGGCGGGGTGGGCGGGCGGCCGGGGCCGGGCTCGGCCGGGTCGCTCGCCGCCTCGCGGGCGACCGCCCGCCGGTTGGGCTGGATGTAGTAGATGATCGGCGCGGCGATGAAGAGCGACGAATAGGTGCCGATGACGATGCCCCACAGCATCGCGATGCTGAACCCTTTCAACACCTCGCCGCCGAAGATCAGCAGCGACAGTACCGCCAGCGCCACCGTGCTGACGGTGAGGATCGTGCGCGACAGCGTCTCGTTCAGCGCCAGGTTGATGAGTTCGCGAAACGGCATCGTGCGGTGCTTGCGCATCGCCTCGCGCACCCGGTCGTAGATCACCACCGTATCGTTGATCGAATAGCCGGCGATGGTGAGGATCGCCGCCAGCGTCGTCAGGTTGAACTCGAGCTGGAAGATCGCGAACAGACCGATCGTGGTGACGACGTCGTGGATCGTCGAGATCGTCGCGCCGACCCCGAACTGCCATTCGAAGCGGAACCAGATGTAGATGAGGATCGCCGCCAGCGCGAGAACGGTGGCGAGCGCCCCGGCGCGGATCAGTTCGCTGCCGACGCTGGGGCCGACGACCTCCTGGCGTCGGTACTCGATCCCCTCGCCGAGCGCGGCCTTCACCGCGGCGATCGCCTTCTCCTGCGCGGCGTCGCCGCCGGCCTGCTGCGGCAAGCGGATCAGCACCTCGTCCGGCGCACCGAAGCCTTGCAGCGAGGCTTCGCCGAGGTGCAGCGCGTCGATCTTCGCCCGCATCGCCGAAAGATCGGCCGGGCCGTTGGTCCGCGCCTCGATCAGGAGGCCGCCCTTGAAGTCGATGCCGAGGTTGAGGCCGATCGTCGCGAACAGCCCGATCGACACCACGCCAAGAAGGATCGAGAAGGCGAAACCGTAGACATGCCAGCGCATGAAATCGATCTTCGGCACCCGGCGGATGACGATCAGCGGGCGGATCACAGCGAAATGCTCACAACGGGATTTCCCTTGGCTTCCAGCGCCGCACCCAGGTGACGATTTCGAGCCGGGTCACCAGGATGGCCGAAAACAGCGAGGTCAGGACGCCGATGCTCAGGGTCACCGCAAACCCTTTGATCGGGCCGGAACCCAGCCAGTAGAGCAGGATGCCCGCGACCAGCGTCGTCACATGGCTGTCGAGGATGGTGCCGAAGGCGCGGGTGAACCCAGCCTCCAGCGAGGACAGCATGGTGCGCCCGCTGCGCATCTCCTCGCGGATGCGCTCGTAGATCAGGACATTGGCGTCGACCGCCATGCCCATCGTCAGCGCGATGCCGGCGATGCCCGGCAGGGTCAGGGTCGCGCCCAACAGCGACAGCGCTCCGAGCATCAGGCACAGATTGAAGATCAGCGCGATATCGGCGAAGAGGCCGAAAAGCCCGTAGAAGAGGAACATGAAGATGACGACGAGGACGACGCCGACGATGCTGGCGACCGCGCCGGCATGGATCGAATCGGCGCCGAGATCGGGCCCAACGGTGCGCTCCTCGAGGATCGTGATCGGCGCCGGCAAGGCGCCCGCGCGCAGCAGCAGCGCGAGATCGCTTGCCGACTGCACCGTGAAGCTGCCAGTGATGATGCCGCTGCCGCCAAGGATCGCCTCCTTGATCACCGGCGCGCTGATGACCTTGTTGTCGAGGACAATGGCAAAGGGCTTGCCGACATTGTCCTTGGTCGCGTCACCGAACCGCTTCGCTCCAACCGAATCGAAGCGGAACCTAACCGCCGGTTCGCTGCCGTTCTGAAAGTCCACCTGCGCGTCGACCAGCATGTCGCCGCTGACCATCACCCGCTTCTTGACCACATAGGCGGTGATGCCGGTGCTGCGCCCGGCGCGGTCCTCGGTCGGCAAGATCTCGTCGCCGGGCGGCATCGACTTGCGCGCCTGGTCCACCGTCACATTCGTATCGACGAGTTGGAAGGTCAGCTTCGCGGTCTTGCCGAGCAGCGCCTTGACGTGCTCGGGATTGTCGATGCCGGGCAGCTCGACGAGGATACGGTCCTGCCCCTGGCGCTGGATGGTCGGCTCCTTGGTGCCGGTCTCGTCGATGCGGCGGCGGACGATCTCGATCGACTGGTCGATGGCCTGCTGCCGGCGCGCGTCGGTGGCCTGGGCGGTGAACTGCATCTTGCCGGCGCCGTCGGGACCGATGGTCACGGTCAGCGCCTGGTCGATCTTGGCGAGCAGGGTGCGCGCGTCGTCGATGCGGTCGGTATCGCGGACGGTGAAGACGATCGCGTCGCCTTGGACCTCGAGGCCGGTATAGACGATCTTCTCGTTGCGTAGCGAGTCGCGGACATTGTCGATGATCGAGTTCAGTTGCTCGCGCTGCGCCGCGGCGATATCGACCTGGAGCAGCAGGTACGACCCGCCGCGCAGATCGAGCCCGAGCGCCACCTGTTTGTGCGGGATCGATGCGGGGACCCACGCGAGCTGCGCCGGGGAAAACAGGTTCGGCAGGCTGAACAGCACACCCAATGCGCAGACCGCGCAGATCAGCAGCACCTTCCAGTTGGCGAAATAGAGCATCTGTTAGGAACTCGGGAGCGCGGCGGTTAAGTTTCCGCGTCGTTCGCCGGTTCTTTCTCCTTCGCCGCCTCCTTGGAGGCGCGCCGCCGGGTCGAGCCACGCTCGTTGGCCGCTTCGCGCGTGGCCGCCGGATCGGGCTTCGCCACGATGTTGGTGATCGTGCCGCGCAGCACCCGCACGCGCACGCCCTGGGCGATGTCGACCTCGACTTCCTCGTTGCTCACCACCCGGTTGACCGTGCCGATGATGCCGCCGCCGGTCACCACCCTGTCGCCGCGCCGCAGCGTGTCGAGCATCGTGCGATGTTCCTTTTGCTTCTTCTGCTGCGGACGGATCAGCAGGAAATAGAACACGACGAAGATCAGCACCAAGGGCAGGAACTGGACCATCGCGTTCGAACCGTCGAACAGGCCGCCCAACCCCTGGGCATAGGCGGTGGAAATCAGCATCGTCATCGACCTCGATTGGCTGCGCCGTAGCGGTTGCGGTAACCCGCCGCATGGCGCTTCGGCAACAGCGGCGGCGTCGGGCGAATTGGTACGCGATGCCCGGTAAAAGGGCAAGGCGAGGCGGCGCGGCTGTGATAGCGTCCGCCGCCCAAACGCATGTCCCAAGCACGGAAGATGGCTGACCGCGACCTCGACCCGCTTCTCCACCGTATCGCCGGGGCGCTCGAGCGGCTGGCGCCGGCGGCCCCGCCGAAAAACGATTTCGATGCCGCCGACGCCTTCATCTGGCATGCCGAGGGCGACTGGCTCGAGCCGGTCAAGGAGGTCAACCGGGTCGAGATCGGCCTCTTGCGGGGCATCGACCGGGTGCGCGACATCCTGGTCGAGAATACCGAGCGCTTCGCCGCCGGTCTTCCCGCCAACAACGTGCTGCTATGGGGCGCGCGCGGCACCGGCAAAAGCGCGCTCGTCAAGGCGGCGCACGCGGCGATCAACCGGGAAAAGCCGCGGGCACTGGCGCTGATCGAGATCCACCGCGAGGACATCCCGAGCCTGCCGCGCCTGCTGTCGCTGCTGCGCGGCACCAAGCGGCGCTGCCTGCTGTTCTGCGACGATCTCAGTTTCGAGAAGCAGGACACCAGCTACAAATCGCTGAAAGCCGTGCTCGAAGGCGGCATCGAGGGCCGCCCTGGCAACGTCGTGCTCTATGCGACCTCGAACCGGCGCCATCTGATGTCGCGCGACATGATCGAAAACGAGCGCTCGACCGCGATCAACCCCTCCGAGGCGGTCGAGGAAAGCGTCTCGCTCTCCGACCGCTTCGGGCTGTGGCTCGGTTTCCACAATGTCGACCAGGACACCTACCAGGCGATCGTCGCCGGCTATGCCGCGCATTACCGGCTGAAGCTGCCGGAGGCCCAGTTGAAGGCCGAGGCCAACGAATGGTCGATCACCCGCGGCGCCCGTTCCGGCCGCGTCGCCTGGCAATACATCCAGGATCTGGCCGGGCGGCTGGGGAAGAAGCTCGGCTGAGCGCCGCTCGATCAGGTTGCATCGCTTTCGTCATTCTCGCGACGGCGGGAATCCAGGGCTAGCGTTCTGTCGTCCCCCTGGACCCGACCGTCGCGCGGGTGACAATGAATAAGGCGATCGTGCTTGAACGGATTGCGCTCTAACCGCTCAAATCATTTGCAGCTGTGACTGCCCGATTCGCCGGTCCACGGGGTGTTCGTGTTCCCTTCATAAGCCGTCTCCCCCGGCCCGCAGATAGCCCAGTCGGCGCTGCCGCCCGACTCGAGATCGACGACCCGGCTGGCCCCGGGGCCGAGGTCGATCACCTTGCTGCCACGCGCGCCGTGCAGCTTGTAAAAGACGCGGATCGGGGTCTGGCAGGTATTGGTGAAGTTGAGTTTCCCCGGCCCCGCCTCGGCGACGGACAGACAGTGCTGGATAGCGGCGGCGTCGGCACGGGCTTCAGCGGTGCCGCCGACCAGGAGGAGCAGCGCCAGGACCAACACAAATTTGCTCATCCCGATCCCCCTTGCATCCGCATCGCAACGAGGCCAGCAACCCGCCCGTCAAATCCGCCAGGCAGTAGTTTCGCGCCTGGCGATTGCCTACCCCGCGTTGCTCCCGCGGGGCGCCGCCGCGCTCGGCGCCGGCGACAGGAACTCGCGCGGATCGACCGGTTTCTGGCCGCGGCGCAGCTCGAAATGCAGCTGCGGCTCGTTGACCCCGCCGCTATTGCCGACATTGCCGAGGATCTGACCGGCACTCACCGTTTCACCCTTCTTGACCGTCACGTCGTCGAGATGGGCGTAGGCCGAGATCCAGCCGTCGGCGTGCTTGATCAGCACCAAATTGCCGTAGCCTTTCACCTCGTTGCCGGCATAGGCGACCGTGCCGCCCTCGATCGCGTGCACCGGCGTACCGCGCGGCGCGGCGATGTTGATGCCCTCGTTATGCCCACCGGCGCCGCTGCCGTAGCTGGCGAGCACGCGGCCGTTCACCGGCCACGGGAAGCGGCCGCCACCCACCTCGACGGGGGGAGGCGGCGCTTCGCCCGGCAGCGGCAGCGCGGCGGCGGGATTGCGCGCCGGCAGCACCGACGGCGCGCCGGATTCGGTGGTGGGCGGCGCCGGAGGCGCGGGCGGCGGAGCCGGAGTTGCGGCGGGAGCGGGCGTCGCGGCCGCAACCTGCTTCGGCGGCGGTACGTCGAGCGGCACGACGTCGGGCGGCGCGTTCCGCGCCGAGGGCGCAGGCGCAGGCGGCGGAGGTGCCGGCGGGATCGTCACAGGCGATGGCGGGACGGCTGCGACCTGCCGCGGCGGTGCGGCTGCGGGTGGCGGCGCCGGCACGGCGACGATTGTCGTCGGCGGAACGGAAGCAAACTGACGCGGCGGCGCGGCTGCAGCCGGTGGTGCCGGCACGGGAGCAATCGTCGCGGGCGGCACGGCTGCCAGCTGGCGCGGCGGCGCGGCCGCAGGCGGCGGGGCCGGCACAGGAATGATCGTCGCCGGCGGTGCGGCCGCCACCTGGCGCGGCGGCGCGAGCATTGGCGCGGTCGAGGGCACAGCCATCGCCAGCTGCGGCGGCGGCGAGCCCTGATCGGGGAGGATCAGCCGATCGCCTACCCACAGCATGTAAGGCGGCTTCAAGTGATTGGCCTCGATGAGCTCGTGTTCGGGCACGTGATAGGTGCGGGCGATCCCGAGCACGGTCTCTCCATGCACGACGGTGACGACCTTGTTGTCGTGCCGTGGCAGAGGCGAAGGTACGTTGGCAGCCATCGGCGCGCCAATCTTCTGATAGACCGGCGCGGGCGCGACTCCGCTGTAATCGCAGGCCGCCAAAAATCCCGCGATGGCCGTCAAGGACGCGACTGTGGCAATGCCGTGCCGCCGATTTGTGATTTTCCCCATTTTTCCCCTCTTGCGAGTCCCCCGACGCGCAACGCAAGCCATCGCCGTTACTGTATCGTGAAATCGATTTCCACCCTAGCATCGCCGACTCGCGGCAATCCGCCGAGCAACGGCACGAAGCGAACCCAGGCGAGCTCCTCCGTGGCGTAATTCGATTCGCCGCGACGCACCCGGATGAGCCGCTGATCCTGGTATTCGCCGCCGACCGGCAGCACCATGATCCCGCCCGGTCCGAGCTGGTCGACGAGCGCCGCCGGCATGCCGCGCGAGGCCGCGGTGACGATGATGCGGTCGAACGGCGCCTGCTCCGGCCAGCCCTTGCTGCCGTCCGCGAACAACCCGACGATATTGCCCAGCCCGAGCGCCGCGAAGCGCTGCTCCGCCTCGCGAACCAGCTCGCGGTGCCGCTCGATCGTGAAGACGCGGCGGGCGAGGCGCGCGAGGATCGCCGCCTGATAGCCCGAGCCGGTGCCGATCTCGAGCACCTTCTCGCGCCCGGTCAGCTCCAGTTTCTCGGTCATCAGCCCGACGACATAGGGCTGGCTGATCGTCTGCCCGTTGCCGATCGGCAGCGCGACGTTCTCGTAGGCATGATCCTGGAACTGCGCCGGCACGAACAATTCGCGCGGCGTCTTCTCGATCGCGCCGAGGACGCGCGCGTCGCCGATCCCCTGATGGCGCAGCGCCATGATGAGGCGCAGCGTGCGGGCGACCAGTGCCGATTCGCGCTCGATCATGGGAATGCCCGCCGCAGCGCGTCGAGCGCCGATACATCGGTCAGGTTGATGTGCAGCGGGGTGATCGAGACGCGGTTCTCGGCAAGGGTAGCGAGATCGCTGCCCGGCTCGGCGGTGCCGTTCGAGCGCGACGGCCCGATCCAGTAATAAGTCCGGCCGCGCGGGTCGATGCCCTCGGTCAGATTGTCGCCGAGCGTCCGCTTCCCCTGCCGCGTGACCGCGAAGCCGCGCACCGCGGCAGCCGGCACCGCCGGGAAATTGACGTTGTAGAATGTCCCGTCCGGCCAGGGCTGCGCGACAAGCCGGCGGATCGCCTCGGCGGCGAAGGCCTCGGCCGTGTCCCACGCGACCGCGTCGCGGTCGCGATATTCCTGCGACAGCGCGATCGCCGGAATGCCGAACAGCGTCGCCTCGATCGCCGCTGCGACGGTGCCCGAATAGGTCACGTCCTCGGCGATGTTGGTGCCGGCATTGATCCCCGACAGGACCAGGCTCGGCAACCGCCCGCGCAGCAGCCGCTTCAGCGCCAGCAGCACGCAATCGGTCGGCGTGCCGTCGACGACGTAGCGCCGCGCGCCAGTTTCGCGCAGCCGCAGCGGCCAGCGCGTCGTCAGCGAATGGCCCGCCCCGCTCTGCTCTTGCTCGGGCGCAACGACCCAGATTTCGGGCGACAATTCGCGCGCGATTTTTTCCAGAAGCTTGATCCCGGGCGCATCGATGCCATCGTCGTTGCACACCAGGATGCGCGGGATCGCCGGTTCAGCCATGCGGCTCGATGGTCTCCTGCCCGCCCATATAGGGCTGCAACGCCGGCGGGATCGCGACGGTGCCGTTGTGGCGCTGATAGTTTTCGAGGATCGCGATCAAGGTGCGCCCCACCGCGAGCCCGGAGCCGTTCAGCGTGTGTACCGGCCGCGTCCCCTTCTCGCCGGCCGGGCGGTAGCGGGCGTTCATGCGGCGGGCCTGGAACGCGCCGCAATTCGAGCAGCTCGAAATCTCGCGATAGGCGTTCTGCCCGGGCAGCCAGACCTCGATGTCGTAGGTCTTCTGCGCCGCGAACCCCATGTCGCCCGAGCACAGCAGCATCACGCGATAGGCGAGATCCAGCCGCTTCAGCACTTCCTCGGCGCATCCCGTCATGCGCTCGTGCTCGCTTGCGGAATCTTCCGGCCGGGCGATCGAGACCAATTCGACCTTGTGGAACTGGTGGACGCGGATCATGCCGCGCGTGTCGCGCCCGGCGGCGCCCGCTTCGGAGCGGAATGACGGCGTCCACGCCGTGAAGCGCAGCGGCAGTGCCGCCTCGTCGAGAATTTCGCCGGCGACCAGATTGGTCAGCGGCATCTCGGCGGTCGGGATCAGCCACATCCCATTCGTGGTCTGGAACATGTCCTCGGCCGCTTTCGGCAGATTGCCGGTGCCGTAGGCGGTCTCTTCGCGCACCAGATAGGGCGGGGCGATCTCGGTGTAGCCGAACTCGCCCGTGTGCAGGTCAAGCATGAACTGGGCGAGCGCGCGCTCCAGTCGCGCCAGCGCACCCTTCAGCACGACAAAGCGGGACCCCGACAGCCTCGCCGCACGGGCGAAATCCATCATCCCCAGCGTCTCGCCGATCGCCTCGTGCGTCAGTGGCGCGAAGTTGAATTGCGGTGGCGTGCCGACGCTGCGGACCAACCGGTTCGCGGTCTCGTCGGCGCCTTCCGGCACGTCCTCGGCTGGCAGGTTGGGCAGGGCGGCTAGTAGTTCGTCGATGGTCTTACGCGCCTCAGCGGCTACGCGGGCGCCCTCTGCCTCGGCGGTCTTGTAGTGTGCAGCCTGACGCATGAGATCGGCAGCGTCACTGCCCGATTTCTTCGCCATCCCGATCTCGCGAGCGAGCCGATTGCCCATCGCCTGCGATTCTTGGAGTTGGGTTTCGATCTCGCGCCATGCTCGATCGAGCAAAATAATCTCATCGGCGCGCGGCGGCAGTCCGCGCCTTTTGAGGCCGGCATCGAATGCTTCCGGGTTGTCGCGGATGGCGCGCAGATCATGCATCTAGGGAGTAACCGGTGAAGACATACTACTTATAGGGATCGAAAGCCCAAACGTCCACTCTGCGTCCTTCGAGGCCTCGCTGCGTGAGGCACCTCAGGATGAGGAACTTTCTTCATGCCATCCAACGACATTCCTCATGTTGAGGAGCGCCGAAGGCGCGTCCCGAACCACGCACGAAGCCAATGCCAGGAGCTACGCTCGCACTGACTTGGCGATCAGCACCGTGCCGGGAAGGCGCAGCCCCTCTTGCGTCTTGTAGGGCGCGAAGGCGGCTGCGGTCTCGGCCACGATCGCCTGGCGCGCCGTCTCGGGCGCCTGCTTTTCTTCCATCAGCCGCCAGGCCGGGCCGAATAGGGCCGCGTGCTCGGCTTCGCTCGCCGCCGACTGGCCGGCGATCTGGAAGCCCTGCGGCGCGATGTCGATCCCGCCGAACCCGGCCTGGTCGAGGATGCCGCGCAGATAGGCCGGGTCGCGAAACGCCATCGGTCCGGGCGCGTGCGGGTCGGCCGGCGCCGGGTCGCCGAGATGCCTGACCGCGATCTCGAGCGGGATCTTCCAGTGGACGTTGTCTTCCATCGACGCCCACACCGCCATGCACAGCCGACCGCCTTTGCGCAGCCCGGCGTGGAGGTTGGTGAAGGCGGCGACCGGATCGGCAAAGAACATCACGCCGAAGCGCGAGATTACCAGGTCGAAGCTGTCGGCCGGGAAGCGGTGAACCTGCGCGTCGGCGAGCACCAGCGTGATGTTGCCGGACCACGCCGCGGCGATGTTCTGCCGCGCCTGGCCCAGCATCGGCTCGGAGATGTCGACGCCGGTGACGTGGCCGCCGGGAGCGACCGCGGCAGCGAAGGGGATCGCCGTCGCCCCGGTGCCGCAGCCGACATCGAGCACGCGCTCGCCGGGCCGCGGCGCCGCCGCCTGCAGCAGCAGGTGCGCGACCTCGATGTTGCGCGCCTCCTGGAGCCCGGCGCGGCCGACCCAGCGCGGGCCAGCGACCTCGTTCCAGTATTGCCCCATCGCCGTGTTGGCCGTGTCGGGCATGGCGTATCCTTTCGCTGAGCCCTCACCCGCCTCGCTGCGCGAGGCACCCTCTCCTGCGGGCGGGAGAGGGATTTGGTACCGCGTATAGCCCCTCTCCCGCATTGCGGGAGAGGGAGGGACCCGCGGCGAAGCCGTGGGAGGGTGAGGGGCTTCTACGCCACGCCTTCCTGCTTCATCACCCGCTGCACGGCCGGGCGCGACTTCATGCGCTCGTAATGCGCGGCGACATTGGCGGGCAGCTTCATGCCGAGCCGGCCGGCGCCCCAGAACTCAACATAGAAAACCGCGGCGTCGGCGATCGAGAGTTCCTTGCCACCGAGGTAGTCCTTGCCCGCGAGGGCCTTGTCGATGACTTGAAAGCCCTTCTCGACCATCTCGCGGCCGCGCGTCTTGACCGCATCCTCCTGCTCCGCCGGGCCGAAATTGCCGGGACGGAAGATGCGCGCGAAGCCCTGCCCGTGCATGGTCGCGACCGCGTATTCCATCGCCTCGGAGGCGCGAATCTCGGTCTCCAAATCTTGTGGGATCAGCTTTGCCTGCGGATTGGTTTTCGCCAGGTAGGTGGCGATCACCGGAAACTCGGTCAGGACCGAGCCGTCGTCGCGCTGCAGGGTCGGCACCTTCGATTTCGGGTTCACCCCGGTGAATTGCGGCTGATACTGCGCGCCCTCGCGCAGGTTGACCGCTTCCAGATCGTAGGGCTTGCCGATCTCCTCGAGCAGCACATGGATGCCGATCGAGCAGACGCCGGGGGCGTAATAGAGCTTCATGGTGTTACCTCACTCGGTTGGGGGGTGCCCGCGTTCAGAGAATGCCGTCGGCCTTCAAACCGTCGATCTCGCTGGCCGGCATGCCGAGCCAGCTCGACAGCACCTCGGCGCTGTGCTGGCCCAAAAGCGGCGACGGCTTGACCTTGGCCGGATGCCCGTCGAAGCGGACCGGCCAGGCCGGCATCTTGATCTTGCCGGTGGTCGGGTGCTCGATCGTCTGCATGATGCCGCGCTCGGCGAGCGATGGGTCGGCCATCAATTCGACCGTGTCGAACACCGCGCCGGCCGGGACCCCGGCCTCGCCGATCAGCTTCATCGCGTCTTCCTTGCTGCGCTGGCGGGTCCAGGCGGAGATCAGCTCGTCGACCTCGGCGGCGCGCTGGCTGCGGGCCTGCTGTGTTTCGTAGCGCTCGTCGCCCTTCAGATCCTCGCGGCCGATGGCCTTGAGCAGGCGCTGCCAGTGGTCGGCGTTGCCGCGGCTGCAGAAGACATAGACGTAGTCGTTGGGCCCGCCCGGCTTGCACGGGTAGAGCGCCGAGGGCGCGAGCCCGCCGGGCGCCGAGCGGCTGCTCCCGCCGCGGGCCGGGGCCTTGCCGGAGAGCTGGGTGCGCGAGAACGGCACGCGCATGTAGTGGATCATCGCGTCCTGCATCGCCACCTGGAGGCGCCGGCCCTGGCCGGTCTGCGACCGCTTGTAGAGCGCGCCGAGGATGCTGATCGCCATCAGCATGCCGGTGCCGGTGTCGCCAAAGCTGGGGCCGGGCTTGACCGGCGGCTGATTGGCCTCGCCGGTGACGCTGGTCGGCCCACCGGCGGCCTGCGCGATCATGTCGAAGGCGAGGTTTTTCTCGTAGGGGCTGCCGGTGCCGAACCCCTTGACCTGGCAATAGACGATGCCGGGGTTGATCTTCTTGACCTCGTCATAGCCGAGGCCGAGGCGCTCGATCGTGCCCGGCGCCATGTTCTCGATCGTGACGTCGGCCTTGGCCAGCAGCGCCTTGACGATTTCGAGCCCGCGCGGCGATTTCAGGTTGAGGGTCAGCGATTTCTTGTTGGCATTGAACTGGTGGAAATACCACGGGTCGTCGTCGGGCTTGCCGGGCCGCATGCGGCGGCCGGGATCGCCGGTCAGCGGGTTTTCGATCTTGACCACCTCGGCGCCGAGCCAAGCCAGCGACTCCGTGCAGGACGGCCCGGCCTCGAACTGGGTGAAATCCACGACCTTGATGCCCGCGAGGCAATCGATCTCTACGCCGAGCTCCGCCATGTCCGATCCTCCCAATCGCAGTTGCCGACAGAGTAGCGCCGCCCATCGCGCTGCGCCAATTTTGAATCCGCGTCACGCCTGAATCCACGCCTCGGCGCAGGCCGGAATGCAGCCTGGCACCGGTCAGGTGGGAAAAGACTATTATTCTTCCAGCTTGAATTTCAATTTAACGGCATCGTCAAGAGTAGGTTCGAAATGGTCTCTCGTAATAAATAGACGCACGGGTTTCGTAGAATTGAATGTTTTTAGGTTTGAAATCTTGGTATGCGCAGCGCCTATGCCGATAGTCGCGACTTTTTGGGCCTCAGATTTCGGAAGACCGATCGCCTCCTGAAACGCAGCGACTTTGCTGTTGAATTCGCCGTCGAATAACCCCCGCCCGCTCCAACTTGCGATCTCTTCCTGACTGAGTTCCCGCAGACTGTGTATCGGATTATCGCGGGACGTTAGGAATACGACATCCGAGTCAAATTTTTGAATTGCGTCCAGCGTGGCTTTGTTAACAGCGATTTGATTATCTTTTTCATTGCACCCCCCAATCAGCGCTACGACCAACAGAGCAAGGTAAGGTGCAGCCTTTTTCATTTTCGCCTCATTGCGGGTTCTCAGGGATGTTGGGCGGGCAGGCGCCGGGAAGCAAAAGTCACCGGTCAGCCGGTCAGCCGGTCGAGCCGCTTCTCGACGAGGCGGGCGAAGAGGCTCGCGCCGAACGGCAGCGCGCCGTCGTTGAAGTCGTAGCCGGGGTTGTGGACCTCGCAGGCGCCCTCGCCGTCGCCGTTGCCGATCTGGATATAGGCGCCGGGCACCGAGCGCAGCATGATCGCGAAATCCTCGGACGCCATCACCGCGTTGCTGTTCGGGTTAACGTTCTCGGCGCCGACAATGTCGGCGGCGCAACCGGCGATGAACTGCGTCTCCTCGGCGTCGTTGACCAGCACCGGGAAGAGCGCGCGAAAATCGACCTCGGCCTTGGCGCCGAACCCGGTGGCGACGCTTTCGGCGATGCTGCGCAGGCGCTTCTCGATCAGCGCCATCGTCGCATCGGCGAACCAGCGCACCGTGCCGCCCAGCACCGCCTTTTCGGGGATGACGTTGTAGGCGTCGCCGGCATGGAACCGGGTGACGCTGACGACAGCGGTGTCGATCGGGCGGATGTTGCGCGAGACGATCGTCTGCAGTCCGGTGGCGATCTGGGCGCCGATGACGACCGGGTCGATGCCGGCTTCGGGGCGCGCGCCGTGCGCACCGATTCCGGTGACGGTGATGTCGAAATAGCCGCCGCCCGCCATCATCGGCCCGGGGCGGATCTGGAACTTGCCGACCGCCAGGCCGGGTCGGTTGTGCATGCCGAAAATCGCGTCGCACGGGAAGCGGTCGAACAGCCCGTCGGCGATCATCGCCGCCGCGCCGCCGAGCCCTTCCTCGGCCGGCTGAAAGATGAAATGCACAGTGCCGTCGAAATTCTTCGTCGCGGCGAGGTACTTGGCGGCACCCAAGAGCATGGTCGTGTGCCCGTCATGGCCGCAGGCATGCATTCGCCCGGCATGGGACGAGCGGTGCGCGAAGCCGTTGGCTTCGAGGATCGGCAGGCAGTCCATGTCGGCCCGCAGGCCGATCGAGCGGGGCGAGTTGCCGGCCCTGAGCCGGCCGACGAGTCCGGTTTTGCCGACGCCGCGGGTGACCTCGATGCCGAACTCTTCGAGCTTGGCGGCAACCAGATCCGAGGTGCGCTCTTCCTCGAAGCCCAATTCGGGGTGGGCATGGATGTCGCGCCGCCAACCGCTCATCTCGTCGTGCTGGGCGGCGATGCTGTCGATCGGCGGCATATCTGATTCCTTTGATGCTTTTGCTCAGTTTAGCGCGTTCGCGGCCGCGGCGGCGAGGGTGTAGAGCCCGGCAACGGCGAGGACGGCGACCGCCAGTCCTGCCGCGGTTTTTTTGCCAAGCCGGTCGCCGACCCGCAAGCCGATGACGCCGCCGACCCAAACCGCCGGCAGGAGGCTCGCCGCCGTCAGCCAGATCGCGCTCGGCACTCCGACAAAGACCGCGTTTGCCGCCAGGGTCGCGGTGTAGACCAGCGCGAAGAACCCGATCAGGGTCGCCCGTACGGTGCGCATCGGCGCGCCGGCCAGCATCAAGTAGATGAGCACCGGCGGGCCGGCCATGCCGACCATCGCTGTGGCGATCCCGGCCGCGACTCCGGCCGCCAGATCGTGGCGCGGCCGCAACGCGATTTGCGCCGGGAGGCCGCGGAAGCGGTGCCAGGCGAGAATCGCCGCGAAGCCCGTGACCGTCACGCCGGCGACGGCGCCTACCGTCGCCCGGTCGGCGTGGGACGACAGGACCAGGCCAAGCGGTAGCGCGACGAGGCTGGCGATCGTCAGCCGGCCCAGCATGGCGGAGTCAACCGAGCGATAAAGCCCGGGCAACACGAAGAGCGAGGTCGCCACGCTGATGACGATGATCAGCGTGATCGCTTCGCCGGGCGGGGCGAACACCAGGAAGAATGGCACCGCCAGCACGGCGAAGCCAAAACCGTTGGTCGCCTGCAGCAGCGCCGCGACAAAGCTCGTCGCCGCCAGCGCAGCCCAAACGGTGAACCCCATTCCCTAGGGCGTCTTGTGGTGGAGCGCGCCCCGGCGCGGCGCCGGCTGTTCGGTGCGCAGCGAGAACGCGCCTTCGACCGAGCGGTTGATCTCGACCGGGCGGTAGCCGCAGCAGAAGCGGTGGACGAAGGCATGGGCGAAGGCGGCGGCGTCGAAATAGAACGCGACCGCGTCGTTGACGACACCGACCAGCCCGGCCGGCGCCGAACTCCAGCCGGTCACGCCGCAGACCGCGTCGAGCCAGGCATGCATGTCGGTGAGCTGGCGGCCGAACCCGCCCGGCGGCACGGCGATCCGCACTCGCACCGGGAATTGCCGCTCGGCCTCGCGCCGGATCTGTCCTGGGTTGGCGGGCATGACCATAGTTCCTAGTTTGTTCTTTTCCGATCATAGCGCCACGATCCGATTTGTCGAGGACGCCGAGCAGTATCAGGCGCGGCTGAGATAGGGGCGCAGCAGCCAGGAGAGCGGCAGGGTCACCAGCACGACCGAGGCGACCAGCATCATCATCGTCGGCACGCTCAACCGGTCGCCGATCATCCCGTAGAGCACCGGCGACAAGGCGCCCGCGCCGACCGCGCCGGTGTAGAAGATGCTGAACGCGCGCTGGCGGCGCTCGGGCGCGACCAGCTCCGGCACCGTGCCGTAGAGCACCGACGAGGTGCCGTTGAGCGCCATCCCGATCAGCGGCAACACCGCGAGCCCGGCGAACAGCGGCAGCGGCAGCAGCGCGAGGATGCCGGCCGCGGTCGCCCCCTCGGTGACCCAGGTCGCGCGCACCACGCCGAGCCGCGCGCCGAGCCAGCCGCAAGCGAGCTTGCCGCAGGCGCCGCCGGTGAAGATGAGGGTCAGCGCGATACCGATCTCCACCAGACCGGCGCCCTTCAACTTGAGGAGGAACGGCAAAAAGGTGAGGAACCCCATCCGCGTCGCGCTGTCGATCATCGCGATCGACAGCAGCAGCGGAAAGCCGCGCCCGCTGCCCTCCACCGCCTCGGGCTTCTCGGTTGCGTTCCCGGTTTCGATGCCGCGGGCGGAGAGACCGCGCAGGGCCAGGATCGCGGCGGCGGCGCACAGCCCGACGATGCCGATCACCATCGTCGCCGCGCGCCACGGCATCAGGGTCAGCAGCCACGCGGTCGCGGCGGGAAATGCCATCTTCCCCAGATCGCCCGAGAAATTGTAGCCGGCCAGCGCCTGGCGCGAGCGCGCGCCAGGAAAGGCCTGCGACACCAGATGCGCGCTGATCGGGTGCTGCACCCCGGAGCCGACGCCGCCGACGACGAGCGCGCCGAGTAGCATCGGAAAGCCGACGCTGGCGCCGGCGAGGAGGTAGCCGACCCCGGCGAGCGCGGTGCCGAGGCCGAGGATCAGCGGTCCGCCGAAGCGCGAGGCGATCGCGCCCGCCGGGATCTGGAACCCGGCCATCGCCCCGACATAGAGCGCACGCAGCAACCCGACCGCGGCGTAGTCGAGCCCGAACTGCGCCTGCCACACCGGCAGCAACACATAGAGCAGGTCGGTGTAGCCGTCGTGCAGCACATGGGCGCCGCAGGCGACCGCCATCGTCCGCCGCTCCGGCGCGGCGATCCTGCCGAGGGTCGTCTGGATCAAGGACATCGTGCCGCAATCCGCTGTGCGGCGGATTTATGACAGCAATTTGCCCGTCCGAGAAGCAAAGGGCCGCATCGCTGCCTTGCGTAGATCGAGACGCGCTGCGGGTGCGTTCCTCAGCTGGAACGCCGTCTTCCGGATGGAGGCCGACGGCGCCGGACCGGTTTCCAGCGGTCCGGCGCCATCACGGTAAAGGCTTGGCCTAGCGGTACCATTCGGGATGGTGAAGCCGCCACTCGGTCTCGTGGCCCTGCTCGTGGATCGCCGTCTCGCGGTGAAGGCAGGCTTCCCGGTCGCCTGTACGGCACAGCTCGTTGAGGCGGATCACCTCGGCCTCCGAATAGGCATAGGCCGAACCGGCGCAAGTGGCCGCGGCCAGCAACGCGGCGCTTCCCAGGACAAAAGTGCGAAGGCTCATGGTTTGCTCCTTAGGCGATGGGCACCTCGGGTGGATAAGATGCTGGACAGCTAAACCACTGGACGGCCAAGTGATTCCTTTTTAAGCGTCGACTTCGTCACTGGGGCGATGCGCGTCCGAACCCAGCGCGGTTGTCATCGCGCGCCGCCGGTAGCAAGCTTCCGCCAAATCTCCGGGAGGATGACCATGCCGGTCGAGCGGATGCTGAAGGAGGAGACGCCGTCACGGGTGCTGGTGGCGCGGGTGCTGGCCGAGGCCGGCATCGAATATGTCTTCGGCATTTCCGGCGGCCATACCGGGCGGATCATCTCGGGGCTCGCGCAGGTGCAGAACCAGGTGCGCATGGTCACGGTGCGCGAGGAATCGCTGGCCGGGGTCATGGCCGAGGTCTACGGGCGCCTCACCCGGCGGCCCGGGGTGATGATCGGTCAGGGGCCGTGGGTGCTCGGCAACGGGCTGATCGGGACGCTTGAGGCGTTTCTGTCGTCGTCGCCGATGGTGCTGCTGACCGATTTCTCCGACGCGCCGCATTTCCACCTGCACGCGCCCTATCAGCAGGCGACCGGCGATTACGGCAGCTGGGACGCGCGCCGCGCCTTCGGCGGCGTCACCAAGCAGGTGATGCAGGCGCATGAGCCGCTGGAGGCGGTGCAGGCAACCCAGCTGGCGATCAAGCACGCGCTTTCGGGGCAGATGGGGCCGGTGGCGATCCTCTTCAGCCACGACTCGCTGGCCGGCACGGTGACGCCGGAGCAGCAACCGCCGCTCTATCCGACACGGTTCTACCTGCCGCCGCCTCCACCGCCGATCGACGGGAGCCAAATCGACGCGGCGGCGGAGCGCATCCTCGCCGCGCGCAAGCCGATCGTCATCGCCGGCAACGGCGTGCGCATCGCGCAGGCCTACGAGGAATTACAGCTGGTCGCCGAGACCGCCGGGCTGCCGGTCGGCACCACCGCCGCCGGCAAGGGTGTTTTCCCGGAGACCCATCCGCTGGCCTTGGGCGTGTTCGGCACGTTCGGGACGCCGGCGGCCAATGCCTGTATCGGCGAAGCCGATCTCGTGGTGGTGCTCGGCTCGAAACTGTCGCCGAGCGACACCGCCTGGGCCAACGGCAAGCTGCTCGACCCGACCCGGCAGAGCTTCATCCAGGTCGATATCGAGCCGCGCAACGCCTCATGGACCTTCCCGGCCGAGCAGGTGGTGCTCGGCGACGTCAAGATGTTCCTCGGTCAGCTCCACGACGCCATCCGCACCAAGGCCGGTCATCGCCGGCAGGAGGCCGAGAAGCGCGTCGCCGCCCACCGCGCCGAGCACGGCTATTTCAACTTCGAGAGCTACGAGTCGGACGACAAGCCGATCCTGCCGCAGCGGGTGATCGGCGAATTGATGAAGCACCTGCCGGACAATGCCATCGTCACCTGCGACGCCGGCGAGAACCGCATCCTGATGACGCATTTCTACCAGACCAAGATGGCCGGGGGCTTCCTGCAGGCGGCGGGGTCGGGGCCGATGGGGTTCGCCATTCCCGCGGCGCTGGCGGCGAAGCTGGTGCATCCCGACCGGCCGGTCGTCGCGGTGTGCGGCGACGGCGGCTTCGCGATGACGATGAACGGCATGATGACCGCGATCGAGCAGGACATCCCGATCACCACGGTGGTCTTCAACAACAACGCGCTCGGCTGGGTGCTGCATGGCGGCGGGCCATTCGCCGCCGAGTTCAACGATTTCGATCACGCCGCGATCGCCCGCGCGATGGGCTGCAACGGGACGCGGGTCGAGGACGCGAATGATCTCGGACCGGCGCTCAAGGAGGCGCTCGGCTCGCGCAAGCCGACCGTGCTCGACGTGCGCACGTCGTTGAAGACGTCGTTCGCCGACGTCACCTCGGCGCTGGCGAACGAGGCGTCGCCCCGGCGGCGGTAGGAAGGGGCCGAGCGTTCTGCCCGCATGCGGCCGGGACGGCCGCGGTCCGGGATGGCGGCGATCACCCTCAGCAGCTGCCGCGGCCGAACCCGCGACGCAGGGCGGTGTAGGCGGCCTCCTCGGTCGTTGCCGCCCAGAAGCACGAAAATCTCGGTTCGTCGCGCAGCTCGTGGTCGGCGAAGGCCAGTTGCGTATGCAGCTGCGGGCAGCCGGAGGTGTGGGCAAATTCCTGCAGCTGCTGCAAACGCAGCCCGCCCCATTGGAACGTGTAGTGAAAGCCGCCGGGGCCGGCCGCGCACGGGTTGAAGCCGCTCTCCGTCTTGGCATGCTCCAGCAGGGCCTGGGCTTGGAATTCCTTGTATCCGTGCGCCAGGAACCAGCGCCAGATTTCGTCGCGCGCCTCGTCGGGGTTCGGCGGCTCCAGGCTCTGCGGGGGCGGTGCGGGCGGCGGCGCCGGCGGAGGCGGCGCCGCCCTAAAGGGCGGTGGGGTGATGGCTTGCAGCAGCGAGCACCCGGACATCGCCAGCATCGCGGCCATCCACGCCGCGACCGTGGCGCAACTTCGAACCCGGCACATAGCGCGAACGGTAGAGCACTGGTCGGCTATCCGCAATCTGCGGGTGTTTTCAGCCTCCTGCGGGCGCCGGTTGAGATGCTCTCAAAGGTTACGATTGACGAGACCGTAAGCGTTGCTAACTTTCTTCGCCCGAGTTTTGACCGCCGCACCTTCGCGAGGAGCCAGCCATGAAGCTGATGTGGTTCCACCTGATGCCGTACACCGAGCTGCCCGACGATTTCCGCCAGAAGAACCCGTCGGTGTGGGTCGACATCCATTCGAGCCTGTTCGACCCCAGGCGCGCGCATCACATGTACAACGACTTCATGGACGAGCTCGAATTCGCCGCCGAGTGCGGGTTCGACGCGATCTGCGTCAACGAGCACCATTCGAACGGCTACGGGCTGATGCCGTCGCCCAATCTGGTCGCCTCCTCACTGGCGCGGCGGACCACCGACACGGCGCTGTGC
>Ga0182024_10007239_pt1 | contig 24006 bp, 20 predicted proteins | sample P32metaG_FD_120480 | JGI IMG/M metagenome (GOLD analysis project Ga0182024, IMG submission 120480) | Permafrost microbial communities from Stordalen Mire, Sweden - P3-2 metaG (Illumina Assembly) | ecosystem: Environmental > Terrestrial > Soil > Wetlands > Permafrost | place: Sweden: Stordalen...
AAGCGGGTGGCTTATGTGGCCAAGGTTGGTCTTAAGTATTGGGTCGTGGTGGATGGGAAAGAAGGGAAGCCCTACGACAGCATCGGCGATCTTATCTTCAGTCCCGACAGCAAGCGGGTGGCTTATGTGGCCAAGGTTGGTCTTAAGTATTGGGTCGTGGTGGATGGGAAAGAAGGGAAGCCCTACGACAGCATCGGCGATCTTATCTTCAGTCCCGACAGCAAGCGGGTAGTTTATGCGGCCTATGAGGGTAATAAGTGGTCTGTCGTTGTTGATGGGAGAGAAGAGAAGGCCTATGACAGCATCATAAAAGGCTTTCCTATCTTTAGTCCTGACAGCAAGCGGGTGGCTTATGCGGCTGGGATTGGCGATAAGCATTTAGTTGTTGTGGACGGGAAAGAAGAGAAGCTCTACGACGGCATTGGAAAAGGTTTGCCAATCTTCAGTCCCGACAGCAGGCGAGTGGCTTATGCAGTCAAGGAGGGTGATAAGTGGTTGGTCGTGGTGGATGGGAAGGAAGAGAAGCCTTACGACGGCATCGGCGTTTTTACTCTTACCTTCAGTCCTGACAGCAAGCGGGTGGTTTATGAGGCCCAAGTGGGCGATAAGCGTTTGGCCGTTGTGGATGGAAAGGAAGAGAAGCGCTACGATAAAATCGGCTATTTTATCTTTAGTCCAGACAGTGAGCGAGTGACTTATGTGGCCTGGGTGGGCGATAGGGCGTTAGTCGTTGTGGATGAGAAAGAAGATAAGCCCTACGACAGCATCAACTCCGCTCCTAACTTTAGTCCCGACAGTAAGCGGGTTGCTTATGTGGCCCAAGCGGGCGATAAGCGTTTGGTCGTTGAGGATGGGAAAGAAGGGAAGCCCTACGATGGCATCTACACCAGTCCTATCTTCAGTCCCGACAGCAAGCGGGTGGCTTATGTGGCAAAGGCATACAACAGAAGGTTTGTCGTTGTCGATGCGTACGAAGGGACGCCCTATGATTCCATCGTTGTTACTGCCACAGGAGGAAAACTTCTATTCGATTCTCCTGATAGCTTCCATTATCTGGCAGGAAATGGGAACAGTATCTATGTGGTGGAAGAGACCCTAAAACAACAATAGGTTCTTTCGCGGCCACGCGGCCAAGTCGATCCGTCACCGCGCGGCGGCCAGCGCGGACTTCGCCGATTTCACGGGCGGGGCGGGAGGCGTCACCAATTCCAACACGCCGGCCAGGCGGAACCGGGCGAGGTTGCGCGCGACTTCCATCGGATTCAAGTTCACCCGTTCCGCGATTTCGCGCACCGTGCGGTGGCCGTCGGCCAGGACGAGCAGTCCCAGATCGGCGGACGTCACTTCGACCGAGGCGAGTCCTTCGCCGCCCATGTAACACAGAACCGCATCGAGGGAGGGAATCGCCTCGTGAAGCAGCGTCTGTTCATCCACCTTGAAGGCGACCCCGGTGATGAGCACCTGCGGATCGTAGACCGCGAGATCGCGCGACAGATCGGCCGGTATGGGGCGCTCGTGAAAATCGAACCGGGCTTCGCGCCAGCCGACAAACTGAAAGAGCGCGTGCAAACCCGTGTCGGAGCCGGCGCGGGCATGGAGGATGATCCCATTTTCAACCGCCAGATGCCCTTCCTGTCCGTCCTCCTTCACTTTCAAATAACCGGTCTGTTTCGCATTCACAATGACTCGCAAAATTTCCGTTAAATTTGATGTCGCAGAATTTCCCGGTAACAGAGGCATAATGGCAATCAAGTGACAAATAAAGGGGGGTTAAAAAACCGTGGCTAGGACGCTTAAGCACGTTATATGCCACGGCTAAATGCTCGAAAATCCGCCGTGCCTCTTCGAGCCTTGCGAGGAGAAAAGCGTGTCTTGTTTTCGGCTGGTTTCCGCGTTAGGATCGCGCGACATAATGGTACTGCGCACCCGATCCAACACCCATGCCTTGGCCTAATATTTTCTTTAAGGCCAGGAAGCCCCGCCCAGAATCCGAGCTTCCACCGCCCTTCAAGCCTGCGGTGAAGATCCCAACGGCTGTTCCTGCCGTGCTGCCTGTTCCCGCCGGGGCTCAACCGCCTGCGATCAAGCCGGTTCCCGTTGCGCTTGGGCCACAAGCCGCGACGGTTTTCACGCCACCTAAAGCCGGGCCCGTGGCAACGACAACGAGTACGCGCACGTTGCCCGCCATGCACGGCGTCGTTCTGCGTCCCCCGGCCCGGCTCGCCACGTCCACGGGCGCGCTCCCGAACCCGAACGCAACGCCAGCTGAGTCCGCTCGTCCCACGTCGCCCTTGAAAAATATCGAGCAGTTGATGGCGGAGGCCGATCCCGTGCATACGCTCCGGCAAACGGGCAACGTTCGTATCTTGAAACCGCTTGCCCCCGAAACTGCGCAGATAAAAGGCCCGGCGGAAACACCTGCCAAACCTACGGCGATCAAATCGGAACCGAGCCCGTCAAGCGCGGCTTCCTCACCAGCCGAGCCCGTCGTCCCGGCTTCACCGAGTTCACCCGCATCCGCGTGGACTCCGCCGCCTTTCCCGGCCTTTCCACCCGCATCGACTTCTCTTCCTCTCGAAGCAAAAAAGGCCGATCCCGCACCGGCCCCACCGGTTCCCCAAGCGCCTGTACCGCCTCCCGTTTCGACCGGAACTCCACCACCCGAGGAGAGCGACTCGCCCTTTATCCTGAAACCCGCCGCTTCTCTCGCGAGCACTCCGAAGATCATTCCACCGGCGCCGCCCGCCAATCCGCCCCTGATGCCTTTTGGCTCCATCTTCCGGCGCAAAGCGAAGATGGCTGATCTGGCCCGGATTGTCCTGCCACCCAAACGGGAAGAGACGCAGCGGCTGCACCCTCCATCCGAATCGTCCCCGACCGTTGTACCCCCTGCGTTTCCCGTTGCAGGTCCAGCACACGGCAGTGCTGCGCACGGCATTAAGCCGGAAATCTCGCTTACCAGCAGTGCTGCGCCGATTCCTCTTGTTGAGGCAAAGCCCTCCGCACCGTTGTCCGATGCGCCGAAAATCGAGCATGAGACGCCCAAACCGAGCGGCATGGAAACGCCCAGCCCGACGCCCGAGCCAATTCCCGTTGCCGAGGAAAAACCATCCGCGCCCGTAACGGATTTTCCCGACACTCCGAAAATCGATCCCGAGGCGCACAAACCGGAACCCTCCGCCGCGTCTTTACCCAAGGTCGATCCCGAAGCGCATAAGCCGCCGCCACAGCCCGCCACTCCGATTCCAACGGCTGAGCTGAGCGTTCCATCCGGCACGCCGGAAAAGCGCGAGTTTCATCTGGCTAACGGCGAGCGCGTGGCTGGGACCGTCCTCTCCGAAACGCCCGAGGCGGTTTACATCGACCACGGCACGCTCGGCGTCCTGACCATTCCGCGTGCGCAAATCGCCAAGCGTCTCGTGGAAATCATCCTCATCAACGGCGACCGCATTGTGGGCGACATCATGGCCGAGACCGCCGACACGCTTTATGTGCGCCACGCCAGCCTCGGCATGCTGACCGTCCCGCGCGCGCAACGCAGCACGCGTGTGGTCGAGGCCATCCTCAAGGACGGCGACCGCATCCTGGGCGAAGTGCTCACCGAAACCGAAACGTTTACGGTCATTCGCAGCGCGACTCTCGGCACCATCACCGTGCCGCATGACAAAGTGTCGATGCTCAACCGCAAAATCGAGCAGATTGAACTCAAGGCGCTGCCTCCTCCCGCGCCCGAGCTTAAAGACAAGCCGGCTCAAGCTTGACCAACCCGCTTTCTACTACACAATGCATTTATAATCATATTGCTACCCACATTGAAGACGAGCAATGCGGGTAGCAATAGTTGTGGGCTTTCTAATATACAACTTGGGAACGAATCATTCCTATACTAAACCTAGCCCTCTTCCAGATCCCACGTGGGAAAAGGATCGGGCAACGCTGTCCACTCTTTGACGGGCCGCGCATATTCCTCCTCGGTCAGAAGACAGACATCGATCTGGCGGCGCATCGTGCTGGAAAGCTGCTCCGCATCGCCGATCAGAATCAATTCCTGACGGCGATCTCCATACGGTTCGCGCCAGGTTTCCTGCATCCGCATCAGCGTCTCGGGTTCCTCCGGCCACTCTTCGCGCGGCAGGGCGGCCCACCAGATGCCCGCCGTCCCACAACTGTTCTGCCAGCGCGTGCGCGATAAGCCGCCGACGAGGAGATTTCGCGTTGCCAGCCAAACCAGTCCCTTCACGCGCAGCAGGCCGGGATGCTCCGCGTTGAACCAATCCCAAAAACGCTCCGGATGAAAGGGACGGTGGACGCGATAAAGCGCGCTGGCCAACTCAGGTTCCGTCGTGCCGACGGTTTTTCGTGGCAGGCGGCGCTTAACTTCCAGCCCGAGTTCCTGAGGTGTGGCGCGCCCCGACCAAATTTCCGGTGGTATCTCCCCATAGGCGGTCTCGATGATTCGCGCGTTGGGATTGGTCGACCGCAACAGTTCCTTGCAAGCTTCGCGCTCCTTGTCGTCGAGCAGATCGCATTTATTCAATACGACCAGACTTGCATCGGCGATTTGCTCATTCTGGAAATCCCATAAGGCCATTTCCGAGGCCGGCTCGCTGCCCGTCCGAAAATACTCGAGCGCGTCGACCACGCAGACGATCTGATAGAGTTCGGTCCAGGGAGAAAAGGTTTCCGGCTGGCCCGGCAAAAGTCCGAAATGCCGCGCGAGCCACGACGCATTCGCCAGGCCGCCGACTTCGATCAGCACGCGTTCGTAGCGTCCGGCCTCGGAAAATTCGCGCAGCCGCGCAGCAATCCATTCGATCTGCGCCGCTTCGTTGCCGTTGGGAATTTCCAGCACGGTATCGTTCACGCGCCGCATCGCGCCGCAGAGGCCGCGGAGCGCTTTCGCATCGAGATTCAGCGCGCCCGGATTTTCCACCAGCACAGCCAGATGTCCCCCGCGATGTTCGCTGATGATGTGGTGCAGGAGCGACGTCTTGCCTGCGCCGAGAAATCCTCCGACGAGCGTGACGGGCAGGCGATGATTCATTCCAGACCTCCGGGCCGGGCAAAGCGCAGGCCGTCCAGATTTGCCGGAGCGTCCTTGGCTTGCAGCAGCGCAAAAAAATCAACACCGAGATGATCGGGATGCGTCAGCGTATTCCAGGCATTCAAGCTCTCCTGGATTTTCAGCCGCGGCCCGCCCGCGCCGCTCAGTTCGTCATGCGCGACACCCATGAGGAACCGCTGCTGATCGAGAAAGCCAAGCGTGGTCAGTCCCGCGTCCTTTCCGGCTTGCGCCAGCGCCGTGAAGTCAACATGCGCGGTGATGTCGCGCATGCCTGGCTCGGCCAAAACATCGTCGATGCCGTGGTGCTTCACAAACGCCGTCAGCGTGCCATGAGAACGAAAAGGCGCGTAATAGATCGAGGCCGGATAACCGTAATCGATGGTCAGCACGTAGCCTCGTTTGAGGGCCCGGCCAACTTCCGCGATCCAGCTACGGGCGCGCAAATTGATCTCGGTGGTGTAACCCTCGACGGCCGGTAAGGGGAGCGCGTCGATCGCCGTCATCAATTCCGCATCTTCAATGGGCCGGTCGATCCAGCGCAGCGCTTCGGCATCGATGGCGAGATGCTGTTCCAGCCATTTACCGGAGCGATAGGTGATGGATCGAACCGGAAACGCATCGACGAGTTCGTTGGAAAAAAAGACGCCGGTCGGTTGTGCCACGGCGAGAGCGGTGAGATTTTCAAACCAGGTCATACGGGAAAGAAGAGCCGGCTCCGGGCCGCATTTTTGGTGAATGCTCGCGGCCCCGGAGGATTGCACGATGGCGTACCGGATCGCGTCGAAAAATTCGGGAGTCTCCGCGCGGCACCATTCGAGAATGTCGCAGGCGAGCTGGCCGTCATGCGCTCCCTGCTCGATAATCCAAAAAGGATTAGGCTTTTCCAGCACATGCCACATCTGGAAAAACTGCCGGGCCAGCAGGCTGCCAAAAAGCGGCCCGACGCTGACGCTGGTGAAAAAATCGCCGCTCCGGCCAATGGGCGACGGGCCGCCGAGTTTCGCGTAATAGCCGAAGCCGGGATGATAAAGCGCCATTTCCATGAACCGGTCGAACCGCATGGGACCGGCGGTGCGAATTTCGGCGCGAATGATTTCCTCGAGTGCAGTCATGGGTTAAACGATACCGTGAATTCCAGGGTTTCACCCAACGAATTTTGCATTACAGTAGCAACGTGACCACCGAAGCCGAATCCCAGGAAAATCCCGCCAACCCGCTCCGTCCCCAGGAAGGCCTGGGCGTGCTTCACCTTTTTTATCGCGTTGATCAGGCGGCTTGGCGCGCCAAAACCGACGAGAAACGCGCTCTCACGCTCGATCATCTGGAGGCACTTCTCACCATGGCGCGGCAGCAACCCGAGACCCAGATTGTCACGCTCTCGATGTTTGCGCGGGCTGACATCGGCTTCATGATTCTTACGCCCGACCTGCACAATCTGAACGTGCTGGAGAAGAACATCACCGCGTCGCTCGGCCCCGATGTGCTGGTGCCCGTGTTCACCTATCTTTCGATGACCGAAAAGTCGGAGTACACGCAAAAGGACGAGGACTACGCGCTGGAACTCGAGAAGACCGAGGGCCTTGTTCGGGGCAGCGCCGAATCGGAGGCGAAGCTCATCACGTTTCGCGAGCGCATCCAGCATTACACGCACGACCGGCTTTATCCGGTCCTGCCCGACTGGGAATATTTCTGCTTTTACCCGATGAGCAAGCGGCGTGAACCGGGGCAGAATTGGTATGCGCTCGATTACGCGAAGCGGCGCGAACTGATGGGCGGGCACATGCGCGTGGGCCGTACCTACGCGGGGCGCGTCCGGCAGCTTGTCACCGGCTCGACCGGCCTCGCCGACTGGGAATGGGGCGTCACGCTCTTCGCGCACAATCCCTACGACATCAAGGCCATCGTTTACGAAATGCGCTTCGATGAAGTGACCCACACCTATGGCGAATTCGGGCCGTTCTATAACGGGCTGCCGTTGCCGCTCCGGGAAATTTACCGGCGCGTATTGCTGGTGTGATTGGTAGCCCGCGACCTCCGGGCGATTAGCCTGTTCGCTGCTCAAGGCTGTGAATAAATTCGAGTTGGGCGTCCGTGTCGGGAACGTCAAAGCCCCGCGCCTTGGAAATCAAAGCGACGGCATCCGAAGCGGAAAGGCCAAGACGGCAGAGGAGCGCGGCGGCGGCAACCGTGGAGCGGCCGATACCGGCACGACAATGGATCGCGATGAAACCGGGTTGCGTCAGGTAGGGCAATAACAACGTAATGAAATCATCGAAACCGGGTTGAAGCGGAATGCCGCGATCTCCAATGGGATGGCGGTGAAATCTTATTCCGAGTTCGGCACAGAATTGCTCCTCGGATTGCAAGCGCAGCTCAATTTCCTCCGCAGGTTGCAGCATGGATACTAAATCCGTTACGCCGCGCGATCTGAGTGACGCCAGCTCGCTCTTGAGCCATTCCTGTCCGCGCGGGCGGGGCATGATGGCCAGTCTTCCCACCGGGCAGGGGATGATCTCGTACATTTCGGCTTGCATGGCCGTTGCTCTTTACGCCTCCACTGCAGGTTCGACGGTGGGATTTAGCGCGGCGACATCAGCCGTGGCGTCTTCCCACTCTTCGTTCAGTTCTTCCTGCTTCACCGTATTCTCGATGAGCTCGCGATTGAGCTTCATCACATCGCCGCCCTGCGCGTAGGTCTCGGGCGCCTCGAGCAGCGCGACGATTTCCTTGTGGCGTGCTTCGAGGGTGGCAATCTCGCGCTCGATTTTTTCCAGATGCGCCTGCGCCTGTTTGCGCGCGGCGGAAACGGCCTGACGCTCCTCGGCTTCTTTCCGCTTTTGCTCCTTTGATTTACCGGGAGAATTGTTCGCGGTGCGCGGAGCCTGCGCGACTTCGGGCGGACGATTGTCGGAAAGTTGTTCGCCCGCGACGAGGCCGAGTTTCGCCGAGCCGGCGCCGGATTTCTCGAGGTAATAATCGTAGTCGCCCGAGTAAGGCGTGAGCTTTCCCGCGCTGATGTGGAGCACGGTTTGCGCGAGCGCGCGGATGAAATAGACATCGTGGCTGATAAAAATCAGCGTGCCCTGGTATTGTTTGAGCGCCTCGATCAGCGCGTCGATGCTGGCCATGTCGAGGTGGGTCGTCGGCTCATCCATGAGCAGCAAGTTCGGCGGATTCATCAGCAGCTTGACCAGTCCAAGGCGGGTTTTTTCGCCGCCGGAAAGGACGCTGACTTTCTTGAAGGAGTCGTCGCCGGAAAAGAGGAACGATCCGAGGATGGTGCGCGTGGTGACCTCGGGCAGCGGATTCGGAATGCTCAGGGCCTCCTGCAAAACTGTGCGATTTGGGTTCAGCATGTCGGCGCGGTTCTGGGAGGAGTAGCCGACTTCGCAATTGAGTCCTTCCTTACGCTCGCCCTGCTGGATTTGCAGAACCCCGCCGAGAATTTTCAACAGCGTCGATTTGCCCGCGCCGTTTGGCCCGACCAGCACGATGCGCTGGCCCTTTTCGATTTCGAGATCGATGCCCTGGTAAACCTTCAGCGTATCGTAGGCGAAATGGACTTTGCTCAGCGTCATCACGCGCTGGCCGCTGCGCACCGGTTGCGGAAACTTGATGTGGATTTTCTTGTCGGCCGATTCGGGCGCTTCAAGTTTTTCCATCCGCTCGATCTGCTTCAGCTTGCTCTGCGCCTGCGATGCCTTGCTCGCCTTGGCGCGAAAACGGTCGGCGAATTCCTGGAGCTTCTGGATTTCGGCTTGCTGATTTTTATAGGCGGCGAGGTGTTGCTCCTGGCGGGCGAGGCGCTGCTCGACATAGGCGTCGTAGTTGCCGCGATAGCGATGGACCTGCTTGTGCCGAATCTCGAAAATATTATCGACGAGCGCATTCAGGAACGCGCGATCGTGCGAGATCATCAGGATCGCGCCGGGATAATATTCGAGATAATTCTGGAACCAGCCGAGCGATTCGAGATCGAGATGATTGGTCGGCTCGTCGAGCATGAGGAGATCGGGTTCCATCACGAGCAGCCGCGCCAGATGCGCGCGCATGATCCAGCCGCCGCTCATGGTTTTGGCGGGGCGATGGAAATCGGATTCGCGAAACGCGAGGCCGGCCAGGATGCGCTTCGCCTTCGGCTCGTTCTGGTAACCGCCGAGTTCGGCGTAACGGCCCAGGGCGTCGTGATATTCCTCCGTATCGGTGTTGCCCGTGCGCGTGCCTTCGGAGAGGATGCGCATCAGCTTGCCGTGCTCCGGCGTGATGGCGATGGCGAGTTCGAGGACGGTCTCGTCGCCGCTGGCCGCCGTTTCCTGCGGGAGATAACCGATGGTCGTGTGCTTGTCGATCACGACGGAACCGTTGTCGGGCTCGGCCGTGCCTAAGATAATGGAGAAGAGGGTCGACTTGCCCGCGCCGTTCGGCCCGACCAGCGCGATCCGTTCCCCGAGATTGATACTCAGGGAAACATCTTCAAAAAGCGTGCGCGAGCCAAAGCTTTTGCCGATTTCGGACAGGGTAAGCATAAGCGGGCAAGCCTACGCCGGGTTGAGCGCATGGGCAAGCTTAGCCTCGGACGGGTAGTGGTACGGTTTAAAAATATGCTTAGGGTTTGCCGAGCAGGTCGTCCCAGGAACATTTGAAGGCAAGGGCCAGCTTTCTTATCGTATCTACGGTGGGCTGCACCTTGTAGGCTTCGATCATTTGCATGGTTCCGATGCTGATCCCGGCGCGGGTGGCGCACCCTACCTGCGTCCACTTTTTAGCCATGCGGAGACGATAGACTTTTTGACCAAATGCACGGGCATCCATGCTCCAAGTATCCGACGAAGAAAATCACCCAACATACAGACATCTATGTGTTTTTGATTGCGCCATCTCGCGGCCCCAAGATAGCCTTTGGTTTGCGATGACCAAAGCTCAGGCAGCCCAACTCGGACATGCTCTTATTTTGTGGAGCGATGGGTCGTCATTAGAAGCGCGCGATTCCCTTGGAGAGGATCAAACTTGGTATCCCTTTTGTCCTGAAGGTTACGAAAAAATCAGTGTTATTTCGGGGATTGAGTGGAGGCGAGCAAATCAATCGCTCCCTCCAAGCTCCAAACGTGATCGGCAGCTTCGGTAGCCCGGACGACTTGAGATCTCTACGAAAACTCACTTTTTACAAAATCCGTCATCCTGAGCGGAGCGAGGCGAAAGGTTTAGCTTTCCTCAACGGGTGAATCCGAGCGCAGTCGAAGGACCTCGTGGTCTTCACCGGAAATATCGGAAGCGAATTCGGTTCTCTTCAGGAAAAGCCGCCCCCGCCGCCTTGTCGCAACGAAAGCTTGCCGTACGACGCACCTCTGTATTCAGGCAACCTAGGTCCTTCGACTTCGGCTCAGCAGAATACTCCGGTCAGACAGACTTCACGCTCGCCTCCGCTCAGGATGACGAACTGGAAAAGAGAGCCATTCGCACAGGTCTCCATCGTGATGACAGAATTTCTTAGAGAGGCTTTTTTACGCACGCCCACGCAAATCTATTTCCTTGTGCCGCGCCGTGTGCAACATCAAATGCCGATGGCTTTCGCAGGCAGCCGCACCGATTTTCCGCAGGCTTTAAGGCGGGCGGTGCAATCCCCCCTATTTCTTTCCCTCGCCGGTCTTTGGCTGCTGCTCTTCGTCATCGAATCGATCCGCCCCTGTTTTTTTCTGCATGACGACAACGCCACCTGGTTCATCGGCGCTTACGTCCATGATTTCCGCGTCGTGACGGAAACGGGCCGGTTGGCGGAGGTTAACTACGATCAATATGGCGGCGAGCCTTTCCTCGAACAGGGCCAAACGGCCGTACTTTACCCGCCCGTTTATCTGGGCGTGGCGCTGGCCAAATGGGTATCGGGCGATTTGCGATGGAGCATCGAATGGATCGCGGCGGAGCATCTCACCCTCGGCTTGCTTGGTTTTTATTTTTGGCTTCGGCAAGGAAGGGTGGCGCCCTACCTTGCCGCGCTGGGCGGCCTGGCCTGGGTGCTCAATCCTTTTGTCCTCATCGTCGCTTCGAGTTGGATCATGGTTTCGTATGTCGCCGCGTGGTTGCCGTGGCTTTTTTGGGCGTTCGACCGGCTGTTTGTCCGGCCCTCCGCTCTTTCCGCTTTCTTTCTCGGAACCATCGTGGCCCTCTTTTTTCTACAGGGCTATGTGCAGTGGTTCGTTTACTCGATTTTGTTCCTTGGTCTCTACGCCCTATTTCGTTTCGTTGCGCGGACGGAGCACACACGTGTGTCGCGCATGGCCATCGTTTACTATCTGATTATTTCGGCGCTCATCTTCCTGATCCTGGCCGTGCCGTTGCTGCTGCCGATGCTTCATGCCGTCGACGCTTCCGCTGCGAGATCAAAACCCTTTTCGATCACTCAGGCGCTCGACTATCGGGTCTTGAAAGACGATCTCGTTCGGGCCCAATTTTGCCTGTTTCACCCCAACCTGGTTTTTGGCCTCTCCTCGGCGATCCTTTATTGCCCCGCGCTGCTGCTTTTGCCCGTGATGATCCTGCGCTTCTTTTATTCTGGGGCGGAGATTCGGCAACGGCTCTTTCCACTTTTGGTTCTTTCCGTGCTGGCGCTCCTTTTCTCCAGCCGCTGGCACTTTCTGCTGACGATGATGCCGGTCATGGAAAAATTCCGTTGGCCTTTCAAGGTCTTTCTCCTCGCCGATTTTTTCCTGCTCGCCTCGCTCGTTTGGAGCGTCTCTTCCTGGACAAAGAGCCGCTTAGCCGCGGCTTGCCTTGCGGTTGTCCTGCTCGCCAACCTGACGATTTCCCTTTCCTGTCACGACGGAAACTTTTTCTCCAAGACGACGCTGCCCACCTCGGACAATCCCTTGCCACCCGGAATGAATCCCGGTCTCGGACGCGTGATCGCCATCGACAACCTCCTGCCCGAAGCCGCGAGCTACCGCTTCTACACCCACTGCCACGGGACTTTCTTCGACGTGCCCAGCCTCGGCGGTTACGATCCGCTGGTGGGCCGCGACCAACTCCGCTTCGCGCTCGGCCTCGATTTCCCCAACGTCTTTTATGGCGCGATAACTCCCGAGATTCGGGAAAAACTCGACGCGCGGGCGGTTCGTTATTGGATCGTTGATCCCCGCTCGCCCCAGCTTCAGGAAGTCGAGGCCCTCGATGGCCTCAAACGGCTCGCTTCGGAACCGGACCGCGTTGTCTTCGAAGATCCGCAAGCGGCGCCGCTCGTTTATTCGGCAACCGACCCGGCGACACCGTGCGCCATGACCTATTCGGGAAATTCGATGCTCATTCCCTTGCGCGGAGTGACTTCGCCGCTTGAAATTTCCGTTGGTCCCACCGACGGCTGGTGGTACCGGATCGATCAGGGGCCCTGGCTCCGACCGGCTTATGAAAACGATCGCCTCGAAGTCGATTTTCAAATGACCGACCGGCTCCTGGAAATCTCTTACTTCGATTCCCGCTTCCGGGAGGGGCTTCGTTGGTCCGGCTGTCTCCTTCTCCTTTTGGGAGTTCTGCTCATCGGGAATTATCTCTTGAGCAAGCAAAAGGCTGCTCCGCGTCTAGAATGAGAATGCCATCTTGCTTACATTGCCGGCATCTTTCAGTTTGAACGCGATTTTACCGGCTGTTTCTGATACGATTTTTAAATCGTTATAGAAAATGTAACTGTTTAGGCTCCAATGGAGCCTTATACGTTGTGAAGCAACCTTTTGGACATCTCGGATCGGTTCGTCCGTTCACCCAATTATCGGGATGGACCTGCTTCCTTTTGCTTTTCTTCGTTGGCTTGTTGCAGGCGTCGGACTTGCCCGGCCCCGTTATCCTCGATCTTCCAATTTCGACCAATCTGGTGCTGCCGACGTGGCTGGGACAGCCCGAAACTTCGGTGACGACATTCGCCACGCTTAACCTGCCGATCCTGACGCCCGACACGACGGCATCGCTTCTCGTCACGGTTTATTTTCAGGAAAAACAAGACGGCTTCATGCGCATCTCCTGGCAGGGAACCCAGGGCGCGCAGGTCCTCTCCGATAATTTTTACGAAAACATCGGGATGGCCAACCAGCGCAGCCTGCTCATTTCCCCGGCCACGCTCGTCGGCGACGGCATCCTGACCTTTCAATGCGGCGACTCCACCCTGGGCATCCAACGGATCAAACTCGAATGGCTCGAGAACAAGAACGGGCTGGTTTCGCCCCAGGTTCAGGATCTCCTGGTGACACCGGCCACCGGATCGACCCAATTGGCCCAGACCTTGAACGGCCAGGCCAATCCGACCGAGCCGGGAGCGTGGCAGAATCAGCTCGTCACCGTTCCGATCACCGATCAGGCGTTGCGGATCGAACAAGGGGTCGAGTTCAGTGTCGATTTGGACAAGGTTCCCGGTTCGGCCCGGCTGGCGCTCCAGGAAGCGGGACTTCCCTTTGGGAAACGCCTGGTGGTGTGGATCAATCAACAGCGCGCCGGGACGATCACGCCCGCCGTGCCCGATTTGCTGGACGACGGTTTCCTTACCGACGTGAATGCGTCGATCGACTATGTCGGCTGGCGCGACGGATCGTTCTACGTGCCCGTTTCGCTCCTGAAGGCGGGCATCAACACGATGCAATTTTCCGGAGAGGACGACACGACTTCGACGCCGGGCGATGCCGTCGCTTCCGATACCGGGTTGGGGCCGTCGGTGGCGATTAAAGCCATGGTTCTGCAACTCAACTACAAGCAGGCTCAAGCAAACACAGGCACGCTCCAGCCGCAACTCTCGATGCCCACCGGTCCCATTCCCCCGACAGAATCTCCCTCAACCCCATCTGAACCCAACTCACCGTGAATGCTTCACCTTTTTTTCGTCACTCTCTAAGAACTTTCCGCCGCGGCTTTACGCTGATGGAAATGATCATCGTCCTGACCATCATCGCGCTCCTGATGAGCATGGTCATTTTTCAAGTCTCGAGTATGAGCGGAGGCGCCGAAAGGGAAAAAGCCCAGGCCGATCTGCTGGCCTTCAAGGAAATGCTGGCCTCCTATCAACTCGACAACGGCGCACTGCCCACCACGGAACAGGGACTCAAGGCGCTTTGGAGCAAGCCGACGATTGAACCCATCCCGCCGCGGTGGCACGCCGAGCTCGATCAGGAAACGCTCGATCCTTGGGGTCATTCCTATCAGTATCGCAATCCGGGCAAACATAATCCGGACAAGTACGACGTTTTTTCCATGGGCCCGGACGGCTTGGCCGATACCGATGACGATATCGGCAACTGGCCCGATGCGAAGGCTACGACCACTAATCAGTAAAAAACGGCATGAATTGCGCCCCTCCTCGAAACGGCGGTCCTGCCGTCCGCAGGAGTGGATTCACGCTGCTGGAAATGGTCATGGTGCTCGTCATCATCGCGATCCTCGCCGGTCTCTCGATGCCCGCGATACAGTCGGCGTTCACCGAACAGGCCGTGCGGGGCGACGCGCATCAGTTCGCGCTGATGGTCAAAACGGCCATGATTCAAAGCGCCGAACAGCATCGCCCCTACGTCATCGATGTGACCGATACTACGATGGCGCTGCATCCCGTGGGGGAAGCCCCGGTGGATCCCGATGCGTCCTCTTCCACCAATGACGATGATGTGACCGCGGCCAATTCCGCGACGGAAGACGTGGAAGCCACCAGCGAACTTAACCCTCCGAACCAACTGCTCACTCCCGATCTGCAAAAGACCGATAAGTGGGTTGCGATGCCGCCGACCTCATGGGTTTTCCAACCCGGCGAGCTTTGCCCCGTCCCCCGCGTCCGTTTGAAGCGGGGCGAGGCGTGGTTGGAAATGAGTTTTAACGCGCTGACGGGAGACGTGGAAAACGAAACCTTCGATCTGCCATGAATTTTCCCCCGATTCAGCGTCACGGGCACGCGTGCCGGGGCATGGTGTTGTTTGAAGTCGTCATCGCCCTCTTTATTTTTACCCTGGTCGCCTTCTCGCTGGTGATGGCGCTCAATAGCTCGTTCGACGCGGCGATGGATCGCAACGAAATCGACGTGGCGATCCGCGGCCTGGAAAGTCAGATGGAGTTGCTTCACACTGCCCCCGTGCTTCCCGGCGAAACGGATGCGCCGGATGACGGTTCCGGTGTTCTTTATCACATCGTGATTGCGCAGGAACAGATGCAGGACCAGAAAGGCCAGCCCGTCCCGAATATGTACCGCGCCACGATCACGGCCACGTGGAAATTGCGCGGAGAGGTGGAGGAGCGGGATGTCTCGGAACTGATTTACCAGCCATGAACACGCGATTTAGCCGGAAATTTAGCCGCAAAAGAACACAAAGATCGCAAAGGACTGATCTGAAAGGCAGGCGGCGTTTCTTTTCAACATCTTTGTGTTCTCTGCGTTCTTTTGCGGCTGATGAATCCGCCGCCGGCTTCACTCTCTTCGAGATGATGATCACGCTGGCGATTTTCATTCTGCTCGCCGCCGCCGTTTTCGGAATTCTGACCGGCGTTCTTCAGAGCACGTCGACGTTGCAGGATAATCAGAATCACCGCGATCAGGTTGCGGCCTTGAATGCTTTCCTGAAAAAAAAGCTGAGCGAGATGCCCGCCCAAAGCACGCTCGTTTCCTATCAGCGCGGCGACGGCGAGGGATTGGTGCAAAACGGTATTATTTTCGGCAACGTCAATCTCGCCACGGCCATCGACGCCAAGGTGCAGGCCAACGGCTATTACACTTTGCGGCTGGCCACCATGCCAAGCGTGACCTTGAACGGCCAAGTCCAGGATGCGCGGCTGCTCCTCCAGCAATCCGTCACCACGGACGATCCCTCCCTGGCTTGGACGCCGCTTATCACGGATATCAAGACCCTCGATTGGCAATTCCTCGATTTCAACCAGACCGTGTGGGTCGAGCTATGGAACAGTTCCACCAACCCGAATCTGGTCGAGTTTTCGATGCAACCGGCCGGCGATTTGCTGCCCACCTCGATGTATTTCTGGCTTCCAAAAATCAACACGATCACGCTCAACATACCGGGTCAAGGCGGCGGCACGAGCTCACCCGTCGGCTCACGTCCACCCAGCGGCACGCGTCCACCCGGCGGCGTGGCTCCCCCCAGGATTCCCTGATGCGCGCTTCCATTCATTTTGCCAAGGAGCGAGGCTCGGCTCTTATCCTGGTGCTCTGGTGCCTGCTGCTTCTGGGCATGGCGGTCTTTGGAGTCGTGGAGATGGTTGAACTTTCCGTGGAACATACTTCCCACGACGAGATGGCGCTGGAGGCGCGCGGCCTGGCTTTGAGCGGCGTGGCCCTGGGATTGAATCCGCAATTGCTCAAGGACGACCCGCTTCTTTTTCAAAAGCCCGCGGCGGGACGTCAGTTCCAAGTCACGATTGGCAGCGAAGGCGCGCGGCTGAACCTCAATTATGTCCTGCTCAGCGGACACAAGGAGATCCTCGAAAATCTTTTCACCCAGTGGGGACTTCAAGTCGATCAGGCCGATCATGTCGCCGACTGTCTCTACGACTGGGTCACCCCCGGCGATCTCAAAAGCCTCGACGGCGCCAAGGCCGCCGATTATGCCCAGGCTAATCTCCCCCAAGTCCCCACCTACCAGCCCTTCATCTCGTTCGACGAGGTCAAATTGGTGATGGGTGTTGATTTGTTGGAAAAGGTCAGACCCAATTGGGAGGACAGCTTTACCCTCTGGAGCAGCGGCCCGTTGAACGTCAACGAAGCCCCCCCCGAACTGATTGCGGCCGTCTTCAGCCTTGATCCCAAGGAGGTTGCTTTTTTCACCAACACGCGCAACGGCCGGGATGGTATTGCGGGAACATCCGACGACGTGCCGGTTACCAGCCTGACCACATTCCAGGGTCAATTGGGCATCAGCGCCCTCGCCATGCAGACGCTGGGAAATCAGATTTCCTTAAGCGACCGTAATCGTCGCGTGGAAAGTGTTGGCCAAGCGGAAGGCACACAGGTCATGATTTCCGTCGTGACGCGGCTCAATAGTTCGCCCATACAATACTTCTTATGGTCCGAGCAGTAAAAACCAAGGCGGTGCGCTCCCTGGCCAAAGGCCGGCGCGCTCTTCTGTTGCCCGGCCCAACCGGGGCGGAGCCGTGGGAACTTTGGGTGCTCGGCGGGAAAGCTTCTGCGGAACTCGTGCAGATCTGCGCGACCCCCCTCGACAACCGGTTGCGGAAAAATTCAACGCTGGCGCTTCCGGTGTCGCAGGTCTTTTGTCTTCCGCTCTGGCTGAATGAAACCGATGCGAAGCAATTTGCCGGAATGATCCCTTTGCAGTTGGAGCTGCGCGGCCTCCAGCCCCGCGGCACCGAGCCTGCGGTTTTCGACTGGACGGTCGTTGCGCAGGAAGGAACCCGTACGCTGGTCATGGTTGGCGTGCTGCCCGCGACCCTGGCGCCGGAAATCCAGGCCGAAGCCTATGAGACCTTTGATCTTTCCGCCCGTTACTTTTCCTTTCCGGAAAACGCGCTGACGATCTGGAAGGAACACGATCGCCTGGCGGTCGCGATCACGCGCGGACAAAACCTCGTTTATTTCCAGGCGTTGGCCGAAGGACAAGTCACCACGCGCGTCGTGCAGGATTTGAGCTGCGCCCAGGCCACGCTCACCATGCAGGGCATTGTCACCCCGCTGCAAAAGGTGATGTTATGGACGGAAATCAGCCCGGAGGAACGCTCCTCGCTGCAAGGGGCCTTGAAGCTTCCCATCGAGCAGGAGGAATGCCCTACGCCCGTCGCGCCGCGGCAAACCTGGAAATTAACGCCGTCCGTCGTGGGCGAGGCCAAACGAACCCGCGCCAGTCGGCGGTGGCAGAGGCGGGCCTTGCTGATCTTTCTGGCGGTTTACGTGCTGCTCGTCGCCGGACTGGTCTATCGGTACGTCTCGACCTCGATGAAAGTCGACGAACTGCGCAAATGGCAATCCGGGCATGCGCAGGCCCTCGATCTGGTTCACGACGGACGGGCGGCCTGGAAGGACCTGGGGCCGGTGGTGGACACAAAAAACTATCCTTTGGAGTTGCTGCTCGAGACCTACCAGTCGATTCCACTCGACCAGCTTCACCTGACCGATTTTGAAAGCGGCGATGGCAATTTGATTATCGAGGGTGAAGCCAAGAATGTCGCGGGCGCCTTCCAATTATTCAATAAACTCAAAAGCGATCCCTATTTTTCCGACTATACCCTGAACATGGGCAATCCCCACCCGTTGCCCAACGATCTGGCGAAATTTCGAATCGAAGGGACCCATGCAAGTAACTAAAAGCGAAAAGAGCCTGCTTTGGATTCTGGCCGCGATTATTTTCGCGGGTGGAAATTATTTCGGTTATCGCTGGCTCTCGCAGAAACAATCGAGCCTGCAACTGGCCTATGCGCAATTGAAGGCCGATCAAGCCGAAGCAAAAGTCGATTTACTGGAATCCGACTTGTGGGCGCAACGCACGGCGTGGATTCGCGACCATGAACCGGCCCTGGGCGACGAGGGCGATGCCAAAGCGCAGGTTTTGGAGTATGTTTTGAAGGGAGCCCGCGATAATAAACTCGAAATCATCGAGCAAAGCCTGAACGACGTGGAGCAAGGTGCGGCGGGAGCGCGCGTCAATGTATCAGTCAAGGTCAAGGGATCGATGGAGGCTTTGGCCAAGTGGTTGACCGATCTCCAAAAGCCCGATCAGTTTTATGCCGTGTCGTCTTTTGCGTTGAAAGCGGACCAGGACCAGAAGTCGATGGTTTGCACGCTGCAAATCGCCCGTTACTTTAAGGAGGGTTCCTGACATGAAGTGCCTTTTCTTCGCCCTGGCCGCAGGCTTGGCGCTGGCCGCGCGACCGGTCCGGGCCGACGATCCGGCCGTGCCGGGCGCGGGCTTTTCCGCCTCGCGTTATCAGGTGCTGTGGACGAAGTCCCCCTTTGCGGTGGCGACGGCTGAAGCGAATGAGGATACATCCCCCGATTATTTGCTGTACGGCATCGCGAACGTTGACGGCATCACCTACGCCAGCGTGGTCGATGCGCATAGCCAGGAGCACTTCCTCATTTCCACCGATAAGGCGATCAGGGGATTGACGCTGAGCACCATTACCCGCAGTTCCGACGGTTCGGAAACCTATGCCAATGTGCTAAAAGATGGCCAGACGATCACGCTCAAGCTGCAACAGGCTTCTGTGACGGCAGCGGTTCCGGGTGCGCCGACCAACATGACCATGCCGGGCGTCATGACTCCGCAAATCACCATGCCCGGCGCTAATTTTCCTGGGTCAGGAGCAACCCGACCCTTCATTCCCCGGTTTCGCCGCCCTCTCATCCATCTTCCGCCGCCGCCTAATCAGCAACAACAGCCCGCACCGGCCGCCCAGCCCGCACCCTCGCCAACACCCCCGCAATGAGTTCCAAGTTGAAGGCTTCCTAAAGGGAGGAGAATATGCCATCATCTTTGCGCCGACACTTCCATATGGCCTTACCATTCCGATTCTTAAGAAGATTATTCCTCTTCTTGACTCTGTTTCTCTTCCATTGGAGCAACAGCTTTTCGGCCTTTGCGCAGGATACCGGGAACACCGGGCCCATCACGCCGGGTTCTTCCAGCTATCAAAAAGCGCCCGTAAATACGATTCTGGATCTTTACGAACAGCTCTCCGGGAAGCATCTGATTCGCGATGCCAATCTGGATGGCGTGCCGCCCGTGAGCATCAATGCCACCGGCATGAGCAAACCGGAGATGATCAAGCTGATCGAGCAGGTTCTTCTGCTCAATGGCGTGGCGATCATTCCCATCGATGATAACAACCTCAAAGTCGTCACGGTTGGCACCAACAAAAACCCGCGGAGTGAAGGGGTGAAGCTTTATGCCAATGCGGTCGATCTGCCGAACACCGATGAGGTCGTCAGCTATTACATGCCGCTTAGTTATATTAATCCGCAGGAAGCCGCTGGCATTTTCACCCAGGTTGCGCCTGTGCACACCTACGGAGCTTATGTGCCTGCGCCTTCCGCCCAGGCCATCGTTCTCACGGAAAATGTCAGCGTGATCCGCGAGCTGATCGCCCTGAAAGAACTCATCGATGCGCCGCCGGCGCGGGTCACCAGCGAATGGATTCAGCTTAATCGCGCCGACGCCCAGGATGTTGCCGATATCCTTAATAAAATGTTGGGGATTGGGGCAACTGGGGCTCCCATCGCCGCCCCGGCCGGCCCGGGCGGCAGCGTGATCGTCCCGGCCAGTCTTGGCAACAGCGAGCCGCTCTCCAATGAACACAACCTGATTTCCGGCTCCGCCCAGATCCTGCCCGATCTGCGATCCAATCGCCTGCTCGTCGTCACCCGTCCCGTCAACATACCTTTCCTGGAGCAGATGATCGCCCAGTTGGACCAGCCCGATATTTTCATGGTGCCGCAACGCCGGCCGCTCAGATACGTTTTGGCCCAGGACATCCTGCCTGCGCTGGAAGCCGCGCTCGCGGAGGGCAAGGACGAGGAAACCCAGGTCCAGAAGGACCAGGCCACTGCTCAAGCGGCGCAATCAAAAACCACGACAGGTTCGACCGCAGCGCCGACTTCAACGAGCGGCAGTTCCGGAGGAACGGGATCGGTCAGCGCGATCACTCCCCAGCTTCAGGCCCCCACCGCGAATAGTGTCCCCACCGTGATCACCCTCGGTAAAACCAAGCTTATGGCCGATAATCTCTCGAACTCGATTATCGTTTTTGGTTCTCCTGATGTGGTTTCCCGCGTTTTCGACATGATCGATCAACTTGATCGCAAGCCGTTGCAGGTTTACCTCGCCACCGTCATCGGCGAACTGACCGTCTCGGAAGGCGAGGAATTCGGCATCGATCTCCTTCAGAAATACCAACACATTGGACAGGGAGGGCTGGCGAGCAGCAACGTGAATTCGAGCCAGGCCTTGGGTACGTCTGGCTCTACTTTTCTTCCGGAACCAACCGCCCTGACCGGTAGTTCGCTCTTCCCCCTGGCATCCGGCTTGACGCTTTATGGGGCCATCGGCAGCACGCTGGATGCTTACGTGCGGGCTCTTGAAACCACCGACCGCTTCAAGGTCATTTCCAGGCCCAGTGTTTACACCACCAACAACAAGCTGGCGGTCATCGCATCCGGCAGCCAAGTCCCCATTCCCAGTAATACGACATCAGGTTTTACCGGGACCGACAACCAACTGACCACCACCTCAAGCATTTCGTACGAAGACGTGCTGCTGCAATTGGACATCATTCCGTTGATCAACGCGAACCACGAGGTGACCCTTCAGATCCGCCAGACCAACAACAGCCTGGGAGCTAATAATCTCATCAGCGGCAACGAAATACCGACCATCAATACCCAGGAGATCAATACCGAAATAACCGTTCCGAATAAATCGACCGTGGTCATTGGCGGACTCATTACCGACAGCACCACGCGAGATACCAGCGGCGTGCCTTGGTTGAGCGACATTCCGCTCCTCGGCTATCTCTTCAAGGACACCACGAAAAGCAAGGAACGTGACGAATTGATCATCATGATCCAGCCCTCCGTGATCGAGACGGATGCCGACCAGATTGCGGTGAATGAAGAAGAAAAGCAGAGGACGATCCTGGGTCGCGAAGCGGTCGAAGCGGCCGAGGGCTCCCCAGGAGAGGAGCTGCCCCAATCGCAATCAACGGCTCAACCGCTGCTTACGCCGCAAGTCGAATCAAATTCGATGACGATTCGCGCCGAACCCTACAATTCCAAAAACGGCTCTTCGAGTACGACCACAACCACGACCACCACGACTTTGAAGCCCTCGCCTGTGGTCGAAACGCCTCTTGGCCCCAGCGGACCCACCAGTCCGGTTCCGGCGATGTCCAGCCCCGCCCCCGATGTAAGCAACGGACAAATGCCAAAGATCAATCCCCCCGCGCCGACACAACCTTCGACGACGGTGCCTTAGGTCGTATGGACATTGAGATCACATCGCTCTGAGAACGATTTTTGTAGCGGCGGTCTATGACCGCCGAGGATGAACCCAAATGGGTCGCTTATGCGCTCGGCGGTCATAGACCGCCGCTACAAAGAACCGAATGTTCGCACCCTAGAGGACCCCTTGGTCCTATACGTTAGTGATGCCCGCCCTGAAGGCCCTGCATCGCTTTGAAGAGGCCCGCCAGCATCGACCAGGCGATGAGCAAGACCATGAGGCCCAACGCCGCTATGATGATCAACGGCACGATTGACATGATGCGGTCGATCCGTTGCTGGATGATCTTTTCATAACGCTCCCCCACTTTTTCCATGGTCGATCCGAGTTCGCCGGTCTGTTCGCCAACCTTCATCAAATCCCGCAAATTCGCGGGAAAATGGCCGACCGCTTTCATGGCGCGGGTCAGTGAGGCTCCCTCGCCCACCAGATCGGTGATACGCAGCAGGAGTGAACGAAAAAAAACGTTTCCGGTCGCCCGGGCCATCAGCTTGAGGGCGGTCAGAAGAGGCAATCCATTTTGCAGCAGGTTGGCCATGGTCTGACAAAATTGCGCGTAGAACGAGGCGCTCAAGAGCGAGCCAAGCAACGGAATTCTCAGCTTGGTTTCGTCCCACCAGCGGCGGCCGTTCGGCTGGCGGATCGTGACGACAAACCCGGCGATGATGATCCCAACGACCGCGGCCGCGAACAAGCCGTATTGATGCGTGGCGGTGCTCAACTGGATCAGGATGTAGGTCGGCAACGGCATCGTGCCGCCCGTCTTGGTAAACAACTTGGTCATCTGCGGGACCAGGACGGTCATGAAAACGGCCATCGCTCCGATGCCGGCCAGCACGAGCGCGGCGGGATAGATCAGCGCCAGTTTCACGCGGCTGCGCAAGTCCTGCATCGCAACGAGATGGACCGCCTGCCGCTGCAACAGGGGCGCCAGCGCGCCGCTGACCTCACCCGCCGCGACCAGGTTGCAATAGAGCTCGTCGAAATTCGGTGAAGCGACTTTGAGCGCCTCGGAAAAGCTCGTGCCGTCGCGCACTTTTTCCCGCAGAAAAGTCGCCACCTCCTTGACGGGAGAACGCTCATCGCGATTTTCCATCAATTGCAGCGCCGGTTCCAGTTGCAGCCCGGAGTGGAGAAAATCGGCCAGTTCATCGGTGAAGAGAATCACCTGCGCGTTGGTCAGGCGGATGCCGCCCGCCGCGTGATGGTTTTTCCCGGTGACGGCGGTTTGTTCCCGCGCCGGTTTCGGCGTGGGCGCACCGGCATCCGCTTTGGCTACCAGCGTCAGCGGCTGAATGCGATCCATGGCCAGACGGCGCAGGGCCTCGGAGCGGCTCGGCGCTTCCACCTCACCGGTGCGGCGTTCCCCGCGATCTCCCGTTCCCTGGTAAGCGAAGACGGCCATGACGTTACTCGTCAACCAAATCGGTATCCGCCGAGGTGACGCGCACGACTTCCTCGACTGTTGTCACGCCGGCGATGACCCGGTTCCAGCCGTCCTGCCGCAAGGGAATCATCCCTTCCTGCAGGGCCTTGGTGCGCAAAACCTCGCCCGATTTGCCTTGCGAAATCAGCTCCTGCAAGGCGGGTGTGACCAGGCAAATCTCGAAAAGCGCGGCGCGTCCCTGGTAGCCGGTCTGCCGGCACTCCTCGCAGCCTTTCGCCTGCATGATGCGCGGCGCATGGGCCATCGGAAATCCCGCCTGTTCCAGAAACGCCTTGGAGTGATGCGCCGGAGCTTTGCAATGTGGACAGAGTACGCGCACCAGCCGCTGGGCCAGGAACGCGCGCACCGAGGAGGCGACCAGGAACGGCTGCACGCCCATGTCGACCAGGCGCGTGATGCCGCCGATCGCGTCGTTGGTGTGCAGCGTGCTGAAGACAAGGTGGCCCGTCAGCGCCGCACGGATGGCGATTTCCGAGGTCTCGAAGTCGCGCATTTCCCCGATCATGATCACGTTCGGATCC
>Ga0182024_10007240_pt1 | contig 24003 bp, 16 predicted proteins | sample P32metaG_FD_120480 | JGI IMG/M metagenome (GOLD analysis project Ga0182024, IMG submission 120480) | Permafrost microbial communities from Stordalen Mire, Sweden - P3-2 metaG (Illumina Assembly) | ecosystem: Environmental > Terrestrial > Soil > Wetlands > Permafrost | place: Sweden: Stordalen...
CAACGATCACAAGGACGCTGCCCAGGATCATGAAAAGCTTCTGGCGAAGCCCCATCTTCGAGATTTGAGCCGGCGCGGAAGCCTGACTTCGGTGAGAATGACTGATTGCTGCGTCCGACACGGATTGCTCCTATTCCTTGGCGCTGGCGCCGCCCCCGGCGCTGTTGATTTCGAAGCCGCCACCCAGGGCATGGACCAAGGCAACATCCTGGCCAAAGGCGCGTGCTTGAAGATCGGCAACTCTGCGACGCTGGATCACCAGCGTGTCCTCAGAGGTTAGCACATCGAGATAGCGGGAAAGGCCGCCTTGGTAGCGCAAAGTGGCGATCCGATAGGCGTTCTCGCTTTCCGCAAGGGCAACCTTGGAATCCGCCAATTCCGCGCTCAATTCGTGCTGATTGGCCAGAGTGTCGGCCACTTCGTGCAAGGCCTGGGTAAGGGTCTTGTCATAATTGCCGACAGCTTCGTCATACTGGGCGCGGGCATTGCGATAGCCGCTTTCGATTCGGCCACCGTCGAAAATCGGCAGCGAGATGGCCGGGCCGATCTGGCCGATCTCGGATGCCGGCGAGATCAGATTGGCCAGTCCCAGCGATTGGAAACCAAGATCGCCGGTGAGACTGATGTTGGGATAATAAGCGGCATGCGCCACCTTGATGCGGCTGGACGCCGCCTCGGCGCGCAATTTCGCCGCCACGATGTCAGGACGCCGTCCGATCAAATCCACGCCCAAACTCGAAGGCACGCCGAACGGTCTGAGCTCCACCGCGGTGGGCAGGGTGATGTCCAATCCCCTGTCCGGACCTTTGCCGACCAGCGCCGCAAGCTGGTTGCGTGCCAGCGCGATCTGGCCATCGATCAAGTCGAGATCGGCTTTGGCGCCGGCGCTGCGCGAGCGGGCCTGGGAAAGTTCGCCTTCATTCTCCAATTGCTGCGATTGGCGCTGGCGCACCAGTTCGGTGCTCTGGTCGCGCTCCGACAGGGATTCCTGCGCCGCGGCGCGATCGGCCACCAGCTGCACCAGATTGGCATAGGCGCTGGCGATGGCGGTGGAGAGCGTGAGCCTGGCCTGGGCTAGGTCCACTCCAGCCGCATCGGCATCGGACGTGGCGGCGGCGAACGCGGCGCGGTTGGCGCCGAACAGATCGAGGTCGTAACTGACATTGCCGGTGACCTGTCCCTGATCGTGCCAGCCATGAGGCAGGAAGGATTCGAATTGCTTGGGGAAACCCTGGTTCAAGCTTTGGCGCGCTTCCGAGCCCGATCCATTGGCCGTGAGATGCGGATAAAGCGCCGAGCCCGATTGCTGGGCCGCCGCGTCGGCTTCCTTCACGCGCGCTTCGGCGATGCGGATATCGGGACTGCCTGAGAGGCCTTCGGCGATCAAGGCATTGAGCTGGGGATCCTGGTAGGCGGTCCACCAATCCTGGGCGGGCCATTCCGACACGGGCGCCGCGAATGTCTTCTGGCTGGCCAGGCTGGCTTCGCTTTGGGGCTGGGGCAACGGACCCAGATCCGGGGCGCAAGCCGCAAGCAGGCCCAGCGCCAGGACCGGCAGGAAGGTCGTTCGGATCGAGGATGCCATCAAACTGTACCGTACAGTCATAAAGGGATTGACCCCCATAGCGCCTTTCATTAGAAGGTGTCAAGCAAAACTGTACGGTACGGTCATCATGAGTAGCGTCTCCGCCCCTGTCACCCGCCAGAAACCCGAACGCGATGAAAAGCGCGAGCATATCCTGAAGGTGGCCTATGCCGCCTTTCTCGACGAAGGCTACGCCGCCACCTCCATGTCGGGCATCGCCGCGCGCGTGGGCGGGTCCAAGGCCACGCTCTATAATTATTTCTCGTCCAAGGAAGAATTGTTCTCCGCGGTGATCGAGGAGAAGTGCCGCGACGTGCAGGCCATGTTCCTGGACGCCGATCTCGACGGCAGCGACTTCAAGAAACTGCTCGTCCAGTTGGGCGAGCGGCTGCTGCGTCTCGCGCTGAAGGACGATAATATCGCCACCTTCCGGCTGATCACGGCCGAGAGCGGACGCTTTCCCGAACTGGGGCGTCTTTTCTATGCCGGCGGCCGCCAGCGCGGCAAACAGATATTGGGCGATTTCTTTCAGCGCGCCCAGAAGGCCGGCAAGTTGAGACTGGGCAATCCCCGGGACATGGCGATGTTGTTTGGTGAACTGTGCAAGGGCGAATTGGTGCTGCTCAAGCTTTGGAACGTCAATCCCAAGCCTTCCGACAAGGAAATCAAGGCCACCATCGCCACGGCGATCTCGGTCTTCCTGGCGGCTTACGGGGTCTGATCGGCCAGATCGATCTCGATCTCATGCGCTTCCTGGATCAGGCGCGCGCCACCGCCACGCACCTCCGCTTCCGCCTGATGTTGATCCTGCCGGAATGAGGTGTAGAGGCTCACGCTCAATATGATGATGCGCTTGCCGCCCTTGACCCTGACCGGCGTGTCGAACTGATAGGCCAGCTGCAGGTGTTCGAATAGCGCCTCGGCCTCGGGCAGGTGCAAATAACCCTTGATCTTGACATGAACCTGGCTTTCGCCTGGGTAACTGTACGTGAATTTCACCACATTCCACATCATCCGCTCCACCGGTGTCTTTGCAAAAATGTGGCGTGGCGCCGGGCCGTCCGCAATGAAGCATCGTCAATGTGAAAGGATTTTCATCCGCCTTCTAGGACTTCTTCATCGCGCGCGGGCTATGTCCAGGCTCGTTCTCCGAAGCTGGCTGGCGCGAGTCCCAAGGACGTCGCTCTTTACGCCCAACCCAGGTTGCGATCATGGTCGCCGCGCTCGTCCGCATAGCCCTAAGGCGCCCCTATACCTTCATCGTGCTGGCGATTATGATCGTCATGTTCGGCGGTTTGGCGGTGGTGAAGACGCCGACCGACATCTTCCCCGACATCAACATCCCAGTCATTGCGGTGGTGTGGACCTATCGCGGCCTGTCGCCCGACGAAATGGCCGGCCGGGTGATCTATTACTATGAACGCCAGCTTTCGACAGTCGTCACCGATATCGATCATATCGAAAGCCAGTCCATGACCGGCGTGGGCATCGTCAAGATTTTCTTTCACGCCGGCACCGACATCCGCACCGCCACCGCGCAAGTGACGTCGATCTCCCAGACCGTGCTGAAACAGATGCCGCCCGGCATCACCCCGCCGCAAATCCTCAACTACAACGCCGCGACCGTGCCGATCCTGCAATTGGCGCTTTCCAGCGACACCCTGGCGGAAAAGGACATTTTCGACCTGGGCCAGAACTTCATCCGCCCGGCGCTGGCGTCCGTTCAGGGCACGGCCATTCCTACGCCCTATGGCGGCAAGGAGCGTCAGATCCAGGTCAACCTCAATCCCCAGGCGCTGCAGGCAAATCATCTTTCCGCCGAGGATTTGGAAAACGCGCTTGCCGCGCAGGACCAGATCATTCCTGCCGGCACCATCAAGGTGGGGCAGTTCGAATATAACGTAAAGCTCAACAACAGCCCCAGCGTGGTGGACGAGCTGAACAATCTCCCTGTGAAGCAGGTCAATGGATCCACCATTTACATGCGCGATGTCGCCCATGTGGCCGACAGCAATCCGCCGCAACGAAACGTCGTGCGAATGGATGGAAGGCGCGCGGTGCTGATGACGGTCCTGAAGAGCGGATCGATCTCGACGCTGAACATCGTGGACGACGTCAAGGCGATGCTGCCCCGCTTGAAGGAGACTTTGCCGCCGTCGCTGAAAGTCGTACCGGTGGCCGACCAGTCCATCTTCGTGCGCGCCGCCATCTCCGGCGTGGTGCGCGAGGGGGTGATCGCCGCCGCGCTCACCGCATTGATGATCCTGCTGTTCCTGGGGAGCTGGCGCTCCACCTTGATTATCGTGATCTCAATTCCCCTGGCGTTGCTTTTCTCGATCGCGCTTTTGTCGGCCACCGGCCAGACCCTCAATCTGATGACCCTGGGCGGTCTGGCGCTGGCGGTGGGCATCCTGGTGGATGACGCCACCGTCACCACCGAGAACATCAACTGGCACCTGGAAAGGGGCAAGAGCGTGTCCCAGGCCATCCTCGATGGTGCCCAGCAGATCGTGGTGCCGGCCTTCGTCTCGTTTCTCTGCATCTGCATCGCCTTCGTGCCGATGTTCTTTTTGCCGGGCATATCCGGTTTCCTGTTCGCGCCGATGGCGATGGCGGTGGTATTCGGTCTGACCGGCTCCTTCATCCTCTCGCGCACCCTGGTGAACACGTTGGCAAGCTATTTCCTAGTGGCGCATGGCGACGCCAAGGACGCCGCGGTGGCGCGCAGCCACGATGCGAGCAAGGGCCATAGTCCCGGTAACCCCCTGGTGCGGTTCCAGCACGGCTTCGAAAAGCGCTTCGAGAAAATCCGCTCGGCCTATCATGGCTATCTCGCCTTTGTGATGGAACGCCGCCGCGGGTTCGCCATGGGCTTCATCGCCTTTATTCTCCTGTCCTTCCTGCTGGTGCCGTTCTTGGGCGAGAATTTCTTTCCCACGGTGGATGCCGGAGAGATCTCGCTTCATGTCCGCGCCCCGATGGGTACGCGCATCGAGGAAACCGCGTCCTTGTTCGACCATATCGAAGCCCGCATTCGACAAGCGATCCCACCCGCGCAGTTGGACTCGATGGTGGATAATATCGACCTGCCGGTGAGCGGCACCAACCGCGCCTATATCAACACCGGCAGCGTGGGACCGGAGGACGGCGACATCCTGATCAGCCTCAACCAAAATCATGCGCCCACCGATGGCTATGTGAAGAACCTGAGAACCGTCTTGCCGGAAAGCTTCCCGGGCTCGACCTTCTCGTTTCTCCCGGCCGACATTGTGAGCCAGATCCTGAATTTCGGCTCGCCCGCACCGATTGACGTCATGGTCAACGGCCCCGACAAACGTAAGGACGAGGCCTATGCCACGGAGTTGGTGAAGCGCATTGCGCCCATCCCCGGCGCGGTGGATGTGCGCCTCGAGCAATCTTCCCATTACCCGGAATTCGGGGTCAATGTGGACCGGACCCGGGCAGGGCAGCTTGGCATCACCGAGCGCGACGTGACGAATTCCCTGGTGGTCAATCTTGCCTCAAGCTTCCAGGTGGCGCCCACCTTCTGGCTCAATCCCAAGAATGGCGTGTCCTATCCGGTCGTGATCCAGACCCCGCAATACCAGCTCGATACGCTGGAAGATCTGAAGAACATGCCCATCACCAGTTCGAGCGAAACCACCCCCCAAATGCTGGGGGGCATCAGCGGTATTAAGCGCGAGGACACCGACGCGGTGGAGTCGCACTATGCCATCCAGCCCTCGTTTGACGTCTATGCCACCACCCAGGGGCGCGATCTGGGCGCGGTCGCGTCATCCATCCAGCGTGTGCTGAACCAGACCAGGCATGACCTGCCGCCGGGCGCCACCGTCACCATCCGCGGCCAGGTGCAGACCATGAACCAAGCTTTCTCGGGCCTGTTCTTTGGCCTCGCCGAGGCGGTGGTGCTGATCTATCTGGTGATGGTGGTCAATTTCCATTCCTGGTCCGATCCCTTCGTGATCATCATGGCGTTGCCGGCGGCGCTGGCCGGAATCGCCTGGACCCTGTTCGCCACCCACACCACCCTGAGCGTGCCCGCACTCACGGGCGCCATCATGTGCATGGGCGTGGCGACGGCCAACTCGGTCCTGGTGGTGAGCTTCGCGCGGGAAAAGCTGGAGGAAACGGGCGATGTGGTGCGCGCGGCGATCGACGCTGGCGTCACGCGCTTCCGTCCCGTGCTGATGACGGCGCTGGCGATGATCATCGGCATGGCGCCCATGGCGCTGGGCCTGGGCGAGGGCGGCGAACAGAACGCGCCGCTGGGCCGCGCGGTGATCGGCGGCTTGATTTTCGCCACCTTTGCTACCTTGTTCTTCGTGCCCGCCGTGTTCGCAATGGTGCGGGGGCGGCCGTCGCCCCGGACGCGTTTGACTGGAGAGGCTCATGTCCCCGCAGAATGATCCCCATGCGCTTGGGGAGCCGGCACGGTTGCGGCGCAATCTGAAGCGCGGCGCGATCGCCGGCGGATGCGTCCTGGCGCTCATCGTGGCGATCGGTGCCTATACCCGCTTCTCGCAAGCGAACACGGTGGAAACCTGGACCCGGCAGGAGGATATTCCGACCGTGGCGCTGATCACGCCCGCCGGTTCGGGAAAGAACCAGGCGTTGATGTTTCCGGGCACGCTGCAGTCCTTTTATGACGCCAATATTTATTCCCGTGTGCCGGGCTATGTGCATGCCTGGTACCAGGATATCGGCGCGCATGTGAAAAAGGACCAGCTCCTCGCCACCATCGACACGCCGGACCTGGACCAGCAGATCGCCAATGCCCGCGCCAATGTGAACGCGGCGACCGCGGCCCAGAAGCTGGCTCTCGTCACCGCCGAACGCTGGGAAGACCTGCTCAAGCAGGGCGCGGTCGCCAGGCAAGACGCCGACACAAAGGAAGAAGCCCTGGAAAGCGCGAATGCGACGGTCAAGGCGTCCCAGGCCAGTGTCGATCAGCTTCTGGCGCAAAAGAATTTCGCGCGGATCGTGGCGCCGTTCGACGGCATTGTTACCAAACGCACCATTGACGTGGGCGCCCTGGTGAACGCGGGTTCGCCTTCGACGCCCGATCCCCTGTTCACCGTGTCCGATGTCCATGAGCTCAGGCTCTATGTAAACGTGCCGCAGAATTATTCCGCCGAAATCGTGCCCGGCATGACTGTGACCATGTCGGTGCCGGAATATCCCGGCCGAACGTTCCCCGCCAAGCTGGTCTCGAACGCCAACGCCATCAATTCCCAATCCAGCCTGCTGGTGGAATTCGAGGCCGATAATTCACAAGGCCTGCTGAAGTCCGGTGAATACGCCGAGGTCAATATCGGGCTTCCTGGTACGGGTTCCCTGCTGCGTCTTCCCGCCTCTGCCTTGATGTTCAAGGCTGCCGGGCTTGAGGTCGCCACTGTGACGCGGGACAATCGCGTCCTGATGAAGCCCATCACCATTGCCACCGATCTGGGAACCCAGGTGATCGTGGGTTCGGGGCTGAGCGCGGGCGATCGGGTGGTGAACAATCCGCCGGATTCTCTGGCCACTAGCGACAAAGTGCGCGTGGCGGCATCCCAGCAGGGGAGATAGGCCCGTGCGCATCCTGATTGTTGAAGACGAAAAGAGACTTAATGATATCCTGCAGCGGAGCCTGAAAGCCGAAGGCTATACCGTGGACGGCGTCACCACGGCGGCCGAAGGTTTCGAGTCGGTGAAGAATTTTCATTATGACCTTCTCATCATCGATCTGCAGCTTCCTGACGGCTCCGGCACCAACCTCCTCAAGCGCGTGCGGGAAGGAGGCCACACCATGCCGGCACTGATCCTTACCGCCCGCAGCGACCTGGAAAGCAAGCTGGAGAATTTCCACGCTGGCGCCGATGATTATGTGGTCAAGCCGGTGGCGATGGCGGAATTGGCGATCAGGGTTCAGGCGCTTCTGCGCCGCGGTCCTGCACTGCAGGAGAATATCGTGCGCGCCGCCGATCTCGAGATCAACCGCCTTACCCGCCAAGTGAAGCGCGACGGCAAGCGCATCGAGCTCAGTGCCAAGGAATATTCGCTGTTGGAGTATCTTCTGCTCAATTCCGGCCGCATCTTGTCGCGCAGCATGATCGTGGAGAAGATCTGGGACCAGTCCTTCGAGGGTCTCACCAACATCGTCGACGTTTATATCGGACATCTCAGGCGCAAGATCGACGAAGACCATGACATCAAGCTGATCCGCACCGTGCGGGGGCTGGGCTACACGCTCGACTCCAATCCTCGCCCATGAGGCTCCTGCGCTCAGTCACCTCGCGCCTGGTTTTCTTCTATTGTCTTTTGCTGGCGCTGCTGGGCGGCGCATTCATTGTCTATACCGTCCTCAGCTTCCGCCACTACGCGCGCGACACCGTAACAAGGCCGATATCTGTCCGCATCCAGGTCATTTGGGACATGGCCCAAGGCTCTCTTGACGATCCGGCCCGGCTTGCCGGCGTGATGGACCGCTTTGCGACCGAAGCGCAGGATCGTTTCCTGCGCATCCGCCGCGGCACGCATATTCTCTATCGGTCGGGAGATCCGGCCGACCATTCTTTTTCCGCCAGCAAGATTCCCTTGATGGCGCCGGGACCGCCCCATCTTCTGGGCAATCTGCTTCTTTCCGCCCGCGTCTTTTCCGCCCCCAATGGCGATCAGATTACGATCGATTCCGGCCAATCCTATGTGCTGGTGGAAGGCTTGGAGGATCAGCTGACGGCCTTGGTCTTTATCGGCTTGCCGGTGCTTTTGCTGCTCGCCGGCATTGCGGGTTTTATCCTGATGCAGGGGGCGCTTAAGCCGGTGGAGGAGATGATCAAGGCCGCCGAGGCCTACAGCTTTCGCGATCCGCAGAAGCGCCTGCCCCTGGTCGGCACCGATCCCAGGCTGGAGGCGCTGGGCCTGGCGCTCAACCGCATGCTGGACCGCCTGGACACCGCCTATGTCCATGTCAGCCGCTTTTCCGCCGACGCCGCCCATGAACTCCGCACGCCGCTCACCATCATCCGGGGCGAACTGGAATTGGTGATGAAAGAGGCAGCGGCGTCGCCAGATCTGGAACGCGCCATGAGCAACGCGCTGGAAGAGATGAACCGTCTCTCCGGCATGGTGGACAGCCTGATCACCCTGTCGCGGATGGAGAGTCTGTGGGGCAAGCAGATTCATCTCGTCACCCTTCTGCCGTTGGCGATCGAGACCGTGGAGCAGATGAATCTGCTGTCCGAGGAGAAGGGCATCATCCTGCACAAGCCGCAGGGCGACGCGGCAGTGGCGGTCAATGGCGATCGCGACCGGCTGAAGCAAGTGCTGGTCAATCTCATCGACAATGCCATCAAATACACCTTGCCGGGCGGAGACGTGCGCGTCACCGTCGCGGCAGCGGCCGGCAAGGCGCAGATCAAGGTGGCGGACACCGGCATCGGTATCGATCCCGCTCAACATGTCCGCGTCTTTGACCGCTTCTATCGCGTTTCCACCGATCGCGGCGAAGCGGGCGCGGGGCTCGGCCTCGCCATCGTGCGCTCCATCTGTCACGCGCATGGCGGCACCGTGACGATCGAGAGCGAGATGGGACGGGGGAGTTCCTTTGTCGTGGAACTGCCATTGGCCGGGGCGGAAAACGACACCACGCTCAAATAGCGCCGTCTCCCGACATATATGAATGAAGCTTCATGGCTCGCGCGTCATGAATTCGCGAGTTTCGCAAATTGTCGCCATTGCTGCGACGCTTTGACTGACGCAAATGGATGGAAATCAAATCATTGCGACGTGCATCCATGCTAGTCCCATCGCCTCAATCAACAGGACAGGATCAATGCGCATCAGTATGAAAATCGCCGCCCTTGCTTTGACAGGAAGTCTGGCCGTGCTGGGAACCGCCTATGCGGCGGACGAAGGCGGGTTCAATGACGCCCAGGTTTCGGTCGCTTATTCCGACGGGTATATGGGCACGGATCATCAATTCCATGCCTGGGAGCATCGCGCCGACGCGGAGGAATTCCGCGCCAAGCATCTCGACCATTATCGTCCCTGGCGTCATGACGATTCGCATCACGCCAAAGACGCTCAGTAATTCCTTCGAAGCTAGGCCGTGACCTTCCTCCCCCGCGTGCGGAGCACTGGCGGGGGAGGTGGCCGTAGCACCGATTAGGTGCGAAGGCCGGAGGGGGCGCCTAGAAATTCACCCTTGCCGAATAGAGAACGGCATTCCCGTAACTCGGGGTGAGCGGCTTGGCGCGATATTGTGGCGCTACCGCGATTTGGTAGCCGAAGCCGGTGGTGAAGCTGGTGGCGTCGCTCAAATGGAAGCGGCCGATGGTGAGGCCAGGCGTGAAGAAGACCTGATTCAAGCCGGCGCGCTGGCCGTCGGGATAATAAGTCCAGTTCATTTCCAGTTCGGGCCAGAAAAGCCGGCCCACATGATATTGGAGCGCGGTGTTGCTTTGGATCTGCCGCCCCAGGACCGCGACATTCGCGGTTGGGATGACGCCCGTGATGGTGCCTTGAATGTCGACGGGACCCCAGCCCTTGCCAAAGGCCAGGGTGGGTTGGAACGTCCAGGAGCCGTTGGTGAAAGCGGCGATGCCGGTGGGCGCTTGAATCTGCAGCCAGGCGGTCACCACATAATCGTCTTGATCTTCCGGGCTTGAGGCCAGCCGCTGCTTCAGCCTCATGAACGCCCAATCGCCAAAGCCGGTATGACCCCGGCTTGTAGACGTGCTTGAGCGGAATTCGTAAGGCGCCAGCGCGATCTGAATCTCATTGCTGTCGCTCACGATCAGGTCCAACCCTCTGCCGCCATCCAGGACGGCGGCGCGTGAGCGCGCGATGTTGCGCTGCATCACGATACAATTTGGACTCGCGCATTCGCTTTGTCCAAATTGCCATCGTCTTTGTCCAAGTCTTGAATCTTTCCGAGAGGCACGCTCTCCTGCTATGACAGAAAAAACGGGGGAAACGCATGCACCGCAGTTTCATTCTGCCGGTCGTCACCGGGCTTTGCACAATAGCGGGAGCAGCGCTGGCACAGCCCGGTCCCGTCCTCCATCCGCCCCAGCAAGTCACCATCACGGTGCATGAAGGCACGTCCATGGCCGTGTCGGTTTCTCCCGACGGGAAAATGCTGGCGATGGACCTGCAAGGCAGCATCTGGGTCCTGCCGGTGGGCGGCGGCGAAGCCAGGCGCGTCACCGACATCTTCAATGACGCGCGCCAGCCGCAATGGTCGCCCGACAGCAAGCAGATCGTGTTTTTCGGCTATCGCGACGGCGGCTATGACATCTGGGAAGTAGGCGCGGATGGTTCCAATCAGCACCAGCTGACCGAAGGCACCTTCGACGACCGCGAACCCATCTTCAGCCATGACGGCACCCATATAGCCTTCTCGTCGGATCGCGGCGATCCTTTGGGCAGCGACAATAATATCTGGACCCTGGACGTCAGGACCGGCCAGCTCACAGAGCTCACCACCAATCCGGCGGAAGACACGATGCCGGCCTGGTCGCCCGACGACAAGGAGATCGTCTTCATCTCCTCCCGCGACAATTACAAAAGCGCCTGGGCGGTGAATGTCGCCACCAAGGTTGAGCGCAAGGTGGCCAGCGCGCCCACCGGCGGGCGGATCGACGCGGCGTCCTACGGGCCCGGCGGCCAGCTGGTCTATGAATCCTCGGTCGGCTTCGACAGCCAGCTCGATCTCGACGGCAAGCCGATCACCAAGAATGAAGTGGCGTTTCCCTTCCGTCCCAGCTGGGTTTCTGCGAACGAATTCTTCTATACCGCCGACGGCAAGATCAAGCGCCGCACCCTGGGCGGCGCGGTCAAGGTGGTCCCTTTTTCCGTCAATCTGGAGGTCACTCCGGCGGAGAACACGTACGCCCGCAAAAAGCGCGATTTCAACGATCAGGCGCCGCGCCCGGTATTGGGCATCGAGCGCCCGATGCTGTCACCGGATGGCAAAGAGATCGCGTTTGTCGCCTTGGGCGATCTCTGGCTTCTGCCGGTGACCGGCGGCAAGCCGCAGAACCTCACCAATGACGCGGCCTATGATCTGGACCCCACTTGGTCGCCGGACGGGCGGTTCCTCGCCTGGTCGTCGGACCGCGGCGGCGGGCTGTTGGAGATCTGGATCCGCGACATGCAGACCGGCCAGATGCGCCAGCTCACTCATATTCCTACCCAGCCGACCTCGCTGCAATTCTCGCCAGACGGCAAGCGCATCGCCTTCGTCAATGTGGATGCGATGTGGCGCGGCGCCGGCATCGCCGTCGCCGACGTGGCGACGGGGCAGGTGACGCAAATCCATAAGTCGTTCTTTGCCCCCGGCACGCCCACCTGGTCGCCCGACGGCAAGCGCATCGCGCTGGCGATGGTGGCGCCCTATAACCGGAAATACCGCGAAGGCACCAACCAGGTGCTCACCATGTCTTCCACCGGCACGCCCGACAATCCGGACGAGAAATGGTTCGCACCCCAGCCCAACATGTCCATCGACAGCCGCGGCTGGAGCGGCCCGGTGTGGTCGCCGGACGGCACCCACATGCTGGCGATTTATGAAGGCCAACTGGCGATCTGGCCGGCCGCGCCTCTGACCGGTGAGCCGCAGGGGCCGGTGCGCCATCTGACCAGCGAGATTGCCTATAATCCCAGCTGGGCGGGCGACAGCCGCCACGTGCTCTATCAGGCCAACGACAAGCTCCGGCTGATGGATCTGGAGAGTGGTGAAACCAGGACTGTTCCGCTGGACTTCACTTATCAGGTCTATGTGCCCAAGACCCATCTTGTGATCCATGTCGGCAAGCTGGTGGACGGCGTCGCCAAGACCGCCCGCAACGACGTGGACATCGTGATCGACGGCAACCACATCACCAGCGTGGGCCCGCATGTCGCCGGGCGCGCCGACACGGTGGACGCCCCCGATCTCACCGCCATGCCCGGCTTGATCGAGAACCATAGCCATCGCCAAAGCGATTTCGGCGAGCAGCAAGGCCGCACCTTCCTGGCCTATGGCATCACCACGGTGAGGAATCCCGGCAGTCTGCCTTACGAGGCGGTGGAAGACCGTGAGGCGGGCGACGCCGGCATCCGGGTGCAGCCGCGCATCTTCGACACCGGTCACCTGATGGAATGGAAGCGGACCTATTACAAGATGGGCACCGCGATCTCGTCCAACGCCCATCTGATGCGGGAATTGGAGCGGGGCCACATCCTGGGTTTCGATCTCTTCAAGAGCTATGTCCGCATGCCGGACATCCAGCAGAAGATGATCGTGGATTTCGCCCATTCGATCGGCGAACCCGTGGCGACGCATGAGGATTATCCCGCCGCCTTCGACGGCATGGACAGCGTCGAGCATACCACCGCCACCAGCCGTCGCGGTTATTCCACCAAGGCGACCTTCAACTACGCCTATGAAGACGTGATCCAGATCATCGGCCGTTCGCACATGACCTGGACGCCCACCGTCTTCGGCGGCATGCGCGATCTTCTGGCGGCGCATCCCGAGCTCAAGAATGATCCGCGCCTGGCGATGGATCCGCCCTGGCTGAGGGACGAGATCAAGAATTTCAACAATGTGATCGGCACCTTCCTGCCCGCCAAGGACACCGGCACCGGCAAAGCGGTGATGGACGGCATGCATGCGGGCGCGCGCATCACCGCGGGCACCGACGAGCCCGAAGGCATGTTCCTTCACGCCGAACTCTTCTCTTATGTCCAGTTCGGGATGACGCCCTATGAGGCGCTGCGCACCGCCACGGTGAATTCGGCCGACCTGCTCGATCTCGACGCCGGAACCATCGAGCCAGGCAAGCTGGCCGACATCATCCTGGTTCAGGGCAATCCCCTGGAGGATATCGAGAACGCCAACAATGTGCGCCGCGTGATCCTGAACGGGCGCATGTTCAGCGAAGAAGATCTGGTCTCTGGCAAGGCGAAAGACGCGCCGCGCCAGTAAGCGTCGCGCCCACGGATTTCGGTTCCCCCTTTCCGTGGGCGCGAACTTTTTTTACTGCCCCCATCTGTCCGCCAACGCGGGCAAGCCCGCAGGCGGACATCTTCCCCCCGCCAGTCGCTTCGCGACGCGGGGGAAGAAAGCCAGGACCAAGACGCTCCAGCGCCTGTTGAAGCTAAGTCGTGACCTTCCTCCCCTTCGGCGCGAAGCGCCTGGAAGGGGAGGGTGAGTAGCGTCAGCGTGCGAACGTAGCAGCGCTTGCGATGCGAAGGCCGGAGGGGATCAACAAACTAATTATTCGGCTTCACGCGGAACTGACGCGGTGATTGTCCCGTCGCCTTGGTGAAGAAGCGCGAGAAATAGGCCGGATCGTTGAAGCCCAGATAATAGGCGGTCTGGGCGATCGACAGGGTGGAATTGAGCAGCGCGCGCTGCGCTTCCAGCAGGATGCGCTGCTGGATCAGGTGATTGGGCGAGGTGCCGGTCACCATCATGCAGGCTTCCCTCAGTCGCGACTGGGTGACAGAGAGAGCCTCGGAATATTCGGCGAGCGGCTTGTTCTCGCGGTAATGCTCTTCGATCAGTTCGCGGAAGCGCGTCACCAGGGTGGTCGCCGCCTTGGGGTGGGCGGTCTGGATGGCGCGCGACTGTTCCAGCGCGCGTATGCATTGCACCAGGATGCTGAGAAGATGGGATTCAGCCGCCGCGGTATGGGCGATGCCGGCGCCGGACAATTCCTGCGCCAGCCGGGTGAGCGGCCAGGTGAGCTGCTCGGACGCCAGCGGCACGATCACCGGCCCTGCGAACAGCGAAGCGAAATGCTGCTCGCGGGTGAGAAGGCTCTCCAGATAGGCGGCGGTGATGGCGATGGCGGTGCCGCTGGCGTTGGGATCGAAATGAAACCCATCGGCATCGCCGGCGGGAACGATCAAGGCGCATGGCGCGGTGAATTGCACCGCACGATTCCCGATCATGATGGTGCCGTGGCCGTTGGCGACGTGGAAAATATAGTTGAGATCGTCGTCCATCGGTGCCCAGCAACAGGCCGGGCTGACCAACCCCAAAGGCAAAAGAGGAAGATGCCGTTCGACGATTATCGGCTGGAACTTTGTGTCCATGGCTGGCCGCCCCCCGGCAGCGTCTAAGTCAGCTCAACAAAAGTCCAACTTTATTCCGGATTTGTCCATCGTCAAAAGCAGGTTGTCTGCGTACTGATTCACACCAGAACAAAAAAAGCGCCTCGATTCACCATCAGGTTCCATCGAGGCACGACGAGGAAACGTAGGGGAGAGTGTATGGCACGCATGCCATCATGCGCGGCGCTGTTGTTTTGCCCGCGCGCCGAAAGTTCCGGTTTTTCAAGGCCTCCGCACCTTCCTTGCCGTCACGGTCAACTTCACCGGCCGGAGTTCCAGATCGCTTGCCCTTAAGCGCAGGCGCGCAAGGGCGGCTTTAACGTGTTGAATCGAGGGGGTCACATGCATCGTTCCGCTATTTCCCGCAAATTGCTGCTTTCCGGCGCTGCTTTGCCGATGCTGATGGCTTCGGCCGCGGTCGCCCAGACCGCCGCGACCCAGACCGAAACGGTGGTGGTCACCGGCTCACTGATCGCGCGACCGGATTACAACACGGCCACGCCCACCGTCAGCGCGACGACTGATCAGCTGCAGGCAAGCGGCCAGGTCGCGCTGGAGCAGGGTCTGACCGAATTGCCCCAATTCTCCCCCGACGTAACCGGCGCCGGCCCCTTCATCGGCGGCAGCGGCGAAGTCAATCTGGATCTGCGCTATCTGGGCCCGCAACGTAACCTGGTGCTGCTGGATGGCCGCCGCCTTCTGCCCTCCGCCGCCGACGGCACGGTGGACTTGAACCAGCTGCCGCAGGGCATCATCGGCAGCGTCGATATTATCACCGGCGGCGCGTCGGCGGTTTATGGTTCGGACGCGGTCTCCGGCGTGGTCAATTTCAAGACCAAAAAGCCCTTCAACGGGCTGGACGTCACCACATCCTATGGCACCACCCAGATCTATGGCGGCAGCCAGTTTGACGTAAACGGGGTGGGCGGCTTCGAGACGGACGATGGCAAGGGCAGCTTGATCTTCGCGCTCGAATATACCCAGCGCGACAAGGTGAACTCCGCCTCGATCCCGTGGCTGGTGCAATACGGCAACTATCCCGTACCTATGGCCAGCGGCGAATTCACGCCCGGTTCCAATCCCATCAGCCAGGCAGCGCTCGACAGTTATTTCGGCCAGTTCGGCGCGCCTGCCGGCAACGTTTCGAAATCGGAATTGCTGGGCTTCAACAACAACGGCTCGCTCTATAACGTCGGCAAAAACGCGGTCGCACCCTTCAATGTTTACAATCTGATTCCCCAGACCGACCCTTCGGGCCGGCCTTTGGAAGACATACTCGCCGGTTCAGTCCACCACAAAAGCTATGCGAGCTGGTCGCAATTGCCGCTCACCCGTTGGAGCGCCTTCACCAAGGGCGATTGGGACATCGGCTCGGGCATTCACGCCTATATCCAGGGACTTTTCACCGACTATACCAGTAAGCTGGATGTCGAACCCACGGTGACCAGCGGACTCCAAATTCCCACTATTCCGGTCACAAACCCCTTCATCCCGGCGACTTTGGCAGGCCTGCTGGCGACGCGTGCAAATCCCACCGCACCGTTCAGCTTGTCGGATCGCTTCTATTCCTTCGGCTACCGCACGATCACGAACCAAAATCATATCTACCAGTTCGTCGGCGGCCTGGACGGCACCCTGGGTGACACCATGACCTGGGAAGTCTATGGCAGCCATGGCCAGACCACGACCGACTATGCCAGCACCGGCGCGGTGCGCTTCAGCATCATTCAGCAATTGCTGAACGCGTCTGATGGCGGCAACAGCCTCTGCGCCGGCGGCTACGATCCGTTCGGCCTGCATCCTGTCTCGCAGGCTTGCGAAAACCTAGCGTCGCCGGTCATCACTCAGAGCACCGTCGTCGACCAGGATGTGATCAATGCCGACGTGCAAGGCACGCTCTTCAGGCTGCCGTCCGGCGACATGAAGTTCGCCTTGGGCATCGATTACCGCGATATTTCCTACAGCTATCTGCCTGACGCAGAGATTCAAAGCGGCGATCCCTTCACTTACAATACGCAGACCCCCACCAAGGGCGCGTCGCCGGTCAAGGAAGTGTTCGGTGAAACCCTGATCCCGGTGATCAAGGATGTGCCCTTCTTTGAAAGCGTGAATCTGGACCTCGCGGCGCGCTATTCCGATTACGATCTCACGGGCGGGAGCGCCACGTACAAAGGCGATATCGACTGGGCCGTGAGGGACGGGTTCAGGCTGCGCGGCGGCTATGAGCGGGCCATCCGCGCCCCGGCGGTGTCGGAACTGTTCTCGGGCAATTCGACCCAATACCAGAACCTCGCCACCATAACTGGAACCTTGAGCGATCCTTGCGACGTCACCTTGCCTTACGTCAACGGCGTGAACGGCACCCAGATCAAGGCGCTTTGCGCGGCGCAAGGCATGCCGGCGTCAATCGCGCCGACCTACACCAATAACAACCCGCAGGTTCCCGTCGTCGTCTCGGGCAATACCGCCCTCAAGCCCGAAGTGGCCGACACCTTCACGGGCGGCATCGTCTATCAGCCGCAGTTCGACACGCCCTGGTTCCAGAACGCGTCCATTTCGGTGGATTATTACAATATCCGCCTGAAGGACGCGATCGCGGCAGTTCCGATCAGCCTGGTCGTGACCAGTTGCTTCAATCTGAACGGCGCTAATCCCAGCTACTCTCCGAACAATCAATACTGCGCCTTGCTTAACCGCGCCCCCGCCACGGGCTTCCTGGCGAATTCGGCCGCGCCCTATGAGAATCTGGGTCAGATCAAGACCGGCGGCGTCGATCTTGAGGCGGAATGGCTCACGGACATTGCCACCGTTTCGGGTTGGTCAGGTGCGGGCACGCTGGGCGTCAGCATGGTTGGCACCTACCTGAACGACTTCAGGGTGCAAGCCGCACCTGGCGGTGTCTTCACGGAATATGGCGGTACCGACAGCCAGTCGTACTACGGGCCGTACAACACCTGGCGCCTTAACTCGACGTTCACCTACCACAATTGGGGTGTGGATTGGGGTCTGCGCTGGCGCTTCCTCGGCGCGATGCAGGACAGCTCCGTGGCGAGCAGCGCCACCCGCACCCCGGGTGCGGCGGGCCAGCCCCCACTCAATTATTTCGACCTGACGATCGGCTATGGTTTCCCCGAGACCCAGACGCGGCTGAACCTCACGGTGTCCAATCTGTTTGATACGACCCCGCCGACAGTTGGACCCTTTATCGGCACCACCATCCAAAGCGAATACAGCGCGCTGGGCCGCGTTTATCTCTTGACGCTGGATCAGAAACTCTAGGAGAAATCGAAACGGAGAGGCTGCGTAATGCAGTCTCTCCCGATGACCAAAGGGGAGCGAAGGGGTGGAAAGAGCAAATCCGGCGGCATTGGGTCTGGTGGGCTTCGGCCTCACGACGATCATGTTGAGCGCGGTCAATGCGGGTCTTCTTCCCGCCCATGGCGAGCAGGTGGTGCTGCCTTTGGCCATGGCGTTCGGTGGCACCGCCCAGATCATCGCCGGCATTCTGGAGTACGGCGCCGGCAATACCTTCGGCATGACCGCTTTCATCGCCTATGGCGCTTTCTGGTGGTGGTTCGGCCTGCTGGTCTTCTTCGCCGGCAACAAGCTTTTGGATTTGAGCGGCGCCGACGCCGCCGTGGGACTCGCGCTGGTTCTGTGGGGCGTATTCACCTTTGGACTCTGGATCAGCACATTCCGTCTTACCAGGCTGTTGTTTTTGATTTTTCTCACCCTTTGGATCGCGTTCTTCCTGTTGGGCTTCGGCGCCATGACGGGAAGCGCCCAACTGCATCAATGGGGTGGTTGGGTTGGCCTTCTGTGCGGCGCCCTGGCCATGTATGGCAGCTTCGCCATCGTCACGAACACGACAATGGGCCGTGAAATCATTCCAGTCGGTACCAGAAGTTAGTCGGTTCGTTTCGAACAGGTCATATATCATGAGCGATCGGGTCGTGCCGGTGCCCCCGGCCTGGAAGGACCATTCTTTCGTCGGCGCGCCGGATTACGCCGCTCTTTATGCGGAATCGATCAAGGACCCGGATGGCTTCTGGAAGAAACAAGCGGCGCGGCTCGACTGGATCAAGCCCTTCACCAAGATCAGCGATGTTTCCTGGAAGGCCGAGGATCTGCATGTGCGCTGGTTCGAGGATGGCGCGCTCAACGTCTCGGCCAACTGCATTGACCGGCACCTCGCCAAACGGGGCAACCAGACCGCTATCATCTGGGAAGGCGACGATCCCAAAGACTCCAGGCACATCACCTATCGCCAGCTTCACGAGGAAGTCTGCCGTTTCGCCAATGTGTTGAAGGCGCGCGGCGTCAAAAAAGGCGATCGCGTCACCATCTATCTGCCCATGATCCCGGAAGCGGCCTACGCGATGCTGGCCTGCGCCAGGATCGGCGCCGTCCATTCGGTGGTGTTCGGCGGCTTCTCGCCCGACAGCTTGGCCGGACGCATCACCGACTGCGACAGCCGCATCGTGATCACCGCCGACGAAGGATTGCGGGCGGGCAAGCCCGTGCCGCTCAAGGCCAATACCGATGAAGCCTTGAAAAAGGCGTCCGGCGTCCAGGACGTGATCGTGGTTCGCCGCACCGGCCGTCCGGTGCCGATGCAGGCGGGACGCGACCGCTGGTATCATGAGGAAACGGCCCAGGCGGATGCCGACTGCCCCGCCGACGCCATGAGCGCCGAGGATCCGCTCTTTATTCTTTACACCTCGGGCTCGACGGGAAAGCCCAAGGGCGTGTTGCACACCTCCGGCGGTTATCTTCTCTATGTCGCCGCCACCCATCATTACGTGTTCGATTATCACGATGGCGATATCTACTGGTGCACCGCCGATGTGGGCTGGGTGACGGGCCACTCGTATATTCTCTATGGGCCCTTGGCGAACGGCGCCACCACCTTGATGTTCGAAGGTGTGCCCAACCATCCCAGCGCCTCGCGAGTGTGGGAAGTGATCGACAAGCACAAGGTGAACATCTTCTATACCGCGCCCACCGCCATCCGCGCCTTGATGCGCGAAGGCGACGCGCCGGTGAAGACGACCAGCCGCGCCTCGCTCCGCCTGTTGGGCAGCGTGGGCGAACCCATCAACCCGGAAGCCTGGCTTTGGTATCACCGGGTGGTGGGCGATGGCCGCTGCCCTATCGTGGACACATGGTGGCAGACCGAGACCGGCGGAATCCTAATATCACCTCTTCCCGGCGCCACCGATCTCAAGCCCGGCTCCGCCACCAGGCCCTTGTTCGGCATCGTGCCGGAAGTGGTGGATGCGGAGGGAAAAGTGCTGGAAGGTCCCGCCAGCGGCAATCTCTGCCTGGCGCGAAGCTGGCCGGGGCAGATGCGCAGCGTCTATGGCGACCACCAGCGGTTCATCGACACCTATTTCAAGGCCTATCCGGGGAAGTATTTCACCGGCGATGGCTGCCGGCGCGACAAGGACGGTTATTACTGGATCACCGGCCGGGTCGACGATGTGATCAATGTCTCGGGCCACCGGCTGGGTACGGCGGAAGTGGAAAGCGCGCTGGTGGGCAACAGCAATGTGGCGGAAGCCGCGGTGGTGGGCTATCCCCACGACATCAAGGGCCAGGGCATTTATGCGTTCGTCACCACCAAGACGGGAGTCAAACCCAGCGACGCCTTGCGCGAAGAACTCAAGCGCTTCGTCGGCCATGAGATCAGCCCCATCGCCAAGCCCGACGTGATCCAATTCGCGCCCGGCTTGCCCAAGACCCGCTCAGGCAAGATCATGCGCCGCATCCTGCGCAAGATCGCGGAAGGCGACACCAAGAGTCTGGGCGATATCTCTACCCTGGCCGATCCGTCGGTGGTGGACGATCTGGTCAGGAACGCCCGCCACTGACCGCAGCGGCCAAGCGGCACGTTGCCACGCCGGGCGCGCCCGGGTCAGTGAGGAATTATATTTCATAATCAATGGCTTATATGGCAATTGGAGACCCTGCGGCGGGGACCTTTTCCTTTCGTATGGATGCTTCACCCTGTATGAGAAAACCGTCCATCCAGGGGAGCCATTGCGTTGCACAGCCAGGATCCGAGTGTCAGCCGCCGTTCGCTTTTGAAATTCATCGGCACCACCGGCGGCGCCGCCATGATGTACCAGACCATGGTGGCGATGGGGTATGTGGGCAATTCCGATTTCACCGGCCCCATCAAACTTTCGGGCGCGCCCAAGGGCGCTTCGGTCTTGATCCTGGGCGCGGGCCTCGCGGGCATGACCGCGGCCTATGAATTGCGCAAAGCCGGCTACAAGGTGCAGCTGCTGGAGTATAACGACCGCCCGGGGGGACGGAATTGGTCGCTCTATGGCGGCGACACCTATACCGATATCGGCGGTATCTCCCAGCAAGTGAAATTCGCCAAGGGACTTTATTTCAATCCCGGTCCCTGGCGGCTGCCGCATCATCACTACGGCATCCTTTATTACTGCAAGCTGCTGAACGTGCCGCTCGAAACCTTCACCATGGTGAACTACAACACCCTTATCCATTCGACCAAGGCGTTCGGCGGCGTGCCCAAAAAGCGGCGCGAGATCGAAGGCGATTTCATCGGTTACTCATCCGAGCTTCTCGCCAAGGCCACCAGCCAGAGCCAACTCGACGGCGCGCTTACCAAGGATGAAAAGGACGGGTTGCTGCAGATCCTGCGTTTCTGGGGCGCGTTGGACAAGAATTACCAATACAAGAAAGGCGACTTTGTCAGCTACACGCGCGGCTACAAGGTGGATCCCGGCGGCGGCTTGAGCGGCATGCCGGTGGATTCCGATCCCTTGCCGATGAAGCAATTGTTCGATCCCTCGCTCTATACCTTCATGGAAAGCCGCTCCTACGATTACCAGATGCAGCTGTTCCAGCCGGTCGGCGGCATGGGCATGATCGGCAAGGCGTTCGGCCGCGCCTTGAACGAGTTGATCCAATACAATTCCAAGATCACGTCCATCCAGCAGGACAATAAGGGCGTCACCGCCACCTATATCGACTCCAAGAAAGGCGGCGCGCCAAAGACCGTCCATGCCGATTGGTGCGTCTGCACCATTCCCGCCTCGATCCTTTCCCAGATTCCCATGAATGTTGGGGCGCCGATGCGCAACGCGATCAACCAGCTTCCTTACGATTCATCCTTCAAGGTGGGCTTGCAGTTCAAGCGCCGCTTCTGGGAGCAGGATGACGGCATCTATGGCGGCATTTCCTATACCGACCAGCCCATCACCAATATCGCCTATCCCTGCACCGGTTATTTCAGCGACGGGCCGGCGGTGCTTTTGGGCGGTTACGGCTATGGCAACAGTCTCGCGGATTTCAATTTTGCCGCGCTGCCGCCGGACCGGCAGGTGCAACAGGCCGTCGAGCAGGGGGCGAAGATTCATCCGCAATACAAGAAGGAGTTCCTCGACGGCGTGGCCGTGGCCTGGCATCGCGTGCCCTGGACGCTGGGCTGCGCCGGCGGCTGGACCGAGGAAGGCCGCGCCAAGCATTACAAGAATCTCTGCGCCATCGATAACCGCATCGTGCTGGCGGGCGAGCATTGCTCCTATCTGCCGGCATGGCAGGAAGGCGCCATCCTGTCGTCGCTGGACGCGATCAAGCGCCTGCATCAGCGCGTCTTGTCGGCGTGATGCCCGCGTTTCTCGCCCTGGCGTTGGCGGCCAATCTGGCGGGTCCGGTGCCCGACGGATTCACGTTCGCCGCCGGCGGCGACATGATCGGGCCGTATCGCGCGCTGCCGGCCAAGCCCGATCCGGGCTTCGTCCAGGCGGTGACGCTGTTCAAGAGCGCCGATCTAGGCTTCGCCAATCAGGAAGGCTCGATCTTCGATCTCAAGGGCTTTCCCGGCACGCCCGCGGCCGAAAATGGCGGCGGTTATCCGCTGCAGCCTTCCTCCTTCGCGCGCGATCTCAAATCCATCGGCATCAGTCTGGTCTCCAAGGCCAACAACCACGCCACCGATTGGGGCACCGAAGGGCTTTCCGCCACACTGGGATGGCTGGCGGTGGCCGGCGTCACGGCGGGCGGCGCGGGCCTCGGGCTAGAAGCCGCGCGCGCGCCGGCCTATCGCGATACGGTGAAGGGCCGGATCGCGCTGGTAGACACGGCCTCGACCTTTCCACCCATGGCGGTGGCAGGCCCGCCGGTGGCGCGTTTCGGAATCAATTCCAAGCCGCGTGTGGGCATCAGCCCGCTGCATGTGCGCGAAGTGGGCCGCGTCACGCCGCAGCAAATGGCCGCGCTCCACCAGATCAGCGGCGCGCTCGATATTGGCGGCGACGCGCACCATGTGCGCCTGGGCGACCAGGTCTTTTCCGACCAGCCCGGCCCGCGCTGGGAAATGGACAAGGATGATGAGGGGGCGATCCTGGATTCGGTGAAACTGGCGCGGCGCCTGGCCCGCTTTGTGCTTTTTTCCATTCACGCCCATCAAACCGCGGGCGACGTCGATGCGGGCGCGGGGCCGTTCGAACCCATGACGCTGCATTTCGCCAATGAAGCGGCCAGTCCTGATGACCCCAGGCCCGCCGATTTCGAGCCGGCCTTGTTCCACGCCGCGATTGACGCCGGCGCCGACGCCGTGGTGCGCACCGGCCCCCATGTGCTGGGCGGGATCGAGATCTACAAAGGCAAGCCCATTTTCTACAGTCTGGGCAGCCTGTTCTTCGATTTCCACGGCAAGCGCACGTACACCACGCCCACCGGCCAGACCATGCGCTTTCCCGATGCCTGGTACGAGACTGTGATCCCCGTCACGCGCTACGCCCATGGCAAGTTGGCCGAAATCAGGCTTTATCCGTTCGCGATCGATGACACGGATGGAGCGGGTGGCGGGATGCCCAAAGTGGCGTCCCCCGCGGAAGCGCGGAAGATTCTGGAAAATCTCAAAGCCATGTCCGCCGCCTTCGGTACCCGCATCAGCATCGAAAATGGCGTGGGCATCATCCGAAACTGACGGGCTTAGGTTGGGCGCGCCAGAAATGGCCGACCAGAATCGCGCTCGCCAGAGCAGCGAAGAAGCACCATACCGATACCAGGCTGACAAAGAAGAAACCCAGCGTGATCGCCAGCCCAAGGGTGATGACGACGCCGAACAATTTGAGCACAGGATTTGACGCCAGCAGAGGCGGCAAACAGATGGCGCTGAGATAGGCCGCCATCATGGGGCCGGGATAGGGGCTGTCGTTGATATAGACCAGGCTGCGCGGCGCGGGCCACGCCATATAGGGATGGCGGAGGATGTCGAACAGCGAATAGCCCGCCACGAACAGGCCGGGTCCCAAAAGCGCCAAGATCAG
>Ga0182024_10007241_pt1 | contig 23995 bp, 24 predicted proteins | sample P32metaG_FD_120480 | JGI IMG/M metagenome (GOLD analysis project Ga0182024, IMG submission 120480) | Permafrost microbial communities from Stordalen Mire, Sweden - P3-2 metaG (Illumina Assembly) | ecosystem: Environmental > Terrestrial > Soil > Wetlands > Permafrost | place: Sweden: Stordalen...
CGGGGCGGCGGGGGGCGCCCGGGCGGGCGGGGCGGGGAGGGCGCCCCCGGGGGCCGGGGGGGGCGGGGCCGGGGGGGGGGGGGGGGGAACGAGTCAGCCACGGGTGCGGTCATGGGAGCCCTCCTGTCGTGGTCCATATGGCTGGTGCTGTGCGGCGGGCGCGAGCGGCGCGGAGGCCGGGCGCAGCCCGGGCGACCCGAAATGCCCGGGCCGGGACGGCTGCCCGGGCCCGGGATCGGGGCCGGGGCCGCGCTCCGGTCCCCCCGACGGCAGCTGCTCCAGGGGCGGGGCGCCCTCCAGCCGCCAGCTGATCTGGCTGCCGATCGCCGCGGCGTAGCGTTCCAGGGTCGAGGCGCGCACGTCGGCCTCCCCCGCCTCGAGCCGGGCCACGGCCGACTGGGAGGTGCCCATCCGGGCCGCGACCTGGGTCTGGGACAGACCGGCCGCGTGGCGCTGGGCGGTCAGCTCGCCGACCAGGCTCCGGCGGCCGTCGGCCATCCGGCGCAGCGCCATCTCGCGGAACCCGGGCAGCCGCGGCAGCCCTGGCTGCCCCGCTCCCGCCGCGCTCAGCACCGGCCCGCCTGCCGCGGGCGGGAGACCAGCCGCCAGCCGGCCCGGGTCCAGGTCGCCGGGCCCGCTGAGGCCGCCGGGAGCCCCTGCATCCACGGGCCCGAACGGTCCGCCCGGTGTACTCATGCTCGCCACGGTATCTCACAAACGAGATACCGCCAAAGCGATATGGCGGAGGGCCGCGGGGCTAGGTTTATGTGACTTGAAGTAACAGTTACTTTTGCTAGCATCCAGGCATGCGTACCCCGGAGGACGCGCTCACCCAGCTGATCTGGTGGGCGCTGACCGGGGTGCTGCGCGATGCCGGGATCACCGCCGACCCGGACGCCCCGGTCCCGGCCGCCCGCCCGGTGCCGGCGCTCCGCGCCGGCGGCCTGGCCGCCGCCTCGGGGGGGGTCGCGGTGACCGCCCCCGCCGGCTCCCCCGTGCCCGCCGGCCGCATCTCCAGCCCCGCGGCCGCACCGTCAGCCTCGCCCAGCGGCCCGCCCCTGCCGGCCCACGTCCGGGTGGCCGTCATCGGCGCCGGGTTCGCCGGCATCGGGGCGGGCATCCGGCTGCGCCAGGCCGGGATGACCGACTTCGTCATCCTCGAGCGGGCCGGCGCGGTCGGCGGCACCTGGCGCGACAACACCTACCCGGGCTGCACCTGCGACGTGCCCTCCCACCTGTACTCGTACTCGTTCGCGCCGAACCCGGACTGGTCGCACGGCTTCTCCCGGCAGCCCGAGATCCAGGCCTACCTCGGCGCGGTGACCGACCGGCACGCGGTGCGCCCGTACATCAGGTTCGGGACCGAGCTGACCGGGGCCCGCTGGGACGGCGGCGAGGCCCGGTGGCGGCTGCGGACGTCGCGCGGCGACCTGACCGCCGACGTGGTCATCGCCGCCGCCGGCCCCCTGTCCACGCCGTCCCTGCCGGACATCCCGGGGCTGGACACCTTCCCGGGCGAGGTCTTCCACTCCGCCCGCTGGGATCACCAGGCCGACCTGGCCGGCAAGCGGGTCGCGGTGATCGGCACCGGCGCCTCGGCCATCCAGATCGTGCCGGCGATCCAGCCCGTCGCGGGCCAGCTGACGCTGTTCCAGCGCACCCCGGCGTGGGTCATGCCGCGCCGGGACCGGCGGATCACCGACGCGGAGAAGTGGCTCTACCGGCAGGTCCCGGCCACGGAGCGGCTGGTAAGGCTCGGCCTGCACGTGAGCCGGGAGGCGCTGGTCGTCGCGTTTGTCAGGCAGCCTGCCCTGTTCGGGGCGGCCCGGCGGATCGCGCTGCGGCACCTGGCCCGCGCGGTGCCCGACCCGGACCTGCGGGCCCGGCTGACGCCCGGGTACATGATGGGGTGCAAGCGGATCCTGCTGTCCAACGACTACTATCCCGCGCTCACCCGGCCCAACACCGAGCTGGTCGCGGCCGGGCTGGCCAAGGTGGACGGGAGTACGCTCACCGCCCAGGACGGCACCGCCCGCGACGCGGACGTGATCGTGTTCGCGACCGGGTTCCACGTCGTCGACATGCCGCTGGCCCGCCGGATCACCGGGGCGGACGGCGTGACGCTGGCCCAGGTCTGGGGCGAGGACATGCGGGCGCTGCGCGGCACCACGACCGCCGGGTTCCCCAACCTCTGCCTGCTGATCGGGCCGAACACCGGCCTGGGGCACAACTCGCTGATCCACATCATCGAGGCCCAGCTTGACTACACGCTGGACTACCTGGCCGCGCTGGACCGGCTGGGCGCGGCGGCCCTGGACACCCGGCCAGACGCGGAGCAGCGCTGGTGCGACGACGTGCAGCGCCGGATGGCCTCGACGGTCTGGGCCACCGGCGGCTGCGTCAGCTGGTACCTGAACGCCGCGGGCCGCAACCCGACCCTGTGGCCGGCGTCGGTGGGCCGGTTCCGCCGCGCCACCCGCCGCGTCGACCTGGCCGAGTACGACGTGATCCGGCCGGGCACCCCACCCCCGCGCCCCGATGGCGGTTCCGGGCCGGCGACGAGGTGACCAGCCGGTTTTCGTTAGGGAACGAAAAATCAGGCCACCTGGGGACACCCCTCGGCGGCAGCGAGCATGGCCGCCGTGGTGCGCCGCGCGACGTCCAGCACGGGCTGGCGGCGGCGCGGGTCCATCACGTTGACGCCCATGGCGGCCAGGTCCTCCGGGCCGGGGGTGAGCACCGTGACCCGGACGCCGGCGGCCCGCAGCACCACGGCCTCGCGGAGCAGTGCGCGGGTGATCCGCCGCCGCATCCGGCGTTCCAGCCGCTCGGCGGTCCGGGTCGGCCGGTCCGGGAGCAGGCTGGCCATGGGCGCGAGCACGTACACCTCGTCCAGGCCGGCCTGGGCCAGCGACCGCAGTGACGTCGAGGAGCGCACGCCGCCGTCCACGTAGTGATGCCCGTCGATGACCGTCGGCTCGTACCAGCCGGGGATGGAGCAGGACGCGACCACCGCGTCGGCCAGCGGCACCCGGGGGGCACCCTCGCGGCCGAACATCACCCGCCGTCCCGTGTCGTAGTCCACGGCGACGATCCAGGTCCGGCCGTCGGCCCAGGCTCCCGGCGCCCGGTCCGGGTGACGGCCGGCGGCGACGGCGGTGTCCAGCGCCGCGACGGTGGTGTGCAGGGCCTCGTGACGTCCCCGGCCGCGGGGCAGCCAGGCGCTGACCCCGACCCCGGGGTGGATCGTGCGCGGGGCGCGCAGCGTGGTGAGCATCAGCCGGGGCGACCCGGCCCGCAGGTGCGGCCGCGGCGGCAGCGGTCCCTCGTCCAGGTCGAGCACGCCCGCCTCGCGGAGCACGGGCACCGCGTCGCCGCGCTGCAGGGCGGTCATCTCGTCCAGGGTCACGCCGCAGCGCAATGCGGCGGCCAGCACGCTGCCCGCGCTGGTGCCGACGATCAGGTCGGCCTCACCGACCGGGACGGGCAGCCGCTGCTGCACGGCGTCCAGGGCCCCGGTCATCCAGGCTGCGCCCACCACCCCGCCGGCCCCGAGCACCAGGCCGGTGCGCGGGGGCCGCGCGGGGGCGCGGGCAGCCTCGCGGGGCCGCCCGATGCTGTGGCATTCTCCCCCTGATACCCCCGTGGCGCTCACTGCCACCCTCCCCCGCCGGGCGGTCGCGCCGGGGCAGCCCGGCCGGTATTACCGCTCGGTAAAACTTAGGTATACCCGGCTTGATCAGCGGATATCCCTCCGGTGGCCGGATCGCCGTGGAGCGCGGGACGGCGACGGCCGTGCCGCGGGATGGCCCCGGTGCCGCCGCGGAGGCGGCTAGCGCGGGAGCGCGGCGGCTGCGCCGGCGACGGCGGCCGCGCCGCGGCCGGCTGGGCCGAGCCATTCGCGGATCTCGGTCGCGCACACCTGCGGGGCTTCCAGCTGGGGCACGTGGCCCACGCCCGGGAGCACGACCATCGACCAGGCGGGGTGAGCGCGGGCCGTCAGGCGGGCCATGGCGACCGGGATCAGCCGGTCCAGGGTGCCGTGCAGCATCAGCACCGGGCACCGGACCGAGCCGACCGCGCGCCGGTAGGCCCGGCCGGTGACGTAGCTAGCCGCGGATACGACCGACCGGGCGGCCAGGGTGAACTCGCGGTCGGCCTCGGTGTAGCCGAACCGCCTGCGCGCCACCTCGACGTGCTGCCCGACCACGGCCGGGGGGACCCGGGACGGGTCGGCGCAGACCGTGCCCAGGACCCCGGCCACGAGCTGTTCGGGGGAAAACTGGCGGCGCCTGCTGATCATCCGCTCGCCCAGCCCGGGGACCATGTTGACCAGGAACATCCCGATGATCGAGGGATCCGCCCGGACGGGGCCGAACGGCACCGCCGGGTCGAGCAGGATCAGCCCGGCCACGGTGCCCGGCGCGGCGGCCGCCTCACTGAGGGAGATCATCCCGCCCATCGAGTTGCCCATCAGGATGACCGGCGGGCCGGCCACCTCCTCGATGAAGCGGTGCAGCAGGGCCTGGTTGGAGGTCACGTCGACCCCGCGGCCAGCGGAGCGGGTGAACCCGTGCCCGGCCAGGTCGGGGGCGAGCACCCGGTAGCGGTCGGTCAGCAGCGGCGCGAGCGCGGACCAGTTGACCGCGCAGCCTTCCAGGCCGTGCACGGCCACGATGACCGGGGCGCCCTCCGGGCCGCCGTAGTCCAGGAAGTGCACCGGGCCGCCGATATCGGTCCAGCGCGACTCGCCGCCGAACCGCGATCCGGTTCCGGTCGATGCGGACCGGGAAGTTGGGGTCCGGGGAGATGCGGCCTCCGGGGAGTCCGCGCCTGGGGACACGGCCTGGCCACCCTCCGTCGCCTTCGTCATCGGGCTATCCCTCGCACGTCGCGCTCCGCGGAGTTGACCCTATGGACCCGGAAGGAGCGGGCCGTCAGATCGCTTAGGACCGTTCCCACCACAACTTCGATCATGCTTTGCGGAGAACGTTCGGCCGCTCCACCACCAGTCGCCACCCTTCGTCCGGATCCTTCCCGGTGGCATAGACCGTTGCCTCGGCCCGGAGCGGACCGGCGGGGGCACGGGTCGGCGGCCGGGCCGGAACTGGCCGGCCGCCGGTCATAGCCCCCGGCTCACCCGGCTGGCGGCCTCGGCCTGCCAGCCGGGTCCCGGGCCGGCACTCTCGATCCACCAGGTGGCACCGGCCGAGGCGTAGGCCGGTGCCACCAGGTCCACGTCCCCCGGCTCCCGCTCCAGGTCCGCCCACACCACCAGGTCGAAGCGCTCCGGCGTGCCCCGGGACGACCAGGCCTGGTCCCGGACCGCGGCGATGTCCGCGGGGGTGGGCCCGACCAGCGTGACCTTCCCGTCCGGGCTCTCCGAGCGCCGCAGCGGCACCATGCCGTCCCAGCGGCACGCCCGCCGGACCGGCCCGGCGGCGGGCAGCACCCCGCCAACCCAGACGGGGATGCGCGGCTGCTGCACCGGCACCGGGCTGAACCGCACCGGGTCCAGCGTGAAGTGCGTGCCCTGGTAAGAGAACCGCTCTCCGGTCCACAGCCCGGCCAGCACCTCCAGGCCCTCGTCCAGCCGCACGGCGCGTTCCCGGTCCGCGGTGGGCTCGTGGAAGATGCCGAAGTCGGCGTAGGGGGGCGAGCCGAGGCCGACCCCCAGGATGACCCGGCCGCCGCTGAGCCGGTCCAGGGTGACGGTCTCCTTGGCCAGCTGCCAGGGCCGCCTGCGCGGCACCGGCGTGATCATGGTCCCGAGGCGCATCCGCGAGGTCCGCGTGGCCACCACGGCCAGGATCTGCCACGGATCCAGGATCGGCGGTCCCGCGCCGGTGTCGGCGAACACCAGATGATCCCAGAGGAAGAAGCCCTCGAAACCGGCCCGCTCCGCGGCCACCCCCAGGCCGATGATGTCGGCGGGGTCGGCGGCGAAGGGCGGGACGGCGAGCGCCCGGCGCAGCACGGTCACCGGCCGGCGTCAGCAGATCCGGGAGGCCGGCGACGTCCCGCCGGCCTCGGCCATCAGGAGCTTCAGGCGCGCCGGGCCACCTGCGCGGACGTCCAGGTGCTGCGGGGCCAGGGCGCGCTGGGCCGCGCCGTCCCCGCCCCAGGCCTGGATGCAGGCCTCCGGGGCCAGGTTGGCCAGGGCCAGCAGGGCCCCGTCCGTCCCCATCGGCCCGGCTAGGGCCAGCAGGCCGGACGACCCGACGTAGGTGCGGCCCGGATACCGGGCCAGCTCGTCCAGCAGCCGGTCCGGGCTGCCGGAGGAGTCCTTGAGGCCGGTCACGGGCAGCGTGGCCAGGCTGCCCACCGGGAGGTCCGCGCAGGCGATGAACGGGTTGTGGTACGCGAGCACCGGCCGGCCGGCCGCGGCCTCGCCGATGGCCAGGAAGTAACCGGACAGGTCCGCGCAGCGGGGCGGGCACCAGGTGAGCACCGCGTCGGCCCCCGTGGCCACCGCCGCCCGGGTCAGCGCGGCCGCCTGCCGCAAGGACGGGGCACCGGTCCCGGCGATCACCGGCACCGGGGCCGGGACCTCGGCCCGCACCGCCTCGATCAGCGCGATGCGCTCCGGGCCGGTCAGGGTGCCCGCCTCGCCCGTGGTGCCGTTGACCAGCACGGCCGCCATGCCCCGCCCGGCCAGGCCGGCCGCGAGCTTGCCGGTCGAGCCCGGGTCAATCTCGCCGTCCGCGTCGAGCAAGGTGACCAGCGCCACGCCCACCCCGCTGAACAGTAGTGCCCGGCCCGGCGCAGGTGCCGGGGCTGCGAGGTCTGGGGCCGGGGTTGCGGGGTCCGGTGCCGGTGGATTCGGTTCCGTCAGGTTCGGTTCCGCCATGGCTGCCTCACTCCGGGCCGTCCGCGCACTGGTACGTCCAGGCTACGTTGGCGTCCCCGTCCCGGCGAGGGCCGTGCCGGCCGGTCTACGGTGGTGGGCAACAGCCGCCGGCCCCGTGCCAGCGGCCCGGGCGGTTACGGCCCAGGCGTTCCGGAGGACAGGGTGAGCAGGTACAGGCCAGGGACTGGCGAACCGGGTCCTGGCGAATTGGGCTCTGGCGAGCGGGGCCCCGCGGACCAGGCCCGGCCGGGCCAGGGGGGCGGTCCGGCATGACCGGCGAAGTCCCCAGCGGCCTGCCCGCCGGGGCGGCGGCGGCCATCCGGGACGCACTGGACGCCGAACGGCAGGACACCCACGAGCGGATCGCCGCGCTCAGCCGCGAGTTCGACGGCATCGTGGAGTCCTCCACAGGGGTCGCCACCGACGACGAGCATGATCCCGAGGGCGCGACGATCGCGTTCGAGCGGGCCCAGCTGGCCGCCCTGCTCGACCAGGCCCGGGACCACCTGGCCGAGCTGGACGACGCCCTGGACCGGCTCCGCCAGGGCAGCTACGGCTGGTGCGAACGCTGCGGCCGGCCGATCGCCGCCGAGCGGCTCGCCGCCCGCCCGGCCGCCCGCGCCTGCATCACCTGTGCCACGGCCGGCTAATCCGGCAGGATTGCCCAGGAGATCATCGACGGAACGGCCGCTGCCGCATCGGCACGTGCGGCGCTGGTTACAGGGCGACCCGCAGGCCTTCCTGCGCGAGGATGGTGGGGCATCCAGCGAGGCCGGCCGCTTCGGCCAGCAGGTCGCCGTGATCGTGCCAGGCCCGCAGATGCGTCAGGACGAGAAGGCCCGTACCGGACCGGGCGGCGAGCCGGCCCGCATCGCCGGCCGTGAGGTGACCGTCCAGCGGGCCGTCGGCGTCCAGCCCTGACGCCTCGGCCAGCAGCACCCGGCAGCCGCGCGCCAGGTCGTCCAGGGCCTCGCATGGTTCACTGTCGGCTGTGTAGCAGAAGGTGTCGCCGATCCTGGTTGCCCAGCATTCGCCGTGTTCGACTCGTGCCAGTTGTGCCGTGATGGGGCCGGACTCCAGCAGGCCGGGCCTGGCCACCGAGGTCGTCCAGCAGTCCGGATTGGTGGTCAGAACCTCGGGCATGTCAGACGGCCCGGTCACCGGAAGCGGCGGGGCCTTCGTAACCTCGCGCAGCCGCCACAACTGGGTGAGGTCCGCCCAATGATCGGAATGGTTGTGCGACAGGATGACGGCATCGACATCGCCGGGCGCCACGTACCGCTGCAGTGGCCCGGATGCCCCGGCCCCAAGGTCAAGGAGCAGCCGGTAGCCGTCCTCTTCGACCAGATAACAGGAGCATGCCGACTCCGGCCCGGGGGCGGAGCCAGAGCAGCCCACGACGGTAAGGCGCACGCGGCGAATGTAGCGGTCTTCGTCGACAACCGCGGCGGCCTCCGGGCTCGAAGTCACCTTCCATCATGGGCAGGAATGCCTACGCCCGGCTGGTCAGGACTCCAGATAGCGCAGCACGGCCAGCACCCGGCGGTGATCGGCGTCCGATGGCGGCAGGCCGAGCTTGCTGAAGATGTTCCCGACGTGCTTCTCGACGGCCCGCTCAGAGACCACGAGAATCCCGGCGATCGCGCCGTTGGAGCGGCCTTCCGCCATCAGGGCCAGCACATCTCGCTCCCGGGGAGTCAGCGAGCCCAGCCCGCTGGTGCGGCGACTGGCACCGAGCAGTTGCGTGATGACCTCCGGGTCGAGCGCCGTGCCGCCGGCCGCCACCCGGCACAGCGCTTCGACGAACTCACTGACATCGGCGACCCGGTCCTTGAGCAGGTACCCGACGCCTGCGGCACTGCCACCAGACCCCGCGCCGAGCAGGTCAGCCGCGTAGCGGGTCTCGATGTACTGGGAGAACACCAGCACCCCGGTCCCGGGGTGGTCACGGCGGATGGCGACCGCGGCGCGCAGGCCCTCGTCGGTGTAGCCGGGCGGCATCCGCACGTCCACCACGGTGACGTCCGGCGGGTGCTCGTCCACCGCGGCCCGCAGGTCCTCGGCGTTCCCGACCGCGGCGACCACCGCGTGGCCGCGGTCGGCCAGGATCTCGGCCAGGCCCGCCCGGACTACCGCCGAGTCCTCGGCGATCACAACCCGCATCGAAGGCTCCGGTCCGCTCAGGCGTGGGACGGCAGTTCAACGGTGACCACGGTGGGGCCGCGGCGCGGGCTGCTGACCTGCAGCCTGCCGTCCACGGTCCTGACCCGCTCGTCGAGTCCGGCCAGGCCGCCGCGGGCCTCGATCCGGGCGCCGCCGGAGCCATCGTCGCTGACTCGCACCCGCAGCAGCCCGGCCACGTGCACCACTTCCAGCGTGGCATGCCGGGCGCCGCTGTGCTTGACCACGTTGGTAAGCAACTCGGCCGCGCAGAAGTAGGCGATGGTCTCGATCGACGCCGATGGGCGCTCGGGCAGGTCGATGACCAGCTCGACGGGCACGTCGCTGCGCGCGGCCAGGGTGGTGAGCGCGGTGCCGAGGCCATGGTCCAGGACCGGCTGGTGGATGCCGCGGGCCAGGTCGCGCAGCTCGGTGATGGCCTCCTTGGCGCTGCGGTGCGCCGCGTCGACCAGCTCCAGGGCCCGCTCCATGTCGGCCTCGGTGATCCCGGTGATCGTGCCGCCGAGCTTCTCCCGGGCCAGGCCCAGCTTCATGGCGACGGCGACCATGTAGTCATATCCCGATGCTGGCTGGACATCGCCGCCCGATCGATGGGGCGGACACCCGGATCCCGGACCGTGCTAGCCGTACCTCAGGTTCGGGTGTCCGCACGGTCGAATTCCTGCTCGTGCGCGGCGAGCATCGGAATGTAGGTGACCGGAGAAGCCGGCACCGTAGATCACCGGAGGCCTCCCGATGCCGGCAAAGACTGACAATGTCACTCCCACGCAACCCCTCGTCATGAGGCTCCTGGTCAGGTCATGGGAATACCGCCACCCGCGGGTCTGGGTGAATGTGCGCATGGCCTGCGGCCTCTTCAACCTCGGCCTGGGCATTTTTTTCGTCGCTTATGCCGGCCAGCTCGGGTCGCTGGCCTGGCTGGCTGGCAGCGCTGCCGCTAGCGGGAGCGGGGCTGATCTTCTGGACCGCCTACCGCCTGCAGCAGACCGTCCAGGCCTAGCCCGTTGCATCCCTGGCCGGATGCGCCCTCGGACGCGACTCGGATGCGTGGCCTGCCGCTGAATCGTCTGTCTGGCCGGGGCCGCGCAGCGTGCGGTCGGCCAGGGTGACCAGGACCAGGACGGCGCTGACGCCGACCATGATCCACCCAATGGTGTGCAGCCCGTGGTCGGACACCCTGGTGTGGAACACGATCCCGGTGATCGCGGACGAGGCGATGGACCCCACGTACCCGAATGTGCGCAGCAGGCCCGAGGCGGTGCCGAGCTGATCGGCGGGTGCCTGCGTGTACAGGGCGGTCTGGTTGCCGCTGGCCCCGGCGCCCATCGCGATGCCGAAGGCCAGGGTGATGGCGATGATCCAGACGATCGACGTGGACGAGCCGAGGAACAGCACCCCGGCTGACCCGGCCAGGCAGGCGATGGCGGCGGCGATGACCGGTCCCCTGACCAGGTTCCGCCGCGAGATGGGGGCGATGATCACGCCTGAGATCGCCGTCATCGGCAGGAGCAGCAGCCCGGTGCTGATGGCGGAGAAGCCGCGCCCGGCCTCGAGCCACTGCGTGATGCCGTACAGGACGATGTAGACACACAGCAGCACGAGCGCGAACCGCAGGTAGGTGCGGGTAAGGGCCAGGTTCGACGCCAGCAGCCGCACGTCGAAGAACGGGCTCCGGGCGCGAAGCTCCCAGGCCACCAGCCCGGCCCACGCCGCAACCGTCACGCCGAGCATGATCCAGTCCGGCCTCGGCAGCGAGAACAGGAACATCAGCAGGGCCGTCATGGCGACGGCGAACCCGGCGATGCCGGCCGCGTCGATCCGGGACGCAATTTCGCGGACCCGCCGGGACCCCTCGGGCGGTGCGTCCTTCGGGATCCACAGGAGGGTGGCGCTCAGCGCGATGAGGGCGACCGGCACGTTCACGAAGAACACCGCCCGCCACCCCAGCGCGTCGACCAGGACGCCCCCGGCGGGCAGGCCCAGCGAGGCCGTGGCGATGCCGGCGATCTGCAGGCCGCCCAGCACACCTCCGGGCGGCTTGTCCATCCCGGACTGCTGAGCCCGCCTGCGGATGAGCAGCATCGCGGTCGGGTACGCGCAGGAGGTGCCCAGGCCGATCAGCGCCCGGCTGGCCAGCAGGGTGAGAAGGTCCCGGGCGAACCCGCCGAGCAGGCCGCCGGCCAGGACCAGGAAGATGCCGGCCAGGAACACCCGGCGCGGCCCGAAGACCTCGGCCACCTTGCCCGCGGTCGGCTGGGCGATGGCACTGGCCAGGTACAGCGCCGTGACCAGCGCGGCGGTCTGCCCGATCGACACGTGCACGCCCGCGGCGATCGGCACCAGGGCGGTGGCGATCAGGGAACTGTTGATCGGGTTCAGGGCCGAGCCGATGAACAGCGGCGTGGTGAACCGCCACGAGAACGGCTTCGTGCCCGGCTCGCCATCCGTCCCGGCGGGGGGCGACTGAGCCGCCTGGGGCTGGGCTGATTGAGACATGTGCTCCCTTAAATGAGCTGGGCGAGGCGCTCGATCAGCGGCGCGGCCACCCGCAGCTGCTCGATTTCCCCCGGCGTGAACCCCCGGGAGAGAGCGGCCGCCATCTGGTCAGTCAGCGCGCTGCGACCGGCGCGCAGCGCCCGCTCGCCCGCCCCGGTGAGCCTGAGGATCGAGCGCCTCCCGTCGTCCGGGTCAGGCGCCCGCATGATCAGCTCCCGGGCCTCGAGCGCGGCGACCGTGGCCCCCATGGCCTGCGGGGTGATCTGCTCGCACCGGGCCAGCGCCGCGGTGGTGCCCGGCCCGTTACGGTCCAGCCGGGACAGCACGGCCGTCTCCGGGCCGCTCAGCTCCCCGTCCCGGGCCGTCTCACGCGCCCGGCGCTTCAGCAGGCCGATGCTGAGCTGCAGCGCGGCCGCCGTCTTCCCGATGTTCGCTGGGCTAACCATATTAGGAAGTCTAGTCTTGCAAGTTTAACTTTGCAAATCTAGCCTTCTAATTTCTTGCTGCCTCCTGGGCCGGGAAGGGACGGCCGGGACCGGGGCGGTGCCGCCCCGGGATGGTCTCGCCGGGCGGCGACGGGTTAGCCTGACCCGGGACCGGCGGAAATGACCTCCTCCCCGCCGGATAGCAGGCCCAGCAGGGCATCAGGCGAGGGCCCGGCAGCGGGCCGGGAAAGAGGCTGCTGAGTGCGCTACCGCAGCGACCAGTGGTACGGCGGGAACGACCGGGACTCCTACATCCACCGCGCCTGGATGCGCCGGGGCCTGCCGCGCAGCGCGTTCACCGGGCGGCCGCAGATCGCGATCGCCAACACCGCCTCGGACCTCACCCCGTGCAACAAGCACCTGAACGAGGTGTCGGCCAGCGTCCAGGCGGGCATCTGGGAGGCGGGCGGCATCCCGCTCGACATGCCGGTGATGTCGCTCGGCGAGACCCTGGTGAAGCCCACCGCCATGCTGTGGCGCAACCTGGCCTCGATGGCCGCCGAGGAGATGATCCGGGCCAACCCGGTCGATGGGGTGGTGCTGCTCGGCGGCTGCGACAAGACCATCCCCGCGCTGCTGATGGCCGCGGCATCGGTGGACCTGCCCGCGGTAGTCGTGCCGGGCGGCCCCATGCTCACCGGGCACTTCCGCGGCGTCCCGCTCGGCTGCGGCACCGACGTGTGGCGGCTGTCCGAGGAGGTCCGCGCGGGCACCCTGTCCGAGCAGGACTTCCTGGCCTCGGAATCGGCGATGATCCGCAGCAAAGGGCACTGCAACACGATGGGCACCGCCTCCACCATGGCCTGCATGGCGGAAGCGCTGGGCATGACGCTGCCCGGCGTGGCCGGCACCCCGGCCCCCGACAGCCGGCTCCTCGAGTCCGCGCACGCCAGCGGCAAGCTCGCGGTGGAACTTGTCGCCTCCGGGCGGACCCCGAGCCAGGTCCTGAGCAAAGGCTCGTTCCGCAACGCCATCGTGGCGCTGGCCGCCATCGGCGGCTCGACGAACGCCGTGGTGCACCTGCTGGCCATCGCGGGACGGGCCGGTGTGCCGCTGTCCCTGGATGACTTCGACGCGATCGGCGCGGACGTGCCGTTGCTGGCCGACCTGGCCCCGGCCGGCCGCTTCCTGATGGACGACCTGTACCGGGCCGGCGGTCTGCTCGCGCTGCTGCGTGAGGTGTCAGACCTGCTCGACCCGGACGCGCTCACGGTGACCGGCCGCCCCCTGGCCCGCTACCTGGGCGAGGCGAAGATCTGGGACGAGACCGTGATCCGGCCCCGCTCCGCGCCCGTGCAGGAGAAGGCCGGGATCGCAGTGCTGCGGGGCAGCCTGGCCCCGGGCGGCGCGGTGATCAAGCCGGCCGCCGCGACCAAGGAACTGCTCGTCCACCGCGGCCCGGCCGTGGTGTTCGACAGCATCGAGGACATGCGCGCCCGGCTGGACGACCCGGCGCTGGACGTCACCGAGGACTCGGTCCTGGTGCTGCGGGGCTGCGGGCCGCGCGGCTACCCGGGCATGCCCGAGGTCGGCAACATGCCGATCCCGGCCAAGCTGCTTGCCCGCGGCGTGCGGGACATGGTGCGGATCAGCGACGCCCGGATGAGCGGCACCGCGTACGGCACCGTCGTCCTGCACACCGTCCCCGAGGGGGCCGCAGGCGGGCCGCTATCCAAGGTCCGCGACGGCGACCTGGTCGTGCTGGACGTCCCGGGCCGGCGGCTCGACCTGGACCTGCCCGAAGGGGAACTCGCCCGGCGGGAGCCCTCCCCCGCCATGACCGCGGCGCTGCCGGGCCCCCGCCGGGGCTGGGAACGGCTCTACATCGACCACGTCATGCAGGCCAACCAGGGCGCGGACCTCGACTTCCTGGTCGGCTCCAGCGGCCACCAGGTCACCCGCGACTCCCATTGACGAGCCGGCGCCGCGCCGCCGGGCCTGCCCCTGGGTCGCCGGCCGGGGCGATGGCCCTGAGGCCGCCCGCAGGTTCCCGGCTGCCAGGCAGACGCGCTGTCATTGCAGGCCGAATCGCACCGAGAACGCCGTCGCCCTCGCCTGCAGCACGTACTGCGGCAGGACGCCCGGGCCACAGGAAGCCGACCCGAGACCATTCTGGCGGTGATCAAGGTTAATCCAGACGACGTCCCCCGGCGTGAGGTCAGCGGGATGACGGGCCGCAGCGATCTCCTCCGTCGACCACCGTCTCAGCGAGATGTCGATGAGCGGATCGCCCTCGATGCGCAGCCCCCTATCGCTGCCGTCCAGCAGGGTGAGCCAGCGGATGCTGGCCCGGTTACCGTTCTCCTGCGGGTACACGTACGGCGTCTGCAATCCCTCGACCGTCGTGGTGTACCGCCCGACCCGGACCGCCTGCCGGCTGTCCGGATACGCCTCGCCCGGCCCTTCGCCGTACCACTCGACACGATGCAGCCGCGCCGGGACACCCAGCCGCACCCCTAGCCTCGGCAGCGGCAAGGCCCAGTCCCCCTCGGGGGACACTTCCACCGTCAAGGACAGGCCGGTGGCATCGCCCCGGCACCGGCAGCCGCGCCATCGGTAAATGACGTTCAGCCCGAGGCGCACGGCAGCCGGGGCGACCCGCGCGCAGACGGTCAGCTCATCGTCAGCGGGCGGCCGGGGTGAGTACCTGAACCGCCAGGGACCCGAGAGATCGATGCGCGGCGCGTCCGACCGGGACCATGACCGCGGCGGCAGGATCCCTGAGGACGGGCGGTACTCCCTCCCAGTAAGGGCTGACGGCCACCCGGGCACCTCCGCGTGTGCGCCGCCGGCCGGCGCGGCCGGGGTCGGCGCTGGATCCGAAATGTTGTCACATGATAACGTTCGGGACAGCCGCCGGCCGCAGATTTCTCCGCTCGGCAGCGCGCGCCGCCGCCTCCGGGCCCCTGGCGCAGACGCACAGGCGGGATGGTTTGATCCGGAGGAAGGCATGAACCTATGAAGTTTGGCGCCCCCGTCTGGCCGTTCCGGTGGGACGAACCCTACGACCAGGCGATCAGGCGGATAAGCTCGCTCGGGTTTCGCGCGGTGGAGCTGATCGCGTGGACCAGGGAGGTGCTGGACACCTACTACACCCCCGCGACCATCAGGGAACTCCGCTCCATCATCGATGGCGAGGGACTGGTGCTCTCGCAGTTCGTCTCGTCCCCCCCGAAGATCGCGAGCGGCGATCCGGGCGAGCGGGCCGAAGCGGTCGAGCATGTGAAGCGCCTGGTCGATGTCGGTGTCGAACTCGGCGCCCCGATCGTCAACTCGACGACGGGGAGGCCCTTCAATCTTCCCGTCCCCCCCATCACCGACCGCCCCCATGTGCAGATGTTCACCGCGGACGTCCCCCCGGGGCTGGACTGGGACCAGAACTGGCTGGACTATGTGGCGGCCATCAGGGAGGGCGCGGCGTACGCCGAACAGGCCGGAGTCCGCTACAGCCTTGAGCCGCATCCGTTCCGCTACGGCTCCAATACCGACGGGCTGCTCCGGCTGCTGGACGCAGTGGGGTCGCCGGCGCTCGGCGTCAACCTCGACCCGAGCCACACCTTCCCCGTAGGCGAGCTCCCCGATGTCACGATCTACCGCCTGAACAAGCACGTGCTGCACTGCGACTTCTCCGACAATGACGGAACCACGAACGTCCACTGGCGCCCCGGCAAAGGCAAGATCGACTGGGAGCGCGCCCTGCGGGCCCTGAGGGAAGTCGGCTACGACGGGGTGATCTCACTCGAGTTCGAGGACGTGCCGGGGGTGTCCCGCGGCGTGCGTGATGTCCCGGGCGTCTACAAGGGGAACACCGACGCCACCCGGGAGCTCGACCGGGAGTACGTGCTGGCGCTGGAGTACCTTACCGATCTCGCCAAGGGCGTGGGCATGGAGGTCGGCTAGCTTGTCCGCGCCGCTCCCGGAGGCCCGCCTCCAGCTGGCCCTCGACCTTCCCTCGATGCGCGCCAGCCAGGCTGTCGTCGCCGCGCTCACCCCCCGCCTGGCGCGCGTCGAGGTGGGTACGCCGCTTCTGCTCCACGAGGGGATGCGGGCGGTCGAGTGGTTGCGCGGCGAACTCGGCCCGGCGGGCACGGTCGTCGCTGACGCGAAGATCTGCGACGCAGGCGCCCGCATCGCCCGGGACGCCTTCGAGGCCGGCGCTGACGTCGTCACCGTGGTGGGGGCGGCCGCCGACATGACGACCTGGAAGGGCGTCCTTCAGGCGGCCGGCGCGTCGCCCGCCCGGCCGGCCGTGCTGATCGACACCGTCGGATGGGAGACGGGGGCAGCCGCCGCCGGGCTGACGCGGCTCTGCGATGCTGCCCGCCGGGCTGACGTGCGGGTGGACGTGTGCGTCCACCGTCCCAAGAACGCGCCACCACCGTTCGCCGGACTACTCGCGCAGCTCCGGGCGGCCGGCGCACCTCGTTCACCCGGCTACCTCGTCGCCGGCCAGGTGACGGCTGGCCTGGTCGGCCCGGCGCTGACGGCGGGATTCGGTACCGTCATCGTCGGCGGCGCGGTGACCGGGGCCGACCATCCCGCCCGCGTCTGGTCGGCTCTGCTTGAGGAGGTCGCCGCCAGCCGAGCCAGCGCTCGTGCCGCCCGTTGATGCCCGGGCGGGGTGCCTGCCGGCCTAACCCATGGCAGCCACCGCCGTTGTTGCCCGTCACGATCCGAAGGAACATACGTCGTGTCATCGCCTGCTAGCTCTTCTCCCGAGGAGCTGATCATCGGGACCTACACCGAGCGGCTCCCCCACGTCGACGGCCAGGCGCAGGGCATCCTGTCCTGCCGGTACGAGGCCGGGACGATCGGCCCCCCGCGGGTCCTCGCGCGGACCCGCAACCCCTCCTTTCTCGTCGTGAGCCCCGATAACCGCCGCCTGTACGCGGTCAACGAGACCGTCGAGTTCGAGGGCCAGCCCGGCGGGGGGGTGAGCGCCTTCGCCCGTGATCCGCGGAGCGGCGAGCTGTCACTGCTCAACACCCGTCCGTCGGGCGGCGTCGAGCCGGCCCACCTGGAGCTGGCCCCGGGCGGAAGCTTCCTGCTCGTGGCCAACTACCGGTCGGGTTCCGTCGCCGTGTTCAGCCTCGAGGCCGACGGCAGCATCGGCCCGATGACCGATCACGCGCAGCATGAGGGATCGAGCACCCATCCGGCCCGCCAGAGCGGTCCCCACGCTCACATGATCATGTTCGATCCGCGCAACGGCAACCTACTCGTGCCTGACCTCGGACTCGATGCCATCCTCTTCTATGAGCTCAGCGACGAGGGCAAGCTCGCCGAACTCCCGGGGCGGCGCATCACCATGGCCGCTGGTGCCGGACCGCGCCACCTCGCTTTCCACCCGCTCGGCGCGCACCTCCTGGTCGTCAACGAGCTCGACAACACGCTGGTCGCACTGCGGCGCGAGGGGGATGGTTTCGTGACCACCGCCATCGCCTCCACGCTGCCGGAGGGATTCCGCGGTCACAGCCAGGCCGCTGCGATCCGCATGTCACCGTCCGGCCGCACCGTGCTCGTCTCCAACCGGGGCGCCGACAGCGACACGATCGCCCTGTTCCGCTTCGACGCGGACCAGGGCACGCTCGGGCTCGCCGGGTTTGCGCCAACGAAGGGGCGCGAGCCGCGGGAGCTCATTTTTTCACCTGACGGCCGCTTCGTGATCGTCGCCAGCCAGGACTCCGACGCCCTGGTGGTCATGGAGTTCGACGAGGACGGGCCGCGGCTCCGCTACCGGTCGTCGACTCCGGTTCCCACCCCGGTGTGCCTGCGGATCATCTGACGCCGGCGCCAGGCTGTGGAACCCGCCGTGCCTTCCCCCCGTGACAGCGTCGTCATCGCCGTCGACATCGGCACGAGCGGCGCCCGGGCCTTCCTGTACGACGCGGAGTACGCCGTGCGCGCCGCGGCGGCGACACCGATCCCGACGACATCCGGCGCTGGCGGCACCTCGACGCAGACCTGGCCCGAGGTGCGCTCGGCGGTCACCGCCAGCATCCTGGACGTTGCCGGACGCTCGGCCGCCCCGATCGCCGCACTCGTCCTGTCCGGCACCGCGAGCTGCCTGGCCGCATCCTGGCCCGGTAGCGGCGGCGAGCGGCGCATCGACGAGGTGATGCTCTGGTCAGACAGCCGGGCGTCGGCGGAGCAGGCAGAGGTCGACGAGCTCATGCGGTCACTCCACGGTTACCAGCGGACGCTCTGCCCGGGCCACGTCAGCTACTGGCCCGCCAAGCTGCTGTGGCTGAAGCGCCATCGCCCCTCACCCCTGTCCGCAGCCCGCTTCGCCGGCGCCAAGGATCACTTCTTCGAGCTCATCACCGGCGAGCGGTGGACTGACCCGATGACCGCGGCGTCGACGGGCGTGTTCGACAGCGACAGCTGGCGCTGGGACGCAGCGCTCCTGGCGGCCATCGATGTCGGCGCCGGGCAGCTCCCGGAAATCCGGGACGCCACCGCCCACGCGCCCCTGCGGGCCGGGGCCGCCGCCGCCCTCGGCCTTACCGGGGGACTCCCGGTCGTGCTCGGCGGCATGGACGGCCCGCTGGCCCAGCTCGGGGCAGCCGGCTTCAGCGACACCATCGCGACGTGCACGGTCGGTACCAGCGTCGCCTTCCGGGCTCCGGCCGCGGCCCGCACCCCGGACCCGGCCCAGCGGCTGTGGTGCTATCCCGTCTCGATGGACTACTGGGTGGTGGGGGGCGCAGGCAGCAACGGCGGGAACGTCCTGGACTGGGCGGCCAGGCTATCCGGTGCGGAGGACAGGCTCGCCGGCCTGCTCCGCGACGCCCTCGCCCTCCCGGTCGACCCGGCCCTCGTCTTCCTGCCGTACCTCAACGGGGAGCGCAGTCCGCTGTGGCGCGACGACCTGCGGGGAGCCCTCGTCGGCCTCGCCAGCCACCACGGCCCGGTCGATGTGGCCCGGGCCGCGCTCGACGGCGTCGCCGGCGCCGTCCAGGAACTCGCCGCCGCCGTCGCGGCCTGCGTCACCGAGCCGGCCGGGGTGCGCCTCACCGGCGGCTTTCTCCACGACGCCGGATGGGCGCAGCTCGTCACTGACGCGCTCGGTGTCGCCACGTCGGTGCCGGACCCCGAGGAAGCCACCGCCACTGGCGCCGCGGTGCTGGGGTGGCTGTCCCTCGGCCGTGCCGCGCCCCAGCCGCCGTCGCCGGCGCGGGCCACCCAGGAACGGTCACCTGACCCCGCCGCGCACGCCGCCCTCTCGGCGAAGAGCGCGCTCATGCGCGACTTGCGGGGGCTCCTGTTCCCTCGTCCCTGACCGGGATCCCGTCTCCGGCCGGTCCGCCGGCCGTGAGGGCCGGGTCAGCCGGCACGTCGGACGCACTCAGCCTGGGCCGGGGAGCCCGCCGCCGCCGGACCTTGGCGCCGCGGGTCCAGCGCTCGAGGATCATATCGAGCTGGGCCTGGAACATCTGCACCACCGGGACTGACGGATCGAGCAACCACTGCAGCTGCATGCCGTCCATCAGGGCGAAGACGCCGCGGGACTCGATCTCGATCTGCTCGTCGGTCATGGGAGCGATCTCACCGAGGTCCCTGGCCTCCCGGAGAAAGGCGGCACCCAGATTGACGACCCTCGCGTACCGCTCGACCGCCCAGTCCCGCGCCGGATGCTGCGGATCGGTGGCCTCGGTGGAGAGAGTCAGCAGCAGCTCGATCAGCCCGGGCTCGGTCGTGTGGTCCTGCATCAGGCCCGGGAGGCCACGGAAGTACTCCAGGCCGCGGGCCCCGTCGAAGCTGTGGTCTACGTCCTCTTCCCAGTGCACGAGAACCGCCTGGAGCAGGCCGTACTTGTTCTCGAAATGCCGGGCCAGGGCGGCCGGTGTGACGCCGACGTCGTCGGCGATCTGCCGTAGCGAACCCCCTCCGTAGCCGTAGCGGGCGAAGATCCTCGACGCGGCGTCCACGATCTCACGGCGGCGCCTGATCCCCTTCTGGTAGGGACCGCGGGGAACCACCACTCTGGTCATGTCACCACTCTACGGGGGCACTCGCCCAGTCAACTATCCCCGCCGTTGACCTCCTTGACCGAGACTTCGCCGCCGGATAAAGTGGCCGGATAAAGTGGACGGTCAGTAACAATAACTCCGGAAACGCCAGCCTCAGCTCGTCATCCCCCGCTGTAACGAGTACCTGTACCGCGACCCGATAACAGGGCCGGATCCAGGGAGGGAACTGATGGTTAGTCCTGACATCGGCATCCCGACCGGCATGATCCGGTCCGCCCAGCCCCTGGCACCGCATCGCTCTTCCTACGGGCGACGATGCACGTTCCCCCCCAAAGCAACGACGCCCCCTGGGAGATAGATCATGACAACTCGTGCCACCTCAGACCGTGAAGGTCTCTCCCGTCGCAGATTCCTGGCCATGGCCGGCGCCGCGAGCGTGCTGCCTGTTCTCCTGGAGGCCTGCGGGAACTCCTCCTCGTCGGGGTCCGCCGGATCCGGCACCATCTCGTTGTGGGACGGCGAGGTGGGCACGGGACAGCTCAATACCGAAGCCAAGAAGCTGGTCACCGCCTGGAAGGACGGCAACCTCACCGGGGGCTATGAGCTCCTCACCGGTAACATCTACGAGGTCATCGAGGCGGCGCTGGCCGCCAACAAGGGTCCCACGGTGGCCGGCGGGTACGCCTACCAGGCGTTCCAGTTCGCCGACCAGGGTGATATCCACTACGCGGACAATGTCGTCGCGACGATGCAGAAGAACGGGCAGTATGACGACTATCTCCCGGGCTTGTTCCCCCAGCTGAAGACCTCAAAGGGATACGTCGGCATCCCGTGGGGCGTCGACACCCGGGCCCTCTGGTACAACAAGAGCCTGCTGGCCAAGGCCGGGGTGGACGTGCCGACCGACTGGGCGTCCTTCCTGGCCGCCGCGAAGGCGCTCAAGAAGATCGGCGTCTACGGATACGTCACGTCCGCGGCGAGCAGCAACTCGGCCTACGGGACGCACACCCTCGCTAGTTTCATGATCAACAACGGGGGTGGCATGTTCGATGAGGAAGGTAACGCCGACTGCCTGTACGACCGCAACGTCGAGGCGGTCGAATACCTCCTCGAGCTGGTCAAGGGGGGCTACGTAGACCCCGGATCCGCTAGCTATATCGACACCGACGTCTACACCGAGCTCAAGAACGGGAAGGCCGGGATGGCGCTGGCCAACGCGACCATCCCCCAGGAGACCGGTACCGACCCCGTCCATGGCGACTTCGTGGTGATGAGCCCGATCAAGGGGCCTCATGGGGACCTGGGCACCATCCAGTACCTGAAGAACTACCAGATGTACACCAAGACACCCAGCATCGCGGGCTCGGAGAAATTCATGCTCTGGTGGAACGAGCTGTTCGCGGGGAAGAAGGGCTTCTTCGCGCAGGGCATCACCGCCGCAGTGCCGATCCGTAAGTCCGTGATCGCGCTGCCGGAGATCCAGGCTGACCCGCAGCTGTCGAAGATCATCAAGGAATGGGTGCCGGTGGCCAAGCCCGAGTCCGCCCGCTACGCGCATATCTTCTCCGGCCTGGCCACGGTCGACAACGGCACGGCCATGGTCCAGTGCATCCAGTCGATCCTGGGGGGGAAGACCACGGCGACGGCCGCCCTGCAGACCCTCCAAAGCGGGATCCAGAACTACGGCGCCTCCTACAAGGCGTAATCGTAGAAGCCGATGCCGCACCCTCATCCGCATCAACGGCGGTCTCTTGGACCACCAGCTCGTTCACCTCGTGAGATCTCACGGGGAGCGAGGCTGACGTGACGAGCACGCAGGCCCGATCTTCAGGCGTGCTGAACGGGCTGTCCCGGGCCCGAAAGGGAGTCGGCCTCGGCGGCCGGAGCGAGCACACGCCCCGGCCGCCGAGGCGGTTCTCGACCCGGAGCATCACGCTGGTCCTGCTGGTCGCCCCGTCAGTGGTCCTGGTCGTACTCATCTACGGCTACCCGGCGATCTATTCGGTGTTCCAGTCGCTGCACGATGGCAACCTGGTCGAAGTCGGGGAGTTCGTCGGGCTGCAGAACTACCGGATTGTCCTGCACGACCCCGTCTTCTGGCAATCGGTCAGGTTCACGATCCTGTACTGCGTGGTGGGCGTGTTCGGCAGCTGGGTGGTCGGCCTCGCGCTGGCGCTGCTGCTCAGGAAGAGGATGTACGGCCGGAGCTTCTTCAAGACGTTGCTGCTGCTGCCGTGGGTCGTGCCCGTCGTGGTGACAGCGACCGCGTGGAAGTGGCTCGTCGCCACGCCGGGCAGCGTGGTGCCGCGCTTCGCCCAGGACCTCGGATTCGGCCAGCTGCTGTTCCTGGATAGCCCCGGACTGGCCAAGACCATCGTCATCGCGTACAAGATATGGCTCAGCTTCCCGTTCATGATGCTGATGGCCAGCGCTGCGCTCGCCGGTGTCGAGAATGACCTTTACGAAGCGGCCCGGGTGGACGGGGCCAGCAGCTGGCAGCAGTTCCGCCGCATCACGCTGCCGCTGATCGCGCGGTCCACGTACATCAGCTGGATCCTGATGTTCATTTTCTGCATCGGTGACTTCCAGTCCATCTACCTGCTCACCGGCGGCGGCCCGGTGAGTTCAACCAGCACCCTCGTCGTCCTGGCCTATGAGACCGTCTTCGGCAATTTCCAGACCGGACCGGGGGTCGCAATCGGCATCATCATGACGCTGGTGTCCGTGCTGGTCTCCGTGGTTCTGTTCCGCCGGATCAGGAAGGTGCAGATATCGTGAGCTCTTCCACCGTAGGGACCGCCGAAACGAACCCACTCGTCGTGCCCGACGAGTCCGGGACCGAGGGCGCGTCGAGAGGATCGAGCTCACCGCTATGGCGCTACACCCTGGCGGTCCTGGTGATCGCCGTAGTCGTGCTCATCCCAGTGTTCGTCACGGTGGTGCTGGCCTTCCGGCCGCAACTCCAGTCCACGTCGCACTCGTTCTTGACGTTGCAAAACTTCACCTACGTGTTCTCGCAGACCCAGGTGCTCACCTGGCTGCGGAACAGCCTGATCGTGACCCTGGCCACCGTCGTGGTGGCGATCCTCGTCGCTGCCCCAGCCGGATACGTGCTGTCCCGGAGCCGGAGCAAAGCGATCAGCGGTTACGCCCTGCTGCTCTTCATCGCCCAGTCGTTTCCGCAGATCGTCTCGATTGTGCCGCTGTTCGTCCTCTTCGCCAAGTTCAACCTGGTCGACAACCTGCTCGGGCTGGCGATCTTGTACGTCAGCATCACGATTTCGGTGGCGACGTGGATGATGGCGGCGTACATCGACACGATCCCGGTCGCGCTGGAGGAAGCGGCCTGGATCGACGGCTGCTCGCTGTTCGGGGGCTTCGTGCGGATCGTCCTGCGCAACTCGCTGCCCGGCCTGCTGTCCACCGCTATCTTTGCTTTCCTGCTGGCCTGGAGTGATTTCCTGATCGCGGTCGTGTTCCTCCGCTCGGACACGAATTTCACGCTGCCGATCGGCCTGCAGACCTTCTTCTCTACCAACAGCACCGAATGGGGCTATGTGATGGCGGTGTCGGTGGTCGTGCTGGTGCCACCCGTCATTGTCTTCGGTTTCCTGAACCGCTACTTCAGCATCGGCGGGATCGGCGGTTCGCTGGCCGGCCACTAGTGCCCTGGTCAGGAGCGCTCGCTATTTGCTGAGTGAGCGGCAGTAGCCGGCGAGCCGGACGGGGATCTCCCCGGCGCTCTTGTGCGGCCAGATAAAGGGCGGTGTCGTTCCGATGGCTAGAATCGCCGGGATGCCAGGGCCGACCGCAGGAAGCGCCGGACCCGTGGGCAGGGCCCGCACACTCGCCCAGGCCTACCGGCACTTCGGTGAGGTCGACGCCGCCGGAACATCGCCGCTGTACCAGCGCGTCGCCGTCGCCCTGAGTGAGTCCGACGAGGCGCTGCGCGCCATCGAGGCGGCGCCGGCGCGCAAGCGGCGCCCCACGGTGATCCTCGCCGCGCTGCA
>Ga0182024_10007242_pt1 | contig 23995 bp, 28 predicted proteins | sample P32metaG_FD_120480 | JGI IMG/M metagenome (GOLD analysis project Ga0182024, IMG submission 120480) | Permafrost microbial communities from Stordalen Mire, Sweden - P3-2 metaG (Illumina Assembly) | ecosystem: Environmental > Terrestrial > Soil > Wetlands > Permafrost | place: Sweden: Stordalen...
GGCGCGCCACATTTTCCAACCCTTGGGCATGGTCCATTCGACCTTTGTCCAGCCACGGCCGGCAGCGAGGCCTGCATATAGCCGCTCGACATGTCGGCCTCGCTGCCGGCCCGGCCCTTCGAACTCGTCGCCGCCGCGCCGGCCGGGGCCTTGTCGACCGCGGGCGACGACATGGGCCGTTTCATGATCGCCTATCTGGGCCAGGGCGGCCAGGGCGCGGGCCAGATCCTGCGTCCGGACACTGTGAAGCAGATGTTCGCGACCAACTTCTCGCCGACGCCGCCGCTGCCCGGCATGGCGCTCGGTTTCTACCATGAGGACCGCAACGGCCACGTGATCGTCGGCCACGCGGGCGATACCGAAGCCTTCCACTCCGACCTGCACCTCTTCCCGGCCGACGGCGTGGGCCTGTTCATCTCGGTCAATAGCCTGGGTCGCCAAGGCGCCGCCGAGCAGGTGCGCGCGCAGCTGCTGCGGCAGTTTACCGACCGCTATTTTCCGGCCCCGCCGGCAAACCCGCCGACCCTGGCCAGCGCCAGGCATGACGCGGCGATGATGGTCGGGACCTATTGGTTCAGCCGGCGTTCGGACTCGAGCTTCCTGCGCATCCTGAACCTCGTGGGCCAGGCCAAGGTCACCGCCCTTCCCGACGGCGCGATCGAGTTCAAGGCCTTCAAGACGGCCGGCGGGGCCGTAAAGAAATGGCGCGAGGTCGGTCCTTTCCTCTGGCAGGAAGTCAACGGCGAGAGCCGGCTGGCCGCCGTGGTCAAGGACGGCCGTGTCACGGCCTTTACCTCCGACGACCTGCCGCCCGCCTTCGTCTTCCAGCCCGTGCCCGCAGCCTTCAACGCCGGCTGGAACCTGCCGCTGCTCTTCGCCTCGCTGGCGATCCTCGCCCTGGCGGCCGTGCTTTGGCCAATCTCGGCGATCGTGCGGCGCCGCTATGGAGGGAGGTTCGCGCTCGCCGGCCGGTCGGCGCTGCTCTATCGGCTGGTCCGCGGCGTGGCGATCGTCGATCTCCTCGTCTTCATCGGCTGGGCGGCCGTGCTGGCCGCCGTCGGCGCGGACTTCACCCTCCTGAACGGACCGATCCTGCCCCTCATTCGTGTCATCCAGATCCTGGAGATCGTCGGCGTACTGGGCGCCGTCGTGGCGGTCCTCAACCTGCTGGCCGTCTGGGGCGAGAGCGGGCGCGGCTGGTGGGCGAAAGTCTCCTCGCTGGCGATGGCGCTGGCCTGCGTCTCGGTCGTATGGTTCATCTTCTCCCTGAACCTCCTCAGCCTTGGTCTCAACTTCTGAGCCGAGGATTCCGAGCTTGACCTCGAACCCACACCCACGCCTGCAACGAGGGGCTCTTCGCCGTGGTCGAGGTGCTGGCGGCGTTGCACGAAACCGGTCTGGGTCCGGTCCTCGATCCGCAAGCCCTTCGCGCCCGATGCGACGAAACGCTGGGAGGGTGATTTCCGAACGGAACCGCTTCATCACCCGCCACCGAGGGGGTCCTCCTGGACGCCCCGCGGATTGCGGCGTAGGACGGGATGCGCTGAGAAGGAATCGCCGAGCGCGGTTTTGGTCCGCCAAGAAGCAAGGGGTCTAAACGATGTGGATTGCAATCGCGGCATTTCTGTTCATCTGCTGGGTGTTCGGCTTCATTGTATTCCACGTGGCGGGTTTCCTGATTCACCTACTCCTTTTGGTCGCCATCATAGCTCTGGTGTACCATTTCGTTCGGGGAAGACGCGGCGCGCCCTAGAGACTTTACCGGCTTTGGCGCCCTCCGCGTCGTCGAAACCAGCAACCAGGCCGCCTCATATTTGGCTTGCGGCCTCTCCATGCGCTGGCGCCCGACGCCCTCAATCGCCCTTTCTATGCCGCCCGAAGTCCGGCTCGGGGGTTTCCTGGCCGGCCTCGATCACGCCGCGGCGAATCTCGCGGGTGCGGGTAAAGAGTTCCTCCAGCTTGTCGCCCTCGCCCCAGCGGATGGCGCGGGAGAGGGCCTGCAGATCCTCGGTGAACCGGCCGAGGATTTCCAGCACGGCGTCCCGGTTGGCCAAAAAAACGTCGCGCCACATGATCGGGTCGGAAGCGGCGATGCGGGTGAAGTCGCGAAATCCGCCGGCCGAATACTTGATCACTTCGCCGCGGGTCACCTCCTCGAGATCGGCGGCCGTGCCGACGATATTGTAGGCGATGAGGTGCGGCAGATGCGAGGTCACCGCCAGCACCAGATCGTGGTGTCGCTCATCCATCAGCTCGACCTGGGCGCCCAGCGCCACCCAAAAGGCGGTCAGGCGCTCTAACGCGGCGAGGTAAGGGGCGTCGCGGCGCGCCTGGGGCGTGAGGATGGTCCAGCGGCCCTCGAACAGGGCGGCGAAGCCGGCGTCGGGCCCCGACTCCTCGGAACCGGCGATGGGGTGGCCAGGAATGACGAACACCCCAGGCGGGAGGACGGCGGCGAATACTTCGGCGATGGCCGCCTTGACCGAGCCCACATCGGTGACCGTCGCGCCGGGCTCGAGGGCGGCCGCCGCCGCCCTCGCGGCGGCGCCGATGGCCAGGGGCGGGGCGGCGAACATCACCAGGTCAGCGCCGGCCACGGCCTCGGCGGGACCCTCGGCGACGCTGTCGGCCAAGCCCAGGGCCGCGACGCGGGCGCGGACCGCTTGGCTGGGATCGGCGACGGCGATTTCCTCCACGACGCCCCTGGCCCGCGCGGCGCGGATCACCGACGAGCCGATCAGGCCGCAGCCGACCACGGCCAGCTTTCGATAGAGAGCGCCTCTCATCGGCCCGCTGAGGCCTCAACGACGGGGAGATCGCGATGGTGGGGCGGCGCTGCTTCAGTCATGGCCGGCGGGTATTCGGATCATCGAAACGCGCTGTCAATAAACCTTGGGCGCTGGGCCGATGGCGGCCGGTCCCAGCGTGGTCTGGCCGGCCTGGAAGTCGAGGGTCGCCGTGGCGACGGCGCCTTGGCCGGCGCCCTGGCTTCTGGCCCCAACCACGGTGGCCGAGGCCCGCGCCGCTTCCGGCGCGATGGCGTGCGCCTCGCCCATGACCGCGAGCACACGCGGCGCCTGGCGCAGGCTGACGGCCAGCGATCCGCGCAGCCGCCCGTCGTCCCCGACGGTGAGGGTTCCGGAACGGGCGTCTAGGAGCGCGGCGCCGGCCTGGAGGCGCAGGCTTCGCACTTCGAGCGCGCCGCCGGCGCGGCGCCAGGCGTCCACGGCCCCGCGCCAGTCGGCGCCGCCGAGGGCGGCGGCGTGCGAATAGATGGCGTCGAGGGTCAGGCTCACCGGCCCTCCCTCGGCGATCCTGCCCATCAGGCCGGTGAGCGGCGCCGTGGCCCGGCCCAGAGCGATATAGACGGCGCCCTGATCGCCGGGGCCGGCGCGCGTGTGCAGATGGAACGCCTGGGCGGCGCTGACGAAAAAGGGATTGGCGCCGGGCTCGGCCGTGAAAGTCAGGCCAATTCCTTCCACCGACACGCGCGGCGGATGGTCGCGCGGTTGAGAGAAGCTGGCCCGCAGCACCTTGGCCCTTACAACGAGATTGCCGCCGATCCGGCGCGCGATGACAACGCCGTCGGGCGCCACGGCCACCCAATGGCTGGGCGCGAAAACCGGCGCCTCGGCGTTCAGCATGGGGGCGGTGATCGCCGAGCCCGACGCCTCGCGCAGGGCGATGCCGGCAAGCTTCACATCGAGGCGGAATGGGAAGCCCGAGACCGACCGGCTCGTCCAGCTCAGCTCGCCTCCCCGCGCGGCGAGCGTGCGGCGCGCCCCGTCCATGCGGCCCAGGGTCTCGGCTCTGAGCCATAGCCAGCCCGCGCTCCAGGCCAGCGCCAAGAGAGCCAACAAGGCGAACGGGCCATAGAGGCCCAGGCGTCGGAATTTGCGGGGCGCGGTGGGATGCGGCAGGGTCATCAAGGCGAATCCAGGGGCTTTAGATCAAGGCGTGCAATGAGCCGCAAGACCGACTGCGAGCGATGGGTGTTCGGTTACGGCTCGTTGATGTGGCGCCCCGGCTTTCCTTTTGTAGAACGCCAGGCCGCTCTCCTCCATGGGCGGCGGCGGGCGTTCTGCATCTATTCGGTCCACCACCGCGGCACGCCGCAGCGTCCCGGCCTGGTGCTGGGCCTCGCGCCCGGCGGCGCGGTGCGCGGCGCGGCCTACAAGATCGCAAAGGACGCGTGGCCGGACGCGCACGCCTACCTCGTCGAGCGCGAACAGCCCACCGAGACCTATGTCGCGGCGGCCGTCACCGTCGCCTTGAGCAATGGCAGCCGCCGCCGCGCGCTGGCCTTTCTTTCCGACACCCGCCATCCTCAATGGGCCGGCACGCTCAGCGTGGACGCCCAGGCGGACTTGATCGCCGGCGCCGCCGGCCTTTCCGGGCGCAATGTCGACTATCTGCGCGATCTGGTGGAACACCTGCGAGCAGAGGGCCTGCGCGACCAGGGCATGGAGCGGCTGCTGGCGCTGGTGGAGGCGCGCGAAGCGGCGCCTATTCGGCGAGCAGAAGGCTAGAGGCCCCCTCCAGCCGCTCCTCTAGCAGCTGCATGAACTGGCCGCGCCGCAGCCCGGCCGGGATCGGTTCTAGGAACTGATAGACGATCAGGCCCGGCCGGCGGATGAAGCCGTGGGCCGGCCAGTGGACGCCGGAGTTGGTGGCCATCGGCGTGCACGGCAATCCCAGATCGCGATAGAGGGCGGCGACGCCGGGCTTATAGGCTTCGTGGGTTCCAGGCGCCGTGCGATGGCCTTCGGGGAAGATGACCACCTGACGGTTGGCCAAGACGCGTTGGCGCGCATCGGCGATGAGCTGTCGCAAGGCCTTGGCGTGCGCCTCGCGGTCGACGACGATCATGCCCGCCTTGCGGCAATACCAGCCGTAGAAGGGAATGTTCATCAGCTCCCGCTTCATCACATAGGCGCCGTCGGCGAACACCGTGAACGGCGCCATGGTGTCGAACATGCACTGATGCTTGGCCCCGATCAGGGCGGCGCCGCCAGGCAGGTGCTGGCGGCCGCGCACCTCGACGCGCACGCCGCATATCGCCCGCACCAGCATGATCACCGCTAGCGCCCAGAGCTTCATGGCCGCCATCATCCATCGGCGCGGCGCGAAGAGCAGCGGCAGCATGGCCAGGGCCGCCACGGCCGACCAGAGATAGAAGACGGCGACGAACAACAAGGAGCGCAGGACGATCATGACGCGGCCTCAAGGGGCGCGGTCGGTGGCCGGGCGGCTTGGCGCGGACCTAGGCCGAGGACGCTCTCGCGGGCCAGAATGGCGAGATATTTGCAGTATTCGAGCACCATGCGCCGCGCGCCGTCGCCGCTCGATTGCCAGTGGCGGGCGTCGAGGACGGGCGTCGCCACCGGATAGGGGACGATCCTCGCCTCCGGCATGGCGGCCTTGAGCTCCAGCATGGCCCGGGGCATGTGATAGTCCGCCGTCACCAGGATCAGGCTGCGATAACCCAGCGAGCGCGCCCATTCGGCGGTTTCCCGGGCGTTGCCCACCGTGTCGGCGGCGGTAAAGCCCAGGTCGATGCAGCAGTCGAACATCGGCTTGGCGGCGCCGATGACTCCCAGGATATCCTGGCGGGTGGCGCGCCGGTTGACGCCCGAGACCAGCAGGCGGCGGCCCTCGCCGTTCTCCAGGAGGCGGCTGGCCGCTTCGAGCCGCAGATCCGAGCCGCCGGTCAGGGCGACGATGCCGTCCGCCGCCGCCGGCTCCTCGGCGGGGGTGAGGCGGGCGATGCGGTCGGCGAATTCCATGAGGCCGGCGGCCCAGATCATCATGATCGCCACGATGAGGCCGAGCCCTTTCATGGCGCATCCTCGAGCGCCGCGCGGACGGCCAGTCGGGCGGCCAGGGCGCCGGCCGCGGCGGCGATGAACGGCCAGGGTGCGACCCAGGCCAGGTCCGTCCAGTTGAAGGCCAGGACGCCCCCACCGATCGGCTCGACCGCGCCGCCGGCGAGACGCCACGCCGCCACCGCCAGGGCCGCCGCCGCGGCGCCCGCCGCGCTGGCCCAGGCCGCCCCTCTCGCCGTTTCGGCCGCGAAGAGGCCGCCGATGAAGCCGTCGGCGGCGCCGGAGAGGCGCAGCAGGTCGACCAGTCCCGCCTGAGCGGCGAGGCGCCGCCCGGTGGTGAAGGCGGCCATCGCCGCCAATAGGGCCACGATCGCGGCCAGAAGTGTCGCCGCCGCCAAGCTGGACAGGGCCGCGGCGCGCCCGATCGGGCTGGTCCACGGCCGATGATCATCCAGGCCGGCGTCCAGCCCATCGGCCTTAAGCGCGCGCAAGAGCGTGGCGGAGCGGGGCGCGGCTCCCGCCTTGAACTCGACGGCGACCAGCCGCGGCGCGCCGCCGCCGCTCGAGCTTCCGTCCACCAGGCGCGCGATGAGCCCGTCAACGCCCGCCGGTTCCAGCGGCCAGGCGCGCGCGACCCCGTCCACGACGCCAAGGCGCTCGGCGGCCCGGGCGGCGGCGGCGTCGGGACTTTCCAGGCCGGCCGCGCGCACCACCACCGTGGCCGATCCAACGAGCCGATCGCGCAGGTCCAGCGCCCCGCGCCCGGCCGCCAGTGAGGCGACGACGATCAGTGACGCGGCGAGGGAGAGCGCGGCGATGGTCAGGAACGAGGGGACGGCGCCGCCCGCGCCGGGCGCCAGCAGCGGACCGGGTCGCCGGCGCGGCGGCGCGGCGGTCATGGCCGCGGCGCCGGGTCGAAGCCTTCGATGACCGTGAGGCGGCCCTCATGCAGATGGAGCACCGGCGCGCCTGACGCCGCGGCCAGTTCCTCGTTGCGACTGGCCATCAGCACGGTGGTTCCCGCGCCGTTCAGTTCGGCGAGCGACCGCAGGACCCGCAGGCCGGACTCCCCGTCAAGCCCGCCGGTCGGCTCGTCGGCCAACAGGATTTCAGGACCGCCGGCCACGGCGCGCGCTATGGCGAGGCGGCGCCGTTCGCCGGCCGAAAGGGCGCCGGGCAAGGCGTCCATTCGCTTCCCCAGGCCCATCCAGGTCAGGACCTGCGCCACTTGCGGGGCATAGTCGCCTCGCTTGCGGCCGAGGATGCGCGGGACGAGGGCGGCGTTGTCGAACACCGGCAGGTGCTCCAGCAGGCGGTCCTCGGCAAACACCAGGCCGATCCGCTGGCGCATGAGGCGGATTTCCCTTCGGCTGAGGCTCGCGGTGTCGCGGCCGAACAGCTGCACGCGCCCGGCCGCCGGTCGGTCGGCCACGCAGATCAGGTTCAACAGGGAGGTCTTGCCGCAGCCGGCCGCGCCGGTGAGGAGGTGAAACGATCCCGCGGCCAGCGCGAAGGAGAGCCTCCGCGGGGAAAACACCTCGTCCTGACCCGGCAACGACACCCCATCGAAGCGCACCACGGGCGCCTGGCAGGCAAGCGCGGCCTCGGCTGAAGAGACGCTCTCGCGGTCAGGGGCGGCGGCGGTCATGGACATAAGAGCGCAACTCGGCGACCTCGATTCGCCTCGCTCATGATACTAAGCTCGGCGCGCGACGCCACCCGCTGCTCCATGGCGCTGCTTGGCGCGCCGTTAGCTCCGCGGCCCGCGCAGAAGATCGCGGATTTCGGTCAGAAGGGTTTCCGTGGGCGTCGGCGCCGGCGGCGCCGCTTCGGGCGCCGCCGCCTGTTCGCGGCGCAGCTTGCTGATCAGCCGGACCATGATGAAGATCACCAGGGCGACGATCAGGAAGGTGATCACCGTGTTGATAAACGACCCGTAGAGGATGGCCACCTCGGCGTGCTTGGCGGCCAGATCGGCCGGCTTGAGTACGATTTTCAGTTGGGAAAAGTCTATTCCGCCAGTGGCCAGGCCAATGGGCGGCATGATCACCTGATCGACCAGGCTTTTTACTACCGCGCCGAACGCCGCCCCGATGATCACGCCGACGGCGAGATCGACGACATTGCCGCGCATGATGAAGTCGCGAAAATCCTTGAGCATAGCCGCTCCTCGTTCCATCGGTTTGAAGAAGCGCGAACCTAACGCCGCCAGGCCCGCCGATCGACCCTCACCAGGCCCCCCCGATCACCCCGGATTGCCGCCTGGATTGTTGAACGGGTCCGGCAGGGCGCCGGGCGTGGGCGGAGCGTTGGGCATGGTCGGCTGACCGGGAACCGGCATGCCGCGCATGGGCCCCGGATCGGCGTTGGGATCGTAGGGCTTGTCGGGGGCGATGCTCTCGGGTTCATCGTTCTCTTTGGCCTTGGCTTTGGCGGCCGCCGCCGCCTCCTTCTTCGCCTCGTATTGCGCCTTGGCCTTTTCGCCGTAGAGCGGCGCCGGCTGATCCAAGGGACCGACCTTGCCGCAGCCGGCCAGCGCACCGGCGCCGCCGCCGATGAAAACCAAGCCGATGAGTATCTCAGAGGGCCGGATCATCTAGAGAATCTCCTTCCACCGCGCGATCTGCGCGCGAACCTGCGAGGGCGCCGTTCCGCCGAGGCTCTGGCGGCTTTCCACCGACGCCCGCGGCGCCAGCACCTGGTAAACGCCCGGCCTGATCCGAGGCTCCAAGGCCTGCAGCTCGGCCAGAGACAATTGACCCAGATCGCAACCCAACGCCTCGGCGCGCCTCACCGCCGCGCCGGTGAGAAGGTGGGCCTGGCGGAAGGGCATGTCCAGGGCGCGCACCAGCCAGTCGGCCAGATCGGTGGCCGTGGCGTGGCCGGCCCCGGCGGCGGCTTCCATGGCCGCGAGGTTGGGCGTCATGTCGGCGACCATGCCGGTCATGGCGGCCAGCGACAGCTCGAGGGCGTCGAAGGCCTCGAAGGTGGGGACCTTGTCCTCCTGCATGTCCTTGCCGTAGGCGAGCGGCAGGCCTTTCATCACCATCGACAAGGCGACCAGGGCGCCCAACACCCGCCCGCTCTTGGCGCGGACCAGTTCGGCGGCGTCGGCGTTGCGCTTTTGCGGCATGATCGACGAGCCGGTGGTGAAAGCGTCCGAGAGGGTGACGAAGCCGAACTGCGGGGTGGTCCAAAGGACGATCTCCTCGGCCAGGCGCGAGAGGTGGCCGGCGCAGATCATCGCCGCGGCCAGGGCTTCCAGGGCGAAGTCGCGGGCCGCGACGCTGTCGAGGGAATTGGCCGTGGGGCGCAGAAAGCCCAGGGCGCGGGCGGTCATCTGCCGGTCGATGGGGAAGGACGTGCCGGCCAGGGCGGCGGCGCCGAGCGGGCACTCGTTCATGCGCCGGCGGGCGTCGTCGAAGCGGCCGGCGTCGCGGCCGAACATTTCCACATAGGCCATCAGATGGTGCCCGAAGGTGATCGGCTGGGCCGCCTGCAGATGGGTGAATCCGGGCATCAGGGCGTCGGCGCAGGCTTCGGCCTTGCCGAGCAGTCCCCGCTGGAGATCGCCAAGGGCGCCGGCGCAGCGCTCGCAGGCCGCCCGGACCCACAGGCGAAAGTCGAGCGCCACCTGATCGTTGCGCGAGCGGGCGGTGTGGAGGCGCCCGGCCGCCTCGCCGATCAGTTCGGCCAGCCGCGCCTCCACGTTCATATGGATGTCCTCGAATTCGTCGCGGAAGGGAAAGGTCTCGGCCGCGATCTCTTCTTCGATGGCCGTCAGGCCGGCCTGGATGGCCCGCGCGTCGTCCGCGCCAATGATCCCGGTGGCGGCGAGCATGGCGGCATGGGCGCGCGATCCGGCGATGTCCTCTCCTGCCAGACGCTTGTCGAAAGCGATCGACGCATTGATCGCCGTCATCAGGTCGTGGGGCTTGGCGGAAAAGCGCCCGCCCCATAGAGAATGACCGGCCTTTTCGGAGTCGTCGGTCATATGAGCCAGGTCCCTGCCCCATCGCGCGCGCCCCGATCGCTTGGGGACTTCCGCGCGCCCATCCTCACCCTCATCGGGGTCGCGGCGCTTCTATATGGCATCGCCGGCTGTTCCAAAACGACCGGAAGCCTGAAGTCCCTGGCCAGGGGCGCCATGACCAAGATGATCGTCACCGAGCATCCCGCGCCCGCTCCGGCGACCGTCTTCGCCGACGCGGCGGGCAAGCCCCACACCATCGCTGGGTTCAAGGGCAAGGTCGCCATCGTGAATGTGTGGGCCAATTGGTGCGCGCCGTGCAAGGCCGAGATCCCGAGCCTCGCCAGGCTGGCGACCGCCTATGCCGGCAGGCCCCTGGCCGTGGTCGCGGTCAGCGTCGGCAAGGCCGAGGACGAGACCGCCGGCCACGCCTTCATCGCCAAAAACCCGCCGCTGACCTTCTACACCGAACCGACCTACGCGCTCGCCTACGCCTTCAAGCCTCCCATCGACGAGATGCCGACGACGGTCATCTACGACCGCAAGGGCGTCGAGCGAGCCCGCCTTTCCGGCGGCGCCGACTGGTCGGGGCCGGACGCCAAGGCGGTGGTGGACTTGCTGATCGCGGGGAAATAGGCGCGCCTAGGGAGCGGGCGTGACCGGCAGATCGATAAAGCTCGAATCCGGCCCCGCGTCGACGATGCCCTGGATGGCGGGGCGATAGTCGGCCGCCTTGGCGAAGAAGATGTTGTCGACCCAGGTCTGCGGGTTGCGGTCGTAGAGGGGGAACCAGGTGGACTGCACCTCGACCATGATCCTGTGGCCGGGCAGGAACACGTGGCTGGCGTTGGGCAGGGCGAATGAGTAGGTCTCCACCGCGCCGGGCGTGATCGGCCTCGGCGTCGAATAGCCCTCGCGATAGCGCCCCCGGAAAATGTCGGCCGCCACCATCAGCTCATAGCCGCCCAGCGCCGGCTTGGCGGGAACCTCGGGCGGATAGACGTCGATCAGCTTGACCACCCAATCGCTGTCGGCGCCGCTGGTCGAGGCGCGCAGATGAACCTGGGGCGCGCCGGCGATGCGCACCGGGGCGGTGAGGACGTCCGAGGTCCAGCTCACCACATCCGGCCGGCTGGAGAACTCCCGCTGATCGTCCACCAGCCAGCGGCCCCAGGTGGAGTCGTCGGCGTAGGTCGGCCGGATCGGACGGCTGCGATAGGGAACCGGCTTGGCCGGATCGGAGAGGTATTGCACGACATCCGCCGCCGTCTTTTCGGGCGGATCGAAGCCGAGTTTGCCGCCCGGCCGCAGCCACAAGGCCTTCGAAGTGTTCGGACAGCCGGCCCCGCAGCTTTGCGGCCACGTGTCGTAGGTGCGCCACACGTTGGCTCCGGTCTCGAAAGCGGTGACCGGCGGCGTGGCGGCCGGCGGCGCGGCGTCTTTCAGACGCGCATCGAGGAACGGCAGCAGGACGCTCTGGCGAAAATGCCTCGCCGTATCGCTATCGAAGCTGAGCGCGCCCAATGTCGAGCCGTCGCCCTCGGCGCCCCCGTGGCGCCAGGGACCGATGACCAGGAAGTCGCGGTTGTGTAGGGGGTCGCTCGCCTTCGTCGCCTCATAAACGCCGATGGCTCCGAACATGTCCTCCTGGTCCCATTGGCTGGCCACATAGAGGGTCGGGACGGTGAGAGCGTGGCGCGGAAGGATCTTCTGCAGCGCCTGTTCCTGCCAGAAGGCGTCGTAGGCGGGGTGGAGGGCCATGCGGGCCGGAAACGGCAGCTTGTCGACGCCGTTGGCCTTGGCGAAATCCCACGCCGAGCCGGCCTTCAGGAACACATCGTAGTCGTCGATGGCGCCGCGCGGCAGGCTGTCGCCTTCGCCCTGGGCGCTGTCCTGTTCGTAATAGTAGTCGTAGCCCACCAGCCGGAACGCGCCGCCGTGGAAGTCGTCGTCACCCAGCCAGGTGTCGCCCACCGGGTTGATCGGCACGGCCGCCTTGAGGGCCGGGTGCGGGTCGGCGAGCGCCATCAGCACCATCATCCCGTCATAGGAGGTTCCGATCATGCCGACCTTGCCGTTGCTCTCCCTCACGTTCTTGACCAGCCAGTCGATGGTGTCCCAGGCGTCGGTGGCGTGGTCGACGTCGCCGGTATTCAGCGGCCCGCGCAGCGGCCGCTCGTTCACGTAAACCCCGCCCGAGCCATATTTGCCGCGCACATCCTCCACCACGATGATGTAGCCAGCGCCCGCCAACTCGGCGTAGGCGCCCGGCAAAATGGCCGCCAGATGCGGGCTGGCGGCCCGGCTGGTGGTCTTCGAGGCGTCATACGGCGTGCGATCGAGTATGATCGGCGCCCGCGAGGCGCCCTTGGGAATCACGATCACCGCATGCAGCTTCACCCCGTCGCGCATGGGGATCGTCACGTCCCGCTTGACATAGTCGTAGCCGCTCTGGTCGGGCTTGAAGTTGGGCGGGATGTCGCTGGTCAGCACGTCGTGGGGATGGGGCGCCGCCGCCAGCGCCGGGCCGCCGGTCGCCAGGGCGAGGCAGGCGAGCGCGGCGAGGCGGGCGAAAGTCGCGAACATGGGCGCCTCGGGACGTTAGCGGTTTTGCAACCTCGCCGAGACCGCCTGGCTTGGCAAGCCAGGGGCGTCTGACGGCGGGGCTCAGAAACCCAACTCCCCCCGCAGCGCCGCCGCGCTCACGCCCCCCGCGCGCAGGTCGGCGAGCGTCTCGGCCCGGTCGCGCTTGGCGAAGCGCTTGCCGTCGGGCCGCAGCAGCAGGCGGTGGTGGCGATAGACCGGCGTGGGCAGGTCCAGCAGCGCCTGCAGCAGCCGCTGGACGTGGGTCGCCTCGAAAAGGTCCGCGCCGCGGATCACGTGGCTGATCCCTTGCAGCGCGTCGTCCACCACCACGGCCAGATGATAGGCGACGCCCAGGTCCTTGCGGCCCAGGATGATGTCGCCGCACCGCGCGGGATCGGCCGCGATGACGCCGGCTTCGCCGTTCGGCCCGGCGCCCTCCTCCATGAATGCGAGACCGGAAAAATCGCCCAGGGCTTGCCTGGCGGCCGTCAGCGACAGGCGCCAGGCGAATGGGCGGCCTTCGTCCAGCAGGTGCGTTTCCGCTGGCGGGGCGAGCGCCGATCCGCGATAGGCCGCGGTCGGTTCGTGGGGCGCGCGGCCGATATCGGCCAGCACCTGCGCTCTTGTCTTGAAGCAGCGGTAGATCAGGCCGCGCGCCGCCAGTCGCTCCAAGGCATGCCGGTAGTCGGACAGATGTTCCGATTGGCGCCGCGGCGGGGTCTCCCATTCCAGGCCGAGCCACGCCAGGTCGTCGAGGATCGTCGCCTCGAATTGCGCCCGGCAGCGGGCGGCGTCGATGTCCTCGATGCGCAGCAACAGCCGGCCGCCGGCGGCCCGGGCGGCGTGAAATGCGGTGAGGGCGGAAAAAGCGTGGCCCCGGTGCGGGAGGCCCGTGGGCGAAGGGGCGAAGCGGGTGACGAAGTGTAAGGGCGGCGGCGCGCTCACCCGTGTGGCGGAGCCTTGGTGTGGGGGGCGTAGATGCGCACGTGGTCGAGGACGGCGCGCACGAAGGGCTCCTCGCCGCCGAGCGCCGCTTTCAGTGACGCGAACTCTCGGAAACCGGCCATCTCGGCCACCCCGTGGGCGGCGCACCAGGCGCCGATGGTCGCCAGCTGCAGCTCCCGCTCGTCATTGGGATCGGCCCCGGCGTCGATCAGCGCATCGCGCACGGAGCGCCAGCCGCTGTCGGCCTTTTCCGCGTGATCGCCCATGGTCTCTTTGTCGCAGGCCGAGTCGTACATGATCCGGTAGAGGGCCGGATTCTCACGCGCGAAACAGACATAGGCGACGCCGATATTGCTCATGGCGGTCCGCGCGTCGGGCCCCTGGGACCGGGCCTTGGCCACCGCCGCGCCGAGCTCCATCCAGCCCTCGCGAGCCACGGCGTCCAGGAGGTCGCCCTTGTCCTTGAAGTGGTGATAAGGGGCGGCCGGACTGACGCCCGCCTCCCTGGCCACGGCCCGCAGCGAGAGCGCCGCGGGGCCCTCGTTCTCCAGTATGCGGCGCCCAGCCTGAACGAGGGCGCGCGAGAGATCGCCGTGATGATAGGGGCGGGACGATAAGTCGTGTGCGTGGGCCATGGCGCTTCCAGTTTCCCTCATCGCGGTCACCGTAAAACTAAATCCAAACGGTGTAAAGATATCTTGACAACGTTCAGATAGGTGCTATCTAAGCATTGTCCAGATCGGACAGCCTCTCTCGCCAGCGAGGTTCAACCCAAACGGAGGACATGTCATGTCCAACTTCATAATTACCAGCTTCGGCCGCATCGTCGATCGGTCCATCGGCGTCTTCCTGGTCAGTCTCGGCGCGATCCTCGCCGGCGCCACCGCCATCGTCGGCGCCTAAAGTCCCCGACCGATGTTCGGGCCAACGATTTGAGAGGGGCGTAACGGCCCGTCCCTCTCAAACGCGCCCATCTCTTGGATGATCCAAAATAAGGTGAATGACGCGTTCGCGCTCACCGTCCCTCCAGCGAAGCCCCGGCGCCGATTCTCCGGGACCTCCTTCAAAGAAAAATCGCTCCCCACTCCAGCGCCGCGCTCGTCGGTCATGGAGATGTCGCCGAACATCCTCTATGATTCCCCTTGGTCGCGCCTTAACGAGCGCGACTTGAGCTTAACGCGAGACAAGGAGCCGCGCTTTCAGTCCGACGCAGCGGGAACCATCGATGACGCCGCGCGACGGCGATGGAGGCGGCCATGCAGGTCCTTAGCCGCCCGCCTTCCGGCGCGCCCGCGCTCGTTCTGAACGCCGACTATCGGCCGCTCTCCTACTATCCTTTGTCGCTGTGGCCCTGGCAGGAGACCATCAAGGCCGTCTTCCTCGGCCGCGTCGCCGTGGTCTCCACCTACGACCGGCTGATCCATTCGCCCTCCTTCGAGATGCGCCTGCCCAGCGTCGTCTCGCTGAAGAGCTATGTGGCCCAGAACCGCCCCCCGGCCTTCACCAGGTTCAACCTCTTCCTGCGCGATTCCTTTTCCTGCCAGTACTGTGGCCGCGGCGAGGACCTGACCTTCGACCATCTGACGCCCCGTTCGCGCGGCGGGCGCACCACCTGGGAGAACATCGTCACCGCCTGCGCCCGCTGCAACCTGGCCAAGGGCGGGCGCACGCCGCGCGAAGCGGCCATGCACCCCCGCCGCCACCCCCGCCGGCCCACCATGTACGAACTCCAGGACCACGGCCGCCGCTTCCCCCCCGGCCACCTGCACGAGAGCTGGCTGGACTACCTCTATTGGGACATCGAGCTGGAGGCGTAGGGTTCACGGTTGTGCGCGATGGTTCGCTTCGGTCCGCTCCGGTCGCGGCCTCGCGGCCCGGGTGACACCGAAGGTGATCGCTGGCACTACCTCATCGAGAAACTCGACACGATGCACGAGCCGCTAGCCGTGATGGCCGCGAAGAAACTCGCGGGCTGGGCGGTCGATCACTTCGTCCACTGGTTCATTCACGCCGCCTACCGCGGCGGTTAGGAATACCTGCAAGACGGCGGCCAATTCGCGCATTTGGTGGACTAGATGGCCGCCTACCATGAGGGGCCGGTGGCGGCGGGCAACCTCCCGAGCGGACCGCGCGAGGCATGGATGGAACATCCCCGCGCGGCCCTGGCCTGCTTCTAGTGGATAAAATCTGACGCTTGGTACCCGCCGCCGAAACTCCTTCTGGCTCGCGGCCTAGCGTTAGGGGCCTTCCGGGAACCGGACATTCCGAAGGTCGCAGGAGGGTGGACATCTGCCCTTCGAGGTGCGGCTAACAGCGGACCTTCGACGCGCAACCCGTCCTATCGTTCAAAAATCGCTGGCGAGGTCCATTGTCGGAAATCCGCTGCAACGAACCCTCGATGGCCGAGGAGCGTGGCTCCTCGCGATCGCCCTCCGCGAAATCCGCGCGTCCTCGGCATCCGCCCGAACCTGGCTATCTTGTGATTATGACAGCCGGTGTAGGTTTTATTCCGAAAAGGAAAAGGCAAATAGACCCAGGACCACCCACCGCCCAATCATCGTTTTTATATATCCTTAACGAATCGGGCGGTACGGGGCAGGTACGTCCATTTTCTATGTAGCTTATCCCAGAAATATTTCCGCCATGTTTGCTTGTAATGTTTATGCTCCACGGTAACCCAATAAATGCGATGTCATTACATTTTTTTGTCGTCTTTGATAGCGCCGCAGCTGTGATATATCCTGCCGGGCCTTTAGATCCTGTAGACGACGTTTTTCCAGTCATAGAAATGTAACATTCTCCATATTCAAGCCCTACTTTCCCATTCAGCTGGAAAACCGTATCGGAAGGGCCCAAGGAAAGTCCAGCATAAGCCGGCGCACTCTCGGCGCACATAGCTCCACTGACTACCAGAAAAAGCAACAGGTCCCGCACTGCACACCTCCGTTGCCAGCCATCCGGCATTACGACCATCGCGCGAGGATAATGGTAGTGGGCCGATTGGCAAGCGCAAAGCGATGGCTTCATTCCGGCCGGCGTTCGCCCGGATGTCGCCGATCATATGCACTGCCGACGTGATCTGTGCTTTAAGGCGTTGGTTCCTCACCGTCAACGTCCGGATTCCCTTCCCCTTCTATATGGGATAAAGGACATTATCACATTTAATCAGCCGCTAAGCAGACCTCTCGATCGTCTCAGATGGGTCGACTCCTGTCGTTGACTCATCGCCGAAGAGCGGACAGGCGCTCCGCCGGCCAGTTCAAATGTCAACACGGTACCAAGCGTCAAATTTTATCCACTATAGAACAGGAGAACCAAAAAGCAGGTTGCCGTACAATTGGGGCCGTCAACCTGAATGGGGCCTAAACGGTCGGCGCGTTCAACTTCCCGGAAGGTGGCGCGACAGCACCATCTGAATGCTCAGAAGACAGACCGCGCAAAACGGCCTGCCGAGCTTGCGCATCTTGCAGTCGTATTCGGGGCGAAAGCGGCCCCGCTGGTGGTACTTCGCTCCTTCGAAAGCGCCGATGCCGGTGGGCGGGGGTACGGGAGCCGGCTCGCCAGCCGAAAGCGTGGGCAATGGCGTCTTGGCGGGAACTAGGCTCGCCCACTTGAGCCTTCCGCGGTCGCCGAAACCGCATACATTCGGCTCGACCGGCTCGTCCGTCGCGCTCTGGCCAGCTGCGTCATATTCGTCAGCCAAGCCAAACGCGCTGTGGCCAAGTTCGTGGAGGGCGATTTCCGGCGAGCGTCGTTCGCACGAGAACACCGTCGCCGCACCCCCCGATCCGCCGTAGTTGTTGGTGTTTGCCACGATCATAGCGATGGCGCTTCCGCCGGAAACATACGCATTGAGCGTCGTCAATGCGCGGTCCGCATCCACCAGGATCAGCCGTGAGAGGCCTTCGGCAAAGTGCCCGCCGAAGGCGGTATTACGCGGAAAGTCTCCGACAATGCCGCTTTCCGCCGACGGGATATCCGCGTGAGCGATCCTCAGAGCCGAGGTCAGATTTGTATATGGCTCGGTCCTGCCCAACAATTGTATACAGCCCTGCAGGGCAGCGTGAAAAAGGTTCATTTCGGTCGCGAGAAAACCATCTGGCAGAAACAACAACGTCAGAGATCTCTCGTTATGTGCGCCCCAGCCTGGATGAACTACGAGCGGAGCGGCCCCAGCCCGCAGCGCCGGCGGTTGCTCTGGGACCAATGGGACGGTCGTTGTCGTGGTCGCCAGGTCTGATCCCGCGCGCATATGAATCGAAATCTCCGACCCCGCGCCCGTCCAAGGAACTTCCAGCACCGCTACCCGCTGCGCGTCGTCGCTTGCCCGGGAGAGGGTGTGGTCGGGATGGGCCATTTCCAGCGCGGTTCCTGGATCCGGCAGCGTACGACGAAAGTTTTCGCGACCCTGTGGATCGCGGACTTCGATCCACACACCGTGGGTCCCGGTCGGCGCAGGCGCGCCGATGGCCGGATCCGCCGCGCGGATGAAGGTCGCCGAAATGATCTTCGCCTTGCGATGTCCGTAGAGGATCGCCAGGCGGACGGCTTTGACCAAGTCTGTCATCTCTTTCCCCGCCGCCGCTCACGTAGTCGCGGCAGCCCTTGCGGAATACCGCTGAATAGGGAGGGCACTGGCCCGGATTGTCCGACTCACGCTTCTTCGCCCACATGGCGCCGGCCGCCGCTTCATCGTCCAACGAGTCGCCGTCTTCTGCTTCGAGAGCGAGGTCGGCTCGAGCCTGGCCTCGCCCGTCGAAATAGCCTGCGCACCCTTCAGAGCCGTTCTGGACCGCTTAATTGTGATCGCAGGCGCGACCACCCCTTGGGGCGCCGTCCAAGGATAATAGTTTCCCCGCCATACAAAAGACGGTCAATATGATCGGACCGCGTTGTGTCGGATGGCCTTGGTCACCTTCATGTGTAGGGCGTCGAGCCGATTGTTCAGGTCGATCCTCTGTGGTTCGCTCAACGGTCCATTGGCGCGGTCCACCGCCTCCCTGTTGCGAATGTCCGCCAACTCGTTGAGGGCGGAGCTTGATTGGTCGGTTTCCATGTCTCCAGCGGTCACGGCATGTCGGATCAACATTTCGATCCAATGTTCTTGGGCTCGGACACCTTGAGGTCCGCCATTCCATGGATCAGCAGGCGAAGCCGTAGCTCCAAAAGGCCCACCGCTATCCTGTTGCGCCGTGGCCATGGCGGGCGCGAGGGCGGCGACCGCTGCTGCGATGAGGCAATACCTGATCATGATCCATTCCTTTTGCGAACAAGACCTTCGTCTGTGTTTCAACAACGCGGCAACCGACCGATTGGATGCGGAGCCCCTAGCGTCGATCGGGCGCTCGTCCGCTGGATGCGGCCTGACGAGGCCAAACCTCGCGGCACGGCGCGCCCGCTGCTATCATTCGCCGCGGGGTGGGAGCTGGCCGTCATGGCCAACCAGTCCGACGGCTAGCGGAGCTGCGATAATGACGGGACGACTGTCGGCTCTCACTGTTGGCGCGGCGTGGCTCTGCGCCCTGGCGCTGGGTTTCCCCGCCGCTCCGTGCGCCCAGCCGGCGGCGGCCGCCGCGCCGCCTTACCCGACCCGCGACGGCGACTTCACGATCGCCGATTTCCACTTCGCCTCGGGCGAGAGGCTGGCCAAACTGCGGCTGCACTACATGACCCTGGGGACGCCGGAGCGGGACGCCGCCGGGGCGATCACCAACGCCGTCCTCATCCTGCACGGCACGGGAGGCTCGGGAAAACAGTTCCTCTCGCCGCAGTTCGCCGGCCAGCTCTACGGGCCGGGCCAGCCGCTGGACGTGAGGCGCTTCTACATCATCCTCCCCGACGACATCGGCCACGGCGGATCGTCCAAGCCCAGCGACGGGATGCGCATGCGTTTTCCCCGCTACGGCTACGCCGACATGGTCGAGGCCGAGCACGCCCTCGTCGTCAAAGGCCTGGGCGTGGCCCGTCCCAGGCTGGTCATGGGGACGTCCATGGGCTGCATGCACACCTTCCTATGGGGCGAGAGGTGGCCGGACGGCATGGACGCCCTCATGCCGCTCGCCTGCCTGCCGGTGGCCATCGCCGGGCGCAACCGGCTGTGGCGCTCGATGATCGTGAACGCCATCGAGAGCGATCCGACCTGGACGGGCGGCGACTATTCCGCCGAGCCTCGCGAGGGCCTCATCGCCGCCGCCGACATCCTGACCATCGCCGGCAGCGCGCCGGCTCAGATGCAGAAAACCTTGCCCACCGCCGCCGATTCCGACGCCTATCTGAAGGCCGCTTTGGCCAGGAACCTCGCCGGCCTGGACGCGGACGATCTGATCTATCAGGTGGAGGCCTCGCGCGACTACGATCCGTCGGCCGATCTGGCCAGGATCGCCGCTCCGGTGATGTGGATCAATTCCGCCGACGATTTCATCAACCCGCCGGAGCTGGGCATCGCCGAACGCGAGGCGGCCAAGCTGCGCCGCGGCCGCTTCGTTCTCCTGGCCATCAGCGAAGCCACCCACGGCCACGGCACCCACACCTGGGCCGCCGCCTGGAAGACCTATCTGGTGGAGCTCCTCGCGGAGTCCGCGCGGTAGGGCTCAGGGTAGATTTGGATGCGCCGTGGCGCGCATTCGGGACCCAGGTTCAGGAATTGACCACCAAGTACACAAAGGTCACGAAGCGCTCGACCCCAAACGGCGCGGGCGCCTTGGCTGGCCGCCCTTCCGACGCGCCACGGCGCGTCTAGGATTCCTATTTCGACAAACCGAGCGGACTCGAGAAAGGCCACGTTTTCCTTCGTGAATCCTTAGTGTGCTTCGTGTCCTTCGTGGTTCAATTCTTCTTGGACGAGCGCTTCAAACGCCCTCGCCTAGAACGGCACGTCGGTCTTTACCGGGGCGCTCGGCGGCGGGGCCTCGTCGGCGGCGGGTTTGGCCGGGGCGGGGGGCTTTTCGCTGGCCGAGGTCAGGATCTGGTCGATGTCGCCGGCCGGTTTGGAGGGCTTGGCCTGGACCTCCTGGGCGGCGGCGGTCTTGGCGGCGATGGCGTCGGCCTTGGCCTGCTCGGCGGCGGCGGCGTCCTTGTCGGCGTCCTTGGCCGGTTCCGCCGCGGCGACCGGCGCCGGCAGATCGACGATGGGCTTGGCGGTCAGGGCGCCGTCGTCGGACGCGGCCCCGGCTGGCCCGCCGCCGAGGTCGGGAGCGCCCGCCTCGCGCCAGGCGGCGCGCAGACCCAGCGCCACGCCGGCCAGCGCCAGCGCCACCAGGATAGCCCCGGCCCCATAGGCCAGCGAGCGGGGCGGCAGAGCGACCGGGCCGTTGTCGATCCAGGCGTTGACCATGCGAGTCTTGACTTCCCTTGGCGGAACAAAGCGCATTCTAGCGCCAGTGAGGCCCGGTGCAAAGGCGATCCGGCGGCCGTTGCGACGCGGAGACGCGGAGACGACGTGCGTTGGCGCCGCCGCCGGCCCGTGCAAGATGCGGCGAGCCTCGCCGCCTCGAAAGTGAAGTGAGATGACCAAGACCAACCGCCAGATCGTTCTTGCCGAGCTTCCCCACGATAAACTCGGCCGCGAACATTTCGCCTTGAGCGAAGGCGCCGTCCCCACGCCCGCCGACGGCGAGCTGCTGCTCAAGACCCTCTACGTGTCGCTGGACGCGGCCAACCGGGCCTGGATGCAGGGCGCCACCTACCGCTCGGCCCTGAAGGCCGGCGACGTCATGGCCGGCGGCGCCCTCGCCGAGGTGGTGGAATCCAGGGCCGGCGGGTTTTCGCCCGGCGACCTCGTCTTCGCCGACACCGGCTGGCAGGACTACGCCGCCCTGCCGGCCCGTCATCTGACCAAACTTCCCCGCATCGAGCCGCTCACCCATCTGCTCAGCGTCTACGGGGTCGCCGGGCTCACCGCCTATTTCGGCCTCATCGAATGCGGCCGGCCCAAAGCGGGCGAGACGGTGGTGGTCTCGGCGGCGGCCGGATCGGTGGGATCCCTGGTCGGCCAGATCGCCAAGATCAAGGGCTGCCGAGCGATCGGCGTCGCCGGCGGGGCGGCCAAGGGCGCGCTCCTCACCGGCGAACTCGGCTTCGACGCGGCGGTGGACTACAAGGCCGGCGATCTGCGCCGCGCCCTGCGCGCCGCCTGCCCCGATGGCATCGACGTCTATTTCGACAATGTCGGCGGCGAGGTGCTGGAGGCGTGCCTGTTCAACATGGCCACCCACGGCCGCATCGCTTGCTGCGGCGCGGTCTCGCAGTACGACGGCGCGGCGCCGCCGCACGGCCCGCGCGGCGTCCCCGGCCTCATCGTCACCAGGCGCCTCACCCTCACCGGCTTCGTGGTCATGGACTTCTACGCCAAGCGCGAGGCGGCCCTGGCGGAACTCAAATCCTGGGTGGAGAGCGGCCAACTGAAGGTGCGCGAAGACGTCATCGACGGCCTGGAAAACCTCCCCGGCGCCCTCATCGGCCTTCTGGCCGGCGAGAACGTCGGTAAAAGGATGGTCAAGGCGAGGTGAGGGGCGGCGCGTACCGCCTCACCCACTCCTCCTGGCTTACGCGGGGCGGGATGTCCTCGTACTCGTCCTCCCCGTACCCCTGCTCGGCCATTTTCATCTTCAGCTTGGCGGCTTCCGCCAGCAGGCCCCTGGCGGCGTTGAGGCCGGCCGCCGTGCTCACGTCGGCGGTGAGCGCCAGCCGAACCATGGCGTCGATCACCGGCGCGAGATCGACCGAGTCTCCCCACTGGCCGCGCAGCTCCGCCACCCGGGCGGCGACCCGCGGCAGCTTGGCGATCTTGGGTGCGTTCTTTGGGCCGCCCTTGTAGCCCGCCGCCCGATAGGCATCCACGCGGCAGGCGCCTTGCGCATGGGCCACGGCGAACGCCTCGTGGCGGGTATGGAACAGGATGGGCATGGGCGTCTCTGAAATAGGCGATTGCATATTGCAACACATCGGCGATTGAATGTCAAGGCATGGCAAGGACTACCGCGAAAATATTTTGCGATTCGAAAGTCAGATTGCCGGCGAGGCCTGCAACCCCGCCGTGGGCGTGCTACGCTCGCCTGCCACATGCTCGATGGAAAAACGCGCCATGAGACGCCTGATCATGCTCTGCCTGACCGCCATGACCTTGGCCGGCTGCGCCGGCGCCTATGTGGCCGGCGACGCCGGCCCCCACCACGAAAACCTCACGCTGGCGCGGGCGGCTCGCTGACCTTCGGCGCAGCGCTAGCGAGACGGCGCAGGACCCACAGGCGCATCCGCCAGCCGATGAGAAAAAGCACGGTCAGGCTGAGCGGCACGACGCCGGCGCTGTGGATCGGCAGGGCGGTGGCCAGCACCAGGAAGAGCGGCGGCGTCACCAGCATGAGCAAGAACGCGAACCACCGCACCGACCTTGGGACCTCGGCCGACACCGCGTCGGTGATCAGGGCCGCGTAGCCCCACAGCGCCGCCATGCTCAAGCCGATGGAGATGACCAGTCCGCCGTAGACCAGCATGACGTCGCGGTGATCGGCGTGCTCATGGGCGAGCCGGGTCGCGGCCGGAAGCAGCGCGACAAGGCCCAGCATAAGAAGGGTCAAAACGGTCGTCGGCGCGTCCACGGTGAGGACCGTGGCCATGAACCGCCGGTGGGCCAGCCAATAGACGCTGATCACCACCACGCTCAAGGCATAGGCGTCCAGCTGCGGGGCCAGATTGGCCCACAGGCTGGCGAGGCGCCCATCCCAGAGCGCCGGTCCGCGCACGTCGAAGGCCAAGAGGGTGATGGCGATGGCGAAGACGCCGTCGGAGAGCATGATCAGCCGGTCGTACCAATGCCGGCGCCGGCGCCGCTCCAGCGCCTCGTCCACATCCAGGGATTCCGGTTCGCCCGCCATTTCGCCTCCCTCCCGACGATTGGCAGTCTAAGCGTCGAAGGCCGGCGCGGGCTAGGGGATCTCGATCCTCACCCGCGCCGCGGGGGAGGGGAGCGCCCTCCCTTTCCCTATGACGGTAGAGGTGCTTCGTGACTGAACCTGCAAGATGGGTGAATGCGGTAGCCGTAAACGGGGGAAGATTGAGCGAAGCGCAACCTCGCCAGTTCACCGGGTGTTCATACGGGTGGCGCTTAGCTTTGCGCCTTCGGAGCGTCCCGCTCCTTTCTGGAACAGACTGCCCATGAAATTCCGCCTCTCCATCCTCGGCCTGATGACCGCCGCCGCCGCCGGACTTCTCGCCGGCGCGGCTCTCGCCGATCCTCCCGGCCGGGTTGGCCGCGTCGTCTATCTGGACGGCGAGGTCTCCTTCCAGCCGCCGGAGGGCGACTTCTGGACCGACGCCACGGTGAATTTTCCCGTCGCGGCCGGCGAGGCCTTCTGGACCGGCGATAGCGGACGCGTGGCCCTGCAGGTTGGCGCGCTCGAGGCAAGCCTGGACAGCGAAACCCAGCTCGATGTCACGGCGCTGCGCTACGGAGAGACGCGCCTGGCCCTATCGCAGGGATCGCTCAACATTCGCCTGAAGAGCGCGCCGGCCGGCGGGTTGGAAATCGCCACCCCGGCCGGCGATGTGGAGATCGACTCCGGCGGCTTCTATCGCATCGACGTGGGGGCGCCCCAGGACGACGGCTCCTATCCCCCCGTGGAAGTCACCGTGTTCCAGGGCGCCGCGCAGGCGCCTGGCCCTTCCGGCTATA
>Ga0182024_10007243_pt1 | contig 23993 bp, 18 predicted proteins | sample P32metaG_FD_120480 | JGI IMG/M metagenome (GOLD analysis project Ga0182024, IMG submission 120480) | Permafrost microbial communities from Stordalen Mire, Sweden - P3-2 metaG (Illumina Assembly) | ecosystem: Environmental > Terrestrial > Soil > Wetlands > Permafrost | place: Sweden: Stordalen...
CGAACCAGGCCGGCCACGAGAACCAGGCCGGCCACGAGAGCCGGGCCGGACACGGCTGGCTCACCGGGCGGGGACTGGCTAACCGGCGGCGACGCGGTCGAGCGGAAACGGGGGCACTATCCGGAGTTCCACGTTGCGATCGGCGGTCCCTCCGGGCAGCCTCGATTCGGCGCCGGCGAAGGGGACGTTGGCGGCGAGTTCCCGGTGCAGCGAGGCGAGGCCGTCGATGGTCTCCAGCGACCCGGGAGCCACCGGGGTGTCATGGTCGACCATCGTGCAGACAATGGACAGGCAGCCGCCGGTGTCGATCAGCTCGACCAGCCGGGCCTGGCACGGCCAGTCGATGATGGCGCAGGTGGTGACCTCCCAGAACCCGCGTGCCGGGTGGCCAGGGTCGCGGCGCGCACGCACGGCGTTGGTGTGGGTGTGACCGTTCAGCCAGAGCACGACGTTGGGGAAGCGGTGCAGTTGCGCGAGGATCTCGCCCGAGCCGAGCACTGAGCCCTCACCTGGCTGGCCGGACGCATGACGGGTATTGGTGAGCGTGTCGATCCCGTGGTGGGAGAAGAGGATGACCAGGCGATCATCGTGGCCAGTGCGCACCTCGCGCCCGTCCGCTCTCCGGTAGGCCGAGTGCACCTCAGCGAGCCGGGCCTCGAGCCACCGCGCCTGATCACGGTCGACGCATCCATCGGCGCCCCCGGTCAGGCAGTTGGTATCCAGCGCGATGAACCGGGCGGCTGGCGTGTCATGGACGTAGTACGCCGTTCCGTCGAGGCGGTTCTGCTCGCTGAACCCGTGCCCGAACGGGCGCGAGCACGGGCGGAAATGCGCTTCGACGAAATCCCGCCTGCTGATCGGCCTGCGGGCGGGGTCGGGAGCGACCGCCCTGACCGGGCCCGCCATGAAGGTCTCCGGCCGCTCGGTGAGCAGCTCCAGCGCATGATCATGGTCGAAATCGGCCGGCAGCTCCAGCGGTTTCCGTCCGCCGACCAGCGCGGCTGCGAGGGCCGGGGTGAGCGTCCCGACGCCCTGGTTGAGTGCCTCGTGGTTACCGAAACAGGAGAGCCAGGGAACGCGCAGCCCGGTTGCGGAGAACTCCCGCATTGCGCTGGCCAGCAGTCCGGGGTAACGCGGGAAGCCGAACTCGCGGCGGAAGATGTCATCGCCATCCGGGCCGGGCCCGTCTGGCTTCCAGAAGATATCGTCAGGCCAGTCCGGCGACTGGACTCCGGTGTAGCCCGGGGCGCCGGAATCCGGCTTCACTCGCCCGCCGTCGAAGAGCGCGAGGAAGTTCTGCATCTCGTTCCACTGCGCGTTGTCGATCGCGTCACCCGTGGTCACTGCCAGCCTGGGCGGCATCCCGGTGACGGGGCCGAGCACGGCGTTGAGCGTGCGCAAGGTGGCGTCGACCGCGTGCGCGGTGAGCGCTTCCTGCGGGCGCTGCACCGGCACGATCTTGGCGTATCTCGGGTCGGCGAAGTACCGGTTCAGGAACTCGAACCGCGTCGGGGACTGAACGTCAGCGAGCTGCAGGTCGGTGACGTGAACCAGGCTGAACAGCGGCCTAGCGCCGCCCCCGGGCGGCACGCGATCGGGCCCGTCGAGTTCGTCGCGCACGAGGTGCGGCTCACCAGCGATGATCTCAACGGCTCGGTAGGGCGCGCTGGCCCCGCGCCGTAGTACCGCACCAGGCGCCAGCCGGCGATCAGTGGTCAGCGGCGGGCGCCGCCCGCTCATGCCTCGCTCACTGCCGGTGCATCACCAGAAACGAGCACCGGATCCGGGCGAATCGTCAGCGTGACGTGGCTGCCGGCCGGCAGTTCGCTAGCATCTGCGGTCGTGAGCTGGGCCAGGATCGTGGTGTCGCCCAGGTCGACCGTGACGCGGCTGGTCGCGCCGAGGAACGTGACGGCGATGACGGTGCCGGTCAGCGGCCCGGAGTCACCGGAGCTATCCGCTGCCAGCGTGACCGCCTCCGGCCGCACCAGCGCGATGGCCGGCCCGGGCGGGGTCGACAGGTCCACCAGCGGCAGGTCGCGTCCGCGCACCGTCACCGTGCTCCCGCTGACCGTGCCCGCCAGCCGGTTGGTGAGGCCGACGAACTCCGCGACGAACGAGGTCGCCGGGCGCGAGTAGACATCGGTGGGCGGGGCGAGCTGCTCCAGCCGGCCGTCCTTCATCACGCCGACCCGGTCCGCGATGGCCAGCGCCTCCTCCTGGTCGTGGGTGACGAACAGCGTGGTGGTGCCCACCTCGAGCTGGATCCGCCGGATCTCGTCCCGCAGCTGCGCCCGGACCTTCGCATCCAGCGCGGAAAGCGGCTCGTCCAGCAGCAGCACCTGCGGCTCGATGGCGAGCGCGCGGGCCAGCGCGACCCGCTGCTGCTGCCCGCCAGAGATCTGGTGCGGATACCGGTCGGCCTGCGCCGAAAGGCCTACCAGCTCGAGCATCTCGATCGCCCGCTTGTCCCGCTCGGCCGCGGCGATCCGGCGCAGGCGCAGCCCGAAGGCCACGTTCTGGCGCGCTGTCATGTGCGGGAACAGGGAGTAGGCCTGGAAGACCATTCCCATGTCGCGCTTGCTGGCCGACAGATGCGTGACATCCCTGCCGCCGACGGTGATATGACCGGCGTCGGCGTCCTCTAGCCCGGCGAGGAGGCGGAGCGTGGTGGTCTTGCCGCAGCCCGACGGGCCGAGCAGCGCGATAAGCTCGCCGGCCTGCACGGTCAGGTCGAGCTTGTCCAGCGCGACGACCGGGCCGTAGTGGCGGCTCAGTCCGGCCATCCGCACCTCGACCCCGGTCCTGGCCGCGCCGTCCTGCGTTCTGGTCATAGGTGATGTCATGTGCGCTACCTCATCCCCGGCCGCGGTGGCGGCGCCGGCCGGCGTAGGAGAGGATCAACAGCAGGGCGAAGGCGAACAGAAGCGATGCAAGCGAGGTGGAGAAGATCACCGAGGCGTTCGGCGTGTTCCGGCTGATGGAAAACAGCTCCACCGGCAGATTGTTGTACAGCAGCAGGTAGGCAACGGTGAACTCGCCGAGCACCAGGGCCGAGGCCAGCACCATCGCGTTCAGGATCGCCTGCCCCATGTTCGGCACGATCACCCGGGCGATCACGGTGAACCAGCTAGCCCCGAGACTGCGGGCGGCCTCGGATATGGTCGTGACGTCGATCGCGTTCAGCCCGGCCGACAGCGCCCGGTAGGCGTAGGGCAGGGCCAGGATCACGTAGGCAAAGAACAGCGTGAGCGCGGATAGCTGATAGTGCCTGATGAAGTTGTAGATCGGGGCGAGGCCGACGACCAGGATGATCGCGGGGATGGTGAGTGGCAGCAGGCAGAGGAACTCGAACACCCGACTGATCCACTGCACCCGCAGCCGGATCCAGACCATGGTCGGTACCAGCAGCACCAGCACGACGACGCACGTGGCGACCGCCAGCTCCAGCTGGATCTCGATAGCGGGCAGCAGCGGGGGCGGGCCTTTGTAGGTCGCGATCTCCTTCCAGGCCGCCAGCGACCAGCTGCCGAGCCGGTTCCCCTCCAGGGAGAACCGTGCCGTCGCCAGCAGCGGCAGGAGGAAGAAGAGCCCGAACACCGTGAAGACCAGGTAGCGGAACACGTTCAGCCGCCGGCGCCGCCGAACCTGCATGCCGCGCGGACGCTCGGCCGGCGTGGCCAGGCCCGACTCGCCCAGCGACGCTATCGCAGCCATCGTGATGCCCTCCGCTGCAGCAAGGCGTATCCCGTCATGATGACGACCACCATGATCATCATGCCCAGGGCGAGCACATCGGCATAGTTAATATTGGACAGCCCGACCTCGCTGCTGAGCGAAATGCTGATCTGCTGCGGCACGGTATACGCGACCTGGCTCTCCCATGCCTCGATCGTCGCGAAGGCCGACAGCCCGTTGGCGAACAGCAGCAGGGTCGAGCCGAGGAAGGCCGGTGCCAGCAGCGGGCCGCCGACATGCCGCCAGTACTGCCACGCCGATGCGCCCAGATTCTCCGACGCCTCGCGCCACTGCACCTTCAGCCCGTCGATCGCCGGCATGAAGACCAGCACCATCAGCGGGATCTGGAAGTACGCGTAGATCAGCGAGATGCCCCAGGGGAAGTCGTAGAACCAGCTGGCGTGAAACAGCAGGCCGACGGGGCCCAGGAGCGCCTGGAACGCAAACGCCAGCGTGATCCCGCCGGACTGGGCGAGGACACCCGAGCCTGCCAGGTACATCCGGCGCACCACGCCATCCGGATTCCCGGACGCCACGGCATACGCCAGAATCGCGCCGAACACCGCCCCGCTCACCGAGGTGATCACGCACAGCTTGAGCGAGCCGATGAAGTAGCCGCGCACCAGCGGGTTGCCGAGTTCGGTGATGGCGGAGAACTGCCACCCGCCGCTGGAGTTCTTCAGCGCGTCGACTATCACGATCCCGGCCGGCAACAGCAGGAAGACGCCGACGTAGGCGAGGAACGGCACGGTACCGACCCAGCCGGGAATCGAAGGCCGGCGCCCGGCCCGCGAGGGCCGGACGCCGGTTTCAGTCGCTGTTACGACGGCCACAAGACCTCGCTAGCCGATGGCCTTGGCCCAGTTCGCCGCCAGGTAATTGGCGGCGGCAGTGTTCTGGGCCTGGGTGAGGAACACCGGCGTTCCCGAGACCGGCGGCAGCTTGGCAGCGGCGGCGGCATCGATGGTCTTGCCCGAGGTCATCGCTGCCTCCTCGACTGGCCGGGCACCGCCCTGCAGCCAAAGGTTCTGGCCACCACCGGCGCCCTGGGAGTAGAGGAACTCCTCCCACAGCCTGGCCGCGGCCGGGTGCGGCGCGTTCTTGTTGATGGCCTGCGCGTAATACCCGCCCAGGACGGCGTTCGACGGCACGAACACCTTCCAGTTCGAGACGCCCACGTAGGTGGGCAGGTTGAGGTAGTCCCAGTTGAACACGACCGGCGTGGTGCCCGCCTTGATCGAGGCGCCGGTGGCCGATACGGGCGAGAAATTGCCGGCTGTCTTGAGCTTGTGGAAGAAGGCCACGCCCTTGGCGATGCTGCCGGCCGTTCCGCCCTCGGCGAGGTTCGCCATCATCACGCCGTTCAGCGCGGCGTTGGCCGAGGTCGGGTTACCGTTCAGCGCGACCGCGTTCTTGAACTTCGGGCCGAGCAGCTGGTTCAGCGAGGTGATCGTGCCGAACTTGGACGAGTAGCCGACTGCCATGTAGCCGCCGTAGTCCTCGTACCAGAGACCGCTCGACTGCTTCTGGGTAGCCGGGATGGAAGTCCAGGTGCTGACCTCGTACGGCGCGAACAGGGTGGTGTTCACCAGCGCGACGGCCTGGCCGACGTCGACGACGTCGGGCGCCGCGGCAGTGCCGTTCTCCTGCTTGATCGCGTTGACCTCTTGCTGGCTGGTGCCGTCCGGGTTAGCCGAGTTGACCTTGATCCCGTACTTCGTGGTAAAGGCCTTGATGATGTTGCCGTAGTTCGCCCAGGTCGGGGGCAGCGCGATGACGTTAAGCGTGCCCTCCTTCTTGGCCGCGGCAATCAGCTTGGCCATGCCGCCGCCGGCCGAGACGGTAGTGACCGTGGACCAGTTCGTTCCGCCGCTCGTACCCGACGAGGCACCCGACGAGCACCCTGCGGCCAGCAGCGCCAGGGCGGTAAGCCCGGCGAGCCCTATTCGATGTGGCAACCTCACGCGAATGCCTCCTGTCAACGTCCCCATCCCCATCGCATCCGTAAAGGCCCTGGCGCAGCAATACCCGGAGTCCGGCTGACCATCCGCCAAACACCATTCAGCCCAATGCCTAAAACGTTTAGCATCGGTATGCTGACGCACCCTGCGCGCGGGTGTCAAGGGAAGTTACCGAGATGACGCCGGCGGCAACCTGATGTTCATCGAGGCAGGTAAGCACGGCTGTGACCGGGGCATATCCGGCGGCTGCAGCGAGGCGCGCTGGACCAGCTCGACGCCGGCGATGTAATCGGCTGGCGGCCCCGGTTCCAGCAGCCGCATCATCAGCGCGCGGCCCATGGCCCGCTGGTCCATCCGGATGGTCGCCAGTGGCGGGTCGAGCAACTCGGACGTGGGGAGGTCGTCGTGGCCGACGACCGATACGCCCCGTCCGACCGGCAGCGAAAGCTCGCGGGCGGCCTTGTAGATCGCATGCGCGGTGTAGCCGGAGTTGGTGATGATTGCGGTCGGGGCTTCCGCGCCGGACAGCAATGCCACGGCGGCTTGCTGGACGTCCGCGATCGTGAGCAATGAGTACATGACATAGGGCCGCAGGTCGAGCTGGCGGGCGAGGCGCCGGAAGTGCCGCAGCCGGTCCGGGTCCGCCATCAGGTGACGCGGCGCGGACAGGAACGCGACTGAGGTATGGCCAAGCTCAGCCAGGCGGCGCATGGGCAGCTCAACGGCGGCGGTGGCGTCCGGGCAGACCCGGGAGATGCCCGTGATGCCGTCTGCCGACCCGTTCAGCGCAACTACCGGCGCCCCGGGCCGCAGGTCCTGCCAGAGCCGTATCGACTCCCCGCTCCCGACGGGGGCGATCGCCAGGCCGGCCACCCGCTGCGCGGCCAGCTCCTGCACGTGGCGGCGCTCGCGCTCCAGTGAGTAACGCGAGTCAAGCACGACCAGGGTCGCTCCCGACTCGGCCGCGACCTGCTGGGCGCCGCTCAGCACTTCGAGGAAGAACGGGTTGGCGAAATTTCGGACCACGAAGCCGTAGGTCGTGGTGCGCCCCCGCCGCAGCGCCTGCGCCTGCGGGTTGGCGCGGTAGCCGAGCTGCTCAGCGGCGGCCAGGGCACGCCGCCGGGTCTCGTCCGCGACGCCAGGCCGCCCGTTGAGCGCCAGGCTCGCCGTAGCGACGGAGACCCCTGCCATCCTGGCGACATCGCGAATGCCGGCCGGCTGGCCGGATCCGCCCCTGTCCGTCGCCATGATCTCCCCTGCAAGCAAGGCAGGCCGTGCCGGGCGCAGGACCTGACGCCCGGCGAATCTGCGCCGCGGAGGCGCGCTGAACCGCCGAGCACTCACCCTGCAGGAGTCCCCGCCGGACGGCAAGCCCCCTGATGAGTCTCGACCGGGTCTCCTCCGGCGCTCCCCGCAGCCGGCGGCGCCCGCAGATCCCGGTCACCAGGCCGGAGCGTGGCCGACGCGGCTAGCCTGCAAGCCCCGGCCGGGCCCACCGCCTACGCTGTCTGCTGCGGGCACATAGGGCTGGAACGAGACAAGGGAGGCTCCGCCGTGCAGATACTTGGCGTCGACATTGGCGGCACCGGAATCAAGGCCGCGCCGGTAGATGTCACGACAGGAAAGCTGGTGGCCGAGCGCGTCAAGATGCCGACACCGCATCCTGCCGAGCCCGATGCGGTCGCCGCCGTCGTGCGCGAGCTTGTCACCGGCTTCGGCTGGAGCGGCCCGGCCGGCATCACGTTCCCCGGCGTGACCACCGAGGGGATCACCAGGACCGCCGCCAACCTTGACCCGGCCTGGATCGGGATGGACGCGCGCGGGCTTTTCGGCAAGGCCACCGGCCTGCAGGTCGCCATGATCAACGACGCCGACGCGGCCGGCCTCGCCGAGATGAGGTTCGGCGCTGGCGCGGGACATCAGGGGACGGTGATTCTGCTGACGCTCGGGACCGGGATCGGCAGTGCGCTGTTCCTCGACGGAGCCCTGGTGCCCAATACCGAGTTCGGCCATATCGAGATCCGGGGCAAGGACGCCGAGAAGCGCGCCTCCGAGCACGCCAAGGAAGCGCATGACCTGAGCTGGGAAAAGTGGGCCGCTCAGGTCGACGAGTACCTGGTGCACATCGAGGCGCTGCTGTCACCCGGGCTCTTCATCATCGGCGGCGGGATCAGCAGGAAATCGGACAAGTTCCTGCCGCTGCTGACCGGGCTGACCGCCCCGGTAGTGCCGGCCGCGCTGCACAACGACGCCGGCACCGTCGGCGCCGCCATCGTCGGCGCCGCGATGGCGGGCTAGCTGCCGATGCCGGGGTGGTAGGCGACGGCCTCCACCTCGACCAGCATGCGCGGGTCGACGAGGGCGGATACCTCGATCATGGACGTGGCCGGCATCACGCTGCCGAAGGCGGCGCCGTGGGCGCGGCCGTACTCCTCCCAGCGCGCGATATCGGTGACGTAGATCCGGGTGCGCACCACGTCGGAGAGCGCCCCGCCCAGCTCCGCCAGCGCGGCAGCCACGTTGCTGATGGCCTGAGCCGTCTGCGTGTAGGCATCCCCCTCGTGCACGAACTCCCCGCCCGCCACTGACGTGCAGCCGGAGACGAACACGAAGTCGCCGGCCGCCACGGCGCGGCTGTACCCGACGACTGGTTCCCACGGCGTTCCCGAGGAGATCCGGCGCGTCATCCCGTCACCAGCCCTCGGCCGGATCAGGCATCGCGCCGTCAGCGGGCGCCATGGCCGGCCCGGCCAGGTCCGCCGCGGCATAGCGGCGGCCGCGCATCAGGCCGATCGCCTCGATCCCGCCGACGACCAACCCGGCGGCCATCGGCCAGAACGCCAGGGCGCCGTGCGCGCCCAGTGACAGCGGCGCCCGTAGCAGCGTGCCCGGCCGGCTGACCGCGAGCAGGCGGTTGAAGGCGGCCAGGCCGGAGCGCTGGCCGAGCCACCGGGCGGCCAGCGCGGCGGCCACTCCGCCGCCCAGCAGGCCGAGCACGGCCGGCACGCCATGCCTGCGCACCGCGAGCGCCCACCCGAGTAGCCCGCACGCCGCGCCGCCCAGGGCGCAGAGCACGACGAACCAGCCGTCGGCAGCGATGAACGCGCTCGTTTCCGGGTTCACCACGTCGGCCCCTCCGCCGCCGGTGGTGACCACCTGCGCGTGCGGCGCAATCACGGTCCAGAGGAGACCGGCGAGCAGGCCGGCCAGCGCGCTGCCTGCGACGAGGGCCGTGAACACGACCACGGCCGTGAGCACCCGCCGGCCTGTATTAGCTCCGCTGCCGGCAGCGACGGGACCGCCGCCCGGCCGGGCGGAGTCCGGCCGGGCGGGAAAAGGGAACTCACCGGTGTCCGCCATTCTCCGCAGAAGGTTACGTCACCTGGCACGGCATTGCGCGGCCCAGCCGGCCAATGGGCACCAGCGCCCGCCGCGCCGCTATGCGCGCACCGCGGCCCCGGAGTCGCCGGGGCGGGCAGGCCGCCCTTGCTAGGGTGGAGTCCGGCAATGGGGGTCAGTCAAACCCGGGACTACCGGCAAGGCAGGCAGATGATCGAGGCGCACGACCTCACCAAGCGCTACGGGGACAAGCTGGCAGTCGACCATCTGTCCTTCACCGTCGAGCCGGGCACGGTCACCGGGTTCCTCGGGCCGAACGGCGCCGGCAAGTCCACCACCATGCGGCTGATCCTCGGCCTTGACCGGCCGCAGGGCGGCACCGCCACCATCAACGGCAAGCAGTACCGTGACCTGGCGGACCCGCTGCGGACCGTCGGCGCGCTGCTCGAGGCGAAGTCCGTGCATTCCGGCCGCAGTGCCTACAATCACCTGCTGTTCCTCGCGCAGACCCAGGGGTTACCAACGACCAGGGTTGGCGAGGTGCTCGGCCTGGTCGGACTGCAGGACGTGGCCAGGAAGCGGGCCGGCGGCTTCTCCCTCGGAATGAGCCAGCGGCTGGGCATCGCGGCGGCCATGCTGGGCGACCCGCAGGTGCTGCTGCTCGACGAGCCGGTCAACGGGCTTGATCCGGAGGGCGTGCTGTGGATCAGGAACCTGATGAAGCAGCTCGCGGCAGAAGGCAAGACCATATTCGTCTCCAGCCACCTGATGAACGAGATGGCTGTCACCGCGGACCATCTGATCGTGATCGGCCGCGGCAAGATGATCGCCGACTGCAGCACGCAGGAGTTCATCGCCCGCAGCTCGGACAGATCGGTGCTGGTACGGACTCCGGACTCAGCCAGGCTGGCCGACCTGATCACCGGGGCGGGCGGAAAGGTCACCAGCGAGGATCAGGCGCCAGCCGGGGGTCCGGCAGATTCCGCCGCGGCGAAGGCACTGGCCGTCACCGGCCTGGAGGCGCCGCGCATCGGCGAGCTCGCCGCGGCGGCCGGCATCGTGCTGCACGAGCTCACCCCGCAGGCGTCGCTGGAGGAAGCGTTCCTGGAGCTGACCTCCGGCAGCCTTGAGTTCGGCGTGCACGAGCCGGGCCAGGTAGCCGCGGCCAGGGAGGGCGCGCGATGACATCCGCCGCTCAGGCCCGGCCCGCCGCCCGGCCGGGCCCGCCGCCAGCCGCCCGCCGGGCAGGCTTCGGTTACCTGCTGCTCAGCGAGTGGACGAAGATCCGCTCGGTCCGCTCCACGGTCTGGACGCTCATCGTCTTCGTCGTTGTGACCGTCGGCTTCACCGCGCTGTTCACCTGGCTGACCGTGGCCAACTGGAACGGCCCGCGGGCCGTTCCGCGCGACGCGAGGATCGTGGCGGATCCGGTCAGCTTCATCCTCGGCGCGGGAACGGGCCTGGGCCAGCTCGCGATCGCCGTGCTCGGCGCGCTGCTGATCTCGACGGAATACTCCACCGGGGTGATCCGGGCCTCCCTGCTCGCGGTGCCGAGGCGGATACCGATGCTGACGGCCAAGGCGGTGGTATTCGCGGCCCTGATCCTCGTGGTGGCGGAGATCGTCACCTTCAGCTCGTTCTTCCTCGGGTCGGCCATCGTGCACAGCCACGTGGCCGTATCACTGTCCGACCCGGGCGTCGCCCGCGCGGTGGTGGGCACCGGCCTGTCCCTGACCGTGCTCGGCCTGTTCTCGCTGGCCATCGGCGCGCTGATCCGGCATACCGCGGGCGCCATCGCCACGGCCATCGGCGTGGTGTTCGTGCTGCCGATCCTGTCCGGCCTGCTGCCCGGCAGCTGGGGGGCGCACGTCAACGCCTACCTGCCCGAGCAGGCCGGGTCGCTGATCACCCAGGCGCACCAGCAGTCTGGCGACCTGCTGTCGCCCTGGCAGGGGTTCGGCGTCTTCTGCCTGTGGACGGTGGTGCTGCTGTGCGCCGCCGGGTACCTGCTGCAGCGGCGCGACGCCTAGCCGCGGCGCCCGTCCGGACCGGCGCCTGGCCGGCTACCCGACGCAGCCCGGGCCGAGTAGCTGCTTGAGATCAGCGAGCAGCGACGGGGACGGCTTCACCCGCAGCTTGTCATCCAGCCGTATCTTCTTCGCGCGGTTGCCGGTCAGCAGGCGCAGGTGAACCTCCACGTGGCCGGGGTGCGTCCGCAGTACCTCCTTGAGGCGCTCCACGACCGGCGGCACGCACCGGGTTTCCATGATCGACACCACGAAAGGGCCTTCCTCTCCGGTCGGCAGCTCGGGGACGTTCACCTCCATCGCGACCAGCTTGGGCTGGTCTTCCCGCCGGTCCAGGCGTCCCTTCACCACGATGATCGAGTCCTCGATGATCATGGTGAGCGCGGCCTGGTAGGTCGAGGGGAAGAACAGCACCTCGATCGCGCCCTCCAGGTCCTCGAGCGTGGCCGCGGCCCACGGATTGCCCTGCCTGGTCACCTTCCGCTGCACGCCGGACAGGATTCCCCCGACGGTGACCAGCTGGCCGTCACGCTCGCCCCGCGAAGCTCGTTCTGGCTCCTCCATGGCTGACCCGACGAGCTGGGCCACCGAGCAGTCGGTGGCCGCCGCGAGGATGTGCTCCAGGCCGAGCAGCGGGTGGTCGGAGACGTAGAGCCCGAGCATCTCGCGCTCGAAGGCGAGCAGCGCGGGCTTCTCCCACTCACCGTCCGGCACCGGCACGTCGAAGGTCGCCGCGGTCTCGGTGTCCTCGCCGAACAGCGAGTCCTGGCCGATGGCCTCGTTGCGCTTGACGTCGATCACGGTGTCGATGGCCTGCTCGTGGATGAGCACCAGGCCCTTGCGCGCATCGCCGAACTCATCGAACGCGCCCGCCTTGATCAGGGACTCGATCACCCGCTTGTTGCAGACATTCACCGGCACCTTGCGGAGGAACTCGGCGAAGCTGCCGAAGGCGCCCTTGGCGGTGCGGGCCGCCACGATCGACTCCACCACGTTCACGCCGACGTTGCGCACCGCGGCCATGCCGAACCTGATGTCCTGGCCGACGGCCGTGAACATGGCCGTCGAGGAGTTCACGTCCGGCGGCAGCACCTTGATGCCCATCCGGCGGCACTCGTTCAGGTAGAGCGCTGACTTGTCCTTGTCGCCCGCGACCGAGGTGAGCAGGCCCGCCATGTACTCGGCCGGGAAGTTGGCCTTCAGGTAGGCGGTCCAGTAGGAGATCAGCCCGTACCCGGCCGCATGCGCCTTGTTGAAGGCGTAGCCGGAGAACGGGACCATCACGTCCCAGATGGTCTTGATCGCACTGTCGGAGTAGCCGTTGGCCTTCATTCCGGCCGCGAACGGCTCGTACTCCTTGTCCAGGATCTCCTTCTTCTTCTTGCCCATGGCCCGCCGGAGCAGGTCGGCCTTGCCGGGGGAATACCCGGCCAGCTTCTGCGCGGCGAACATCACGTCCTCCTGGTAGACCAGCAGGCCGTAGCTGTCGCCCAGGATGTCCTGCAGCGGCTCGGCAAGTTCGAGGTGGATCGGGGTGACCGGAGCGCGGCCGGTCTTGCGGTCGGCGTACACCGGGGCGCTGGCCATCGGGCCCGGCCGGTACAGCGCGATGACCGCGGCGATGTCACCGAACGTGTCCGTCCGCATCGAGCGCAGCAGCGCGCGCATCGGGCCGCCGTCGAGCTGGAACACCCCGAGGGTGTCGCCGCGGGCCAGCAGCTCGTAGGTGGGCTTGTCGTCCAGGCCGAGGGTGTCCAGGTCGATCTCGATGCCGCGGTTGTCGGCGATGCCGCGGATAGCGTCGTCGATCACGGTCAGGTTGCGCAACCCGAGGAAGTCCATCTTGAGCAGGCCGATGTCCTCGCACGAGGGATAGTCGAACTGCGTGATCACCGCGCCGTCGGCCTCGCGCTTCCATACCGGGATGTGATCGAGCAGCGGCTCGCTGCTCATGATCACGCCGGCCGCGTGCACGCCTGCCTGGCGGATCAGGCCCTCCAGCCCCCGCGCGGTATCGATGACCTGCTTGACCTCCGCCTCGGACTCGTACAGGGCACGGATCTCGCCGGCCTCGCCGTACCGCGGGTGGTCAGTGTCGAAGACCCCGGACAGCGGCATGTCCTTGCCGAGGACGGGCGGGGGAAAGGCCTTGGTGATCCGGTCGCCGAGCGCGTAGGGGAAGCCGAGGACCCGGGAGGCGTCCTTGACCGCTGCCTTGGCCTTGATCGTGCCGTAGGTAATGATCTGGGCGACCCGGTCGTCGCCGTACTTCTCGGTGACATAACGGATCACGTCACCGCGCCTGCGCTCGTCGAAGTCAATGTCGACGTCGAGCATGGACACGCGCTCGGGGTTCAGGAACCGTTCGAAGACCAGGCCGTGAAATATCGGGTCCAGGTCAGTGATGCCGAGCGCGTAGGACACGATCGAGCCGCCCGCCGAGCCACGGCACGGCCCGACCCGGATCCCGTTCCGCTTCGCCCACATGATGAAGTCGGCGACGACCAGGAAGTAGGAGCAGAAGCCCATCTCCTCGATCACGCCGATCTCGTACTCGGCCTGGGCGCGGCGTGCCTCGTCGTAGCCGGACGGGTAGCGGCGGTCCATCCCGCGCCAGACTTCCTTGCGGAACCAGCTCGGCTCGGTCTCGCCGTCCGGAAGCGGGAAGACCGGCATCAGGTTCGACTTGGTGAACTGCACGTCGGCGCGCTCGGCGATCAGCAGGGTGGAGTCACAGCCTGCCTGCCAGTCCTCGTCCTGGCTGAGGCCGCGCATCTCCTGCGGGCTCTTGATGTAGAAGCTGGTGCCCTCGAACTGGAGCCGGTTCGGGTCGGCCAGGTTAGTGCCGGTCTGCACGCACAGCAGCGCCTCGTGCGCCTTGGCATCCTCCGGGCTGACGTAGTGCGAGTCGTTCGTGACGACATACGGCAGGGCCAGATCGCGGGCTATTGCGCGCAGCGCCGCTCCGGTCCGCACCTCGACGTCGAGGCCATGATCCATCAGCTAGACGAAGAAGTTCTCCGGCCCGAAAATGTCCCGGAATTCGGCCGCGGCCTGCAGCGCCTCGCGCTGCTGGCCGAGCCTGAGCCTGGTCTGCACCTCACCGCCGACGCAGCCGGTGGTCGCGATGATGCCCTTGGCGTAGCGGGCCAGCAGCTCGCGGTCCATCCGCGGCCGGCGGAAATGGCCCTCCAGGGAGGCCATCGAGGACAGCCGGAACAGGTTGTGCATGCCCTCTGTCGTCTCGGCCAGCAGCGTCATGTGCGTGTAGGCCCCGGCCCCGGCCACGTCGTCGTCTTTCTGGGCCGGGGCGCCCCAGCGGACTGGCTGCTTGTGCGACCGGTGCTCGGGCGCGATATACGCCTCGGTGCCGATGATCGGCTTGACGCCGGCTGCCCTGGCCTTCGACCAGAAATCGTAGGCGCCGTAGACGTTGCCGTGATCGGTCATCGCGATGGCGGACATGCCGGTGCGCTCGCACGCGTCGAACAGCTCCTTCAGGCGGGCCGCGCCGTCCAGCATCGAGTACTCGGTATGCACGTGCAGATGCACAAAATTGCCGTTTGCCTGGTTCCCGGACGGGGCTGCCGCCATGAAGTACCGCCTCCTTCAGGCATGCTGCCGTGCGCCCGGCCTTGCCGCCGGCAGCCGCGCCGGTCCGGTACTTCGACCCTATCGCCCGGAGGTGTCCGCTGCCGGCTATGGCGCGCCGGATGCCGGGCAGTCAGCGCGCGAGATGAATCGTGACAGCGACTTCGTCGGGCTGGCCGGCGCGCAGGCGCTCGCGCGCGGCGTCGACGAAACCGCGGTGAATCTCCAGGCCGCCCGCCTGCCGGCCAAGCCGCCGGGCGACTACAGCCGTTGTCCCTGATCCGGCGAACGGGTCGATGACCACGCCGCCTGCTGGCGAGCACGCCCGCACGAAGAATTCGGCCAGGCCCTCGGGCATCGCGGCGGTGTGGCCGCCGGCGCCCTTGTGCTGGTTGTAGGTCTGCGGCACGGACACGACGTTGCCAGGGTCGGCGCCGCCGCGCAGGTATGTTGTGGTCCGGTCGCGCCCGAAGCCCGCGCCGGTGCTGCGGCGGCCGAGCTTGTCGAGCTTGCGCCGCGCGATGTCGGCCGGTGCCGTCTTGTAGGGCACCCGGACGGCGTCGAGGTCGAAGTACGGCCTTGGCCCGCTGGCAAAGGCGTAGACGTACTCGAAGCTGTCCTTGGCCCGGGGCCCGAACCGGCCGGGGACGGCGTTGGGCTTGGACCAGATATACGTCTCCAGCCAGCGCCAGCCCTGGCGCTGGAGGTCGATGACGAGCTCGTAGACGTAGGGGTGCCGCTGGCCCCGGAGCGGGCCGCTCGCGGCTACCCGGTCCTTGATGTTGAGCACCAGCCAGCCGGTGTCCCTGGCCGCCGCCAGCATGGACGCGGCGTAGGGGCGGAACCAGCTGACATAGCGGTCGGGGTGAATCCGGCTGTAAGCGCGGGCGTCGGCGTACGGCGGGCTGGTAAACCACAGGTCGACCGACCGCGGCGGCAGGGCCGGCAGCCATGCCGCGCTGTCTCCCCAGGTGATGCCCTGACGGAGCAATTCCGCCAGCGCCTGGTCAGGTTCGGCCCGCGGCACTGGCGGCAGCGCCGGGACCGGGTGGCCCGTCATAGGCCGAGATCCTATGCAGGCGTTCGGCCGGCAGCCATGGCTGCCGGTCATCGCACGCCGTCTTGCCAGGACACTGGGCTGCCAGCCATCCCTGGGGCGGGCCCGCACGGGCCCACCCCATTGGCCATTGTCCGCACCGGACGGATGGGATAATTGGTTATGCACCCTTTGCGTTGGCTGGGTCAACGTGATCACGGCCTTGCGGCGCTGCGCCGGGCGGGGCGGACCGCGATCGTGATGCCCGCCATGTTCGCCCTGGCCGACAAGGTGATCGGCAACGGCGAGGTGGCGACATTCGCCGCGTTCGGATCGTTCGCGATGCTGCTGCTCGTCGACTTCAGCGGCCCGATGCGGGAGCGGCTGCAAGCGCAGGCAGCGCTCGCGGTCGTGGGCGCCGTCTTCGTCTGCGTCGGCACGCTGGCATCGGGTGCCGCCTGGCTCGCGGCCTCGGCGATGGCGGTCGTCGGTTTCGGCGTGCTGTTCGCCGGGGTGGTCAGCTCCGTGCTGGCCGGGGCCACCACGTCGCTGCTGCTCGCGTTCATCCTGCCGGTGTCACTTGCCGGGCCGCCGTCATCGGTGCCGGACCGGCTGGCGGGCTGGGGGCTGGCATCGGGTGCGGCGTTTGCCGCGGTGGCGCTGCTGTGGCCGGCGCCGGCCAGGGATCCGCTGCGCGGGCCGGCTTCGGCCGCCTGCCGGGCGCTGGCCGCGCGGCTGCGCTCGGATGTCACGTACATGCTCAGCGGCATGAGCCAGGCGGTGGCCGCCGAGCATGAACGAGCAATGGCGGAGGCGACTGCCGCGGTCAGCGCGCTGCGCCGCGGATTCCTCGGCACGCCGTACCGGCCGACCGGGCTGAGCACCCCCGCGAGGACGATCGTCCGCCTGGTGGATGAACTGAGCTGGCTGAACTCGATCCTCATGCATGCGCGGCCGCTGGCCGGCAGCGCCGGCGTCTACAAGGCGGCCTACGCCGTGAAGTCCGCCGCGGCCGCGGTGCTGGACCAGGGAGCGGACCTGCTGGACGCACCAGGGGGCAGCCCGGAGCAGCTGCGCTCGGCGCTGGCCGGCCTGCGCGAGACACTGGACAAGCTGGAACGAAGCGCGACCGTCGAGCTGCCGGTCCGGCGGGGGCCGGCCGGATCAAGCCCGACCGCAGTCGGGGAGGGGGTCACCGAGTTCATCACGTCCCTGGACGCGAGCTTCCGCGCGCAGGAGCTGGGCTTCGCGGTCTCGGCGATCGCGCGCAATATTGACCTGACGGCGGCTGCCGAGCGACGCAGCTGGCTGGAGCGGCTGCTTGGCCGCCAGCCCGAGGGGCTGGCCGGGACGTTGCCAGCGGCTCGGGAACGCGCGGCAGCTCACGTCGAGCGGCACTCGGTATGGCTGCACAACAGCGTGCGCGGCGCGGCCGGGCTGGGGCTTGCCGTGCTGGTGGCGCATCTGACCGGCGTGCAGCATTCGTTCTGGGTAGTGCTCGGCACGTTGTCGGTGCTGCGCTCCAGCGCCCTGAACACCGGCCAGAACGCGGTACGCGGGCTGCTCGGCACGGTCGCCGGGTTCGTCATCGGCGCTGCCGTGCTCGCGCTCATCGGCACGAACCTGACGCTGCTGTGGTTCCTGCTGCCGCTGGCAATCCTGCTGGCCGGCGTCGCTCCCTCCGTCATCTCGTTCGCGGCGGGACAGGCCGCGTTCACCCTGACGCTAGTGATCTTGTTCAACATCATCCAGCCTGCCGGGTGGCGGATCGGCCTGCTGCGGGTGGAGGACATCGCCCTCGGGTGCGTGGTGAGCCTCGTCGTGGGGCTGCTGTTCTGGCCGCGCGGCGCCGGGGCGGCGCTCAACCGGGCGCTGGCCGATGCCTACTCAGACAGCGCGGGCTACCTGGCCACGGCCGTCGAGTTCGGCATGCTGCGCTGCGACGCCAGCAAGCCCGCCGCCGGCGAGGCTGGCAAGCCCGCCGCCGGCACTGTCGGCACTGCCGCCCCCGGCACTGCCGCCTCAGCCACTCCAGCCGCCTCAGCCACTCCCGCTGCCGTGGCCGCTCCCGTCGCCTCAGCCACTCCAGCCGCCTCAGCCACTCCCGCTGCCGTGGCCGCTCCGGCTGCCACGGTCGCTCCGGCTGCCGTCCGCGCGGCCGCGGCAGCACGGCGGCTGGATGACACCTTCCGCGGCTACCTGGCCGAACGCGGCGCCAAGCCGATGCCGATGGCAGCGGTAACCAAACTCGTCACCGGCGCGGCCGGCCTTCGCCTCGCCGCTGATGCGGTGCTGGACCTGTGGCAGCGCGACGACGGCCAGGCGGGCGGCGACCGGGCGGCAGCCCGCCAGGAGCTGCTGAGCGCCAGCGAGCTCATCCGGCGCTGGTACGACGACCTCGCGGCCAGTCTCATCAGCCGCCGCGAGGTGCGCGAGCCGCTCGCCCACGACAAGCTCGCCGACGGCCGCCTGGTCGACGCGGTGCGCCACGACCTGCGCGGTCAGGACGGGCAGGCGACGGCTACCGCCGTGCGGATGATCTGGACCGGCGACCATCTGGACGCCGCCCGCAGGCTGCAGGCCTCGCTCATCGGGCCCGCACGCACGGCCGCCGGGGACGCACGCGCGGCCGCCGGGGACGCGCGGGAAGCCGGCTAGCACGCCAGCGGCCGGCTTGCCCACGGGAAAGCCGGCTAGTCAGCTCTCCGTGCTGAGTACCGCCAGTGCCGCGGCAAGATCGGCTGAGTACTCGCTGGCGAACTCCACCTTGCGGCCGTCGGCGGGGTGGGCGAAGCCCAGCCGCACCGCGTGCAGCCACTGCCTGGTCAGGCCGAGCCGGGCGGCCAGCACCGGGTCCGCACCGTAGAGCCGGTCACCGGCGCAGGGATGCCTGATCGCCGTCATGTGCACCCGGATCTGGTGGGTGCGCCCGGTTTCCAGGATGACCTCCACGAGGCTGGCCGCCCGGAACGCCTCCAGCGTGTCGTAATGGGTGACCGACGGCCGGCCGCCGGCGATGACGGCGAACCTGCCGTCGCCGGACGGGTGCCTGCCGAGCGGCGCATCGACGGTGCCGCGCAGCGGATCAGGGTGGCCCTGCACGAGCGCGTGGTAGCGCTTATCTACCTCACGGTCCCTGAACGCCTGCTTCAGCGCGCTGTAGGCCGGCTCGCTCTTGGCCAGCACCATCAGTCCCGAGGTGTTCGCGTCCAGCCGGTGCACGATGCCCTGGCGCTCGGCAGCGCCGCTGGTGGCCAGCGTGTGACCGGCGGCGAGCAGGCCCTGCAGCACCGTCGGCCCGGTCCAGCCCGGCGTGGGGTGCGCCGCGACCCCGGGGGGCTTGTCCACCACCAGGATGTCGGCGTCCTCGTGCACCACTCTGAGTCCGGGCACCGGCTCCGGCCTCGGCTGCGCTGTCACGGGCGGCGGCAGCGTCACGTCCAGCCAGTCGCCGGCGGCGACACGGGCGGACTTGGCAGCCGTGGCCCCGCCGACCAGGACGGCGCCGGTGGCGATCAGCTCCGCGGCCCTGGCCCGGGACAGGCCGAACATCCGCGCAAGGGCTGCGTCCAGGCGCTCGCCGTCGAGTCCGTCGGGAACGGGCACCTGGCGCTGGCCCTCCTGCGTCATGTGCTGCCGCCGCCTGCCGGGTCCCCGTCCGGGCCGCCGCCCCCGCCGGAACTGCCCGGGCCGCCGCCCCTGGCGGAACTGCCCGGGTCAGCTGTGCCCGGGCCGGCCGTGCCCGCCTCGCCCGGGCCCGCGTCGCCCAGGCCTGCGTCGCCCGGGTCCGCGCCGCCGCCCGGCCCGGCGTTGCCGCCCGGCCCGGCGTTGCCGCGCGGCCCGCGGGCAGCGCGCTGCGGTACGGACCCGTCGATCTGCAGCCCGCGCGCGGCCAGCAGCACGGCCAGGATCCCGCCGCAGACGATCGACGAATCGGCGACGTTGAAGACCGGCCAGTGCGGTAGCTGGATCCAGTCGACGACGTAGCCGCGCAGCGGCCCAGGCGACCGGAGCAGCCGGTCGGTCAGGTTGCCGGTGGCGCCGCCGAGCAGCAGGCCGAGCGTGACGGCCCACGCCGTGCTGCGGATCAGGCGTGATGTGCGCAGGATAAAGATGATCACGCCGAGTGCGATGGCGGAGAACACGATGGTCATGGAGGTGCCGATACTGAACGCGGCGCCCGGGTTACGGTCCACCCGCAGCGTCAGCAGCCCGCCGAGCAGCCGGACCGGCGGCCGGGTGGACAGTGTGGCGACGACGATCACCTTCGAGATAATGTCCGCGGCCAGTACCGTGATGGCGACGGCGAGCAGCACCCCCATCCGGCGCTGCGGTGGCGCGGTGCCCCCCGCAGCGCCGGTCAGCGGCGCTCCTCGCGCTGCTTGCACGCTACGCACAGGGTCGCCCGCGGGAAGGCCTGCAGCCGCGCCTTCCCGATCGGCTCGCCGCAGGACTCGCAGGTGCCATAGGTTTCCTCATCGATCCGGGCCAGCGCTCGCTCGCTTTGCGCGAGCAGCTCACGGGCGTTGTGCGTGACGGCGAGCTCGTGCTCGCGCTCGAAGGTCTTCGCGCCGACATCCGCCTGGTCATCCCCGGCGTCGGCGATCCCGTCCCGGAGCCGTTCGGCGATGCCCGATTCCGCCTTCTCGATCTCCGCGCGCAGGTCAGCGACCTCAGCGGACAGCTCCTCATGCACACTGGCCAGCTCAGCCTCAGTCCAGGGTTTTTCCCCTTGACGCACAGGAAGAGCAGCGGCACCCGACCGCGCAGCAGCCACCATCTCCGCCTCCTCGGCCCGGCTATTTAACGATCTTGATTTGCGGGCAGTCACCGGAGGATAGGCGGTCACCGGGGGGACTGCAAACACGCGCGCCAGTACGGCTAGAGAGGGGCAGGCGCCCGTCGGCTATCCTGTGAGCCCGCACGGCGCTGACGGGCCGGCCGCCGCTGTCGCGGCGGCGGCAGGAGCCCAACGAGAGGGTCGCAGGAAGCCCGACCATGACGAGCGCAGACAACCCTCAGCGGCATTTCCCCGATCTGCCCGCGGTCGTCGACCTGCCGGCCATCGAGCACGAGGTGCTGGCCAGGTGGCGGGACGGGAACGTGTTCCAGCGCTCCCTCGACCAGACCGCGGCCGGCCCGCGCTGGACCTTCTACGAGGGCCCGCCGACCGCGAACGGCATGCCCGGCGTGCATCACGTCGAGGCGCGGGTGTTCAAGGACGCGTTCCCTCGCTTCAAGACCATGCAAGGTTTCCACGTGCCGCGCCGGGCAGGCTGGGACTGCCATGGCCTGCCGGTGGAGGTGGCGGTCGAGAAGGAACTCGGCCTGGCCAGCAAGAAGGACATCGAGGCGTACGGCATCAGGGAATTCAACGAACGGTGCCGCGAGTCGGTGCTGCGGCACGTCGACGCGTTCGAGGTGCTCACCGAGCGGATGGGCTACTGGGTGGACACGGCCAGTGCCTACCTGACCATGGACCCGTCCTACATCGAGTCCGTCTGGTGGTCGCTCAAGGTCATCTTCGACAAGGGGCTGCTGGTCAAGGATTTCCGGATCAGCCCGTACTGCCCGAGATGCGGAACCCCGCTGTCCGACCATGAGCTCGGCCAGCCGGACGTCTACCAGCTCGTCACCGACCCGTCGGTGACGGTCCGCTTCCCGCTGCTGACCCTGCCGGACGGCGCCGATCCCGAGTTGCAGGGCGCGGACCTGCTGGTCTGGACGACCACGCCGTGGACGCTGGTTTCCAACACCGCGGTCGCCGTGCACCCGGACGAGACCTACGTGGTCGCGCGGAAGCCCGGCGCCGCCGACCGGGTGGTCGTGGCGGAAGCGCTGCTCGGCCAGGTCCTGGGCGACGACTGGTACATCGCCGCCCGGGTCAGCGGGGCCGGGATCGCGGGAGCTACCTACCGACCGCCGTTCAGCCTGATCGAGATCCCGGCTGCGCACCGGGTCGTGACCGGGGACTTCGTCACCACGGAGGACGGAACCGGCCTCGTTCACCTCGCGCCTGCCTTCGGCGCGGACGACATGGAGGCAGGTAAGGCGCACGGACTGCCGGTGGTCAACCCGGTCCGGCCGGACGGCAGGTTCGAGGAGCACGTACCGCTCGTCGGCGGGATGTTCTTCAAGGACGCCGACGCGCCGCTGGCCGCCGACCTGGACCGTCGCGGCCTGCTGTTCCGGTCGCTGCCGCACGAGCACAGCTACCCGCATTGCTGGCGCTGCGGCACTCCCCTGCTCTACTACGCGCTGCCCTCCTGGTACATCCGCACCACGGCCATCAAGGACGAGCTGCTGGCCGAGAACGAGAAGACCAACTGGCAGCCGCCGACCATCAAGCACGGCCGCTACGGCGAGTGGCTGCGCAACAACGTCGACTGGGCCATGTCGCGGAGCCGGTTCTGGGGAACCCCGCTGCCGCTGTGGATCTGCGCCGACGAGCACGTCACCTGCGCCGGGTCGCTGGCCGAGCTTTCCGGGCTGGCCGGCCGCGACCTGGCCGGCCTCGACCCGCACCGGCCGTTCGTGGACGACGTCGTGATCACCTGCCCGAAATGCGGCGGCGAGGCGCGCCGGGTGCCGGAGGTCATCGACGGCTGGTACGACTCGGGATCCATGCCGTTCGCGCAGCTCGGCGCCCCGCTGCACAACCAGGCCGAGTTCGAGCGCGCCTACCCGGCGCAGTTCATCGCCGAGGCGATCGACCAGACGAGAGGCTGGTTCTACTCCCTGATGGCGGTCGGCACGCTGGTCTTCGGCCGGTCAGCCTACGAGAACGTGCTCTGCCTGGGCCTGATCGCCGATGATCGCGGCCGCAAGATGAGCAAGCATCTCGGCAACGTGCTGGAGCCGCTCCCGCTGATGGACAAGCACGGCGCGGACGCGCTTCGCTGGTTCTTCACCGCGAGCGGATCACCGTGGGCGGCCAGGAAGATCGGGCCTGGCGTGCTGGAGGAGATCGTCCGCAAGGTCCTGCTGACCTACTGGAACACCACGTCGTTCCTGGTGCTGTACGCGAACGCCGCTGCCGCCCAGGACAATGCCTGGGGTCCGGAACGAGCGCCCGAGGCACCTCCCGTCGCCAGCCGGCCGGTGCTCGACCGGTGGATCCTGAGCGAGCTGCACGCGCTGGTGCGCGACGTCACGGCGGCCATGGAGGCGTTCGACTCCGCCACGGCCGGCCGGCTGATGGCCGCGTTCATCGACGACGTGTCCAACTGGTACGTGCGCCGGTCCCGGCGGCGCTTCTGGGAGGGACCAGGAACTCCCGGCGGGGCGGCGGCCTTCGCCACGCTGCATGAGTGCCTGGAAACGCTGACCCGGCTGATGGCGCCGCTGGTCCCGTTCCTTACCGAGTACGTGTGGGGGGTCCTGCGCGACGGCACCGGGCCGGAGTCCGTGCACCTGGCTACCTGGCCGGTGCCGGACGACGGGCTCATCGACGCGGAGCTGTCCGGGCAGATGGCGCTGACCAGGCGGCTGGTCGAGCTTGGCCGTTCGGCCCGCTCGGCAGCGGTCGTCCGGATCCGCCAGCCGCTAGTGCGCGCGCTGGTCAGCGCGGCCGGTTTCGCCGCCCTGCCCGAGGAGCTGCGCGCGCAGGTCGCCGATGAGCTCAACGTGCGGGCGCTCGACACGCTGGACAGCGTCGGCGAGGACCTGGTGGACGTCGCGGTGAAGCCGAACTTCCGCGCGCTCGGCCGTCGTTTCGGTAAGGGCACCCCGGCGGTCGCGGCGGCGATCTCGGCGGCCGACGCCGCCTCGCTGGCTGCCGAGCTTCGCTCCGCCGGGACGGCGTCGGTGCTGGCCGGCGGCGCGCCGGTGAGCCTGCAGCCGGACGACGTCATCGTCACCCAGACACCCCGGTCTGGCTGGGCCGTGGCGTCCGATGACGGTGAGACGGTCGCGCTTGAGGTCACGATCACGCCGGAACTGCGCCGCGAAGGGCTGGCCCGTGAGGTGGTGCGGCTGGTGCAGGACGCACGCAAGAGTGACGGCCTGGACGTCAGCGACCGGATCTCGCTGCGCTGGACCGCGGCGAATGCCGACCTTGCCGCCGCGCTCGCCGAGCACGGGCCGATGATCAGCGGTGAGGTGCTGGCCGTCGACTACGGCGGGCGTGCTAGTACAGCCACTCACGCCCACGCCGGCGTCAAGACCGGCACCGGCGCTGATGGCGACGCTGGCGCTGGCGCTAAGACCGGCCCTGGCGCTGATTCCGGCGCCGGCGAGCCTGATGTCACTGTCGCTGGCGCTCGCGGGGAGGCTGACTCCGGCGCTGGCGAGCACGCCGCC
>Ga0182024_10007244_pt1 | contig 23992 bp, 19 predicted proteins | sample P32metaG_FD_120480 | JGI IMG/M metagenome (GOLD analysis project Ga0182024, IMG submission 120480) | Permafrost microbial communities from Stordalen Mire, Sweden - P3-2 metaG (Illumina Assembly) | ecosystem: Environmental > Terrestrial > Soil > Wetlands > Permafrost | place: Sweden: Stordalen...
GTTTCCGGACGCGTGGGTGCCGAGCTTCGACTTTTATGACGAGATCTGGTGCCCCAGCGATTTCGTCCGGGAGGCGGTCGCCGCGAAGTCGCCGGTCCCGGTGCTGACCATGCCCCACGCGGTCGGGTTCACCCGACCGACCGCGACCAAGGCGCAGCGGCGCGCCCGCTTCCAGCTGCCGGAGGAAGGGTACGTTTTTCTCACCCTCTTCGATCTCAACTCCTACGCCGAGCGCAAGAATCCGCAGGCGGCGCTCGCCGCCTTCCGCCAGGCCGGTTTGGGCGAAAAAGGCGACCGGCTGGTCGTGAAGGTGCACAATGCCGCCGGCAATCCCGACGATTTGGCCGCCCTCCAGGCCGCCGCGCGCAGCCAGCCCGGGGTCAGGCTCATCACCGAGACCCTGAGCCGCCCGGACACCTACGCGCTTGAGGCCGCGTGCGACGCCCTGGTCTCGCTCCACCGGTCCGAAGGCTTCGGCCTCGTGGTCGCCGAGTGCATGTACTTGGGACGGCCGGTGATCGCGACCGACTGGTCGGCCACCGCCGAATACCTCACCGCCGCCAACGGCTGCCCGGTGCGCTATGCGCCCATGACGCTCGAGCGCAATCACGGGCCGTACACCCGCGGCTCCACCTGGGCCGAGCCCGACATCGCGCACGCCGCCGATTGGATGCAGCGCCTGTCCCGCGATCCGGTGCTGGGCATCCGGCTGGGCGCCGCCGCGCAAGCCACCATCGAAGCCCGGTTCGCCCCGGCGGTCATCGGCGCCCGGTACCGCCAGCGCCTCGAGGCGATTTCGACCTTTTAGCCGAATTACGGCGGCCCGCCGGCCGATTCGTGCAGGGCGAGCTTCAGGTTGCGGATGCTGAAGGCCCGTTCCTGCCCGTTGCCCGCGCTGGAAGCGGCGGCAGGCGCATCGCTGCTGAATTCCCACACCGTGTCGCCCGGTTCGAGCCGGACCTGCGGCAACTCCACCAGGCGCGGCTCGTCCGGACGCAGCGCGCCTCGCCATAACACGTCGCCGCCGTGGCGAACCGAGACCGCGCGCGGATCGTGGGTGCGCAGCGCAAAGGAAATGTCCGCCACCACTGCGAAGGGGTGCGGATTGCGGAAAGCGATCGTGGCCGGCCCGCGGCTCCAGCGGTAGTACTCCAACCAGGATTTTTCCGGCGGCTCCCATTGGGCGTCAAAGACCGCCTCCACAATGCGGCCGTTCTCCGGAATGATGCGCAGGTGACGCGGGCCGCTGACCTCGTAGCTCTCCCGGCCGGGAAAGGGCAGCGCGTCGGGCGATACCAGGACCGATAGATTGCCCAGGAGCAGGACGATCCACCACGCCTTCCGCCGGGGCACCAAAATATTGAAGGCGAGGGTCAGCGGCAGCAGGACGCGCGGGGCCGCGCCGGGAAAGCCTTCCCAGACGGCGTCACCCAGAAAAACCATCAACACGGCGTAGGCGGCGCCGATGCGCCACCACGCTTCCCGCCACCGCGGCCGCGCGGCGATGAAGATCACCTGCGTCGTTAGGGCGACCAGGACGAGGACGTCGCCCCGGGTGCGAAAGTCGAAGCCCTGGCTGCCCCATTCTCCGAGAGTGGCGGCCCATTTCTCCCAGTAGGCGGCCAAGGGGAAGCCGAAATTGCGCGCGCCCGCTCCCCCCGCACCCAGCCATTCCCAGAGGACCAATGCCCAGGTGGCGAGCGGGAGCGCCGCCAGCGCAATCCGCGCCGACGCCCGGCGCCAGCCCGCGCGGGAGTTGTGCGCCGGCAGCAACGCGGCGGCCGCCAGCAGATTGGTGTCTTTGGCCAGCCCGGCGAGCCCGAGCAGCCCCGCGCCCAGCCATGGCCAGCCCGATTCGAGGAGCGCCCCAGCCGCTGCGATCAGGAGCAGGCTGGGACCGTCGACCAGCGAACCGCGGACGCTCGTGCACAGGCCGAAGGAGAAGAGGACACCGGCCCAGCGGGCCCAGTTGCCCCACGAATTCGGCGGAAACCAGCGCCAGAGCAAGACCGACAGAATCAGCCAGCAGACCAGGTTTTGGACCGCAAAGATGTGCAGCGCCCGGACCGGATTGCCGCCCGCGAGCGCATAGGCCGTCCAGCACAGCAGGATCCGCCGGGCGCGGTAGGACAAACTGTCGACCGCCCGCGCCAGCTCCGGATCGCGAACCGCCGGCCGCATGGCGATCTGCGCGTAATACTGGCCATCGTACCCGTCGAGGTTGGGGAGCTCGAAGTGATTGACCGCCTGCAGTTCCGGCAGGAACCGGTCGTGGTTCAGCGAACCAAATTGGACCAAATAGGTGAAGCCCTCGCCCGGCAGGTAAAACTGCGAGCAAATCCAAATAAACAGCGCGATCGCCCCCGCGGCGGCCAAAGCGGGCGCTCGGGCTAAATTACGCGAGAAAAAGGGTTTGAGCTTGGGCACGAAAAGAAGAAAAACCATTCCCCCTCGTCGCCACGAAGCAAGTATGGAATTCCCTCCCTCGCCACCGCCCGCCGTCCCGCCTCCGATTTGGCGCCGGCCGGCCACGGTGGTCGCGGCCCTCGCGCTCCTGGTTTATGCCGCGTTGCTCACGTTTTACGTGAATGCCTGCGCCGGGGGCTCGGACTCTTCCGGTTACCTCAACCATGCGCGAATTCTGGCCACGGGCCGGGTCCATATCCAGGCGCGGGAGATCCCCGGGGTGCCGGCCACCACGGCGGCCTATTTTCTGTATTCGCCGCTGGGACTGAAGCCCGCCCCAAACGGCGACGGCCTGGTCCCGACTTACCCCACCGGCTTGCCGCTCATGATCCTGGCGATGCGGCCGTTCGGAGGCTGGGCGCACGCCTGCGATATCGTGATGGTGGTCCACGCCCTGGCCGGAATCCTCCTCACCTTCGCGCTCGGCCGGCGCCTTGGGATCTCCGCCCGCTGGTCCGCGCTCGCCGCCGCGTTGCTGGCCGCCTGCCCGCTTTATCTCGATTTCTCGCTCCAGGCGATGAGCGACGTGCCCGCGCTGGTGTGGGTGGCCGCCGTGGCCCTCGCCGCGTGGCGGGCCCGCGACCGCACGGCATGGGCGTTCGCGGCGGGCGGCGCCCTCTCGCTGGCGGTCCTGATCCGGCCGAACAATGTCCTCTTCGCCGTCCCGCTCTGCGTCGCGTGGTGGCCGGAGCGGTTCGCCGCCGCCGATCTCCGGCGGCTGTTTCTCCAAACGGCTCTGCTGCTCTCGGCCGCGGTCCCCGGCGCGATCTTCTTTTGCCTGCACAGCCGGGCGGCCTACGGCAGCGTGCTGACCACCGGCTACGGCGATGCCACCACGCTCTTTGAGCCGCAGGTAATCGCCGAGACGCTGCAGCATTATGTGCACTGGCTGCCGGCACTGCTAAGCCCGCTCATCTGCCTGAGCCTCCTCCTGCCATGGGCGGCCCGGCCGACCCGGCGGCCGGCCGTTTTTCTGGGGGCCTGGGCGCTGACCTACCTCGGCTTCTATGCGTGCTACTACCATACCCACGAGACATGGTGGTACCTGCGTTTCCTGTTGCCGGCGGCACCCGCCCTGGTTCTCGCCGCGGTCAAAGTGGCCGAGCGGCTTGAGGCGACCGATTCCTGCCGGTGGCTGCGCTCGGCGACCGCCGGCCCGGCCGCGTTTCTGGTTCTCGCCGTGCTCCTGGTCACCGAGGAAACCTATTGGGACGGGAAGTTCAACGTCCTGCTCGCCGGCCGTGGCGAGGCCGCCTATCCCCAGGCCGCCCGCTGGTTGGAAACCCATGTCCCGGCCGACGCGATCCTGGCGGTCATGCAGACCAGCGGCGCGGTCTTCTACTACACCGATTTCACGTTTTTCCGCTGGGATCAGTTCGACCCGGCCCGTTTTCCGCTGCTAGTGGGCGCCGCCGCCGCCGCGCATCGTCCGATCTACGCGCCGCTCTATGATTTTGAAACGGCGGAGGCCATGAAGCGGATGCCGGGCCAATGGAAAATCGTGGGCAAGGTGCCCAAGGTGACGATCTGGCAGTGGACCGGACCGGCCGCGCCCCCGTCGTGAGCGGCCATCCGGCCACGGCTTCGCGCAGGGTAAAATTCAGCGGGGTGGCCGCGGTCGCCGTTTTTATCGTCCTGGTGGCCCGGTTCTGGCATCCCGTTTACGGTTTCACGGAATTTCTCCAGCTCGATGCGGCCAACGACGCGGTCAAGCTCTCCGCCGTGCGGCCGGTTCCGGTGTACGTCTACCGCAACACCGGCCCCTACGATGGCTGGTACTACGCCCAGATTGCCTACGATCCCCTGCTGCGCAGTCCGGAACTGAAACCGGCGATCGATAACCTCCCCTATCGGGCCCGCCGCATCCTACCCTCCGCGCTGGCGTGGCTCGCGGCCGCCGGGCGTCCCAGTGAAATTGCGCAAGCGTTCGCGGCGATCAATCTCGTCGCGTGGCTGGCGCTCGCCGCCGTGCTCTGGCGCCTGATGCCCGTCGCCGACGGGTATTCGCTGGCGGCCTGGAGCGGCGTCCTGTTTTCGGCCGGCGCCCTGGCGAGCGTCCGCTTCGCCCTCACCGATCTGGTCGCGCTCGCGATCCTGGCCGGGGCGATGCTCGCCGCCGAGCGCCGGCGCCCGGGCTGGGGATTGGCGCAATTGGCCGCCGCCGGCCTCGCCCGCGAGACCTCGCTGCTCGCCCTGCCCGCTTTTTGCACCCGCCCGTGGCTCTCCGCGGTCAACCTGCGGCGCGCCGCCGCGGCCGCCCTTCCGCTCGCCGCCTGGATGATCTACGTGCGCTGGCGCGCCGGCGCCGGGGATCCGGGCTGGGGCAATTTCACCTGGCCCTTGGCCGCCTGGGGGGAAAAGTGGCGCACCGGGATCGCTGCGGCGCGGCAATTGCCGGACCCGCTGCTGGCCTGGACAACGCTGCTCGCCACGGCCGGGCTCACGATCCAGGCGCTTTATTTCCTCTGGCGGCCCCGCCCCGGCGAAAATTGGTGGCGCGTCGGCGCGGCCTACGTGGCCTTGCTCTCCTTCCTGGGCCGGCCGGTCTGGTCGGATTTTCCGGGCGCCGTGTTCCGGGCGGTGCTCCCCCTCACGCTCGCGTTCAACGTGCTCGCGGCCCGCCGGCGGGCGGGCTGGGTTTGGCTCCTCGCCGGCAACCTCGGCGTCGGCGCCGGCTTGCTCGCCCTGCGGGACGTCCCCTTCGACAATGGCGAAGTGGCGGCTTTCCATGAAGCCGGCGTCGCCGGCCTCGCGCGCGAGGGTGCCGGCTGGTACGGCGCCGAGCACTCCGGCCGGCACCTTTGGGCCTGGAGCGACGGCCGCTCGGATCTGACGATTGCCACCTGGCCGCAGGACGACCGGACCCTGGAGCTGGAGTTTTCCCTGCGGGCGCTGACGCCCCGGGTCGTGACCGTGCGCCAGAACGGGCGGGAGATTTGGCGGGGCACGGCGGACGCCCGGCGGAGCGACGGCCGGCTGACGATCGCCGTCGCCGCTGGCCGGGCCGAACTGAATTTTGCGACCGCCACTCCCGCCGTGGCCGAGAGCGCGGACCCCGGCGCGCGCGCGCTTGCGTTCGCGCTCTACGATCCGAAAGTCACCGTGGTTCATGACCGCCCCGCTGCTCCTTGACCTCAGCCACACCAGCCACACCCGGGCGCGCACGGGCGTGCAGCGGGTGGCGCGCGCCCTGGACGGGGAATTGAATGGGGCGATTGGGGCGATCACGTGGGATCCCTACGCGGACTGCTGGCGGCCGCTGACCCCTTGGGAGCGGGACAACCTGCGGTCCGATTCGCCCGCCCGGAAGCGCGGCGCCGATTGGCCGCTCTCGGCCCGCTGGGGCGGGTGGCTGCAACGCGGCCGGCGCCGCGCGCCGCCGGCGGGCGCGGCCCTGATCGTCCCGGAAATTTTTTCGCCGGCGGTGGCGGCGGCGCTGCCCCGCTTGTTCGCCGCCGTGACCGGCCCCCGGGTGGCCCTGTTTCACGACGCGCTCGCGCTGCAGTATCCGGAGTATTCCGCGCCGAATACGGTCGCCCGGTTTCCGGCCTATCTGCGCGACTTGCTCCAGTTCGACGGCATCGCCGCCGTTTCCGAGGACTCGCGCGCCGCGCTGGTGGATTATTGGCGCTGGCTGGGCGTGCCGTCCGCCCCGCCGGTGGCGGCATTGCCGCTGGGGATCGACCGGCCCAGCGCGCGCGCGGCGGCCGCCGCCGCCCCGCCCGTGATCCTCTGCGTCAGCAGCCTGGAGGGCCGGAAAAATCACCTCGCCCTGCTGGCGGCGGCCGAAAGCCTGTGGCAGGCCGGGCAGTCGTTTCAGCTGCGGCTGATCGGCCTCGCCCAGCCGCAGACCGGTCGGGCTGCCCTCGACCGGATCGCGGCCCTCCAATCGGCGGGCCGGCCCCTGCGCTACGACGGCCCGGTCGATGAAGCCGTGCTGGAGGACGCCTACGCGGAGGCCGCCTTCACGGTCTATCCTTCGCTGCGGGAAGGATTCGGTCTCCCCGTCGCCGAGAGTTTGGTCCGCGGCAAACCCTGCGTCTGCTCCGGCAGCCGGGCCCTCGGCGAGATTGCCCGCGCCGGGGGTTGCCTCGTTCTGGACCGGGTCGAAGCGCCGAGTTTAGCCGCGGCCTGCGCGCGGCTCCTGGGCGACGCGGGCGAGCTTGCGGCGCTGGCCGCAGCGGCTGGCCGCCGCTCCTTCCCCAGTTGGGGCGATTATGCCGCCGCGCTGCGCGCCTGGATGAATTCGCTCTCCCGCCGGACATAGGGCCGCGCCCTATGTCCATTCGCTACACAATCATTGCCAAGGGCGGGCCGAGGACTACGCTGAATCGCGAATGGCGCTCTCCCTCTTCTCGAAAAACAAAAAAGCAGTCCTGGTCCGCTGCCGGGACGACTACGCCACGAAGGTGCGCTTGAAGTATGCGCCCTACTACCTGGCGATGGACGGTCAGCATGGGACCAGCATCCGATTGGATGGCAAAGATTTGATCATGCTGGCGAGCAATGATTACCTGGGCCTTTCTTTCCATCCCAAGGTGATCGAAGCCGCCCAGGCGGGAATCAAGAAATGGGGCACGAGCACCAACGGCGCCCGGATTTCCAATGGCTCCCGGACCTTCCACGTCGAACTCGAGGAAAAGCTGGCGGCATTCCTGGGCCGCGAGGCCTGCCATGTTCATGCGGCCGGCTACCTGTCGTGCATGTCCGGCATCGCCGCCTTCGCCCAGAAGGGCGATGTCATTTTCGCCGACAAGAATATCCACTCCTGCCTCTGGGATGGCATCCGGCTCTCGATGGCGACGGTGGAACGCTTCTCCCACAACAGCCCGGACGACCTGCGCGAAGTGGTGGCGACCGTCGCGCATTCGGGACCGAAGTTTTTGGTGCTCGAAGGAGTTTACTCCATGGAGGGCCATATCGCCCGCCTGCCGGAGCTGTCGGCGATCGCGGAGGAGAACAACTGCTTCACGGTGCTCGACGACGCCCACGGCTTTGGCGTCCTCGGCCGCCAAGGCCGCGGCACGGTGGATCATTTCGGGCTCAACGACCGGGTGGACGTGCTGTGCGGCAGCCTCTCCAAATCCCTCGCCAGCACCGGCGGTTTTGTCGCCGGCTCCAGCGAGGTGATCGAATACCTGCGCACCAATTCCAAGCAGACAATTTTCAGCGCGGCCATCAGCCCCGGCCAGGCCGCCGCGGCGCAGGCGTCCCTCGAGGTGATGCAGACCGAGCCCGAGCATTTGACGCGGCTGTGGGCGAACACCAAGAAATACCGCGCCATGCTGAAGGAGTTGGGCCTGGATACCTGGGAGAGCGAGACTCCGGCGATCCCAATCGTGCTCGGATCGAAGGAGCGGGTTTATTCCTTTTGGCGGGCATTGCTCGACCGCGGCGTATTCACCGTCATGTCGATCGCTCCGGCCGTGCCGGCGGGCAAGGACCTGATTCGCACCGCGATTTCAGCGCAGCATACCGACGAGCAGATCGACCGGATTGGCGAGGCGATGGCCTACGCTCTGAAGCGCCTCTAAGGCGAATCAAACCGGCTCCGGTCCTAGAGGGGGCGAAGCCCCGCGCACAAAACCGCGGCCGCCCCCGCCCACGTCGGCAAAGGCCGGGTCACCGCCGCCGTCCTTATTCCGGCCAGCCAGGCGCCGTCTGTCACCACCCGCCGTAGCGCTGCCTTCCACGCTGCGAGATCGCCCACTGGCAGCGGCACGCAGCCGCCACCCTCGGCCGATTCCAGCAGCGCCGGCAGGTCGCTGCACACGCAGGGCACTCCTTGCCACAGGGATTCCAAGAGCGGCAGGCCGCAGCCCTCCGCAATCGTCGGAAACACGCTCGCACGGGCGCCCGCGTATAACCCGGTCATCACCGCGTCGGAGGCGGCGCCGTGAAAATGCAATCCCGGACGGCGCTTGGCGATCGCCTTCATCCGCGCGGCCAATGGCGCGCCAAAATGCGGGTTCGTCCGTCCGACCAAATGGAGTTCGAAGACGAGGCCTTCCGCCCAGAGCGCCTCGCAGACATCGAGCAGGAAGTCCTGATTTTTGCGCGGTTCGAGAATGCCGACGCAAAGCAAGGACGGCGGACCCGCCGGCGGGGCCGCAGCCGCCACGCGCGGGGCGCCGCCATAATCGGCGCCGAGCGGCAGGAGTTCGATCGGCGGCGGCGCCTCGACGCCCTGCCAACGCCAAAACTCCGCCAGGTCCCGGCGGCTGTCGGCGGAAACCGCCCAAACCCGATCGAAACGTGAGAGCAGCTTCAGGTACTCCGGGTGGCGGGCGACGCTGCGCGGCCAGGTGAGGTGGGGCAGGCGCAGGGGAATCGCGTCGTGGAAGATCGCCGCCAGGCGGCACGGCCGGGCCCCCAGAAACGCGCCGAAGCCCGGCCGCTCCGCCTCGGAAAAAAGCTCCGCCGTCAAATACCAGTCCTGCGGCGGGAGTGCGGGCAAAGCCGCCCCCCAGACCACCGGCGCCTGCGCGGGCCCCAATTCCGCCCCCAGGCGCGCCGTCACCCGCGTCAGGCCCGAGCGATGTCGCGCGGCGCCGGATTTGGTGACGTCGAGCCAGATCATGACACAGGCAAGGGCGGAGCCGCCGGAATCACGCGCTCAAATTGGGCCCGCAGGCGCTCCGCATTCCGGTGAGCGTCGAAATTTTCCTCCACCCAAGCCCGGGCCGCCGTCCGCTGGCGCTCCGCCATTGCGTCGTCGGCCGCCAGCCGGCGCAGCGCCTGCACCCAGGCGGCCGGATCGTCCACGGCGGCCACCCAGCCGGTGACCCCATGGGTGACCGCTTCGGTGGTGGCCGCGGTCGGAGAGGTGACCACCAAGACGCCGATCGCCATCGCCTCCGGAATCACATTGGGCAGGCCGTCGCGGTCCCCGCTCGGGGCGATGACGCCGGTGTGCAAGAGGACGTCGGCTTCTTCCAACTGGTTCCAGACCTCGTGATGCGGCAGGTGTCCGGTGAAGGCGACGTCTGCGGCCACGCCCAAGAGGCCGGCCAATTTCTCCAATTCGGCGCGCAGCGGTCCCTCGCCGACAATCCGGGCGGAGAAGGCGACGCCGGCCGCGCGCAGCGCCGCGTAGATCCGCAGCTGACGGTCCAGGCCCTTCTTCTCCACCAGGCGGGCCACGCTCACCAGTCGCAGCGGCGCGCGCGAGGCGCGCAGGGGCTTGACCGGCGGCAGGCGGTCGAGGCCGCGCCGGATGCAGACAATCTGCGCCTCGGGCAGGCCGCGCGCCAGGAGCGCGCGCCGGCCCATTTGCGTGGAGGTGTGGACAAAGGAGGCGGGCGCCAGCTTTTCGCGCAGCCACCAATCGCCCCCGTGTTCGAAAAGGTCGTAAGCGTGGGCGGCGGCGCTGTAGCGGTGCCCGTCGATCCGCCAGAGCAGCCAGGCGGCGGTGGCGGGAGCCCCGCCCCAGGTGGCGTGAATCAGATCCGGCGGCTGCCGCCGGAACGACCGGGCATAGACGCAGGCAAAGCCGGCCCCCAGCATGTTCTCCCAAAAGTTGATCCAGGAGGGAGCCCGGCGCGTCGCCAGGCCGCGGAGCAATCCCTTCAGCACGTCGGGCCGGCGCCAGCCCTCGTAGGGAATGAGCCAGAGCAGCGTCACCAGGCGCCACTTGCTGAATCGGTGCACCTTGACGCCGCGAAACGAGCCGCCGCCGCCCCACATCGAGTAGAGCCGCAAATTGGCCCCACCCGCCCGCATCGCCAAAATCTCGCGCTGCAGAAACGTTTCCGTGGACTTCGGAAACGTCGTGAACAGGTAGGCGATGACGGGACCTTCGGCGGACACGGCAGGAAACAGCTTAGCGCGCCGGCCCCCAGCGCCGGGTGAACGGAAAGTAGATGAAGAGCGGCCGGCCGACCACGTCGGCCGCCGGCACGAAGCCCCAGTAGCGCCCGTCGGCGCTGTTCGAGGAGTTATCGCCCATCGCAAAAAAACCGTCCGAGGGCACGGTCACCGCGCCGCCCGCGGGCAGAAACGTGGCCATCGGGGGATTGGTGTAGCCGGTGTAGGGGGCGACGGTGTTCGCATTCAGGTCGAACGCCTCGGCGCCGGTGATCGGCCGGCCATTGCGCAGCAGCTGCGGCGGCCGGATCGTAATCACATCCCCCGGAGTGCCCACCAGGCGCTTGATATAATAGTCATCCTTCGGGATTTGGTAGATCTCGCCCACGCCCGCGGGTTTGCGCGGGTAGCTGTAGTCGTAGATGTTCCCGGTCCGGAAAACGAAGCCCTGCCCGACCTTGGGCCGCATGAAGTGGTAGCTGAAGCGGTCGACGAACAGCTGGTCCCCGGTCAGGATGTCGAAGCGAATCACCGGCGTATTGGCGGCGACGGTGCGGCCGAGCGGCATCATGTAGGCGTAGCTCACGCCATTGGGCCGGATGGTGGCGTCGGAGACAACCGCCTGCTGGACGAGCTGATGGGCGGCCGCCAGCCGGTCCCAGGCCGCCTCAAAGGCGGCGCGGCTGCCAAAATAGGTGTCGATCACCAGGTCCTCGAAGCTGCCGGCGTTTTCGTTCGCACCCGAGCTGAAATCCCACGGCACCTCGACGGTCGTCGGCTCCCCGTCTACGTAAAAAGTGTATTCCCGCACGTCCGTGGGAAAAACGAGCCAAGTGTGGCCGCTCTTCTTCGTAAAAGCCATCTGGTCGCGGCTGAAAAAGGCCGCCGAGACGGCGCCCGCCTTCGGCGCCACCGCCGTGTGCCGCACCGCCCCGAAGGCGGCGAAGCGGAAAATCTCCCCCACCAGGCTCGGCGCCGGCCGGTCGGGCGGCAGGTTCTCCGCCGTCATCCCGTAGTAGGTCGGCCACATCGAATTGGTCGGGATTTTGAACGGCTGCACGAAGTAGGTGCGGATCCCCAGGATCACGATGGCGGCGACCAGGAAAAATTCGACGTTTTCGGTCAGCGAGGTCTTCGGATAAACCGCGCCGCCGGCGGCCCGCAGCGCCCCTTCCAGGCTCTCGATCGCCAGCTTCAATTTCCCCGCGTCGGCCCGCTCCTGCAGCAGCCGGTCCAATTCCCCGCGCCGTCCCTGGAGGGCGGCCGCCTCGTCGGCGCTGAGGACGTCCCGGCGGAGCGACCAGACCTTTTGGGCCAACTCCAGCCAGTTGGCGGCATTCTGCCGCATTTTGCTTTCCTGGGAAGTGAAAAGGCCGAACAAGGGAAAAGAGGGGTTAATTGTTCTTCAGCACCTTGATGAAGGTGTCCGCCGGAATGGAGACTTTCCCGAACTGCTTCATTTTCTTCTTACCTTCCTTCTGCTTGTCCAGGAGCTTGCGCTTGCGGGAGATGTCCCCGCCGTAGCATTTAGCGGTCACATCCTTGCGCATTTCCCGCACGCTCTCGCGCGCGATGATCTTGCCGCCGATGGCGGCCTGGAGGGCGATGCGGAACATCTGGGGCGGAATGATCTTCGCCAACTTCTCGCAGAGCTCGCGGCCGCGGCCCTCGGCCTTGTCGCGGTGCACGATCGAGGCGAACGCGTCGACGGGGTCGCCGTTGACGAGTATTTCCATCTTCACCAGATCCGACGCCCGATACGCGCCCAGTTCATAGTCCATCGATCCATAGCCGTGGGTGATGCTCTTGAGGCGGTCATTGAAATCAACGAGAATCTCATTCAGCGGCAGGACGCAGTTGAGCATGACCCGCGTGGCGTCGAGGGTTTCGGTGTGCTCTACCGTGCCCCGCTTCTCGAGGATCATGGAAAGCAGGTCTCCCATCGCGGCGTTGGGAATGTGCAGCGAGGCCTTGATCGTCGGCTCGCGGATTTCCAGCATCGTGCCCGGATCGGGCAGATTGACCGGATTGTCGACCTCCAGCTCCGCGCCGCCGTGCAGGGTCACGTGGTAGATCACGCTCGGGTAGGTGGAAATGATGTCCACATCGTGCTCGCGGCGGATCCGCTCCTGGATGATCTCCATGTGCAGGAGGCCGAGAAAGCCGCAGCGGAAGCCGAAGCCGAGCGCCACCGAGCTTTCCTGGGCGTACACAAAGGCCGCGTCGTTGAGCTGCAGGCGGCCCAGGGCCGCCTTCAGTTTCTCGTAGTCGGAGGTCTCGATCGGATAGAGGCCGCAGAACACCATCGGGCGCACCTCCTTGTAGCCGGGCAGCATCTCGGAGGCCGGCTTGTTCGCGATCGTGATCGTGTCCCCGGTCTTGATCTCGGAGGGATCTTTGATGCTGGAGACGATGTAGCCGACGTCCCCCGGCCCGAGCATGTCGATCTTCTCCATCTTCGGGGTGAAGACGCCGACTTCCTTCACTTCGGACTTCTGCCCCGTGCTCATCAGCAGCATGTGCTCCCCGGCGCGCACGGTGCCCGAGAACACCCGCACGTAGGCGATTACGCCCCGGTAGGAATCATACAGGGAGTCGAACACCAGCGTCCGAGTCTGGGGGTACTCGGTCCAGCGCGGCGGGGGCACCCGCTGCACCACGGCCTCCAGGATGTCCTGAATGCCGATGCCCGATTTGCCGCTCGCCAGAATCGCCTCCTCGGCGGGGATCGTGAGGATGTCCTCCAATTGGCGCAGGCAAAGGTCCAGGTTCGCGCTCGGCAGGTCGATCTTGTTGATGACCGGAATCACCTTCAGCTTTTGGGCGAAGGCCAGATGGGCATTGGCCACCGTCTGGGCCTCGACGCCCTGGGAGGCGTCGATCAGGAGCACGGCCCCTTCGCAGGCCGCCAGGCTCCGCGACACCTCGTAGGAAAAGTCCACGTGCCCGGGGGTGTCCATCAGGTTCAGCTTGTAGACCTTCCCGTCCTTCGCCGGATAGGTCATCGTCACCGGATGGGACTTGATCGTGATGCCCCGCTCCTTCTCCAGATCCATCGAGTCGAGATGCTGGGCCGTCATCATCCGCATGGTCACCGTGTTGGTGAACTCCAGGATGCGATCGGACAGCGTCGTCTTCCCGTGATCGACGTGGGCGATGATGCAGAAATTGCGGGTCGGCAGAGGATCCATGGGGTCAGGCGGCGGCGCTGAGATCGGCCAACTCGGAGAAAGACTTCACGACCCAGGCCTTGTCGGTGCGCCGCGCCAAGCCGGCGAGCACGCCGCCCGGCCCCAGCTCCCAGAACTCGGTCGCTCCCGCCGCGGCCGCGCCGCGCATGCAGTCCTCCCAGAGGACGGAGGAAACCACCTGCTTCACCAGGGCCGTCTTGATCGCCGCCGGATCGCTCACCGGCCGGCCCGTGGTGTTGGTAAAAACGGTGAACTTTGGCGCGTGCAAGGTCACGCCTTCGAGATAGACCGCGAACGCCGCCCGGGCCGGCTCCATCAGGCGGCTGTGGTAGGCGCCCGCGACATTGAGCGCCATGGCCTTCTTCATGCCGCGCTCCTTGGCCGTCGCGACCGCCGCTTCGACCTTCGCTTTTTCCCCGGAGACAATGATCTGCCCGGGAGCGTTGAAATTGGCGGCCTCAATCCCGCAGTCCGCGCAGAGGGACTCCACCCGTGCTCGATCTTCGCCGATGATCGCCGCCATGCCGCCGACTGTTTGCTCGCAGGCCAGCTGCATCAGGCGGCCCCGCTCGGCCACAATGCGCAGCCCGGTCGCGAAGTCGCAGACCCCGGCGGCAGTGTAGGCGGTCACTTCGCCGAGGCTAAGCCCCAGGGCGATGCCGACCGCCGGCAGTTTTCCCTGCTCCCGGAGCGCGGCCAGCAGGGCCAACCCGTGGACAAATAGCGCCGGTTGGCAAACCTTGGTCTCCACCAACGCCGTGTCCGGGCCGGTGAAGCTGATCTTTGCCAAATCCCAACCCAGCACCACTTTAGCCTCATCATAGAGGGCCCGCGCCGCCGCCGACCCTTCGTAAAGGGATTGGCCCATGCCAACCTTTTGCGCGCCTTGACCGGCGAAGAGGAGTGCGAGCGACATGTGGTTTTGGACAATAAAAGGGACGGGGAAGTTTGGAAACCCACCAGAAAACACCCGGGGGGCGCGGAATCCAAGCCGGAAAACCTAAAACTCACCCCGGATTTGCCGGAAGGAGGGGTCTCCGGCCGCCTTTCGTCCGAGCACACGGTCGCCCTCCGACCCCTCCTTCCGGCAAATCCGGGGTGAGTTTTAGGTTTTCCGATTTCCTTTCTGAGTGACGTTCTGGTAAGTGTTGGTGTTGGGCCTCGCGCCCAACGCCTCCCATGAAGCTCCGCCCCCTCACCGGCACCCTCACCGGCACCCTCACCGCCCTGATCACGCCCTTTCGCAGGGGCGCCGTCGCTTTCGATGACATGCGCAAATTGGTGGAGCATCAGATCAAGGGCGGCATCGACGGATTGGTTCCGGTCGGCACCACGGGCGAATCACCCACCCTCTCCCATGAGGAGCACATGGAAGTCATCCGGGCCGTGATCGCCGCGGCCCGCGGCCGCGTACCCGTCGTGGCCGGGACCGGGTCGAATTCGACCTCGGAGGCGGTCGAATTGACCCGCCAGGCCCACATAGCGGGCGCCGACGCCATGCTGCAGGTTGCGCCGTATTACAATAAGCCCAGCCCCGAAGGCCTTTTCCGCCATTTTTCGGCGATCGCCGAGGCCACGGACCGGCCGATCATTCTTTATTCCATCCCGGGCCGCTGCGGCGTCGAAATCGGCGTCCCGGTGGTCGAGCGCCTGCGGGCCAAGTACCCGCACGTCCGCTGGATCAAGGAAGCCGGCGGCTCGCTCGAGCGGGTGGACTTGCTGAAGCGCGCCCTGGGGGCGGACATCACCGTCCTCAGCGGCGACGACCAGCTCACTCTGCCCTTCATCGCCGCCGGTGCCGAAGGGGTCATCAGCGTGGCCTCGAACTACCTGGTGAAGGACGTCGTGCGCCTGGTCCGCCTGGCCCGGGACAACGATCTGGCCGCAGCCACGAAGCTGCACCGCAAGCTCTACCCGATTTTCAAGGCCTTCTTCATCGAACCCAATCCGGTCCCGATCAAGGCGGCGCTGGCCCGGGCGGGCATCATCGGTTCGGAGGAAGTGCGCCTGCCGCTGTGCGAGTTGGGCGCGGCCAGCCGCGCCGTCCTCGAGCAGGTCCTGGTCGCCCTGGGCAAGTAGCCTCTGGCCGATTTCCCCCAGCCCCCTCCGGATCTCTCCCATGACCGCGCCGGAAATCGCCGCCGAGGTGGAACGCCTCGGCCCCTGGATCACCGGCTTCACCGCCGCGGGCCGCGATTTTGGCGGGCAGTATTTCGCCGAGCACGATCTGCGAGCGAAGAATTTCGTCGCCCGGATCCGCAGCCGCACGCCGGCCGCCCGGCTGATCCTCGAATGCGGCTGCCTGGACGGCGGGCACACCGCCGTACTCGCCGGCGGCCTGCCCGAGGCCACGATCATTGCCACCGACGTGCGCGAGGACAACTTGCGCCGCGCGGCGCTGCTGGCCCGCGTGCGCGGGCTGACGAACATCGCCTTTACGATGGACGACCTGGAAGAGCCGGCGGCAAGCCTCGCCGATCCGTATGATGCGATCTTCTGCGTTGGGCTGCTTTATCATCTGCGCGATCCGGCCAAGTTCCTGCAGCGCTGCGCGGCGAGTTCGCCGCTCCTGTGGCTGTGGACAGTCTACTGCGCCGAGGACGCGGCCACCCTCGTCGAGGGCGGCCACCGCGGGCGCCTGTATGCGGAACCGACCGACCACCCGCTCAGCGCGGTGCGGCCCGAGTCGTTTTTTCCCACCCTGGGCAGCCTGGTCGAAATGGCGCTCTTCGCCGGCTACCAAAACGTGGAAATCCTCCAACGCGAGATGACCGCCAACGGCAACGGACCGGCGGTGCTGCTCTGCGCCACGCGGTCCTGACGCGCGAAAGTGCTGGATCGCCTCCGGCTTCCGGGCAAATCTCGGCCCCGCCGCTCGCCGGCTCCCCCGCCCCCTTCTTTCCATGCCGCTCTCCCTCCTTCTCAATGGCGCCCAGGGGCGCATGGGCCAGGCCATTGCCGCCGTCGCGCCCGAATTTGGCTTCACGATCGGGGCGGCCATCGACGCCGGCGATGACCCGGCCGCGGTCATTGGGCGCTGCGACGTGATTGTCGACTTCAGTTCCCCCCAGGCCACTCGGGCCCTCCTCGACCTGGCGGCCCAGCACGGCAAGGCGATCGTCATTGGGACGACCGGGCACAGCCGCGAGGAAAAGAAGGCGCTCCTGCCCGCCGCCGCCCGGGTGCCCTGCGTCTGGGCCGGCAACTTTTCGGTGGGGGTAAATCTTCTTTTCGCACTCACGCGCCAAGCGGCCAGGATCCTCGGCTCCGACTACGACGCCGAAGTCGTGGAGATGCACCACCGCTTCAAGAAGGATGCCCCCAGCGGCACCGCGGCGCGGTTGCTCGAAATCATTTTGGAGGAGCGCCATCTCACTGAGAGCGCGCTGCGGCACGGCCGCCAGGGCCTGCCGGGCGCCCGTTCCTCTGCGGAGGTGGGCATTCATGCCCTGCGCGGCGGCGATGTCATCGGCGACCATACCGTCATGTTTGCCGCCCTCGGCGAACGGATCGAACTGGCGCACAAGGCGAGCGACCGCGGCATTTTCGCCCGCGGCGCGCTGCGGGCCGCCCAATGGGTCGCCGGCCAGCCGCCGGGCGTCTATGACATGCAGGATGTCCTCGGCCTCCAGTGATCACCTCCATTCAGGGCCTCCTGACCGCCGCCACGCCGCTGGCGGCGATTATCGAGTTGAACGGCTTCGGCTACGAAGTCCACGTGCCCGTCACGACGGCGGAGCGGCTGCCGCCGCCCGGCAGCCAAGTTAAGCTGCACACCTTTGTCGTCTATCGGGAGGACGCGCAGACACTCTTCGGCTTCAGCACGGCGGCCGAACGCGATTTTTTCCGGCTGATGATTGAAAACGTGACCGGGGTGGGCCCCAAGGTCGCGATCAGCATCATGAGCCGGCTGTCCCTGCCGCTGCTCGAAGGCGCCATTCGGGCGGGCGATGTCGGCACGCTCGCCAAATGCCCCGGCATCGGGCGCAAGACGGCCGAGCGGCTGGTCATCGAACTTAAATCGCGGGTCGGCGGCGTGGGCTTGGCCGCTAGTCCCGAGTCCGGCCCGGGGCCGGCGGAGGCCAATCCCCATCGCGACGCCGTCTCCGCCCTCATCGCCCTGGGCTACAAGGCCGCGGACGCCGACCAATCGATCCGCCGGGCCGCGCTGGCGCTGGGCCCGGCCGCGACGACCGAGCAGCTGATCAAGAAAGCGCTGGCTTAGCCCGAATATTCGGGCTAACGCTGAAACTTAAACGAGACGTTCTCGACCTGATCCTGCCCCGCCGCCGTGTCCGTCGCAATGCGGGTGTCCGATTCCGGCAGGCCGGCGCTGGTCTTCAGTAATATCGGATTGATCGGCACCCGGGAAATGGGGGCAAACTGCACCCGATTGAGCCAGGCCAGCGACTCGGAGGTCGGCGCGGGGTTGACCGCATTGAGGGTCAGGGAATGCATGTCCACGACCGGCTGGAGGTCGCGGCCAAAGGATTCGGCGGGCAAGGACGCGGCCACCGCGACCGCCTGGCCGGTGAGTGCCGGGGCCGTCGGCGAGGTCCGCATCCGCGACACGGCCACAAAGGCGACGCAGGCGGCGGCGAGCACGGCCGCCCCAAAGAGGCTGGTCGGCCACGCCGTGCTCCGGACCGGGGGGCGCACCGACCACCGCACGTCGGAGGTGCCGTCCTGAAACTGGCCGGCGAGCTGGGAGCAGCCCTTATGCATGAGACAATACTGGTGGTAGACCCGCCGGCGCTCCTCGTTGGCGGTCACTTCCTGTTCCATGCGGGCTGCGTCCGGCGCGCTGATCTCATGATCGAGGTATAGATTCAGCAGCTCGATAAATTCCGATTCGTTCATTTGAAGTCCTCGCCAAGTTTTGAGCGCAGGCTTTCGCGCGCGCGCGCAATCCGGCTTTTTACGGTTCCAATGGAGATGCCAAGGATGTCGGCGATCTCCTCATAAGTTAGGTTTTTGATGTTACGTAAGACAAGTATCTCCCGGTGCTTGGCGCCCAGCCGGTCCATGCCGGAGCCGATGCGGGACACAAACTCCTGGGTGACGGTGATATCATCGGGCGTTTCCACCTCGGCGGAAATCACGTCGGCTAAAGTGAGGTCGTTCTCCGGGCCCACCGGGGCGTCGAACGAGACCGACTTGTCCCGTTTGCGCCGCCACCAGTACCAATACCGGTTGCGCGCCAGATTGGTCGCGATCTGGTAGAGCCAGGTCGAAAAGGCCGAGTCTCCGCGAAAATTGGCTAGTCCCCGATGGGCGCGAATGAACGCATCCTGGGTGACTTCTTCGGCGTCCTGCGGGTTACGCAAGAGCTGATTCACCATGGAGTAAATGCGGTTCCAATACCGCGTGACCATCTCGTCGAAAGCGGAGCTATCGCCGCCTCTAAAGCGGTCCACCAGAATTCGGTCCAAGGCAACTTCCTGGGCTTTGGTAGACATACGTTCTACCTCGGTCTGATGGGTATATTTTTGAATTGTTCCCAATGTTTATGTGCTGGAGTACCAATAAGCAAAGCCGCAGACCCGGTCAACGACTCCATCGGGTTCGGAATGTTTCAAAAGGCGCCATATTAGCATCCCAGAACCGGTTTCACTCGGATTCTCTTGGTTCAGCCCTCCTTATACGGGCCCGCGCCCGGCAGCTTGCACAAAAATCCCCCTTTCCCTCGGTCTTGGTGCCTTTTGCCGCGGGGATGGGCCGGAGGGCGACCGGGTGCTCGGACGTTCGGCGCCCGGAGACCCATCCCCGTGGCAAAAGGCGCCAAGACCCTTTTTCCTTGCCCGGGTTTGCGGTCCCCCGGTAGAACGGACCGCTTCTTGCGTTGCGTAAGAGATTCGGTCATCTAGTTGTTTTGTATGCATCACGTCCGCGACTCATTACCTCGTTCTTGAGGGTGGAAACCGGTGCAGAACCATTAACCCAGAAATCGACTTTAATACGCAACTCTCTGATTGGCTGGCTTTAGGGTAGGTAGCTCAATGGTAGAGCAGCGTCCTTTTAAGTCGTTGGTTCCGGGTTCGAATCCCGGCCTACCCACCAGCCACCCTGCCTTTCCATGAAACGCCTCGTCCTCATTGAAGACCAAACCGCCATCCGCGAGATGCTGGTTGAGATTCTCCGGCTCGACAACAACTACCAATTAGTGGGCGAAGCGGGGGATGGACAGGCCGCCCTCCAGCTTTGCCTCGATACCAAGCCCGATATCGTCGTCCTGGATGCCAAGCTTCCCGGACTGAATGGGGTGGAAATCCTCCGGCGCCTCAGCAAGCGGCTGCCGAACATGCGGGTCCTCGTCTTTTCCGGACATGAAAACCCGGTTTTGGTGAAGGAAATGATCGAATCGGGGGCCCATGGCTTCGTGGAAAAGACCGCCGGGCTGTTCGAATTCAAAAAAGGCCTGGAAACGGTGGCGAGCGGGGGCACGTATTTTGGCCCGGCGGTTGCTAGTCTCCTGCGGAACGTGGTAGCGAACCCCGGGTCGAGTAATACACCCGACTTCCTCACCGACCGCGAACGTGAAATCCTCCAATTGATCGCCGAAAGCCACAGCACCAAGGATATCGCGGCCAAGCTCGGCATCAGCATGAAAACGGTCGACAACCACCGCACCAACCTCATGCGCAAACTGAATCTTCACGATGTCGCCAGCCTGACCCGCTATGCGGTCGACATCGGCCTGATCCAGCCCCGCAGCGCCCATTGAAAAACGCGGACGCTAAAATTCTTGCGGCACGAAAAATCATCGCCCACCCTCGCCTCACTATTTCCATGAAACCTGTTGCGCAGAAACTTTTCGCCGCCCTCGTCACGACTGCGGTCGTGTTCTCCGGCTGCACCAAGAAGCCGATCCGTCCGGATCCCAGTGCCACCATGCTGGGGCCGTCGGGCGGCGGGGCGAGCGGCGTGAATCCCGAGGCCGTGGCGACCACCCCGGACATGAACGGGCTGCAAGATCGCAGCAATCTGGCCGACGCCAATGGCCAGATCCGCGGGCAACTGGGCGACCCGGTGTATTTCAAGTTTGACGATTCGAGCATTCGTCCGGTCGAGCGCCCGAAGCTGCAGGCCGCCAAGGACTACTTGGACAAGAATCCGACGATGCGCATTCTGCTCGAAGGCCATTGCGACTGGCGCGGCACCGCCGAATACAATCTGAGCCTGGGCGACCGGCGCGCTAACGAAGCGAAGAAATACTTGATCGCCCTCGGCGTCGCCGAAGCCAAGATCGAGACCGTCTCCAAGGGCAGCGAAGAAGCGAAGAAGAACGCCGACGAAGCGACCATGAAGACCGATCGCCGCGCGGACCTGGTGCTGCTGAAGCAGCCCTAAGCGAAATATATCGTCTCGCTCCGAAGCCCCGGTTGCAACCGGGGCTTTTTTATTTGCCGATGCCGTCCGTCGGCTGACGTTTCCGAGCGGGCGGTCCCCTCGTTCGTCGAGTTGCCCCCGAACGCCAGATCCGGTCTCGAACCGGCCACCAAAATCCGCCGGCCTGGTCGGCCGGCCAGATTGGCGGCCACAGAGAGCCCGGAGGAGGGGGCAAACTCCTCACGCGGGGACCGCCCGCTCGGAAACGTCAGCCGGCAGCGACGGCAGCGAGAATCGCGGCCGTGGTCGCGATGCCTTTCTTCATGACCGTGAGACTGAAGCCCTCATTGGGCGCATGAAGATTATCTTCGGGGAGAAACAGCCCGAACATCACCGAATCCAGACCGGTGACCCGCTTGATCTCCGCGATGATCGGCACGCTGCCGCCCTCGCGCAGATAGATGGGCGGCCGGCCCCAGATTCGCGCCACCGCCTCGTCGGCCGCGCGGAACGCGCGGGCGAGGACGGGCGACTGATCCGGGGGCGTGTTGGGGCGCCCCGGCGGCACGACGACGTAGGGCTCGCCCTGGTGCTGATCGACAAACTCCAATTTCACGCCCTTGGGCGCGCGGGCGCGAATCGCCGCGATTACGAGGCGCTTGATTTCATCCGGCCGTTGGTTCGGCACCAGGCGGCAACTGATTTTGACGAAGGCCCGACTGGGGATGACGGTTTTCGTCCCCTCTCCCTGGTAGCCGCCGCCGATGCCGTTGAATTCGAGCGTGGGCTGGAAGCGGATCGCTTCGGCCGGGGTGTACCCGGGCGGCGTGTAGAAAGTGTCGATCCCCAGAAATTCGGCGTACGCCTTTTCATCGGCGCCCAGTTTCTTGAGCTCCGCCCGCTCCCACGGCTGCACGTCGAGCACCGCGTCGTAAAAGCCCGGAACGTTGATGCGGCCGTCGGGCAGGTGGAGGGTCGAAATGATTTCCGCCAGCGCCTGGATCGGATTGCGGAGCACCCCGCCGTGGAGGCCCGAATGCAGGTCGCCCTTGGCGCTAATCACATGCACATCGAAGAGCGCGAGGCCCCGCAGGCCCGCCGTGATGATCACCTGGTCCTTATTCGGAAGCGCCGTGTCGGACAGATAGACGAAATCCGCGCCGCGCAGCCGGTCCTGAAATTTTTCGAGGAACGCCCCGAAACTCGGGCTCCCCATCTCCTCCTCGCCCTCGATCAGAAAAGTGATGCGCAGCGGCAGGCGCGGATTGGCTTCGAGCAATTGCGCCACCGCAGCAATATTGGTGATGAGCGGACCTTTGTTGTCCGCGGTCCCGCGGCCGTAGATGCGATCGCCGATCACGGTGCCCCTAAACGGCGGAGTCTTCCACAGATTCAGCGGGTCGGCCGGCTGCACATCGTAATGGCCATAGATGATGACATGCGGCCAGCCAGGATCGCCCGGTCGTTCCGCCCAGATGAGCGGGTGCCGCTCGAGCGGCACGACTTCCACCGTAAAGCCCATTTCCTGCAGCAAAGTGGAGACGAATTCCTGGGCCCCCTGCATCCCAACCTGGTAGCTTGAATCGGTGGAAACGCTGGGGAAGGAGACGAACTCCTTCAGTTTTTCGACAGGGTCAAACATGCCTCAAAGGCTCGCTCCCGGAAGCCAAACACTCAACTCCCAACTCACCGGCCCTCGCGGCCGATCGGACTCAATGCTTAAAATGTCGGATCCCGGTGAAGACCATCGCCATGCCGCGCTCGTCCGCCGCTTTGATGACCTCCGGATCGCGAATGGCGCCGCCGGGTTGAATCGCCGCCGTTGCCCCCGCGTCGGCCGCCGCGATCAAGCCATCGGCGAAGGGAAAGAGCGCTTCGCTGGCGACGACCGAACCCTTGAGGCTGAGCCCCGCCTCGCCCGCTTTCCACACCGCGATCCGGGAACTGTCCACCCGTGCCATCTGGCCGGCCCCCACCCCGAGCGTCTGTTCGCCGCGCGCATAGACTATCGCATTCGATTTGACGTGCTTGCACACCTTCCAGGCAAAGAGCAGCGCGGAAAATTCTTCCGGCGACGGTGCGCGCTGGGTGACAACCTTAAACGCCCGCACGTCGCCCAACGTCCGATTACGGTCCTGCACGAGCACTCCGCCGACGACCGACCGAATCTCCTGCAGGGCATCCGCCCCTAGGCCCTCCTTCGCGATCATGAGCCGAAGGTTCTTCTTCTTGGCGAAGATCGCCCGAGCCTCATCGCTGAAGCGCGGCGCGATGATCACTTCGGTGAAAATATCCGCGATTTTGCCCGCGAGCGCTTCGTCCATCGTGCGGTTGACGATGATGATCCCGCCGAACGGCGCCTGCCGATCGGTCGCGTACGCCCGCTCCCAGGCCTCGCCCAAGGTTTCCGCGCTGGCCACTCCGCAGGGATTAGTGTGCTTCAGGATCGCCACCGTGGGCCGCTCGAATTCCCCAATGAGATGGGTCGCCGAGCTGATATCCAAAATATTGTTATAGCTGAGCTCCTTGCCCTGGAGCTGCTGATAGTGGTCGTGGAAAGTGCCGTACAAGGCGGCCTGCTGATGCGGATTTTCGCCGTAGCGCAGAACCTGCGCCTTTTTCCACGACTGGCTCAGCACCGGCGGAAAGCCGCTGAGGGCGCCCAAATCCAGCTCGTCCTCCGCCCGGGTGGCGGCCTCCGCCCGCTCCAAATAGCCGGCAATCGCCGCATCGTAGCTAGCCGTCCGCTGAAATACTTTCCGCGCCAATCGGCGCCGGAGCGCCGCCAGCGCGGCGGGGTCTGCGGAAAGGGTCGCGAGCACATCAGTGTAGTCGGCCGGATCGCAGACCACGGTCACGCTCTCGTGATTCTTCGCCGCGCTGCGCAGCATCGACGGGCCGCCGATGTCGATATTCTCGATTGCCTCCGCAAAGGTAACCGCCGGACGGGCGACGGTCTCTTCGAAGGGGTAGAGATTCACCACCACCAGATCGATCAGGCCGATCCCGTTCTCCCGCGCCTGCTCGAGATCGGAGGGCTGGTCGCGGCGGCAGAGCAAGCCGCCGTAGATTTTCGGGTGCAGGGTCTTGACTCGCCCTTCCATGATTTCCGGAAATCCGGTGTGCTGGCTGACTTCGGTCACAGGTAGCCCGTGAGCTGCGATCAGCTTGGCGGTGCCCCCGGTCGATAGCAGGGTAAA
>Ga0182024_10007245_pt1 | contig 23991 bp, 17 predicted proteins | sample P32metaG_FD_120480 | JGI IMG/M metagenome (GOLD analysis project Ga0182024, IMG submission 120480) | Permafrost microbial communities from Stordalen Mire, Sweden - P3-2 metaG (Illumina Assembly) | ecosystem: Environmental > Terrestrial > Soil > Wetlands > Permafrost | place: Sweden: Stordalen...
ACCGGGAAATTGCGGCAGCGCCACTGGAATTGAGTTGATCTCAGGCCCGTAGAAATCATCGAGTCCGATGCCGCTCGGCCCGTTGAGCCATTCGTAGGACGGGTGCTTGTCAGTCCACGCGGTACGACCGCCACCCGCCTTGACCACTTCAAAAATCGTGTTAACGCGCACGTATTCGTGCGGCAGGATCGTCTTGCAGCCATTCTGCGGATCGCGCACCAGGAATTTTGGATTGAGCCCACCGCCGCCATCAAGCCGCGTCAAATCAGCATCAATCGCTTCGTCCCAGGCGACGTTGGTGCCGATTCGCCCGGGACAATTGCCGCCGGGATTGTCGAGGCCGTCCGTCTGAGCGGGAGGGGACAGGGCGCGATTGTAAGTGTCGTCGTACCACAAACCGGTCGTGACGGGCGAACCGCCGGTGACCAGCGAGGCAAGTCCAGGAAAGGAATCCGACGGGGTCGACGTCGAATTATTCGTATACGTCAGACCCTGCCGGCTCAGCGCCGCGAGAGTCGAGTCCGGATGCACTGAGACATAGTTCGTCAGATCGAGCGCATGCAAGCCGTCGACGCTGATTAGCAGGACGTGTTTAACCTGATGATCGATACCTGCATGAGCTTGCAGCCCAGCCAATGTGCAAAGACATACGCTTGCACCCAACAACTTCCGTAGCATGGCGCTTCTCCCCCAGTAATTCCCGGACGCGAGCGGAAAGTGTCACGTCGGTGAATTGCGCCAGCATAAAGCCCAAATATTACAGAATTGGGACTGAGCACGACGAATGGGATGGGGCGGGATTGCCCGTCTGGATAACCAGCACACGAAAGGGCAGCCGTCGGATGACCTCATCCACCTTCAGATGTCTGTAATCGGTATTCATGCAAACACATTAACCTCTTCAATGTGTTGCACTTCAAACTAGAGTTCGCCCCTCCTTAGCTTCCCTTAGCTCAACCCCAATAACAATGCGCGACCCATCGTTAAATCGCGCGGCTCGAAAAGGCGTCGGATCTACAAAGGTAGCTTGTCCCCTCGCGATAGCGGCAGCCAGGCGTCCCGCGCCCGGCCCGATGCCGTGCGGAACGGCGAGCGGGGTTTCTTTGCCAGACAGGGCGAATGCGATCTATCGATTATCAAGGCCGTTACTTTGCGAGCCGTACGTGAAAGCCCTCTTTCGAAATCCTAGGTGGCCGCACAATAAAGGAGCGCACAGTCACTCATTACCTCAGAACGTAAGCATCGCCGGCCGGTGCATGACCGCGGTCATAGGGTTTTGCGGCGAGCATGTAGATCGCACCAAGCACGAACACCCCCACTGCCGTTACGATCATCCCATAGTTGCTGTACCATGGATCTTGCGGGTTGCGCGGCCATACCATGTCGAATATCGCGCTAACGCCGTAGACGAGAGCGATGATGTTCACGGGCCATCCCCAACGGCCGAGCGTAAAGGGGCCGGTCGGCTTCCAGCCCTTCGTTCTGGCGATCAACGCTGCGAGCACCACCATCTGAAAGCCCAGGTAGATTCCTGCAGAAGCGAAGCTGATGATCGTGCTGACGGCATTCTGCAGCCACAGACCGCACAACGCGATCAAAGCCGGCACCACTCCCGCGACGAACAATGCCCACACCGGAACGTGCGTTTGCGGTGACATTCGACTCAACAGCTTGCTGCCGACGATCATCTCATCGCGCGCGTACGCGAACAGCAGACGACTTACGGCGGCCTGCATGCTCAATACGCACGAGAGAAAGGATACGAGAACGACGGCGAGCACGGCACGAAACCCCACCTCGCCCATGGCATTGCGGAGAATTGTGGCCACCGGATCCGTGTCCTTCCCGGAGATGATCGCGTTCATGTCGGGCACGGCGAGAATGAGTGCAATGCAAACCAACATCGCCGCAGCGCCTCCGACATAGATGGTCATGCGCATTGCCTTCGGAATCTTGCGGCTCGCATCCGGCGTTTCCTCCGCCACGTCACCGCAAGCCTCGAATCCGTAATAACAGAACATCGCCGCGAGCGCCGCGGCCAGAAACGCCGGCAGGTAGCTGCCGCCGGTGCGTATACCGAAGGAGTCGAAGACCGCGCTGAACGGGTGGAGGCGTGCGAACAGCAGTAGATAACCGCCGACGAGGATGGCTCCGATCAGCTCGCATATGAATCCGAACATTGCAACGCGTGCGAGCAACCGTGTGCCGCTCACATTGCATGCCGTCGCAATCGCGATCATTCCGAGGGCAATGGACGTCGTGATCGTGGGCGTGGGCGCGAAGCCGAGAAGTTGTGCGAGAAAGGGCGCTCCGCCAGTTGCGACCGCCGCTATCGAGACAAGCAGCGCCCACCCGTACACCCAGCCGGCCATCCAGGCCCAGCGCTTGCCAACGAGACGTCGTGTCCACGGGTAAAGCCCACCGGAAATAGGAAATTGTGAGACGATTTCGCCGAACACGAGGCAGACGAACATCTGACCGATACCGACGAGCAGATACCACCAGAACATTGGAGGACCGGCCGCCGCAAGCGCGAAGGCGAACAGACTGTAAACACCCACCACGGGGGACAGATACGTGAATCCGAGGGAGAAGTTCTCAAGTTCGGTCATGGTTCGATCGAACTTGGACGTGTAGCCGAGCGCCCGCAATTGCGCGGCGTCGGCGTCCAGCATCGCGCGCGCCGCGGGGGCTAATGTTGGTTTTGTTTTCGGCGCCTCGTTCATGGAGAGTCCTCGTCAGTCGCGCATCAATTCTCTAGAGTTCACCGCAGTCATGCCAGTGGAGCACCGCGGGGCTCATGCGAAAACCTTGCCGGGCTGCGAGGCGTGTGCGGAGGAAAGCACACCCCGAAAAGATCCCCTGAGCGTAACGAGCTTTCCGATCCGCGCACCGTCCGTCGCCTGCAGTCCGACGCCAATGCGCCGCGCCGGTGCAGAATCGCCGAATTCAGGTGAGCTCACCTGGGCGTCTCGCCGCCGTAGATGATGACGGATAGCATGCGGATGGGCACCTTGACGAGCCGTTCGGGCCCATGAGCGATGTCTCCGCGGAAGGTGAGGGAGTGGCCCTCTTTGAGTAGGTAGCTCTGCTGGCCGTGCCGATAGCGAATCTCCCCTGCCAGAATGTAGATGAACTCGGTCCCGGCGTGCTGAAAGCCCGGGAAGATTTCGCTCTTGTCAGTGAGGGTGACGAGGAATGGCTCGAACACTTTTTGCGGTCCCCGCTGCGCAGCAAGCAGGCGATACGTATGGCCGCGCTTAGTACCCCGGCGCACCACCTCCAGACCGTGGCCGCTAGGCACATGCTGCGCTCCACCCTCATCGTCGCCCACTTCTTGGAAGAGTAACGCGGGGCGCACTCCAAGTGCCTCTGCGAGCGCGACGATTGTCTCGAGACTGGGACTGACGCGCCCGGTCTCCAGACGACTCAACATTCCCGGGCTGATTCGCGCCTGCTGGGCGACGTTGGTGAGTGTCAGACCCATCTCATCACGGATCCGGCGAGCGACGCGACCGATGCTTGCGGCAAAGTCCAAGCTATCAATCGGCTCGCTGGGCGGTTTTTGCGCGGCAGTCGGTCTGCGGGGTGCAGTCGGGCGGCGCCGGTTCGACACGTGTTGATCCTCCGTCCACAGCTGGCGCATCTTACGCGGCGCGCGGATCTGCCGGGTCGGGTCTTATCGCGCCGGGAGCTTGCACGGCAACTGCGTTCTTCCCATGCAAGTGCCTTGCATGATAGTAAATCATATGGTACGAATAAAGAGCGATTCGGGGCTGTTCGGTGCGGGTGCGTGCTCGGGCGGCGACACGAGCAATCGCGCCGTCGCGTTAGTCAATGACGGCCAGCTCGAGCGTCGATGCCCGCACGCCTCGTCAAATTCGTGCTCTCGCGCAAGATGATGGGGGTAGGCGTCGTGGCGTGGCCGCAGCACACCGAGTGGGCCAGCGCTCGCGCTTTGGATTGATCCCAGCTTTGCGTGCTAATTCTGGACGACGCTGCTCGAAGCGGGGCGTGTTGTTGGAGCGGCGATCAGCAATCAGGCGGTTCAAACACGCGATCTTCGGGAGCAACGCATGACACCGGATCAGGCAAAGCAGTTCTTCGCCGAGCATCAAACGCGCTATGTGCTCGCGCAGTTCGTCGACATCCATGGCGCGGCGAAGGCTAAAGCGGTTCCCGTCGAGCACTACGACATGGTTATCGGCGACGGGGCGGGCTTCGCCGGATTCGCTGTATGGGGACTCGGCATGGGGCCGCACGGGCCGGACTTCATGGGCGTCGGCGATGCGTCGACCATCAGCGAAATTCCCTGGATGCCCGGATTTGCGCGCATTGCGTGCGACGGTCACGTGCGCGGCAAGCCTTATCCATACTGCTCACGCGTCGCATTGAAGCGGCAGCTGCAGAGATTTGCCGAGCGCGGCTATACGCTGTACACGGGTATCGAACCTGAGTTCATGTTGCTGCAACGAACGGCACAGGGCACTTTGGCGCCGTTTGACGCGACCGACAGTGCCGACAAGCCCTGCTATGACTACAAGGGATTGGCGCGCGTCAGCGCCATCCTTGATGATCTCTCGCGCCACCTGCGCGCCGTCGGTATAGACGTGTATCAAATCGACCACGAAGATGCGAACGCCCAGTTCGAAATCAACTTTACCTTCGCCGACGCCTTGAAGTCAGCCGACAATATGATCTTCTTCAAGATGGCGGCGAGCGAGATCGCGCGAGAGCATGGCGCCATCGCGACCTTCATGCCCAAGCCGTTCTCGAATCGGACCGGCACCGGCGCGCATTTTCACGTGTCGATCGGTACTCAAACCCAGAAAAACGCGTTCTACGATAAGGCCGATAAACGCGGGATGGGATTGAGCGAGCTGGGGTACTGGTTCCTGGGCGGGCTCCTGCAGCACGCGCGCGCACTCGCGGCCATTTGCGCGCCGACCGTCAATTCGTACAAGCGGCTCGTCGTAGGGCGCTCGCTCTCGGGCGCAACCTGGGCGCCCGCGTACATCGCGTATGGCGACAACAATCGCACTGCCTGCGTGCGCATCCCCTATGGCCGCATCGAGCTTCGGCTGCCCGACGGTGCAGCAAATCCGTACTTGGCATCGGCCGCGTTCGCTGCGGCGGGCTTGGACGGCATCGATCGGCGTTTGGATCCGGGCGAGCCGCTGAATGTCAATCTCTATGAGCTCTCGGAGGAGGAGATTCGCGCGCGCGGCATTGGTCTCCTTCCACAGTCCCTATCCGAGGCCCTCGATGCGCTGGCCGCCGATGAAGTCGTGCAGAACGGCATCGGCGCGGACCTCGCCCGTGAATTCATCCGCCTTAAGCGCATGGAGTGGATCGAGTACTCGCGGCACGTGGGCGAATGGGAGACGCAGCGCTACCTCGAGATGTTTTAGGGGAACTTATATGTGCGGAATCGTCGGGCTGCTAATGAAAGACGAGTCGCTGCGGCCAAGGCTCGGGGAATTCATGGTGCCCATGCTGGTCGGCATGACCGAGCGCGGACCCGATTCTTCGGGCATGGCGATCTTTACGGATGCGGTCGCCGGCGGTAGGCGCAAGTTGAGCCTGTACTGCGCCCAAGCGGGCTTCGATTGGCGCCCGCTGCAGGAGTCGCTGCTGCAGTCCGTCGCAGACGCGGACTTCGCCATCAAGGCAAATCACTGCATCTTGACGACTTCCGCCGATGTGGCGACTGTGCGCGATTGGATTGCGCAAGCCTATCCGGCCGTGCATGTCCTGAGTGCAGGGCGCTGTATCGATCTATACAAGGATGTTGGGCTGCCATCCCAGGTCGCCGAGCGCTACGGCTTCAGCCGGATGAGTGGGACGCATCTCGTCGGCCACACGCGCATGGCGACGGAGTCCGCCGTTACCCCGGAAAACGCGCATCCGTTTACGGCCGGTGAGGACTGGTGCCTGGTGCACAACGGAACTCTTGCCAATCCGGGGAGTCTGCGCCGCAAGCTCGAGCAGCTGGGCGAACGCTTTGAGAGCGATTGCGACACGGAAGCGGCGTGCCGTTATCTGCATTGGCGCCTCACTTCCGGAGATACGCTGGAGAGCGCGCTTGCGCACGCCTTCCGGGATTTCGACGGTTTCTTTACGCTTCTGATGGGGACGCAAGACAAGCTTGCGCTGGTTCGCGATCCGTTCGCCTGCAAACCTGCCGTCGTCGCCGAGACCGACGAGTACGTAGCCATCGCCTCGGAGTTCCGCTCGCTTGCGCACATGCCCGGCATCAAACACGCGACGGTTTTCGAGCCAAAGCCGGCGGAGGTCTATGCATGGTCAGTGCTGTGAGCGACGTCCACCGCCGCGTGGTATTTGATCTCGCGCGCCGAAGCGTCCGTGAGCTCAATCAGTTCCTGCACGGCGATTTGCGCGGAGTCCACGAGGTGAATGTCGAAAACCCCGACGGCGCCCACAGTCTTGCTGTAGGCCTCACCGCGCCGATTCGCGTCGCTATCGGCGGCCACGCGGGGTACTACGCGGCCGGAATGAACCAGGATGCGACCGTCTTCGTGCACGGCAACGCTGGCCCTGGCGTTGCGGAGAACATGATGTCCGGCCGCGTCGAGGTGCAGGGCTTTGCAAGCGGCGGTGCCGGCGCCTCGGCGCACGGGGGACTCCTCGTCATCCGCGGCGACGCAGGTCTGCGCTGCGGCATCTCGCTCAAGGGCGCGGACATCGTCGTCGGTGGTGACGTCGGTAGCTTCTCGGCGTTCATGGCGCAAGCCGGGCGGCTCGTCGTCTGCGGCGATGCCGGCGATGGTCTCGGGGATTCCTTGTACGAGGCGGTGATCTACGTGCGCGGCAGGGTTCGCTCGCTCGGCGCCGACGCGCGCATCGAGCCGATGACGGAGCGTGACCATGCGATCGTGCGCGAGCTCCTGGAGGTGGCGGGAATTGCGCATTCACCGGGAGACTTCAAGCGCATTGCCTCCGCCCGCTCGCTGTACCATTGGAACGCGGACGCCAACCAGACCTACTGATCTTCACACGTAAAGGATCGACATGGCCACATCGCCCGCTAGCGACCCCGATGAGCAGCCCGCGCGGCTGCAGCTCGAGGAGAGTGCGAGCTTCGATAAGCACATCATCCATTACATTCAACGGGCGGCGGCGACCGGCCTATATGAGATCCGCGGCTTGGGCGCGAAACGCCGGGTGCCGAATTTCGATGACCTCGTGTTCTTAGGAGCCTCACTGTCGCGCTACCCGCTCGAAGGGTATCGCGAGAAGTGCTCGACGACGACCACCTTGGGTACTCGCTTTGCAAAGCGGCCCATCGAGCTTGCGATGCCGATCACAATTGCCGGGATGAGCTTCGGCGCACTGTCGGCAAACGTAAAAGAAGCCCTCGGACGGGCCGCCACCGAGCTTGGCACGTCGACCACGACTGGCGATGGCGGCATGACGAGCGAGGAGCGACAGTCATCGAAGACGCTCGTATATCAGTGCCTGCCGTCGCGTTATGGTTTCAATCCGGATGATGTCCGCAAGGCCGACGCCATCGAAGTCGTCATCGGCCAGGGTGCGAAGCCCGGTGGCGGCGGCATGTTGTTGGGACAGAAGGTCAGTGCGCGCGTCGCGGCTATGCGCACGCTGCCGGCGGGCGTCGACCAACGCTCCGCGTGTCGGCACCCGGACTGGACGGGTCCGGATGACCTTGCGATCAAGATCAGGGAGCTACGCGAAATCACCGACTGGCAGATACCGATCTATGTGAAGGTCGGCGCAACACGCGTGTTTCACGATGTGAAGCTTGCCGTGCACGGCGGTGCCGACGTCGTAGTGGTTGACGGCATGCAAGGCGGAACGGCGGCGACCCAGCTCGCCTTCATTGAGCACGTCGGAATCCCCAGTCTCGCGGCGGTGCGCCAGGCGGTGGAGGCTCTCGAGGAGATGAATAAAAAGGAGGAAGTACAGCTTATCGTGTCGGGCGGCGTGCGCACGGGCGCGGATGTGGCGAAGGCGCTCGCCCTCGGGGCGGATGCGGTGTCGATCGGACAGGGCGTGCTCATCGCCCTCGGCTGCAACTCGGAGAGCTTCATCCGCGAGGGCAAGCATGTGTCGGCAAGCGCCGACTATCACAAGCTCGGCACGGCTCCGGGTTTTTGCCATCATTGCCACACCGGTCGCTGTCCGGTTGGCGTCACAACTCAGGATCCGGTGCTCGAGCTGCGGCTCGCGCCGGCCGTTGGTGCACGGCGCGTGCGCAACTATCTGCAGACACTTAATATGGAGTTGACGATGATCGCGCGCGCCTGCGGCAAGCAGAACGTGCATCACCTCGAACGTGAGGATTTGGCTGCGCTCACCATCGAAGCGGCGGCCATGGCGGGCGTGCCGCTCGCCGGCACGTCCTGGATCCCGGGCCGCGGCTCACTCTGATTGGTTTTAGACTAAAGACAAAGCACGAAAGGGGGAATAGCTTATGGCGCGCGATCCCAAACACGACGTCCTGTTTCAGCCGATCAGGATCGGACCGAAGACTCTGCGCAACCGCTTTTACCAGGTGCCGCACTGCATCGGCGCCGGCTCCGACCGGCCCGGTTTCCAGGCGGCGAATCGTTCGCTCAAGGCCGAGGGCGGCTGGGCAGGTATCAACACCGAATATTGCTCCATTCATCCGGAGTCCGATGACACGCACCGCCTGTCGGCGCGCATTTGGGACGCGGGCGATGTGCGCAATCTGCGCGCGATGACCGACCACATTCACAAGTACGGCGCCTTGGCCGGTGTTGAGCTGTGGTATGGAGGCTCGCATGCTCCCAACATGGAATCGCGCGCGACGCCTCGCGGCCCGAGCCAGTACGCTTCGGAGTTTGAGACGCTGACCTATTGCAAGGAGATGGACCTCGACGACATCGAGATGGTGCAGCAGTACTACGTGGACGCGGCGCTGCGTTCGCGCGATGCGGGTTTCGACATCGTCTACGTCTATGGCGCGCACTCGTATCTGCCACTGCAGTTTCTTTCTCCCTATTACAATAAGCGCCGCGACAAATACGGCGGCTCGATCGAGAATCGCGCGCGTTTCTGGATTGAGACCTTGGAGAAAGTGCGCAAAGCGGTCGGCAAAGACTGCGCGATTGCCACACGCTTTGCGGTCGATACGCTGTATGGCACTGCGGGGGTTGAGGTGGAGCGCGACGGCGTGAAATTTGCCTCTCTCGCAGATCCGCTGGTCGATCTTTGGGATATCGACGTGGGCGACATCGCCGAGTGGGGCGAGGATGCCGGCCCATCACGCTTCTACCTGCAGGGTCACCAGGTGCCGTGGACACGGATCATCAAGGAGGTGGTGACCAAGCCGGTTCTCGGCGTCGGCCGCTTCACGGATCCGGAGAAAATGACCGAAATTGTGACCAAGGGGATCGCCGACATCATCGGCGCGGCGCGTCCGTCGATTTCGGACCCGTGGCTGCCCAAGAAAATCGAGGAGGGGCGCTACGACGACATCCGTGTCTGCATCGGCTGCAACGTGTGCATATCACGCTGGGAAATCGGCGGGCCGCCGATGATCTGCACCCAAAATGCGACTGCGGGTGAGGAGTACCGGCGCGGCTGGCATCCGGAGAAGTTCCCAAAGAAGACCTCGGAAGACTCCATTCTGATCGTGGGCGCAGGACCCTCCGGCGCGGAGTGCGCACGCGTCCTGATGGAGCGCGGCTACACCGTGCACCTCTACGATATGGCGCAGAAAATTGGCGGCCACGTGAACGCGCTCGCGACACTGCCCGGTTTGGGTGAATGGGGCTATCACCGGGACTACCGCGAGCTTCAGATCAACAAGCTCGTCAAGAAGAACAGGCAATCGCAGGTGGCGCTCGGCCAGAAGCCATTGACGGCGGCGGCCGCTCTCGCCTACGGCGCTGAGAAGATCGTGATCGCGACCGGCGCATCCTGGAACACGGACGGAACCAATTGTTTGACGCACGATCCGATTCCCGGCGCCGATGCCTCGCGGCCCGACCAGTTGACGCCCGAGCAGGTGATGGAGGGCAAGAAGGCGCTCGGCAAGCGCGTTGTGATCTTAAATGCCGACACCTATTTCATGGCGCCGAGTCTCGCCGAAAAACTCACCGCCGCAGGTCACGATGTCACGATCGTGACGGGCGTGCATCTTGCCAACTACATGCACTTTACGCTTGAGTACCCGAACATGATGCGGCGCCTGCACGAGCTGCATATCAAGGAGTTCGCGAACGTCTTCTGCTCGCGCATCGAGCCGGGACGGCTCGAGATTTACGACATCTGGGGCGACGGCTCGCGGCGCACTTTCCGGGGCGCGGGAGTCGCGCCGCGCGACGCCAACAAGACACATCGCTGGCTCGAGTTTGATTCACTGGTGCTCGTCACCGGGCGGCATTCAAACGATTCGGTCTATCGCGAGCTGAAGGACAACAAGGCCAAGTGGTCCGAGAACGGCGTCCGGGATGTGTATCTTATCGGAGATGCGGAAGCTCCGCGGCTCATCGCCGACGCCACTTTCAGCGGGCATCGGCTGGCGCGCGAAATCGAGGAGGCGAACGCGCAATTCCCCAAGCCCTACAAACGCGAAGTAGCCGTATGGGGCGTAGCGCACATGCCCGACGGTCGTACCGAGGTCGAATACCAAACGTGATGCCGCTAACGATGAGCGACTCCGAGAGCATCACGCGGGTTCTGTTCGAGGATTTTGCGCCCTGGGCAGTGCGGCTCTTCTACGTGATCGGCTATGCCGCGATATTCGTATTCCTGTACGGCGTCTACGTGGAGGTGAGGAAGTATCGGCGCGGCAGGGCAGCCAGTCTCGATGGCCGCTGGGTCGATCGATTCAAGGCGATGGTCGCATCCGTGCTTAATCACCGCACGATCGCGCGGCGCGACCGGATGGCGGGTGCGGCGCACCGCCTGATCTTCTACGGGTTCGTACTGCTCTTTATCGGCACGACGACCATTACTTTGGATGCCGACATCCTGGGCCCGCTCTTTGGGCTGCACTTCTGGCGCGGGGATTTCTATCTGTGGTTTTCCCTAGTGCTCGACATCGCCGGCGTGCTCTTGGCCGGTGGGCTTCTCTACATGATGTATCGGCGCGGGTGGCTTAAGCTTCCCAAACTCGACTACGCGCGCCCGGACCGGCAGCCCGCGGATCCGGACTACGACCGCAGCAACTATCGGCGCGAAGACTGGGCGTTCCTCTGGGCACTACTGCTGATCGTCGTCACGGGCTATTTCCTCGAAGCTGCGCGGCTGGTGTGGCTCGCCGCGCGGCCAGACGTTTGGGATTACCGTTGGTGGTCACCGGCAGGCGCGGCGCTCGCCGAGGTACTGCGCGCGGCCGGCGTGCACGCGGCGGCGGGCGGTGCTCTGCGCCAGGATCTGTGGTGGTTCCACGGTCTTGCAGCGCTCCTCTTCATTGCGCTCATTCCGTTCACGAAGGTGAAGCACATCTTCACCTCCGCCGGCTCGCTCATGGTTCGCGATCTGCTGGCCGCACAGCGACTGCCGCGCGTGCCGCAAGAGGAGCAGCGCGTCGGCGCCCAGTTCATCACAGATTTTACGTGGAAGCAGCTGCTGCACCTTGATGCGTGTACGAAGTGCGGGCGCTGCCACGAAGTGTGTCCCGCGCGGGCGGTCGGCGCGCCGCTCTCGCCGCGCGATGTGATCCTGTCTCTACGAGAGTTCGCGAATAAGACTTTGGAATCCGCGGTATTGCCCGCCGCAGCGGAGCTCGACGTGCATGGCAAGGGGCCGGGCCAGGTGTCGATGGAGACATTGTGGGCCTGCCGTACGTGCATGGCATGCGTCGAGGTCTGCCCTGTGGCAATTGAGCACATACCCATCATCGTGCAGATGCGCCGCAAGCTGGTCGAAGACGGCCAGATGGATCCGCAGCTTAAAAAGACACTGCAGACCATACACAAGACGGGCAACTCCTTCGGCGAGTCCAAGCGCAAACGCGGCGCATGGACCAAGTCGCTGCCCTATCCGGTTAAGGATGCGCGTAAAGATCCCGTCGATGTGCTCTGGTTTGTCGGCGACTACGCGTCCTTCGATCCGCGCAATCAGAAGGTAACCCAGAGTTTTGCTACGCTCCTGAAAGAGGCCGGCGTCGACTATGGGATTCTCTACGACGGTGAATCGAACGCCGGCAACGATGTGCGGCGGGTGGGCGAGGAGGGCCTATACGAGGTTCTGGCGGAAGCCAACATCAAATCGCTGTCCAGCGCATCCTTCAAGACCATCGTCACCACAGACCCGCATTCCTACAACACCATCCGCAACGAGTATCCGGACTTCGGCGGTCGCTACGAGATCCAGCATTACACGACACTCCTTCTGCAACTGTTGCAGCAGGGCCGCCTGCGAGTTGCACGAGAGCTTCACGCTCGGGTGACATTCCACGATCCGTGCCACCTCGGGCGTTTCAACAAGGGCTACGAGGCGCCGCGGGAGATCCTGCGCCTGTTGGGCTGCGAGCTCATCGAGATGGGCCGCTGTCGCTCGAACTCCTTCTGCTGCGGGGCGGGGGGCGGGCGTATATGGATGCCCGATTCCGTTGGGCTCGATAAGCCGGCGCACAATCGCATGCGCGAAGCCGCCACGATCCCGGGCCTTCAGGTGTACGTGGTGAGCTGCCCAAAAGATCTGACCATGTTCGAGGACGCACTCAAGATGACGGGCAATGAGGGCAAATTCGTCGTGAAGGAGCTCATCGAACTTGTTCGCGAGGCGCTTGCGCAAGAAGAGACTGCGCCCGCACCGGGTGTCGCGGCGTGAAGATCCTGGTGGCGGTCAAGCAGGTCGCCTCGCTCGATGAGGACTTCGAGATCCGCAGCGATGGCAAGGATGTCGATTCTGACTTCCTCATTCGCGATCTGAACGAGTGGGACGACTTCTCGCTCGAAGAGGCGATGAGGATCAAGGAATCCGCCACTCAGGCGGTCGAGATTGTCGTCGTGTGCGTGGGGCCCGCTGCAGCCGATGAGGCGCTGCGCAAGTGTCTCGCCAAAGGCGCTGACCGGGCGATGCGTATCTGGGACGACGCCATCGAGGGGTCGGACTCGATCGCGATCGCCCGTCTCATCGCTGCAGTTGCCGTGCGTGAAGCACCCGACATGCTGTTTGCCGGCGTGCAGTCTGCCGATCACGCATTCGCATCGACCGGCATCGCGACCGCCGCGCTTCTGAAGTGGCCGCACGCTGCGGTGGTCGCCCATCTCATCTATACGCCCGGTGCCAAAACCGCGGTGATCCGCCGCGAGCTCGAGGGCGGGGTGTTGCACGAGATGCAGATCGAGTGCCCCGCCGTGCTGACCATACAGCTCGGCATCAACACGCCGCGCTACTCTTCCCTGCGCAGTATCAAGCAGGCTGCGGCCAAACCCATCGAAGTCCTGTCGCTTGCGGCGCTAGGCGTAAAAGCCGACGAGGTCGGCGCAGGCGGTTCGCTCTCGCGCGTACGGCGCATGTACGTGCCCGAAAAAGGGCGCGCGCAGATGATAGAAGGAAGCGTCACGGAACAGGCAGCGCGGCTCGCCGAAATCATCAAAGATTTGGCGCCGGGTGATGCGTGAGCGGTGTTCTCGTAATTGCAGAGCACCGCCGCGGCGAGTTGCGCCCCGCCACGCTCGAACTTATCACCGCGGCGCAGGCAGCGCGGCGCGATGTCGCCGCCTCGATCACCGTAGCGGTGATCGCGCAGGAGCCCGAACGCCTCGTAGCGGGCGTCAGTGTGGCAGGCGTCGACGAGGTCCTCACCGTGAAAATTTCGGCGCGCGATTTCGATGCGGACACTTATGAGAGCGTGGTGGGAGCGATCATCAGGGCGCGCAAGCCCGCACTGGTACTCTTGCCCCACAGCATCGATTCCTTCGGCTATGCGGCTGCGGTTGCCATCGAGGGCCGCTATGGATTTGCGACCGACGTCTTCCAGTTCAGGTTCGAGGCGGGCGGAATTGTCGCCACGCGCGGCGGCTATGGCCAGAAAGTAAACGTCGAAGTCGACTTTCCGGGTAAGGACGTCGTCGTGCTTGCAGTGCGCGGCACCGTGTTCAAGCCACCAGAGAGCGCCGCTTCGCCGGCCGTTGTGAGCTTTCCGGCGCCCGGCGTTCATTCGCGCGTCGTCAGCCGCGAGTTCATCGAAGTCAGCACAACCGATGACGTCGACATGACGACGGCCGAGTTCATCCTGGCCATTGGCCGTGGCATCGGCGAGGAGGCCAACGTCGAGCGCTTTCGGAAGCTTGCCGGGTCAATCGGCGCAACCTTGGGATGTTCGCGCCCCATTGCCGATGCGGGCTGGTTGCCCAAGAGCCGCCAGATCGGGCAGTCTGGCAAGACGGCAAGCGCCTGCAAACTCTATGTGGCCATGGGCATCTCGGGCGCGATTCAACACTTGGCCGGCATGAAACACGTCAGCACGATCGTTGCGGTGAACGCCGATGCCAGCGCTTCAATCTTCGGCATCGCCCGATATGGCATTGTCGGCGACATATTCGAAATCGCGGACGCGCTGGCCGGTCATTTTTGATGTCAATCCGGGAGATTACCGAGTGACCACCGGCGCAGAGAGCATCGCACCGGCAGCGGCTGAGACGGGCGGCACAGCTGCCTCGCTTGAGCGCGGCATTGATTGGACCGGCGCGTTTTGGGTTGCGAGCGGCGTGCCGCCGCTCGTGTTGTTTTCCATCGGCGCGGTCGCCGCCATCGTCGGCAACGTTTCCTGGATTGTGTGGACCGTGTCGATAGCGATGGGGTTCGTTCAATCTTTCACCTATGCGGAGATCGCGGGACTCTTTCCCGACAAATCCGGCGGCGCCTCGGTGTACGGCGCCATCGCCTGGGTGCGCTACGGCAAACTCGTCGCGCCGATCTCGGTCTGGTGCAACTGGTTTGCGTGGTCGCCGGTGCAGGCCATCGGCTCCGGGCTTGCGGCTGGCTACATTCTCACGGGGCTCTTTGCGCCCGAAGCCGCCATCAACACCTGGCAGCTGACCCTTGTTGATTTAGGCGCGATCAAGAGCGGCCTCACGCTGCGCATCAACGGTGTATTTATATTGGGCGCGGTGCTCCTGATCGCCGTCAAGGTCATTCAGGACGGCGGCATACTGCGCTCGGCGAACACCACGAAGATTCTCGGGATCTCGGCCATGATCCCGCTCGTCCTGATCGGCGTCCTTCCCATCGTCACCGGCGACATCGTCGCGGCGCATTTCTTTCCGCTTGTGCCGCTCGCGCATGACGCCGCCGGCACCGTGAGAAACGGCGCCTGGGACATGGCCGGATGGACGGTGATCGCTGGCGGATTGTTTCTGGCCGCCTGGTCAACCTACGGCTTCGAGACTGCTGTGTGCTACACCGGTGAGTTCAAGGATCCGAAGACCGATACGTTCAAGGCCATCTTCTACTCGGGACTCCTATGCGTCGTGGTGTACACGCTGGTGCCGTTCGCGTTCCAGGGTTACCTGGGGCTGGGCGAACTCGTGAAGCCCGCGGTGCTCGATGCGCATGGCGCCGTGGTGGAACCCGCCATCTACGGCGGCATGCTGGCTCCCGACATCTACAGCGGCATGGGCGTCGCCCGCGTCATGGCGAGAATGGTGCACGTCGGCGGCACGATTGGCGGCGCGTTCGTGATCGTGATGCTGATCCTCGCGCTCGTGCTATCGCTCATGACGTCGATGGCCGGCTCTTCGCGCACGCTCTACCAGGCCTCCGTCGACGGGTGGCTGCCAAAGTATCTCTCGAGGCTGAATCGCCAAGGCGCGCCCAGTAACGCGATGCTGACGAATCTCGGCTTCAACCTCATCCTGCTGCTGATGTCGGACTATGTATTCGTGCTGGCTGCGGCGAATGTGGGCTATCTGATCTTCAGCTTCCTCAACTTGAACGCCGGCTGGATCCATCGTCTCGATCGTCCGCGGCAATTGCGCCCGTGGCGGGCTCCAACCTGGATCATCGCCGCGGGCGCCGTATTGTCGTTCGTCAATGTGGCTTTCATGGGCATGGGAGCCGATGTCTCCGGCGCGGGCACTTTGCGCAGCGGCCTCATCTTCGCCGCGCTCATCGTGCCCGTCTTCGTGTATCGCCACTACATCCAGGACAAGGGCAAATTTCCCGCGTCCATGGCGCAGGATCTGGCGCTTACCGCAACCGAAGCGGTGACCCGGCGTGCAGGTGTGCTGCCGTATCTGGCGCTCGCGCTCGGGGCGCTGGTGCTGTACATCACGCACCGTTTGGCGGTGTACTGATGGCGTACTCCTTAATGGGACCGCTGCGAGAGACGCGATGCTGATCACGGGAATCAGAAGTAAGCCGGTCTACGCGCCGCTGCAGCCGGATCTTGGGGGCCGCTATCACCTGATGGTGGGACATGGAGTCGGCGCCGGCCCCTTGATGCGTGTGCTCGCCGACTTGCAAGCTGCCGCGCCGTTGAGCCGGGCGCACACGCGGATCCTCTACGTGACCGATGCGACGGCCGCGGCTTCGTTTGGCGAAGAGATGCGCTCGGCCGCAGTAGCCGATGCGCGGCTCGTCGACGACAATGAGGCTCTCCTCGGCCATCTGCACGCCGCCCTGAACGATTCGCTCATGGGAACCCGGCTATATGTGGCGGGCCCCGAGAGCTTCATGGGACTCGTCATGCGCACCGCGCTGCAGTTCAACCTCAACAAGGACGAGATCCGCGCGGAGGAGTGCGGCACGCTCGCGCGCCGCGTGTATTGCATCCATTGCCGTGCCGTGACCGAGAATGTAAAGACCAACATCGCGCGCTGCAGCGGCTGTCGGCGCTCGATCGTCGTGCGCGATCACTACTCGCGCCGCTTGGCCGCATACATGGGAGTGATGGTTGATGCGGAGGCGCCCGGAGAGTTGGCGCCGATCAAAGAGGTGTTCCTGTGAGCCAGGCGGACACCATCGCCGTCCGGGTGGTCGCGGTGCAAGCGGTCACCCCGCACATCAAGCACTTCAAGCTTGCGCCCGAGACTGCGGGCAGCCTTCCCGCGTTTTCGGGCGGCTCACACATCATTGTCGTCATGCAGGGCGGCAACCGTGTGCATCGCAATCCGTATTCGCTCATGGGCTCGCCGGCGCAGCTCGAGCACTACGAGATCAGCGTGCGCCGTATGGAGGAGTCGCGCGGCGGATCGCACTTCATGCACGATGAACTCAAGGAGGGCAGTGTTCTTGATATCGCGCACCCGGTGAACCTCTTCCCGCTCGACAAGATTGCACGGAAGCATCTGTTGGTTGCGGGCGGCATCGGCATCACGCCTTTCATCGCACAGCTTGCGGATCTGCACTCCGGAAACGTGCCCTACGAACTGCATTATGCGGCACGCTCACCCGAGCACGCCGCCTATCGTGAGGCGCTCGAGCGCGCTGAAGGCGATCGCGTGCGCATGTACTACCGCAGCGACGGCGAGCGCATCGATTTTACGCAGCTTCTATCGCGCCAGCCGCTTGGGACGCACCTGTATGTTTGCGGCGCAGCGGCGATCGTTACCAACGCGGTCGAGGCGGCGCGCGCCTGCGGGTGGCCCGCCAGCCATATTCACTGGGAAAAGTTCAGTGCGCCGCCCGTGGGCGATGCGTTCGATGTTTACCTCGCCAAGTCGCGGTTGCGCGTGCATGTACTTCCCGATCAGAGCCTACTTGAGGCGATCGAAGCCGCCGGAGTGGAAGTTCCCTATCTGTGCCGGGGCGGGGTGTGCGGCTTCTGTCGCACGGGCGTTGTTGAGGTCGACGGCGAGCTGGTGCACAACGATCACTTCCTTTCGGATGAGGAGAAGGCGTCGGGCAACGCCATCATGCCGTGCGTATCGCGCGCTCGCTGCAAGAATTTGGTTCTCGACCTGTGAAGGAGTTGTGAACGTGAGCGTGGCCTTCAAACGCGAGGAGACGTTTCGGGACGATTTCACGTTCCGCAACAGCGTGCACACCATCCGGCGCTTCCCGCTGCCGTTCCCCGAGGATCGGTACATGTACTCCGTGAACATCGAGGAACATCTGCCCGGGCCAACCGGATCGGTGTACGAATTTGCCATCGACATCGACGAGCACTATGTTGCCGAGTGTCGCGAGCGGGCGCTCGTCCTCGCCGAGGATCCGCTGCGCTTCCAGGCACTGCCGCACATGATGAGCGCGCAGTGGGATTGCCTCGAACTCATCATGGAGTCGCTCGCGCGGGATTATCCGCAACATTTCTCGCTCACCCGCGAGGGCAATTGCTGGCTGTGGATCAATCGTCCGCTCGGGATCGAGCAGAAATTCACCTTCGGCGATCCGGCGACACTGCCGCAACAGCCCCTCGACTACATCACGCGCCAGGCGCAGGGCGATTGGGTCATCATGGATCAGCGCGAGGGTGACCTCTGGGCGGAAGCGGGCATGGTGACGACGCCAGCCGACTGGTCCTTCGACTTCGATCTGGGCATGAGCTTCAAGGAGTGGCACGGCCCCGTGCCGCTTGCGCACGAGATGGGTGTGTTCGATCGGGCGCTCAAATTTCTGTTGAACCTGCGCCTTAACCACCCGGTTCGGCGGCTGAACTGGACCATGACGGTGAATCCGCGGCTCGACACCTCGCCGGAGACCTACCACAAATGGGGCCCCGATCGCACGACGGTCACGGCGCACAATGCCGGCGACAAGGTGCACCTGCGCGTCGAATTGCAGGGGCTGTGGCGCCTGCCGCGCTCGAACGGTATTGTCTTCAGTATCCGCGCCTATCTCATCAGCCTGCGTGAGCTTGCGACCATTCCCAAGTGGGCGCGACGCGTGCATCGTGCGCTTCGCGATCTGCATCCGGCGCTCGTGGATTACAAGGGGCTCACACGTTATCGGGACGACGTGGTCGAGTATCTTGCGCCCTTCGATGATGGTGCACCGACCACTCCTGGGACTGCGCCGGAGTAACTATGAGGATCGTCCGACCGGTCCACCAGCAGGGGGCGGACGCGCATCGTGGCCCGCATTTTCCAGGAGATAAATCATGGCATTGAGTTGGCGTATCTCGGCTCTGGCTGATCGACACCGTGCGCTCGGCTCGAAGCTCGAGGATTGGAACGGCATGGGCACCGCGTGGACCTATGCCAAGGACATGGCGCTCGATCACGTGGCCATACGGACCAAGGCAGGCCTGATGGACGTTTCGGGCCTAAAGAAACTGCATCTAGTGGGCCCGCACGCCTCGGCCATTCTGCACTACGCCACGAGTCGCGATGTCAGCAATATCTATCCAGGCAAGTCCGCATATTCGACCATGCTGAATGACGCCGGGCATTTCATTGAGGACTGCATCCTGTATCGGACGGGGCCGAATGCGTGGATGGTGGTGCATGGCAGCGGCGCCGGGCACGAAACTCTCGCGAGTGCGGTGGTCGGCCGCAACGCGGCACTGCTGGTCGATGACGATCTTCACGATCTGTCGCTGCAAGGGCCCGTGGCGGCGGATTTCCTCGCCCAGCATGTGCCTGAAATCCGCACCCTGAAATACTTCCATCATATGCCGGCGACGCTCTTCGGCCGCCCGGTGCTGATCTCGCGCACGGGCTATACCGGCGAGCGGGGCTACGAGATCTTCTGCAAAGCCGAAGATGCGGGTCTCATCTGGGACACCGTGCTCGCCGAGGGCAAGAGCTTGGGAATCATTCCGGCGTGCTTCGCGACGCTCGACATGCTGCGAGTGGAAAGTCAGCTCCTCTTCTATCCGTACGACATGTCGCAGATGTATCCCTACGAGAAGGATCCTCCGGGCGATACTTTGTGGGAGCTTGGACTCGACTTCACGGTCAGTCCGGGCAAGACAGACTTCCGAGGCGCCGAGCAGCACTGGCGGTTGAAGGGCAAGGAGCGCTTCAAGATCTTCGGGCTTCTAGTCAATGGCGATATTGCCGCGGACATGGGTGATAGCGTGTATGCCGACGGCAAGAAAGTGGGAATCGTGACCTGTGGCATGTACTCTACGCTCACGAAGAGGTCGATGGCGATAGCCCGCCTCGACGTGCCGGTAGCATTGCATGGCACGCCGCTTGAGATCCTCGGCAAGCGGGTGAATGGCAACGCCACGGCGCACACTCTGCCTTTCGACGACCTCCAAAAGAAGAAACGTACAGCCGTTGGTTGATATGCGCGATCCACGTTCGGGAACGTGAGGGATATCATTTCCGGCGCGCGAGTCACTGACAGCCGAATGCTGACGAGCATGTAATCGATTGCAGCTCGTTGGGCTATCGGCAGAGCCCGGAAGTACTTTCATTGTTCGGCAGCCATTTGCGCGCGAGGGATTCTGACCAACTGACCGATGACCTTTGTCGGCACCGCGACGGCGAGGCCTAATGACGACTCGGGCCAAGTAACCTATGTGCCCGAAAGCACATCAAATTATTAGCCGTGGGTGCGCGCGGCTGTTCGATATCCAGCCAGGTACTCGATAGATCAAGATGCCCCTCACAGGCCACCCGTGAGCACAAGCCACCGTTTTGTCTTTGGTGCGCTTCCCCGAGCTTAGCTAAGCGTCAAGCGAACGCTCTGCACCACGGTTACTAATGAAAGAGTCGGTTCTCCGTTAAGACAGCTACGTCGTTGAATCCCTGCCGACCGGTTATGGCGATATAAGTAATCCGTCTACCCGAGATTCTTGACGCCATCGCGCGCTTAGCACTTTTCGAATTCGCGTGTAAACCAAAACCATGCCGCGTAACGCACCGTTCTAGAACAAAGGGAACGTAAACGCACAAGTGCAATGCGACTCTCCGTTCGCGTTGTGCTTTCTCTGCCCGGATCGCGTAATTCGCGATACGCAGGAAGTCAGTGTTTAGTCGTTAATTCCCGACCGCGCCGTCTCCCCCTCAGTTTATTTAGCGGAGAAGCGATCATGCACTCGCATGGTGCGCGCTGATTTACGCGCAGTGCCCATATCAGTGCATTCAAAAAGTACGCAGCTGCGAAGCGACCGAGTGCGCCGTACGGCGCGGAGAGTGCCAAATTCCTAACAGCTCTTGGTCTATCCGTCGTCTCCTGCGTCGGTACGATCAGTCAGGATCGATTCAACAATCGACTTAATGCCGCGAGATTCTCTCAATGTTTTTTAGAACGATGATTGTGTCTGGAGTGATAGTCGCGTGCGCTGTGCCAATAGTCGAAGCCGGTGAGACTTCGACGTCACAAGGCGTGGACGCGAACGCACCATCGGACACAAACGCGGAGGTCGTGGCCAATTCGGGCAAGCTTGCTGAAGTAATCGTAACCGCAGAGAAACGCGTCTCCACGTTGCAGGACACGCCGGTCAGCATCACCGCGATAAGCGGTGATAGTCTGCAGGAGCGCGGCGCCCCCTCTTTGGCCGCTCTGGCCCAGGGCACGCCCGGTATTTCGCTGAAGAGCGAAGGGCCAAGTCAGACGGAGATCGAGATGCGCGGCATGACTTCGAGCGGCGGGAACTCCGCGACGGTCGGCTTCTATCTCGATGATATTCCCTTGACTGGACCAGCTAGCGCCCAAAATGGTCACGTGGTGATCGATCCCGACCTTTATGACCTGAATCGCATCGAGATTCTGCGCGGGCCTCAAGGCACACTCTTCGGATCAGGTTCGATGGGCGGTACGGTAAGACTGATTACTAACCAGCCGAACTTGTCGCACTTTCAGTCGACCGTAGAGAGCGTCTTATCTGGCACCGACGGCGGCGGGTTCAATCACAAGGACAACTTGATGGTTAACCTCCCCCTTATAGACGATACCTTGGCACTACGGGTGGTGGGAACGGAAGATTATACGAGCGGTTGGATCGACCGTATCGTGGCTGGGCCTTTTCCACTAGTTGGTGGAAACCCGGTCGGCACGGTGCGCGGCGATGTCCAAGACGCCCCCATCGAGAAACAATATCCGGGCTCGAATGCCTATCAGATTTATGCGGCTCGCGTAACTCTGCTGTGGAAGCCGACGGAAAGCCTGTCGGTTACGCCGTCATTCTTCCACGAGACGAGCAATCAAAGCGGCATCAGTGCCTATGACAGCGTTCCCGGCACTGAGTCGCACTACCAACCTTTCGACATCGCCGAACCACAGACCGATTCGCTAACGGCCTATGGCCTCAATGTGAATTATAGTTTTCCAACGTTCGACGTGACATCGAGTACCGCGCGCTGGACTCGAAACTCCACTCAGATTGAGGAGGCCAGCGAGGCCTTCAATAATCCGCTCGAAGGAATTACCTATAACTCTAACTACGGTCTTCCGAACCCCGGATATTATGGCCCGACCGGGTCCGGCCCGGAGCACGGTATGGAAGATGATCCTTCACATCAGTTCAGCGAAGAGCTGCGATTGACATCGACCGGCAAGGGAAGAACCAGCTGGGCTGTCGGGCTCTATTACAGCGACTTCTACTCTTTGTGGGGCTTCAGGGGTACGACGCCCAATGATTCTTCGTATATGGATCTTGGCACGCTCGAGCCGGCAACTACCCCCAACTGGTTCGATGCCTACTCGCCTACCACGCTCAAGCAGTATGCGGCCTTCGGCGACGCTACTTATGCCCTGACCGATGAGCTAAAGGTCGATGTCGGCGCCCGTGTGAATCACTACGATTACCGCTTCTCTTCCTGCATCAGCGGGTGGGGATCAGGCAACGGAGCCGCCACGCCCTCGTGTTCCGGTCTCATCCCGCTGTCGTCGACCAGTTTCAACCCAAAATTCAATCTATCCTACACGTTCAGCCCGGACCTGATGACGTATGCAACCGTGGCGAGCGGCTTCCGTCCCGGCGGGGGCAACGCTGTCTACCCAACCACCGGTGCGGCCTGGGCAGCGGCTTTCCAGCAGCAGGGTTATACGAGCGGCAAGTGGCCCTCCACGTACGAACCGGACCGTGTCTTGAGCTACGAGCTTGGCGAGAAAGCGAGGCTGCTCGATCGCCGCTTGACTGTGAACGCCAGTATCTATTATGAGGACTGGCGCCACGTCCAGCTCGAGGCGTTTCCCAACGACTGGGCACTGAACATCAACGGCAGCTATGTCTCCATCTACGGAGCCGATATCGACGTGCTCGCCGATCTAGGGGCAGGATTTCAGCTCGAAGTCGCGGCCGGCTACCTGTATGAATGGCTGGAAGGGGGCCCGCACTGGGTGATTGCCCCGGTCCACAAGCTGCCGGAGGTTGCGCCGGAGAGCGGGACCGTCGCTCTCAGCTATTTCAAGCCGCTCGGCGGTTCCTACACATTTACGGCTAGATTGGAAAATTCATACACCGGCCCGCGCTACTCAATTTTCTTCTCGAACCCTTACGAGTTCACTGGCACGTACAGACAATTGCCCGGGTACGACCTGATCAATGTCCGCGCGGGGGTTAAATTTCGTGATACGTGGAGCGCTACGCTGTTCGTTAGCAACCTCACTAACAAGCGCGCCCAGCTGGAAAGCATGTTTACGGAAAATGAGCCCCAGCCTGATTTTACTCGAATCGTCACCAACCAGCCGCTCACGGCGGGTGTCGACCTGACCTACCGTTACTAATCCTACAAGCCACGATAATTGCGCTCCGTCAATTTGGCCTTCTGCCCCGCTCGCGACGGTGTATGTAGGAGTGAGAGAACCAACGTCGACAGTGAGTTTATGCGGTTAGGTCCCGCGGAATGGCGCTACGATTTACCGGGGCCGAGCGCGCCCACGACGAGGATTGGCCAGACGATGCTTGGAGACATTGGCGCTATCGACGTGCAACGCTCGCTCGGTTGCTCGCGCACGAAGGCATGATGCAGCAAGTCGCGGATGCGTATTAAATAGAGCGCGACAAGTGGGGTCCACATACACGGACGATGTGGCAGAGCATTGCTGTCAGATTGCATCTGTACGGTGGCAGATGCTTGGGGCGGCGCGATTGGGCTCGAGTTCAGCATGGCTAAGGTCAATGGCATGCCGGATTGCGCTCAACAGGACATCGTCGCGGCATGGCTTTTTCAGGAATTCGACCGGTCC
>Ga0182024_10007246_pt1 | contig 23987 bp, 22 predicted proteins | sample P32metaG_FD_120480 | JGI IMG/M metagenome (GOLD analysis project Ga0182024, IMG submission 120480) | Permafrost microbial communities from Stordalen Mire, Sweden - P3-2 metaG (Illumina Assembly) | ecosystem: Environmental > Terrestrial > Soil > Wetlands > Permafrost | place: Sweden: Stordalen...
AGACCCCGGTGGAGGCCCAGGCTTTGATGGACCCCCAGGCCGTGGTGGCTGAGGCTGAAAAAGCCGCGGCCTCAGGGGCCACCCGCTTCTGCATGGGGGCCGCCTGGCGCCGTCTGTCCGACCGCGACCTGCCAGCGGTGGAGGCCATGGTGCGCGGGGTCAAGGCTTTGGGGCTGGAGACCTGCATGACGCTGGGCATGATGGACGCCGGGCAGGCGGGGCGCCTGCAGGCGGCCGGCCTGGATTACTACAACCATAATCTGGACACCAGCCGCGAGTACTATCCCGAGGTGGTGGGCACGCGCACGTACGACGACAGGGTCGACACCCTCAAGGCCGTGCGCGAGGCGGGCCTCAAAGTCTGCAGCGGCGGCATTCTGGGCATGGGCGAGAGCCGGGCCGACCGCGTGGGCCTTTTGCATGAGCTCAGCCTGCTGCCCGGCGCCCCGGAAAGCGTGCCCATCAACCGCCTGGTGCCCATCGCCGGCACGCCCCTGGCCAAGGCCAAGCCGCTGGTGGATGATTTCGAGTTCGTCCGCTGCATCGCCGTGGCCCGCATCCTCTTCCCCGGCAGCCATGTGCGCCTCTCGGCCGGCCGCGAGACCATGGACGACGCCCTGCAGGCCCTCTGCCTTTACGCCGGCGCCAACAGCATTTTCTACGGCGAGCGCCTGCTGACCACGGGCAACCCGCAGGTGGAGCACGACCGCGAACTGCTGCGCCGCCTGGACCTGAAGCCCGAGGCGGTCCCGGTTTAAAGGCTCGAGCTTTCTTTTTGGAGTGGATATGTCCGTGTACTGCAAGGCGCTCCAGTGCCGCGAATGCGGCAAGGAGTACCCGCTCGAAGCCCGCTACGTCTGCGAATTCTGTTTCGGGCCGCTTGAGGTCGCCTATGACTACGAAAAAATAAAAAAACAGGTCAGCCGAGCCAAGATTGAACAGCGGCCCCGCAACATGTGGCGCTACAAGGAGTTCCTGCCGGCCAACGGGGACGACCCGGTCACGCTGCAGGAGGGCTGCACGCCCCTGCTGCGCGCGAAAAACCTCGGGGCCTTGCTGGGCCTGAAGGAACTCTGGCTCAAGAACGACTGCGCCAACCCGACCCACAGCTTCAAGGATCGCGTGGTCAGCGTGGCCGTGACCAAGGCCGTGGAGCTCGGCTTCAAGACCGTCAGCTGCGCCAGCACCGGCAACCTGGCCAACGCGGTCTCGGCCTACGGCGCCAAGGCCGGCATGGAACGCTACGTGTTCATACCCGCCAACCTCGAGGCGGGCAAGGTGGTGGCCAGCAACATCTACCAGCCCCACCTGGTGAAGGTGGAGGGCAACTACGACGAGGTGAACCGCCTCTGCTCGGAGATCGCGGGCAGGCACCGCTGGGCCTTCGTCAACATCAACGTGCGGCCCTACTACGCCGAGGGCAGCAAGACCCTGGGCTTCGAGGTGGTGGAACAGCTAGGCTGGAGGGCCCCGGACCACGTGGTCGTGCCCATGGCCAGCGGCAGCCTGCTGACCAAGATCTTCAAGGCGTTGGCTGAGCTCCACAAGACCGGCCTGATCGCGGAGCCCCGCACCCGCGTCAGCGGGGCCCAGGCCCAGGGCTGTTCGCCCATCAGCACCGCCTTCCTCGAAGGCTCGGACACCTTCAGGCCGGTGAAACCCCACACCATCGCCAAGAGCCTGGCCATCGGCAACCCCGCCGACGGCTACTACGCGCTCCAGGCCATCAAGGCCTCGGGCGGGGCGGCCGAGCGCGTCACCGACGGGGAGATCGTCGAGGGCATCAAGCTGCTGGCCTCCACCGAAGGCATCTTCGCCGAGACCGCCGGGGGCGTGACCATCGCCTGCCTGAAAAAGCTGGTGGAATCGGGGAAGATTCACCCCGATGAAACGACCGTGGCCTACATCACCGGCACGGGACTCAAGACCCAGGAGGCCCTCCACGGCCACCTGGAGGAGCCGAGAGTGATCAAGCCCAACCTGGCCGCTTTTGAGGCCAGCCAAAAAGCCCTGGACCTCACCTAAACTGCCCAAGCCCGGAGACCCCATGCCCGTCAAAGTCCTGATCCCGACGCCCCTGCGCAACCTCACCGGCAACGCCGCCGAAGTCATGGTCGAAGCCGCCACGGTGGGCGCCTTGATCGACCGTCTGGAGGCCCTGCATCCGGGCCTGAAGGAGCGCCTCTGCGACAGCGCCGGCAAGCTGCGCCGTTTCGTGAACGTCTACCTCAACGAGGAGGACATCCGTTTTCTGCAGGCCGAGGCCACGGCGCTGAAGGACGGGGATGAGGTGTCCATCGTCCCCGCCATCGCCGGCGGCTGCTGACATGGCCGCGGCGAAGAAGCGCAAGGCGCCCGCCCGCCCCAAGGGCCCGGCCAAGCGGGCCGCCATGATTTCGCGGCCGCTGGAGCTGGATTTTCCCGCCCGTCTGGTCGGCGAGCCGGTGCTCTATGAGCTGGTCAGGCGTTTCGACCTGGTCCCCAACATCAAGCGCGCCAACATCACCCAGGATTTCGGCTACATACAGCTTGAGCTGAAGGGGACGCCCAAGAACATGGAGGCGGCCATGGCCTACCTGAAGAAAGTCGGGGTCAGCGTCGCCCCCATCGAGAAGGACGTGGTCGAAAGCTGAACCGGCAGTCCCCGGGGAGGGTCGGGCCATGGACCAGGAGCTCGAAAAAAAGTCCGAAGGGGTCATGACCTTGAAGGTGGCGGCCGTGAGCAATCCGGCCACCGTGGCGGGGGCCATCGCCAACAACATCCGCGAAGGGCGGGCGGTGGAATTGGTGGCCATGGGGCCCAACAGCGTGAACCAGTCGGTCAAGGCGATGGCCATCGCCCGGGAATACCTCCGCGAGGATTTCGTCGACCTGGCCTGCCGGCCGGAATTCATCCACCTCACCATAGACGGCGAGGAGAAGAGCGCCATCAAATTGGTCGTCCTCACCCAAGAATCCCGATGATCCAAGCCTATCTCGGAAAGTCGCCGCGTTCGACCGGCGTCGCGCGCGCGCACGCGAGCGCCGTGCTCATCGGCGACGTGACGCTCGGCGAGGGCGTCAGCGTATGGCCCCAGGCCGTGCTGCGGGGAGATTACAACTCCATCACCGTGGGCGCGGGCACGAACATCCAGGACGGCGCGGTCGTCCACAACGACCATGGGCATCCCGCCGTCATCGGCGCGGACTGCGTGGTCGGCCACCGCGCGGTCGTGCACGGCTGCAGCATCGGGGACCGCTGCCTCATCGGCATCGGCGCCATCGTGCTCAACGGGGCCGTGGTCGGGGACGAGTGCGTCATCGGGGCCGGGGCCCTGGTCCCCGAGGGCAAGACCATAGCCCCGCGTTCCATGGTGCTGGGCGTGCCCGGCCGCGTGGTGCGGGCCGTGAGCGACGAGGAGCTGGGCCGGACCTTGCGCGGCGTCGAGAACTACCGGGGCTACGCCGAACGCGAACTGCCCTTGCTGGGGCCGGCCTGATGGCCGGACAGGCGGACTTGGAGGCGGCGCTGGCCGAGGCGCGCGGCGCCTCGCTGAAGCCCCTGGTGCTCATCTACGGGGACCAGGAATACCTCGTGCGCCAGGCCTATGACCGCCTGCTGCAGGCCCTGGTGCCGGAGGCCGCGCGGGCCTTCAACGTGGAGCAATTCGACGGCGCCCGCGCCGAGGTACGGGCCGTGCTCGACAGCCTGGCCACCCCGCCCCTGATGGAAGGGCCCAAGGCGGTGGGGGTCTATGACGCCCGCTATTTCCAATCCAAAGCCGACGCCGGGGACATGCTGGCCCGGGCCGGGGAGAAATGGCAGGCCGGGGAGCATCTGGCGGCCTTGAGGCAGCTCGGCCGGGTCGTGGCGCTGGCGTCCTGGACCTGGGAGGAGGCGTCAAGGGCGGACGCCGGCCAATGGGCCGACGCGGTGGACCTGGAAGAGGAGGCCGTGGCCGGCCTTCTGCGCTTGTGGATGAACGAGGCCCTGGCCCAGGCCCTGCGTTCCGGCTTGGACCAGCCGTCGCAGGGCGACGACGCGTCGGCGCTTGAGGAGGGCCTGGCCCGCCTGCTCGACCGGGGCCTTTCCGGGGCCACCCTGGTGTGCGCATGCTCCGGCGCCGACCAGCGCAAGAAATTGTTCAAGCTCTTCCATGAACGGGGCCGGGTGCTGGATTTCAAGTCCAGCGAGCGCGGCGAGCAAGTGGTGCAGACGAGCCGGGTCTTCCTGGCCAAACTGCTGGTCCAGAAGGGCTTGACCATGAAGGCGCGCTTGAGCGAGCGCCTGGCCGTCGCGGCGGGCAGGGACTTGGGGCTCCTGGAGCAGGAGCTCTCCAAGCTTGAAGCCTGGGTCTGGCCCCGCACGGAAATCAATGAAGAAGATCTGGCCGTGGTCTGCCTGCCGCAGCCCGAGGAAAAGATCTTCGCGATATTGGACGCGCTCGCCGCGCGCAATGCCGCGCTGGCGCACAGGCTTCTGCGCCATTTCTTCGCCTCGGAAAAGGACGCCCGTTACCAGATCTTCGGCCTGCTGTGCGGGGAGGTCCGCAAGCTGGTCCTGCTGAGGGCCCTCCTCGACGAGGAGCGGGTGCCCAGCCGGGTGAGCGACGCGAACGCGTTCAAGGCCCAGGTCCACGAGCGGCTGGGGCGGGAGCTGCCCGGGGCCCTGGCGGCCGCATGGCGCAGGACCAACGCCTGGGCCCAGTTCCAGGCCCTCAAGCGCGCCCGCGTCTTCGACGCCCGCCAATTGCGGGGCCTGGTGGAATTTTTGTCCGAGGCCGACGTGAAGCTCAAGAGCGGCGGCGCGACCCATGAAGCCGTGTTCGAGGAACTGGTCATGCGTTTTTGCGGCGTGCGCGAGGAAGCCGCGCTTTGACCCAGGTGAAGACCCCGACTCTTTTGGCCTTCGGGTTGCTCCTGGCGCTGGCCGGCCCAGGCCATGGCGCCGGCTCCGCCGCCGCTCCCCCATCCTTAGGGATGGCGGGGGCCGACGCCTTGCTCGCGGCCGGGGATGACGCCGCCGCGGCTAAGGCCTATGAAGCCCTTGGGCCGCAGAGCGGCACGAAGCGCGAAGGCTGGCGCCAGAACAACTGGGGCCTGGCCTTGTTGCGCCTGGACAAGCCCGCCGCGGCCGAGGAGCACTTCGAGCAGGCGGTCGAGGTCGCCCGCGCCAACTTCATCGCCCGCGCCAACCTGGGGGCCGCCTGGGAACGGGAAGGCGACCTCACCAAGGCCCTGGACGTCTATGGGCGCGCGCTGGAGCTGGTCCGGGTCCAGAACCGGGCCCTGGCCCGCGGGCGCAGAGAGCCGGACGCGGACGAGGAATCCCTGGAGAACCTGGCCGCGCCCGCGCCGGTGAGCGCCACCCCCCGGCTCATCGAAAAAGCCTGCACCCTGGGCCCGGTCGAGCTCAAGGCGGCCCTGGCCGCTGCCAACGCACTCCTGGACAAGGGGCTTTACGCCCAGGCCGGCGACGCCTACGCCGCCATCGGCAGGACGACGCCCCCCCAGAGGGAAGGCTGGCGCCTGAACAACTGGGGCCTGTGCTATCTGCGCCTTTCGAATCCCGCTTTGGCGCGCGAACGCCTTGATCGCTCGGTGCGGGCTTTCCCCGCCAATCCCGTCGCCTGGAACAACCTGGCCGTGGCCTATGAGGAAATGGGACTCACGGACTACGCGGAGCTGGCCTGGTCCCGGGGCGGCGGCCGCGCGGGCTCCTATGGCGCGGATCCGCGGCGCCTGGAGCTGGTCCGCGTGAAGCTGGCGTTTTCGGACGCGCGCAGGCTGTGGGGGGCCCTACGGCGGCGCTGAGGGGTGGCCTCCGGAACCGGGCGGCGGGACCGCGCGCCTTGGCGGCGTGCCTGCTGCTGCTGGCGCTCGTTCCGGGCGCCCGCGCCGAGCGGCTCAAACTGCCCTTTCTCAACGCGGGGCTGCGCCTTTCCACGTCCAAACCGGCTTACTGGCGCTATGAAATGGTCGACTTCCAGGTGGATGAGGCCGGCGGCGGCGGCGTGGACCGCGGGGGCAGCATCCTGGCCGGCGAAGCGGTGCTTGAAGTCGACATCTTCAAGGGGGGGAAGCAGGTCGTCGGCCTGCCCGGCCAGGAGGCCTGCCTCCTGCGCTGGGACAACGAGCTCCAGGCCTGGCATGGGCGCTGGCCTATCCCCTTCAACCCGGTGCTCGGGGTCTACGAGGCCCGCCTGGCCGAGCCGGCCTGCGCGGGGCAGGGCAGGGAACACGTCTTTTTCGCGGGCCCGGGCCTGACGCGGACCGCGCGGGTGACGGAAGGACGCTGGCTGGCCCGCTGCTCTTTCACCCTGCGCGGCCGCAAGCCGACCCTGTTCGCGCCGGGTTTCAGCGCCGTGACGCTGGAACCGGGGGCCAGCTACTCTTTTCCGTCCCCGGAAGGCTTCGGGCGCGGGCCGCTGAACGCCTTCGCCTGGGCCCGATTCATGGAGGCCGACGCCTTCTGGCACTGCGCCCTGCAGACGTCGTGGTGGCCGGGCCAGCCCGCCGCGGACCTCCCCTGGGACCAGCGCGATCTGCAGGCCATGCGGGCCTATGCGGCGGCGGCCCCGAGCCAGGGCATGGCCTACGGCGCCTATATGCTGACCTTCCTAGTCGGCGGCGATTTCCAGAAGACCGACTACGAGTTCACGCTGGGCTACGACGCCCGCGCGAACAAGCTGGTGCCCCTCCGCTTCATCTCCATGGAGGACAGCAAGCGCCAGCGCGAGATCATCGCCGCGTTGCGCCTGCTGTCCCAGACCCCGGGCGTCGCCTACATCGGCATGGACTATGTCCGATCGAACACCGGCGGGCTCGAATTCACCGACGAATTCCTGGACGATTTCAACCTGGAAGTGCCGCCGGAACTCAAGGGCGCGACGGTCCAGGACCGCCGCCTGTGGCTGGGAAGGCACCTGGCCTTTGACCATGACCGGCGCCTGCATGAATTGTGGGATTGGTGGCGGGCCCACAAGGTGTCCCTGGTGCTCAAGGGCATGCTCGACGAGGCCCGGGTCGGCCGGCCGGTCTGGGTATTCACCCTGGGCTGGAAGCAAGGGCACCAGCACGGCCAGGATCCGCGCATGTTCATCGACGCGGGGGTCAGCTTCAATGCGCCCATGTTCTACGAAGCGGACCAGGACCAGTACCCCATCCTGCTGGGCGACTGGCGGCACTATTTGGGGAAAACGGGCGGGGCGCTCGTGTTGGGGCAATGCGTGGACGCCCGGCTGCTGCATCCCCGGGCCGGCCTCAACGGGCCGGAGGAGCACTACCAGCGCCAGATCGAGGCCTTGCAGGCGCTGGGCCCCCTGGTCAACCGCCTCGGCTTCTTTTGGCACGACCTGAACCGGGCCAGGGAAGGCGGCCACAGCCCCGAGGGCATGCGGGAATGGGCCCTTACCGGGGCGTCCACCTTCTCGCGCCTGCGCGAGGCCGCGGGAACCGTGCCGATCAGCCTTTCGGTCACGGCGTCCGGCGCGGAGCCGGAGCTCTCGGGCGTCGTGAAGGTGCGCAATACGGCCAAGACCAGGCTCGGGGAAGTGCGGGTGGCCGGCCTGTGGACGCCGGGCTTGGGCGACTTCAAACCCCGCAACTGGTGGGTCCTCGGCATGGCGCCCGGCGAGGAACAGGACCTGACCTTCACCGTGTCCGTGACCCAGCGTTTCGTGCGCGCCCGCTTCCGCGCGGGGGCCCCCTCCGAGCGGATGCTGGCCTTCAGGGCCGAAGTCATGCGCGACTCCGCGTGGCCCCGCTCCGACATCGCGTTCGTCTATTGGAAGGCGGGCGCCAAACCATGAGGACGCCCGCCGTCTTGCTGCTGGCGCTGGCGCTTGGGCTGGCCTCCGTCGCGGAGGCGCAGGAGCTGGGCCGTTTCACCTGTGAACGGCCCAAGCCCTGGGAGGCCGGGGCCTTGCGCAACGTGTCGGTGGCCGCCGCCCTGGTGGATGCCCTGGTCCTGCCGCCGGGCGCGGTCTTCTCCTTCAACCAGACCATGCATTTGGGCGACGGACGCTTCGTGCAGGGGACCAGCTTCCTGGGCGGCAGGGAGATCAAGTCCGTGGGCGGCGGCATGTGCCAGGTCAGCTCAGGGCTCTACAACGCGGCGCTGCTGGCGGGCCTCGATATCGTGGAACGATCCCCACATAGCCTCTACGACCCGCGCGAGGCCTATGTCCCGCCCGGGCGGGACGCCATGGTGTCCTTGGAAAGCCATAGGGATTTCCGCTTCAGGAATTCCACGGCCGCGGACCTGACCATAGAGGCGACGGCCACGGGCGGCAGCCTGACGGTCGTGCTGCTGGGGGTCCAGCGCGCGGCCCGCCGCCGTTGGATAAGCGCCACGGTGCTGCGGCGGCGGCCGGCCGGCGTGGTCGAGCTCCTGTCCACGTCCCTGGCGCCGGGCCAATGCCTGCGCCTGCGCGGGGGCTTCGACGGCATGAGCGTGGCCAGCCGGCTCTGCTGGGCCGGCGCTTCGGGCACCCATTGCGCCGACCTGGGCGTGGACCGTTACAAGAAAGTGGACGAGGTCTGGCTCGTCGGGGCGCCTCCTCCTCCGCACTAAAGCTCGCTTGACCCGGACTTTGAAAGAATGTATTTTTCGGGATGGAAGGCCCCTGCAGCCGTTCAAAGAGGAGAGGCCGGTATCGCCCTTCGTTGGGTCCATTTCTTTTGGTTTTTGATGGCCTTGGCCGCCTCAACCAAGGCCATGGAAGTCACCCATTCGGTACTGGATTTGGGGGTGGGAGCCAGGGCCTTAGGGCTCGGCGGCGCCTTTGTCGGGCTTGCGGACGATTCAACAGCCACCTACTGGAACCCGGCCGGACTCACGGGCATACAGAGCTATGAAATCAGCGTCGCGGGGCAGGCCCAGGAAAGCGCGGCCCTGGCTTTGGACAGCCATGACGTCGTCGGCGACTACCTATTCCTGTCCGGCGGCCTGACCCAGCCCGGGATCGGCAGTTTTGGCGTGTCAGCCCTGCATTTCGGCGTGAGCGGCATTCCACAGGATTCCGGCGCCCCGGCTCCTCCGGGACAGGGGCCCAAGGTCGGAACTTTCAACACCGCGGATTGGGGACTGTTCGCGGGCTACGGCGTGGGCATCATTCCCGCGGTGGACCTGGGCCTGACGCTCAAGGACGTCTTTGGGGGCGTGAGCGGCCTGGGAACGGGCTCCGGCGGCGGCATCAGCGGCGCCACCTACGAATACGTCGGCGCGGACCTGGGCTTGAAAGTCAAATTCGGCGGGATCACCCCGGCGCTGGAGGGGCTGAACCTGGGGGTGAACCTGCAGGACCTCCTGAACAGCGGCGTCCGGTGGCGGGGCGCGCCCGGCGATCCGGTGGAAAGCGTGGCCGTGAACCCAAAAGCGGGCCTGGCCTATACCCTGCCCTTTGATTTTCTCGAGGACGCCGGCGTCCAAGCGAACCTGGCCTGCGACGTCGACCCATCCGCCTTCGCCCCCAGCACGCTGATCCGCTACGGGGCCGAGGTCTGGTACTACGGGATGCTGGCCTTGCGGGGGGGGCTGATGGAGTTCACGGACAGCCGGCAGGATCTCCAGCCCAGCGTCGGCGCAGGCGTCCGGTTTTTCGTGCTTCAGCTCGACTACGCCTACCTCTATTACGAGTCGACCCCCATCCAATACCTGGACTTGACGGTACGCTGGTAGACGGCTAGGGTTCGGGGCGAATGCCCCCTTGAAAGTGAGGCAGTCCGACCGCATGGCCCTGCTCGGCCTCGTCCTTCGTTTTTTCGCCGCCTTAGGCCTGTGGCCCCTGGCGGGCGGCTTGACGGCCGCCCTCGGCCGCCTGCTGTGGCACCTGCCCTGGTCCCAGGGCGGCCTGCCCTGGTTCGCCGGCGGCTTCGTGGCCTATTTGGTCGTGCAGATCTTCTTTTGGCGGCCGCTGTTCCTCTATGTCATGGGGCACGAACTGACCCACGCCTTGGCGTCGGTCCTGCAGGGCGGCAACGCCGATGACCTGCACGTCAGCACCAAGGGGGGGCGGGTGCGGGTGAACCGCAGCAATTTCCTGGTGGATTTGGCCCCCTATTTTTTCCCGCTCTACACGGCCGGCGCCTGCCTGATCTGGGCGGTGGCGGCGGAGCGTTTCAAGCCCCTGATCTGCGCCCTGATCGGGTTCACCCTGGCCTTCCATTTCGCCCTGACCCTTTTTTCATTGAAACAGCACCAGAGCGACATCGCCGAAGGGGGATGGTTTTTCTCCGTTCCCCTGATCCTGGCCTTGAACGTCCTCATTTGCGTCCTGGTCCTGCGCCTTTTGGCGCCGGGTCCCGTGTCGCTGGGGGCATTTTTTTTGGACGCATGGAGCACCTTGCGCGCGGGCGCGCACTGGGTGCGGCTGCGCGTCTGAACTAAAAGAAGGATCATGCCGCACAAAACTTTCGTCCTAGACACCAACGTGCTGGTGCACAACCCCAGCGCCCTGTTCCTTTTCGACGACAACCTGGTCGTGGTCCCCCTGGTCGTCATCGAGGAGCTCGACAACCTGAAAAAGTACCCGGACGAACGCGGCCGCAACGCCCGCGCGGTGTCCCGTCATCTGGACGAACTGCGCGCGGAGGGCGACCTTGTGAAGGGGGTCCCCCTGCCCAAGGGAGGCAGCCTGCGGGTCGAACTGAACATGAACGGCCCGCTGCCGCCCGCCCTGGACTCGGACAAGGTCGACAACAGCATACTCCGCACGGCCCTCATGCTCAGCAAGCAGGGCGAGGACGTGCGTTTCATCAGCAAGGACATCAACGCGCGCATCAAGGCCGGCGCCCTGGGCCTCCTGGCGGAGGATTTCGAGAACGCCAAGGTCGACATCGGGAGCCTGTACCGCGGCTGGGCCGAATTGAGCGTGGACAAGGAATCCATCGACGCCCTCTACCGCGACAAGGCCCTGCCGGACGCGCGGCTGCTGGGGCCGGGGCCCTTCTATCCGAACCAGTTCCTTCTGCTGCGCAGCCTTGAAAACCCGCACCACAGCGCCGTGGCGCGCCTGGACAAGGACCTGGCGGCCCACCCCATGGTGTGGGGCGAAAAGGACGCGTGGGGCATACGGGCCCTGAATGTGGAGCAGAAGTTCGCCATGGACCTGCTGCTGGACGACGCGGTGGAATTGGTCACCCTGGTCGGCACCGCCGGCACGGGCAAGACCCTGCTGGCCATGGCTGCGGGCCTGCAACGGGTGGTGGAGGACAAGAAGTACAAGAAGGTGCTCATCTCCAGGCCGGTCGTCCCCCTGGGCAAGGACATCGGCTACCTGCCCGGCACCAAGGACGAGAAGCTCAGGCATTGGATGCAGCCCATCTTCGACAACCTGGAATTCCTCACCAGCCAGGGGAACGACGACGAGGACGCGGGCAGCCACGTGGACTACCTGGTGGAGACCAACAAGCTGGAGCTTGAGGCCGTCACCTACATCCGCGGGCGCAGCCTGCCGAAGCAATGGGTGGTGGTGGACGAGGCCCAGAACCTGACCCCCCACGAGGTGAAGACCATCGTCAGCCGCGCCGGAGAGGGCACCAAGGTGGTGCTGACCGGGGACCCCTACCAGATCGACAACCCCTACCTGGACGCCGAATCCAACGGCCTGGCCTACCTGGTGGAGAAATTCAAGGGCCAGCCCTGCTTCGGGCACGTGACCCTCTCGCGCACCGAACGGTCCCCGCTGGCGGCGTTGGCGGCGCAATTGTTGTAAGCTGGAGCATGGCCAAGTATCTGCTCCTGCGTTTTTCTTCGCTCGGCGACGTGGTCCTCGCCACGTCCGCCGCCAGGTTGATCCGGCAACGACGTCCGGACGCGCGCGTGGTGCTGCTGACCAAGGCCGCCTTCGCGCCGATACTGGCTTCGCAGCCGGACCTGGACGAAGTGTGGGCCTTGGAGCCGGGGGCCACCTTGGCCGCGACGGCGGCACGGATCAGGAAGGCCAAGTTCGACTCCGTGGTGGACCTGCACGCCAACCTGCGTTCCCGGATTTTGGGGATGGTCTCTGGGGCGCCCCTGAGCCGGTGGAAGTCCCAGGGATTCAAACGGCGCCTGCGGGTCTGGGCGCCCAAGCTGGCCCTGGCCAAGGCCCAGCCCGAGCCCGTGTTCGTCCGTTACGCCCGGGCGGCCGGGTCCGCCCTCGGCGCGCATGCCGGCGATTTTGGGGCGAAAGACGCGCCCCTGCCCCGTCTGGGCGTGGATCCCGCGGCCGCGGCCTGGGCCGGGGACTGGCTCAAGGCGCAGGGCTTGCGCGCGGACCAGAAATTGCTTGCCGTGGCGCCGGGCGCGGCCTGGGCCACCAAGCGCTGGGGCGTCGAGCACCTGGCCCAGTGCCTTGATCTGGTGAGCGAGTTCGACAAGGTGCGCTTCCTGCTGCTGGGAAGCCGCGGGGAAGGCCCGCTCCTGGACGCGGTGCAGGCCGCCATGCGCAAGAGCCGGCCCCATGCCCTGCGCAGCGAAAGCGAGACAGGCGATTTGAGGAGGCTGGCCGCCTTGATCACCCGGGCCGACCTTTTTTTGGGCCACGATTCCGGGTCCATGCACGTGGCCGACGCCCTGGGGGTGCCCGTGACGGTCCTCTTCGGGCCCACGGTCGAGGCTTTTGGTTTTTATCCGGTGGGCGCCGGGCACCGGGTCTTTGAGCGCAGCCTGGACTGCAGGCCCTGCTCCGTGCACGGGACCGCGACCTGCCCTTTGGGGCACCACGACTGCATGCGGACCATTGAACCCTTCGGGGTGGCCCTCCATCTGCGCCGCACCCTGGGCCTGGAAACGGCGGCCCCATGAAACGCGCGCCTATGAAAGCCAAGCCCAAACTGTCCATTCTTGTCCTGGTCAAGGACGAGGCCCCGCGCCTGCCGCGTTTTTTCGCGGCCCTGCGGCCTTTGCGCCTGCCCCATGAGGTCGTGCTGGTGGACAGCGGCAGCACGGATGGGACCCAAGCCCTGGGCGTCCGCCACGGAGCGCGGGTCTTGCGCGCCCAGTGGGAGGGTTTTTCAGCCACCCGCAACAAGGCCTTCCCGTCCTGCCGGGCGGATTGGATATTGGTTTTGGACGCCGACGAGAACCCTGAGCCGGCCCTGCTCGCGGCCATTGAACGGGCCGTGAGCCTGGAGCCGCCCGGCCTTTGGTCCGTCAACCGCCTAAGCACGTTCCTTGGCGAGGCGGTGCGCCACTCAGGCTGGCATCCCGACCGGCATTTGCGCCTCTTCCCCAAAGGCACGGCCCGTTTCAACGGGCGCCTGGTCCACGAGGGCATGGAGAGCGTCGTTCCCGACGCGTTGGTCCGCCGTTTGGACGGCATCCTGCGCCATGACAGCTATCCCGACCTGGACTCCTACCTGGCGCGGATGAACCGATACACCACCTTGCAGGCCGAGGAACTGCGCCGCCGCAAGGGACGCCGTCCGCTGACGGCCGGGGCCAGAATGTTCGCCGATCCGCCGCTGACCTTCCTGAAAATGTACGTTCTCAAGAGCGGCTTTTTGGACGGAGGCACGGGCCTGCTCCTGGCCCTCCTGTCGGCGTTCTCCACGTTCGTGAAATACGCCAAGTGGAGGCGGCTGTCCCTGCCCCCGGCCGTGGCCCCAGCTTCGGCCCCGGCCCCAGGCCCGACAAGATCCCGTTCCAAGGGGCGTCCTTGAACGCCATCAACGCCAAGCGGGTGCTCTGCGTGGCCCCCCATTGGGTGGGGGACAGCCTGTTTTTTTTGCCGGCGGTGGACGCGCTGCGGCGCCGCTTTCCGCAGGCCTCCTTCGGGCTCCTGGCCAAAGCCGGCATCGCCGGTCTGCTCAAAGGCTCGGGGCGCTTCCAGCGCGTGCATGCGCTGCCGGCGGGCGCCGGGCGCTGGGACCGTTTTTCGGCGCACTGGCGCCTGCGGGACGAAGGCTATGACCTTGCGGTGGTCTTCCCGGATTCCTTCAGCTCGGCCCTGGCCGCCTTCCTGAGCGGCGCCGCCTTGCGGGTGGGACGGGCGGGCGAGGGCCGCTCCTTCCTGCTTTCCCCCGGGCTGCGCCTGCCCCCGAGGACGCGCCAAACCCATGTGGTGGACGAATACCTGGCGCTAGCCGAGGCCTGCGGGGCGTCCGCCGGCGCCCAAGAACGCGTCCCCTCGCTCCCGCCGTCGGCCGAGGGCATGGAGGAGCGCCAAGGCCTCTTCCGCGAGCATGGGCTGGGCGACGGCCCCTTGATCGCCCTGTGTCCGACCACCGCCTACGGCACGTCCAAGCAATGGCCGCCGGACTCTTGGAGCGCCCTGGCCCTGGAACTGAAGCGCCGGCGCTTCACGGTCGCCCTTTTTTGCGCGCCCGGCGAACGGCAAGGCTTGGAAGCCCTCGCCCGCGGCGCCGGCGTCCCCCTGCTGGCCCCGGGCCTGGCCGGCCTGGCCGCCTGCCTGCAGTCCTGCGAAGCGCTGGTGGCCAATGACTCCGGGTCCTTGCACTTGGCCGCGGCCGTGGGCGCCCGCTGTCTGGGCCTCTACGGCTCCTCCGATCCCCGCTGGTCCGGGCCCCGCGGCCCGCGCGCTGAAGCGCTCTACCTGAGCCTGGATTGCAGCCCCTGCTACGCCCGCGTCTGCCCCCTTGGGCACCACCATTGCCTTACGACCCTGGGCGTGGACCAGGTGCTCGACGGCCTCGCGCGGACACTGAAGCGATGACGGCGCGCCGCGTGCTTTACACCGACTATTACCCCTTTGTGGGCGGCGGCCAGCAGAATCTCCTGTCGGTCTTCGGCGCCATGGACCGCAGGCGCTGGTCCCCCCTTTTGGCGGTCCCCGAGGAAGGCGCTTTCGCCTCGATCGCGCGGTCCCTGGATGTGCCGGTCTTCATCAGCCCCATGGGCAAGGCCCGTTGGCGCCTCCCCTGGCAGGCCTGGCCGGCCATGCGGCGCCTGCGCGCCTTGATGGCCTCGCAAAAGGCGGACCTGGTCCACGCCAACGATTTTCCCAGCCATAAGCTGGCCGTGGTCGCCGCGCGGGGGCTCGGGATCCCGGAGATCTACCACCAGCAGATCGCCGTGACGCAGAAGCCGGGCTCGACCACGGCGCGGCTCATGCGTTTCCATCTGCGCCATGCGGCGCGCATGGTGGCGGTCTCCCAAAACAGCCTGCGCGACCTCGAGGCCATCGGCGTGCCGCGGACCAAATTGACGCTCCTCTACAACAACGTGGATATAAGCGCCATGCGCCGCGCCAGACCGCTCGGCGCGGCCGGCTTGAAGGCCCTGGGCCTCCCCGCCCAAGGCCGCCTGATCCTGGCCGCGGGCATGCGCCGGCCCCACAAGGGCTTCGACGTCCTGCTGCGGGCGGCGGAGCTGTTTTTCAAGGGCGCGTCCAAAGGCGCCAAGGATTGCGCCGTGGCCATAGTGGGCGACAGCGCCCACGCCGAAGCCGGGCATGAGGCGCTGCTCGAGAGCCTGGCCGCGCGCCCGGCCCTGAAGGGGCGGGTGGGGCTCTTTCCGGCGCAGCGCCCCTTGGCCCCCTGGCTCAAGCGCTGCGATCTCTTTGTGAGCGCGTCCCGCTGGGAAGGCTCGCCCTTGGTGGTGCTGGAAGCCATGGCTGCCGGGCGGGCGATCCTGGCCACGCGCCAAGGCGCGGGGGAGGTCCTGGAACACGGCCGCACCGGCTGGCTCGTGGAAAGCGGCGACGCGGCCGGGCTCGCCTTGGGCATGGAACACCTGATGGCCCGGCCCGGCCTGCGCCGGCGCTTAGGGGAGGCGGCGCGGGCCGAAGCGGCCCGGCGCTTTTCGCTGAAGGCCTATGTGGGCGAACTGGCGGACCTTTACGATTCCGTGGCGGCGCGATGAGCCCGCCCGCCGGCTCCATCCGGCGCATACTCCTGGTGAAACTGCGGGCCATCGGCGACGCCGTGCTGACCCTGCCGTCCCTGGAGGCCCTGCACAGCGGCTTCAAGCAGGCCGAGATCACGGTGCTCTGCCCGCCCGCTTCCCTGCAAGTCTACGTGGGCGACCGGCGCTGCCATGCGGTGTGGGCCTACGAGCGCGAGAAAGGCCTCTTCCGCCAGACCGCGTTTTTCGGGCGCCTGCGCCGCGAACGCTTTGACCTGGCCGTCTGCCTGCACGCCAGCTTCCGCACGGCCTTGATCGCCCGCCTGAGCGGGGCCCCCTGGCGCAGCGTGCGCAACCACAGCGGGCCGGACTGGTTTTCGAACCTGCGGGCCTCAGAGCCCAAGGAAGCGAAAAACATCATTGAACGGGATTTTGACGCGCTGAGGGCCTGCGGATTGAGCCCCCGCGGGCTGATGCCGCGCCTCTTTTTGCCGGAGGCGGCCCGCGCCGCGGCGGCCCGGCGCCTGAGGGCCCTGCGCCTGAAAGAGCGGCCATTGCTGCTCTTCACCGGCGCCGGCAAGCCCGAGAAACGCTGGCCCTTGGAGCGTTTCCTGGCCTTGGGGCGGCTCTTGAAGGGCTTGAAGCGCAGCCCGGTCTTTTTGAACGCCCCGGGCGAGCCGGACCTCGACGCCCGCGCGCGGGCCGTGGGGGGCAGGGCGGACCAGGTGGCCGACCTGAAGGAACTGGGGGCCTTGTGCGCCCTGGCGGGCGCGGCCGTGGGCAACGACTCCGGTCCCCGCCATGTGGCGGCCGCGAGCGGCGCCCGCACCCTGACCCTCTTCGGGCCCGAAGGCCTGCGTGAATGGCAGCCCTACCCCAGGAAAAAGGGCCACTGGGCCTTGCAATCCCCCACCCTTAGGGTGGAGGATCTGGCCCCGGAAGAGGTCTTTTTACAGGTCAAGGCGTGGCTGGGCGGGCGCTGAGGCCCCGGGACTGTTATACTGCTTTTTGACCCGCACCGTTTCCTCCGGACTAGGCATGATGGATTTCAGCGAAATCGACAACATCAACGTGGCCAGCGTGGAAGTGCTGGATCCGCCCGAGAAACTGCGCGCCGAAGTGGCCATGACGGAGGCCGCCTTCGCCACGGTGAAGGCGGGACGGCGCCAGATCGAGGCGATACTGGACGGCCGCGACCGGCGCATCTTCGCGGTGGTGGGCCCCTGTTCCATCCACGACCCCGCGGCCGCCATGGAATACGCGCGCCGCCTGCGCTCCCTCGCCGAGGAGATCAAGGACGTGATCATGGTGGTCATGCGCGTCTACTTCGAGAAGCCGCGCACCACCGTGGGATGGAAGGGCCTGATCAACGACCCGGACATGGACGACAGCTTCCACATCGCCAAGGGCCTGCGCCTGGGCCGGCGCCTGCTGCTGGACATCAATGCGTTGGGCCTGCCCGCCGGATCGGAGGCCTTGGACCCGGTGAGCCCCCAATACCTCAGCGACCTGATCAGCTGGTCGGCCATCGGGGCCCGCACCACCGAGAGCCAGACCCACCGGGAGATGAGCAGCGCCCTGAGCATGCCGGTCGGTTTCAAGAACGGCACGGACGGCTCCGTGGAGGTGGCCCTCAACGCCCTCGAGTCCGCGGGTTCGCCCCACCATTTTTTGGGCGTGAACCAGCAGGGGCAGAGCGCCGTCATCCACACCAAGGGCAACCGCTACGGCCACGTCATCCTGCGCGGCGGCAGCAAGGGCCCCAATTTCGACAGCGTGCAGGTGGCGGTGGTGGAGGCGGCCCTGGGCAAGCGCGCCTTAAGGCGGGCCCTGGTGGTGGACTGCTCGCACGCCAACAGCAACAAGGACCACATGCTCCAGCCCCTGGTGCTCGACAACCTGGTGGAACAGGCGGCCGAAGGCCAGCGGGCCATCGTGGGCGTCATGATCGAAAGCAACCTGCACCCCGGCAAGCAGGCCATCCCCAAGGACCTGAGCCAGCTGAAATACGGCGTCAGCGTGACCGACGCCTGCGTCGGCTGGGAGACCACCGAAAGCATGCTGCGCAAGGCGGCCACCCGATTGCGGGGGGCCCGCAGCGCCGCCCCCGCCCCCTCCGCTTGATGCCGGGCCTTTGACCATGCCGCCCTCCGAGGACCTCCAGCCCGGCCCCCTCCCGGATCGGCCCGAGGACGAAGGCCTCTTCACCAGCCTGCGGCCCCAGCGGCTGGCGGACTACGTGGGCCAGATCAAGGTGCGCGAGCAGCTGGACGTGGCCATCCGCGCCTCCAAGGGGCGGGGGGAGCCCCTGGACCATGTGCTGCTCTACGGCCCCCCCGGCCTGGGCAAGACCACCCTGGCCCAGATCCTGGGCCACGAGATGGGCGTGAACGTCAAGGTGACATCGGGCCCGGTGCTGGAACGGCCCGGGGACCTGGCCAGCCTGCTGACCGCCCTGGAGGACGGGGACATACTCTTCGTCGACGAGATCCATCGCCTCAACCGGGTGGTGGAGGAGGTCCTCTACCCGGCCCTGGAGGACTTCAAGATAGACATACTCCTGGGCAAGGGCCCCAGCGCCCAGAGCGTCCAATTGAGGCTCAAGCACTTCACCCTGGTGGGGGCGACCACCCGGGCCGGCATGCTGAGCGCCCCCTTGCGTGACCGCTTCGGCATCACCCAGCGCCTGGATTTCTACAGCCCGGAGGAATTGGGCGCCATCCTGGTCCGCTCGGCAGGGATACTCGGGCTCAGCCTGGAGCCGGCCGGGGCCGCCGAGATCGCCCGACGTTCCAGGGGGACGCCGCGCATCGCCAACCGCCTGCTCAAACGGGTGCGCGACTGGGCCGAGGTGTGCGGAAGGCCGTCCGTGGGCAGCGCCCTGGCCGACGAAGCCCTGGCCCGCTTGGAGGTCGACGGCCTGGGCCTGGATCCGGTGGACCGACTCTATCTGCGCGCCCTGATCGAGAAATTCGGCGGTGGGCCGGTGGGCCTGGATAACCTGGCGGTGACCTTGGGCGAGGACGCCGACACCCTCGAGGACATGGTGGAGCCCTTCCTCATCCAGGCGGGCTTCCTCACCCGCACAGCGCAGGGGCGCAAGGCCAATCCCAGGGCCTGGGAACATCTGGGGCTCAAGCCCCGCGGAGCGGGCCCCCAAGGGGACCTGCTGTGAAGGGAAGCATCCGCATACGCGTCGCCGGGGTCTTCACGCGGGGCGATGAAATCCTGCTGGTGAAACACGTCCGCGATGATCAATCCTACTGGCTTTTGCCCGGCGGCGGCGTGGACTACGGCGAAACCTGCGCCCAGGCCCTGGAACGCGAAATGCGGGAGGAATGCGCCGTCCAAACCCGCAGCGGCCGCCTCCTCTTCATGGCCGAAAGCCTGCCCCCGGACCGGCACCGCCAAATCCTAAACATCACCCTGCTCGGCGAATTATTGGAGGGTGAGCCCCGTCTCAACGAATCCGGCGGCCGCCTCAAGGGCGTCGCCTGGAAAAAGAAGGCGGAACTGCCCGGCCTGGTCTTTTTCCCCGATTTCAGGGAAGAACTCCTGCGCCACTGGAATTCCGGCTTCACCGTCGGCGCCCAGTCGCTCGGTAACCTCTGGCAAGATTGACCGATGTCTCGCCCGCTTGCTCCCTCCTTCCCCAATGAGCCGTATGCCCGGGCCCTGGTTCTTGGGGAGCTAGATCGTTAGAAGGCGGAGGTATGTGTCTTACCCAAGACCCATCCAAAGAACCCGGGTTCGTCGGATGGTCTTGGGTAAGACACATACCTCCGCCTTGAACGATATTCCTCCCTCCAACCGAAAGGCCGTCGTGAAGACGCCCGATCCCGAAACAATTAAATCCATCTTAGTCATCCGCCTGCGCGCCTTCGGCGATACCCTTTTGACGACCCCCACCTTGCGCGGCCTCAAACGCGCCTATCCCAACGCCAAACTGTCCATAGTCCTGGAACCCGCCATGGCCCAGGTGGTCAAGGGCCTGCCCTACCTGGATGAAGTCATCCCCTTCGACCGGCTTGGCCCGAAAAAGAAGGGCAAACTCGCCGAGCTGAAGGCGACCCTGGCCTTTTGGCGTCTCCTGCGCACACGTAAATTCGACCTGGTCGTGGACGTGCTGGGCACGCCGCGGACCGCCGCCATGGCCCTGGCCACGGGCGCCCCGGTGCGGGTCGGCTTCGCGTTCAGGGTGAGGCGCTGGGCCTACACGCGTGTGCACCACCCCTCCAAAGAACGCAAATACATCGCCGACTACACGGCCGACGCCCTGCGCGCATTGGGCGTGGAGCCGGACAGCCTGGATCTGGATTTTGTGGTGGGACCCCAGGCCCAGGCCTCGGTGGACGCCTGGCTCCGGGATGAAGGCCTTGCCATGGGGCCCCGGCCCTTGATGGTCCAGGGCGCGGGCGGTTGGGAGCTCAAGCGCTATCCCCTCGAGCTGATGGGCCAGGCCGTGAGGCAGGCCTCGCAGAGCAGCGGCCGTCCGGCCGTGCTCCTGTGGGGCCCGGGCGAGGAGGCCATGACGCGCGAACTCGCGGCCTTCGCGGGCCCTTGCGCCCGCCTGGCCCCGCCCACCGATTTTGAGGGCATGGGCGCGCTCCTGAAGCGGGGGGCCTGCCTGCTCACCAACGACAACGCCACCAAGCATCTGGCGGTGGCCTGCGGCTGCCCCACCGTCACGGTCTTCGGCCCCACCAGCGACATCGCCTGGCATCCGGGCGGGAACGCCCGCCATATCAGCGTCAAACTCGCCCTGGACTGCATGCCTTGCGAGGCCCTCACCTGCTGGCGGGGCGACCACGCCTGCCTGCGCCAGCTGGCGCCCGCCCGGGTCGCCGAGGCCGTGCGCGGCCTGGTCCAGGGCGCCCCATGACGCGCTCCGAAGAGATGCCGGCCTGGCTGCCCTGGGCCGCCGCCGGCGCGGCCTGCGCCGCGTTCCTTCTGGTCCTGTTCGACGCCGGCGTCTGGCACCCGGGCTACGCCTACGGCGACGAACGCGTCGAGATCTGCAAGCTGCAGTATCTGCGCGAAGGCGCCCCTTGGTTTTGGCAGTTCAGTTTCGGCTGCCTGACCCGCGCCGGACAGTGGCTGTGGATACGCGTGAACGGGGTCGCCTTGGCGTCATTGCATACGCCTGAACTGGCGGTCCTCGCGTTGGAATGGCTGTTCTTGGCCCTGGTCGTCCGCCGCTGGTACGGGGATGAAACGGCCGCGTGGTCCGTCCTGGCGATGACGCTGTCCGCCCAGGGCTGGGTCTGGGGGCGGAGCCTGCTGGCTTTCCAGGCCCTCCCCATGGAGGCCTTGTTGCTGGCGTTTTTGGCCGGCCGGGTGAAGGGCCGGCTTTCCGCGTTGTTCTGGGGCCTCGCCGCGGCCCTGATCTTCCTGGACTACGACGGGGCCTTCATCGCCGTCCCGGGCGTATGGCTGGCCTGCACGGCCTTGGACGCCCCTTTCCGGCGGCGGGCCTTCTTTTCCGCGTTGGGGCTGGCCGCCGGCGGCTTGGTCCTGCTGTGGCACGGGCAGGCCCATCTCGCGGCTTACGCCGCCGCGCGCTTGGGCAGCGGCGGGGCCGGGGCTTTCGATCCCGGCCTGCTTGGACGCCTGCGTTTCCTGTGGGACTGTGTGGTCGGCGGCCCGGCCCTGCCCTACTTCGGGGTGAGCGGATGGCCGGCCTGGCCCCCTTGGGCTTGGATGGGGCTGCTTCTGGGGGCCTGGAGCCTGCGTCGCTCGGCGGGTTTCGCCTTGGTGGCCTGGGGGGCGGTGGCCGTCCTGATCACGCAGGCCGTCCATTCCGATTATGGACTGCCGCTGCACCGCTTGGTCGCCGCCGTGCCGGCCCTGGCGGCCGTCACCGGGGTGGGCCTCGCCGCGATGAGGCGCCGGCTTGGTCGCCGGGCCTGGCTTTTGTGCCTGCTGCTGGCGGCCGGCGCCTCAAGCGAAGGCTGGGCGTGGTGGCGCCATCAGCAGACCTACGCCCCTGAATTGTATGACCGCTGCCAAAGCCTGGACAGGGTGCGCCTGGCGTACCGCCAGGATTTGGCCGATCCTTCCGTGGGACTGGTGACCCAACTGAGCGGTATCTCCCAGGCGGACGCCCGTTTCGTCCTGGATCGTCTGCCGGTTCCGGGGGGGCCGCCGCCGGCCCGCGTGCTGGCGGTTGTGCCCGCGGACTATGCGCCTGAGCTCGCGGGCACGCGCGCCAAAGCGGAATGGTTCTGGGTGGCCAAGGGCCTTGAACCGGCGATCGTCGTCCAGGCCCAGGGCGCGGAGGCGGCCCGCCTGGTGTCCATCCAGGACAGCCTGATGCCCTTGGTCGGCCATGAAATGGATCCGTCCCCCCAAAAAAGGGAGAGGCTCGACGCTTGGTTGCGCGTGGAGGCGCCCCGCGATCCCTGGACGCGGACCGCGGCCGTTGAAGCCGCGCTGGACGAGGCCATCCATGTGGGAACGGTGAGCCGGGAGGAGTTCTCCTTTTTGCTGGACGCGAAACCGCTGAGCGCGGCGCCGTGGATGGTGCTCGCCCGTTGGGCCATGGACCCTGACCCCCGCGCGGCCGTCGCCTATTGCCGGCGCGCCGAAGCCCTGGATCCCAGCGATGGGGAGGCCCTGCTCATCGAAGCGGCCAGCCTGCGTTCCCTGGGCGATCCGCGCGCCGACGAAGTCTCGCGGGCCTGGGTGGCTTTGCGCGGGTCCGGCGCCGGCTGGAGGCACACCGAGTGAGTTTCGCGGCCGGATGGCTCGCCGGGCCCCGGCCCGCCGCGTCCGGGCCCGCGCCCTGGTGGCTGCGCGGAGCCGCCTGCACCGCGCTGGCCCTGGCGCTCGGCCTGGTGGCCCTCGACGTTTTCGTCCTGCGTCCGGGTTACGGCGTGGGCGATGAGACCGCCCAGATCCGCCTGCTGGTGGCCTTGGCCCAGGGCCGGCCCATGGAATGGCGCTGGGCCCAGGGCGGCCTGCAGCGCGCGGGCTTGAGCTTGTGGCTGGGCCTCAGCGGAAACGGCCTGCGCAGCCTGCATGTCCCCGGGCTGCTGATATTGGCTTTGGAGGCGCTCCTGCTGTGGCGCCTGGCCGCGCGCTGGTTCTCGGCCGAAGCCGCGGCTTGGGCGGTGCTGGCCGACCTGCTCTGCGCCGCCACCTGGATGCGGGCCCGCAGCGTGCTGTCCTACCATTGGCTGCCCGTGGAGCTGGTCCTGCTGGCCGTGCTGGCGGGGAAGGTCAAGGGCCCTCGGAGCGCCCTGGCATGGGGCGCGACGGGAGCCCTCCTGCTGCTCGACTATGAGGGCGCCTTGGCGGCCCTGCCCGGCCTGGTCCTGGCCTGCCTATGGCAGGAAGAAGGCCTGCGCCGCCGCTGGATCCCGGCGCTGCTGGGCATGGCCGCGGTCGCGGCTGTCCTGGCCGGACTGCAGCCCCGGGTCTTCGGCGACTATGTCCACTTGAGGCGTTCCGTGAACTGGGGCGGGGGCGGCATGGCCGTGCCCGCCGCCTTGGCGCGCAACCTCGGCCAGCTCCTTGCGGGGGGCCGGCCCATGCCCTATCTTGGCGTGGATGCTTGGCCGGCCATGGCAGCCTGGTCCCTGCCCCTTTTGGGCCTCGGCTTTTGGTCGGCCTGGCGCACGGGCCGCCGCGGCCCGGTGCTTTGGGCCGTTTCGGCCGTGCTCATCACCCAGGCGGCCACGGCTCCCTGGGGTTTGCCCAGCCAGCGTTTGGCCGCCGCCTGGCCCGCCCTGTGCCTGCTGGCGGGCGCCGGCGGCGCGGAAATGAGGCGGCTCTGCCCGCGCGTTCCGGCGAGGGCCTGGCTGGCCCTGCTGGCCCTGGGTTTTCTTGCGGAGGCCAACGCCTTCTACCGCCACATGGCCTTCCATGGGCGTGAAGTCTACGGGCGGGCCGAACTCCTGGACCAGGCCGCCCGGGACGCCCGGCGGGCCGCGTCGAACGGGGCGGCCTTGTGCACGGCCCTCATGGAGACGCGCTCCAGCGACGTGCGTTTTTTCGTGGATCCCGCCGAGGGCACGGGGTCCGGCCCGCACGAAGCGTGGGTTTTCCTGCCGCCGGAGTTCCACGCCGCGGCGCCCTCGGCCGGGCAGGTCTACCCGACCAGCCGGGGGCCGGCCGTCTCCACCGGCGGTACCTCCAATTACCAGACCATCACCACCCCTGGCGGCGGGCAGTCGATCGTGGTGCCTAACGGCAACGGCACCAGCACCGTCATTCA
>Ga0182024_10007247_pt1 | contig 23984 bp, 18 predicted proteins | sample P32metaG_FD_120480 | JGI IMG/M metagenome (GOLD analysis project Ga0182024, IMG submission 120480) | Permafrost microbial communities from Stordalen Mire, Sweden - P3-2 metaG (Illumina Assembly) | ecosystem: Environmental > Terrestrial > Soil > Wetlands > Permafrost | place: Sweden: Stordalen...
GGCGTGGTCACATTGAGTCTGCTGAAGATTCGGGATCTGCCAGTGGCATGGAACTATGGGTTTCAATTTCATGGGAGCTGGTTTTGGTACCAGCCAACGTTTGACAGCAGCCAGGAAGAGAATTCTCCAGGCCACTGTTTGCTTGCGAGGATTGTGATGGACGCTTGTGATATGGATGGGATGGAAGTGGTCGATCTGGGCTTGGGCGGGGAAGGATACAAGGAACGCTTTGGGAACAGCACGCGCCAGACATTGCACGTTACGCTGACGAGATCATGGCCGCGCCATCTGCGAGAAATCGTTAAGTATCGTGCTGCGAGTGCATTGAAACAAACTCCTAAAGTTGATTCAGCTGTTCGCCGCTTACTGGGCCCGGTACGTCTGTAGGAGGACTGAGCCGATTGTCGCTGCTGTACGCGCGGAACGAAAAAGCATTTAGACTATGCTCCAAGCCACGATGACTCGTTCACATGCTCGCCCCATCGACATCTTCACTCCGTCGGATGCGAGTGCCGATAACACGAATGCCCAGAACCTGACGGTAAAAGAGATCGTCGCCCGGCTACCGGAGGATCGATTTCATGTGACCATGCTCTGCGACGGCACTCCAGATCCACGGCTCAGCGCTCGGAGGAACACACGCCTGGTGCAGTCGATGAAACACGGGAACACCATCCGACTGCTGCGTCACTGCCTTTTTCCCGCTCCGGATATTTACTTCTTCCCACGTACTGGCCCTCTGGACCGAGTCTTTCTCAATTTACGAAAGCGTATGAGGCTGAACACTGCACTAATTACATATATCGTGATGGCAATGGACGCAGCGACGGGCAGCGGAATGATTGGCAGGTCGATTATTGAAGGGGATATGGTGTTTAGCAACTCGATCCATGTGGCAGAGACTATCGACCAAATGTTCGGGGTGAAGGCGAAACCCATCTATGATGGCGTTGACCGGCGTTACTATTTTCCGCGCAAACGGCAAGTGGAAAATGCCGATTTAGTGGTGCTGTATGCGGGATCTTTGCAGCCGCGCAAGCGAGTCGAGCGGGTAATCCGGCAGGCCGCGCGATTGCGTGGCGTGCAGTTCCGTGTGGCAGGTAAGGGTGAAACGGAAAAAGCGTGCCGCGACCTGGCGCAACAATCCGGGTGTCACAATGTATCGTTCCTCGGACATCTTTCTTCAGAACGATTGGGAGAGGAAATGCGCCAAGCCGACATTTTTCTTTTCCCCAGCATCCTCGAAGGCAATCCGCAAGTCTTGCTACAGGCTAGTGCGTGTGGACTGCCGAGTATTGCGATGGCGCTATATCGCTCCGATTATGTGGTGAATGGAAAAACTGGTTTTCTGGTCGGATCGGATGTCGAACTTTCCGCCAGCCTGGACCAGCTCGCCGGCGATGCCACGTTGCGCCGGTCGTTCGCAGCGGCCGCTGCTGACCATGCCTGTCAGTTCGACTGGGACGATATTGCCGAGCAGTGGAGCAAGGTGTTTGAAGAAGTGCTGCAGAAGCGTCGACCGTGTTTTCACCAAAGAGCATCTTGACAGGTTTTTTCCGCGCATAGTGGCACAACCATGAAACGGACAAGTGCGCTACTGCGCTACGGTGGCTTCTTTGCGTCGGTAGGAATGGCGCGCGCAGTGGGACTTGTAATTACTTCGATCACCTTCCCGATTCTGGTGCGGCGCTTGGGGGTGGAGACGTATGGACTCTGGAGCTACGTGGTGGCGCTGTGCGCTTTTCTCGATGTAATCGCCAATCCTGGTCTCACAGCTCACACGGCTCAACAAGTTGCGGCGCGCCGGCATGCCGCCGCGGAAATGGTTCCCGATTTTCTGGCGTTGCGTATATTGAGCAGCTTTGCCGCCATGATTGTTCTGCTTGTGGTTGCCGATTTCGAGCTTCGTCCTGATGTGCGCTGGCTGCTGCGTTGGTACGGTGCGGGCGCCCTCTTCGTAGGCGTCACAGGTCCGGACTTCGTGTTGACTTCTCTGGAATTATTTCACGCTCGTTCGCTGATAAGTTTAGTCCAGCAGGCGTTGTACGGTGCTGGAGTTCTGCTACTCGTGCGCGCTCCGAAGGACATCATCTGGCTCCCTGCCAGTATCCTGGGGTCTGCGTTGGCAACCAACCTGGCCGGCTGGCTCGTGTTGTGGCACAAAGGTTTTCGTCCGCCGCTGACAATCAACCCTCGCCGGTGGGCATCGATCATGAGGCCTAGTCTGCACTACGCAGCGACTACCATGATGGCTACGTTCTACCATCGGAGCGGGCATCTCATCGTACGCTGGTTCCTGGGCGATTACGCGCTGGGACTGTATGCCGCAGCGGTGCGTTTTGTGGATATCCTTAAGAACTTTATTGTGGTGGCGCTGAGCGTGATCATGCCTCGAATGGCTCTTTCCGCGCAATCCGGCGCTGGATTAAAGCGACTGGTGCGTGCCGCTGTCTCGGCTCTGGCCGCGGTCAGTATCCCCCTCGTATTTGGAACCCTAACCACCGCGCACCTGGTCGTTCCGTTTGTGCTGGGCGCAAGCTATGCGGGCGCGGTAGGCCCGGTTCGCTGGATGGCGGGATTTTTGCTTGCAGCTCCTGTTGCATCGCTGCTCTCCGGAACTGTTCTCTATGCGCTGGGACGGCATCGTGCCTATCTCGCATCGGCCACGGCTGGCGCTGTAACGGCGGTGGTGTTCTCTCTCATTCTTGTTCATGCCTTCGGTCTGCCCGGTGTGTGCGTGGCCTTCGTTCTTGCGGAAGTCGCAGTTGGGGTCACGGCGTATCTGCTGATTCCTCGCGATCTGCAAGATTTGTGGAAGAACCCTTTTATTGTGGTCGCCAGTTTTTCTGCGTTGTTGATGGTGGCGGCGGTTCGTTTGGCGAATTCGTATAGTTCTCGACCGCTGCTTGTAGTGGCGGCGGGTGCGGTTGTGTATTTGATCGCGACGGCCGCCCTGGGTAAAAAGCTGCTGATGCAACAGTTCGGAGACGCGGAGTGAGCTGCCACGAACAGTCTAACTATTGGTCGGTGGCTGTGCTGCTATCGGGGCGTGAACAGTTCAGCCCCTACTTCGGGGGGGCGGTGGCTCGATGGACTCACGAAGTTTATAGCCGGCTAAGTGGCCGGGTGGCGGTCACCGTGTTTGGTTTCCCCACCAAAGAAAAGGATCTGTACCCGCTTCCGCATGATACGAGCGGGGTCTGGCGGGGGTGTGATGTGGTGGCGCGAATTCCCCTGGCCCGCCGCTACGAAGAGAATTTGTGGTTACGGGCGCTAATCGGTCGCCTTCGTAAATTCGATATCGTTCATATCCACAATCGTCCGCAGTGGGTAACGGTTTTGCGTGGGATGGGCTTCGAGGGAGCGATCGTACTTCACTTGCACAACGATCATCTTGGGCATTGGGCTGCCACCTCGTTGGACGATTTAGCTCCCAAGTTGAACGCCGTCGCCGTCTGTAGCGAATACCTACGCAGTACTTTCGCATCAAAGTCCGCAGCTCTGAATTGCAAAACACGAGTTGTGTATAACGGCGTCGACCGGCAATTATTTTATCCGCGGGAAGAATTTCGTGAGCCCAAAACGATTTTCTTTGTGGGGCGCTTTGATGCTCAGAAAGGAGTGCTTCAACTCGTAAGGGCTTACGAGAGAGTGCTCGATGAGCATGCTGACGCGAAGCTCGTAATTGGCGGAACGACTGGTTTCGGAATACATCGCGAAACACCTTACGTCCGGCAGGTCCGCGAGTTAGCTCGGTCCCTGATACAACACAAGAAAGCCCAGATTCACTTTCCTGGCTACCTGGATCATGATCGCGATCTGCCACTGCAGTTTCAGAGGGCTACGATTTTCGCGAGTCCGTCTCTGTTTCAAGAACCCTTTGGGCTGGTGAATGCCGAAGCGATGGCTTGCGCGACGACAGTAGTTGGAGCGGATCGAGGCGGAATTCCCGAGGTAATCGGCGACGCGGGCTTGTTGGTCGATCCCGGAAATGTGCAGAAATTTTCCGCTGTAATTTCAGATCTGCTGACAAAATCTGAATATTGCAGAAAGCTGGGGGAGGCCGGATACGAGCGATGCCGAAAGATATTTGATTGGCGCTTAACTGCTGAAAACTGGATTAAGCTCCTTGACTTTGTGATGGGCGCCGAAACTTCTGCTCTCATTTCTCAAGGCTGAAGGTCTGCTGGAGGCATCTGGAACGATGCGGCTATCTTTCCAGAGCCAGGTTGTGCAGGATTTCTTCGCGTAGGTAAACCGCATCCGAATACAATGCTCTGCCGCCGCGATCATATGGATGAGAGAGTCGGTAGAGTCCGAACCCTTTCTTCGCCATCAGTTGGTGAAGCTCGGGAAATCCGGCATCGCTTTCGTAATGTGGAGTGAAGGTGACCTCCATGATGATGCACTTCGTTTTCGGGAGGCCATCTCGCGAATTAGCCAGCACTCCCATCTCAGCCCCTTGGATGTCGAGTTTCAGGATGGAGATTTCGTTTTCGTCTGCGACCAGTTGGTCATAGCTGATCGTCCGTACCTCGACGGTTCCAATCGAATCCCACGAGTTCGCGGCAAATTCTTTCTTGACTTCCGCCCTGGGTTTCAGCAATGACGATCCTGCTGGATGTCGCAACTGATGGAAGGATGCGATCCCCTCACCCTCAGCGAGAGCGGCATCCAACACCGTGACCAAGGGTACGGAGCTGAATCTAGTCTTTAGCGGGAGCACTAACCGAGGTTCGCACTCAATAGCAATCACGCGTTGGGGATTGAAATGGTCCAGTAGAGCTTGAGTCCAATTTCCAGCGTGGGCCCCGGCATCAACGCAGGTGCGCAATTTTGAGAGAATGGTCCGGGGGAGAAGATTCAATCGTGCCTGGCACAGGCTCCGGTGTTTGCGGAGAAACAGAGCGATACGACTCGCCCGAGACGCGTTGAAGCCCAAGCGAATATAGTCGTGGCGACGTATAGAGTACTCACAGATTCCATGGGGCGTTAGTGGTCTTATGAGATCTTTCAGGGACATGTCGCTTTGAGTCTAGCATTCGGGCCTTCCGCCCGCTTGTCGGTGCAAAGGTCCTTGGCCGTCGCTTGTGAGATCTGATCTGCAGGTTTTACGCGGTGTAATATGTCCTTTTGCCGTAGCTTAGACGAGATCTAGTGTCCGAACATGTCGCAACTCTCGTATCCTTCTGCTAAATCGCCGACCGACGTATTGTCGCGACTGGACGCGGCCGCACCGGTTTTTCGTGGAGTTCGTCGCTTGACACCGAAGCTGGTCATCGTCACAGAGATCATTGCGCCGTATCGGATTCCTGTTCTTAACGCTCTGGCCCGGAGGCCGGAAATAGAGCTGGAAGTAATGTTTCTGTCCGCGAACGACCCTACGTTGCGGGAGTGGAAAGTATATAAGGATGAAATTAAGTTTCGTTATCACGTGCTTTCGTCGTGGAGGCGGCGTCTCGGGGGATACAACCTCTTGCTAAACCGCGGCGTGCGATCGTCCCTAAGCAGCATCAATCCCGATGTCGTTTTGTGCGGGGGATACAACTATCTGGCCTCCTGGTCGGCCGCGTCCTGGGCCAGATCGCGCCGAGTGCCATTGCTGCTATGGTCGGAGAGCACGGCCTGGGATCGCCGGCGTGAATATCCTTTCGTGGAATTTATGAAGGCGAGATTTCTGAAGTTATGCACGGCCTTCGTTGTTCCGGGCAAATCGTCGCTAAATTACTTAATCAATCTTGGAATCGCGGAGGAGCAAGTCTTTATTGCGCCCAATGCCGTCGACACCGCGCTCTTTTCGAAACTGGCGGAGACGGCGCGCCAAGATGAATCATGCGGGCGGCGTCGTCTCCCTTCTCGATACTTTCTTTATGTTGGCCGGCTGGTAAAAGATAAGGGAGTATTCGAACTTCTGGAGGCCTATGCTCAATTGGAGGCGGAGACCCGCCGCAATATTGGGCTGGTATTCGCCGGAACTGGTCCTGAGAGTCGGAAACTGGTTGAACGAGCTACGAGAATCTCACCGGGCACAATCCAATTTCCCGGCTTTGTGCATCGGGAAGAGTTGCCGGAGATTTATGCTCTGGCAGAGAGCCTGATTTTTCCGACGCACAGCGATCCGTGGGGATTAGTGGTAAATGAAGCGATGGCGTGCAGTTTGCCGGTAATTCTTACCAGCGTCGCTGGATGCGCGTTAGACCTGGTACGGGATGGCTGGAATGGGTTTGTAATTCCCCGGCGTGATATTTCTCAACTCGCTCTGGCGATGGCACGCGTAGCCCGGGATTCGGCGAAGCGAATCGAGATGGGACGCAGAAGCCGCGAATGCATCGAGGCCTATTCGCCGGAAGGGTGGGCGAATGGAATCTTAGAAGCTGTGAAGTCGGTGGCGCGAGAATCTTATCCTCAGGGTTAGAACTGGTAATATACTCGCTCCGACAAATCAGCGAACATTTAAAGTGCTTTAGCGTCCCGAGACATTGAGATCGCGGATCCGGAGTCGCGAACCACAAGGTGAAGTGATGCCACAAGAATTTTCGGGCCGGCGAGTGGATATCCTGGAGTGCACATTGCGGGATGGAAGCTACGCGGTCGATTTCAAGTTTACCGAAAACGATACAGCAATCCTGGCGAGCGTTTTGGGAGGGCTTGGTTTTCGCTGGATCGAAGTGGGTCATGGAGTGGGCTTGGGCGCTGCCAAGGCAGGCAAGGGTGCAATGCCCACCTCGGATGAGCGGCTAATTGAAGTGGCGAAGCGAGCCGCGCCTAATGCGCAGATTGGCTGTTTTTTCATTCCGGGGATCGGTACGGCTGATCAACTAAAATCCGCGCGCTCGGCAGGCCTGGACTTCGTCCGCGTCGGCTACAACGCTCCGGAAATTGAAGACACCTTTCCTTTTTTAACTTTGGCCAAAGAACTGGGGCTGAAGGTTTGCCTGAATTTTATGAAAACGTACGGCATCTCTGCCCCGGCTTTCGGCGAAAAGGCCAAAGCCGGCGCGGCTGCCGGGGCAGATGTGATCTACTGTGTCGACTCTGCGGGCAGCATGTTCCCCGAAGACGTGAGCAAATATTTCACCGCTGCGCGCGAGCGTTGCGATTGCGATCTGGGCTTTCACGGACACAGCAATCTTCAGTTCGCGGTTGCCAACAGTGTGGAAGCGGTTCGTTGCGGCGCTACGTTCATTGACACGACGCTTTACGGATTGGGACGCAGCGCGGGCAACGTTCCTACGGAGATCGCGGTGGCGGTATTCAAGAATCTCGGAGTCGAAACTGGAGTCGATCTCTTTGATGTGATGGACGCCGCGGAAGAATTCATGGGACCGCTGATGTCGCAGATGCAGCTCTACGACATGATGTCAGTGGCCATGGGGTGTAGTCGGTTTCATTCTTCGTTCCTGCCCACAGTGGCAGCGGCGGCGCGCAAACACAATGTGGAACTGCGAAGACTTGTAGTAGCGATGGGAAAACTCGATCCTGTCAATCTCAATGAAGACGATCTGATCCGCGTTGCGGGCCGCCTGCCCAAAGCCACGCCGGGTAAGGCTCGCGAAGTATTGACGTCGTTCTCGGCACCGGGAATTTCCGCGCACACCATTAGCAATTCGCTCGCGGCGGTGCAGTCCTTAGTGGATGGAATGATCGTTACTTGCGCCAAGCGGCGGGCCCGTCCTGTGTTGGAACTGGTTGCGTCGGAATCCCGTTCACGGGATCTGGTGTTGGCGGATCTCGTTCTCGCCGAGGGTCCGGTGGTGCTCGGCAGGGTGATCTACGGATCGTTTGAAATGCTGGAGCAGGTGTTGAAGATGACGAGCGGTTCTGTCTCGTTATTTCTCAATGACAAAGACGGGGGAGCGTGGGCGGCGGAGTGGCCTTCTTTCCTCATGGCGAATGTAAGCGCTGAGAGAATCTTGCCCATGCGTTCGAAGCGTCTGTTTGCCGGCTACATGGAAGATGTGGTCAGCACTGCGGCCGCACGCTGTGGTGATTTCTGCATCATGATTTACGGCAGCCCCACGTCTGCTTTGTTGAAGCATTGTTCAGAGAGTTTCAACAACGTTGTGGTGCACGGTGGGTTGCCACCGGAAGCACCGGAGAATTGTTGGCAAATTGCGGATTTTTCCGACCGGATGCATTTTGATTTAGGGATTGGGGTCGGGCTGCTTCTTTGTCCACCGAGCGCCTCGGACTCTGCCTCGATCGATCAGCTTCTGTTGCCTGAGGGACTAGTAATTACCGCCGGTCACTTTCCCCGTTTCGAACTGGACATTCCAGGTCGCTCGATTCTATGTCTCGATCCGAACCACGCCTACCGCGGCCAGATGGATCGATGGGTGGCCATCTCAAATCTCATGAAGTCGGCTCAGCCCTCTCCGATGGCAATGCAATGACGATTCGCGAAACGATTACGAATGTTGTTGAGCGCCGCGCGGAGCAGGTGTTCCTGGTGGACGCGAACACCGGGCGCGAAATTACTTATGGTGAATTTCACCGGCAGGCCTGCGCCTTAGCTGCGGTGCTAAGCAAGCGCGGCTTACGCAAGGGCGACCGGGTTGGCGTGATACTCCCTAACTGCTGCGAACTCGCGGTTCTGTATTTTGCCTGCATCTACCTTGGAGCGGTCATCGTTCCGGTTAATCCTGCGCTCAGCAAGGGAGAAGTCCAATTCATAGTCGGGAGTTGCCAGCCCGCGTTGATCGTGGCCAGCTCGTCGAATGCGGAATTTGTTCGAGAGTTCCATCCAAATGTGCTGGCGTTGCAAACCGGACAAGACGCGAATCGGGACGCGAACGGCAGCAACGCGATCAAGATTGAAGAACTCGAGCAAGCCGACAACTTCGTGCCCATGGAAACGTCGGACGCCGAAGATCTGCTAGTGATCATGTACACATCCGGCACTTCGGCGAAGCCGAAAGGATTGGCGCACAAGCTCGGACGCATGTTCCGAAACGCTTCCGCATTTGCCGGCGCTCAGAGAATCGATGAAGAGTCGCGATTTTATTTGACGCTTTCGATGGCGTATATGGGCGGCTTTTATAACCTGCTTATACTGCCGTTCTTGTGCGGGGCCAGTGTGGTGGTTGACCACGTATTCGATGCGCGGTCGAGTTTGCATTTCTGGGAGAAGGCGAAGAAAAACAAGGTCAATACGCTATGGATGGCCCCCACTGTACTGTCGATCCTATTGAGAATGGATCGCGGCCGTACCGGAGAGGAGTTTTGCCGAAGCTCCGTGCGCCATGTGTTTGTGGGGTTCGCGCCGCTTCCGCTCAAGGTAAAGAACGAGTTTGAATCGCGGTATGGCGTTGGGTTGATTGAGAATTACGGACTCTCCGAAACTCTTTTTGTCACCGCGCGTTCCGCAGCCGCGTTCGGAGGCGCAGGCTATGTCGGCGAGTCCTTACCGGGAATTACGTTGCAAATTGTGAACGATGCTGGAGAACATGTTGCGCCGGGCGCGGATGGTGAAGTGCAAATCCTCACTCCCGATCTGATGGCTGGCTACCTCGACGCCGAAGGGCGATTGCTGGAAATGAGACCTTCGGCGTGGTTTGCCACGGGTGATGTTGGCCGTCTTGGGAACGGGCTTTCACTTTCGATCACGGGGCGGAAGAAAGACGTCATTATTCGCGGAGGTGTGAACATCAGCCCCGCGGCTATTGAAGAAGTGCTGATGCATGTGGGCGGTGTTTGTGAGGTTGCCGTAGTGAGTATTCCGCACGAACTCTATGGCGAAGACATTGTTGCGGTGCTGAAACTGGATCGTGAAGTCCAGGTCGAAGCGATCCTGGAAATGGCAGCCGCGCATGCGAAACAGAATCTTGCGCAGCACCAGCAGCCTGCCCGCTACATGGCGATTGACGAACTGCCGAGGACGACCAGCGGAAAGGTGCGAAAGGCCCGTCTTCGGGAGTTGGTGGCGGAAAAGCTGCAAGCAGGTTCGGCCTCGACTCCGCGGAAGGCGCTGGCGGAACGTGCGGTCGTGTCCGGCTGACTCAGCCGCTGATTGATCCCACACTGATCGAGCTGCAGGGATCTGCACCGTTGACTCGTATCGAAGATATATATGAAAATAATCGATCTTTCATTGCCTGTCGAAGAAGGCATGATGACCTTCCCTACGCACTGGCATTCGGTGGTCGAGTTCACGATTCTCGGACGTCATGGAATCGAGGGCCGCGAGACGCGAAAAATAGTTTTGGGAACCCATATTGGTACACACGCGGATGCACCTCGACATTTCATTCCGAACGGCGGAACGATTGATGAAGTTCCGCTCGATGTGCTCGTAGGACCAGCTACCGTGGCCGATTTCACTGGATGCCGGCCTCTGCAGGAGATCGACGTTGCCGATCTAGCGCAACGATTGGGCGATAAAGTTCCGGCACGTTTGATTCTGCGGACGGGATGGTCCGAGTATTTTGGCAACATGAAGTTTTACGATGAATATCCGTTTCTTTCCGAAAATGCAGCAGGGTGGCTGGTGGACAAAGGTGTGCAGCTCATCGCGATGGACACTCCGTCTCCCGATAATCCCGCCCATTCGCGTGGCACCGCAAAGGATTCTCCCAACCACAAGACTCTTCTTGGCGCCGGCGTGGTGCTGGTAGAGTATCTTGCCAACTTGAAGGCGCTGACCGCATCGGAAGTTGAACTGATCGTAATGCCTCTGAAGCTAAAGGGCTGCGATGGCGCGCCGGCACGCTGTGCCGCCATTGAAAGATGAAGGTCAAGGGGAAGTATTGAGGGCGCAAGTTCAAACGTGGGTCAAAGATTGGTTCGAAAGCCGGTCGAAGATCGGCAAGCAGTCGGGCGAGTCTGTATGCGATGTCGATTACTTCGAAGCGGGATGGCTTACCTCGATGGAGGTCGTGGAACTAATCACCGAGATCGAGCAAATATTTGGGATGCAGTTCTCCGATGCCGATATGCAGGATCCGCGTTTCGGAACCATCACCGGGCTGACGGAGCTGATTCTGCAGCGCTCGACACAGAGCAGTGAGAGCAGGTAACTTCAGATATTGTGCATCCGGGATTGGCGCGCGCTGGGAAAATAGCGGACAAAAGCACTCGGCTGTCGGCGCATGTTTTAACGCTCACGCCTTTTTATCCGTCTGAGCGCGACGAGGTGAGCGGATGTTTCGTCGCTGAGGCTCTGCGACAGGTCGAGACTCTGGGTGTGAATTCTTCCGTGATTGCAGTCGGCTCGATTTACCATGCCGGCAGAAAATCCAGCCGGAAATTTCCCGCTGATTGGACTCGCTATCCGCAGCTGCCCGGAAACGTCGGGCTGTCCGGCGCGGGTAAATTTCTAGGTGCCACGCTCTTAAACCGGGTGCGGAAACTTCATCGGCATTCGCCCGTGAGTGTGATCCATGCTCATTCCGCGTTGCCCTGCGGCCAGGCGGCGGCTTTCCTGTCGCGTCGTTTAGGGATTCCATTTGTTGTTACCGTTCACGGCCTGGATGCTTTCAACAATTGCTTTCAAGACGGGATCGCAGCTGACTGGCGGCGCACAAGTTCAATGCGCGTTTACTTGAGAGCCCGCAAAGTAATCTGTGTCAGCGAGAAAGTACAAACTGAGCTGAAGCGTGGAATGACTGCAGCGGGTATGGCTGCAGAATCCGCCGTTGTCTATAACGGAACCGATCCCGAATTCTTTTCGCCGAGTCTCAAGGAAGACGGGCAGCCTAGGATACTGGTCGTTGGAAATCTCCTGGTGGGAAAGGGACACGAACTGGTGCTGCACGCGCTAGCCAGATTTAAGGATTCGCATCCCGACCTGCAATGCCACATTATTGGAGAAGGAGCAGATCTAGGCCGGTTTACCGCGCTGGCTGAAAACCTAGGCATCAGTGGCCGAGTTCACTTTCTTGGCCGACGAAGCCGGGCCGAAGTCGCCGCCGCGATGCAGCACTGCACGGTTTTCGTCTTACCCAGCCGTTACGAGGGCCTCGGGTGCGTTTACCTGGAAGCGATGGCTTGCGGCAAACCAGCGATCGCATGTCATGGCCAAGGCATCGAGGAAATTATCCATCACGGCGAGAATGGATGGTTGATCCCGGTTGACGGCCTGGAAGAGCTGGTGCAAAATCTGCAACTCCTGCTAGCGAACGCCGCACTTCGCGCGCGAATTGGCAAAGCAGCGCGTCAAACGATCCTGGACAATCTAACGTTGTCGCGTCAGGCTGAGAAGTTGATGAGGATTTATGAAGGCGCGGCACAGTGAGCACGCGAATGCGCGGACAGGCGTCTCAGCGTGTAAATCTCGTGATGCTGTCAGAAACAGATCTTGGCGAGATCGCCCACTTCATCGCGATGCAATCGGGTCGAAGCAGGGAAACGGTGGAATCGCATCTACGATGGTTCTTGCTTGAGAATCCGGCCCGCAAGGACAAGGATGCGTTAGGTTTCGGATTATTAGTTGCGGACCAACTCGCAGGATGCATTCTGTGCGTCCCGCAGAACTTTCGCTTTGGGAGTGAGAGTATTCGGCTGATGGGTTCCAGTTCGTTCTACGTCGACGATAGTCATCGCGGTTATGGGGGGCGAATTTTTCTGCAATATTCGCGCTTTGCGAAACAGTGGCCGCTGTTTGGAACCTCGGCGAACGCCGGGGCCGCGGCGTTGTGGAAGGCGGCGGGTGCAAGTCCAATCCCATATTCAGATGTGGAGCTTTTTGGGGTGTTGCGTTGGCCGCCGCTGGTCGAGGAATTTATTCATCGGAAGTTTTCCAGCCGGTTCTTGGCGCGTTTGGCCGGAGGAGCAATCTCAAATCTGGCGAATGCGCTACGACCATTGAAGATCGAGACGGCAACCTACGACGATCTGCGACAGCTTACATCTGCTGAACAAGTGAACGATCTTCCGATTCACGATCCCGCGAACAAACTTACCGCGATGCGCGATCCTCCCTACATTCGTTGGCGCTATTTTTCTGGCGCGGATCAAACAGCTTCTGCGTTTGCATTCCGCAGCCGTCAGTCTGATCGCCGAGTTCTGGTTACGGTGAACGAAAGAACTCGAGGATTCCGCGAACAGATCAAAACGCTGAATGTGCTCGATGTCTATCCCGAAGTTCCAGCGGAAGAGTGGTTGCACATCCTTGGGGCGCTGATCGCCCGCTACCGGAAAAGTGTGGACGCGGTGGTGCTGCGCAGTCAGAATCCAGATCAACAGAAGCTGTTTTGCAAAATAGGTTTTCGGTTGCGAGTCTTCGATGCCCCAACTGGCTGGTTTCTCGACAAGACGCATGTGCTGCCGACTGACGATTGGTATCCGGTGCCGGCCGACGGTGACGGGCTCATCTGACGAGCGGAATGAATTTCCGAAGCCGAGCTCGAGCGTTTCTCATGCGGGCGTCGAGTCTTGCTGGCGCAGATTCATTGGCTTTGATCCTGCAAAAACGCAAGTATCGTTCTCAAGGACTGGTAGTTGCGATGCACGAAACGCCGGCATCGTTGGAAGCGCAGCTTCGCGAGCAACTTGAATTTGCCTCCCAGCACTTTACGATTACGACTCTCGATGGCTTCGCCAAGCTGTGGGACAAAGTGCCGGAATCCGATACCCATTTGAAGCCGCCCCTGCTGTTTACATTCGACGACGGAAGGGAAAGCAACTACGCAGTGGCAGCTCCGCTGCTCGAATCTTTTGGCGGGCGGGGAGTGTTTTTCGTAGTGCCAGAATTCGCGAAACTCTCAGCCCCGGCAGAGGCTCTCGCATTTTATCGCACGAGAATGAACCCGGACTCAAGACCGGGGGACCAAGAAAGCGAAGACTGGAAGCCGATGAGTCCAGACCAGATCGCGGACCTTGCGAATCGGGGTCACGCGATTGGGAACCACACGCTTACTCATGAGAGGCTTGCTGGGCTCTCGCCTGAAACATTGGAGCGAGAGATTGGCGGGAGCGCTCGGCAACTTACCGCATGGACGAAAAAGCCCGTCGATGCGTTTGCGTGGACATTCGGTTGGGATGCGATCGACGCAACTGCCTTCAGAACTATCGAGCGCTACCATCGCTTTTGCTTTTCGCCATGCGGCGGCGCCGTTAACCGGCACGACGATGGCCCCTCGTTGCTATGGCGGCGCGAGATCGAAGCAAGATATACGGAACCGGAGTACAGGTTTTGCTATTCAGGGCTGGTCGACCTGTGGTGGCGGAGTCGAAGAACACGACTGCGTGAGATGCTGCGAGCATCCTCTACCCAAACTGTCGACTAATGTTTGCCGGGAACTGCGCGTTGGTGTTATCGATCGCAAGAGAATGATTCATATTTTTGTTAACGCGCTCTCGGCCAGTGCCGGAGGAGGTCTAACTTATATCCGCAATGTACTGCCGCGCCTGATGACTCGGGAGGGCGTGCGCACGACATTGCTTGTCGGGGTAGCGCTGCGCGGGGAGATTTCAGAATCCGATCAGATCGCGGTTTTGAGCGGGCCAGGTATCAATGATTCGGCGAGCAGATTTTGGTACGAGCAGCGTCACCTTCCGAATGTAATTCGCCATTCCGGAGCCGATGTCCTTTTATCGACGGGAAACTTTGCGCTCTATCGCTCTCCTGTTCCGCAAATCCTGCTGAGCCGGAATGCCTTGTACACCTCGGCGGATTTTCTGCGCGACATCGTAGAACGTGGAGATTATCGCCTGTGGATTGACACGGCAATAAAGGGCGCTTTTGCCCGATGGTCGGTGAAAGTAGCCGATTGTACGGTCGCTCCCAGCGTGACCTTCGCCAGCCAACTGCGGGACTGGATAGGGAAGGAGGTCAGTTCGATACATCATGGCTTCGATCACGATGCCTTCTTCCGAGAGCAGGCTCCGTTGCGCCAGGAGTTGCAAGCGCAGTTCGCTGCGACGGAAGGCGCGATCCGCATCTTGTTTGTCAGTCACTACAACTACTACCGGAATTTTGAAACTCTGATTCGCGCGATCGCTATTTTAAAAAAGAAGCTGCATCCGCGGGCGGTTCGCCTGATTCTTACTTGTAAACTGTCCACGAAAGATAATCCCGGAATCTACAAGGCGGATCAGGCCGCGGACTTAGTGCGCCAACTCAAGCTTGGCGAGGAAGTGGTCGAGTTAGGATCTGTGCCTTACGCCGTGCTGCACCATCTTTACCGACGTTGCGATGTTTACGCGACTCCCGCCTACGCCGAGACTTTCGCTCATCCACTGGTTGAGGCAATGGCGAGCGGGTTGCCGGTAATTGCATCGGATTTGGCTGTGCACCGGGAGATCTGCGGAGACGCCGCGCGTTACTTTTCTCGTTTTGATCCGGAAATGTTGGCGGAACGGATCATGCAAGTGTGCGACTCGGATGAGCAAAAGGCGGCGATGCGTGAAAAGGGTTTAGTGCGGTCTCTAAATTTTAGTTGGGACAAGCACGTGCAGGAACTATTGTCGCTGGCTCGAAGTCTCGCGCAATAATAATTATTGACCTCACGGCCCATGAAAGCGAACGCGACGTGGAACCGCGGCGAGAGCCACGTCGGCGATTCAAGTAAGATGGTCGGCTAAGTCCCAGGGAGCGACGCTTCGGATGTGCGGAATTGTCGGCATGATTGGCCTGAATGTGCGAATTTCCCCCGAAGTGCTGGAGCGCGCTACCGGTTCGCTGGTTCACCGTGGACCCGACGACGGTGGAACAGTAATCCTGCGTGGCTGCGCGGAGACGCAAGCGGAATCAGAAATCGAAATAGGTTTAGGAAATCGGCGGCTCGCAATTCTGGATCTTTCGCCTCTGGGGCATCAGCCCATGAACGATCCGGCGAGTGGAAACTGGATCGTCTACAACGGAGAGATCTACAACTTCCGTCAAGTTCGCACGCGGCTGGAGGAATTTGGGCTGCGTTTCGAAAGTCTTTCTGATACGGAGGTAATACTCAAGGCGTATGCGCATTGGGGAGAAAAATGCGTTGATCGATTTCGTGGCATGTTTGCCTTTGCTATATGGGATGCAAAGCAGGGCCACCTCTTCATGGCTCGCGATCCCATGGGAATTAAGCCGCTATATTACTTCCAGTCGGAAAAGTATTTTATTTTTTCTTCCGAGGTCCGGACGCTGCTCGCCACCGGCCTTGTGCCGCCAGTGATCGACCGTGCGGGTCTCAGCAGTTATCTGACCTTTGGATCGGTCTACGATCCAAACACCTTGGTGCGAGGGGTGCGATCTCTTCCGCCCGGCCATTCTCTGACCTGGAAAGATGGGCAAGCGACTGTGGCGGAGTATTGGGACCTGATCGATAACGACCCGGAGGAACACACTGCCGGCTCACGCCTGGAAAGTGAAGAGCAGATCGCTGAGATGCTCGACGACGTTGTGCGCATGCAGCTGATCAGCGATGTGCCGGTGGGCATTTTTCTTTCCGGTGGAATCGACTCCAGTAGCCTGGTCGGCATCCTGGATCGAAACGGCGTGCGGCCAAGTACTTTTTCCATCGTATTTCGAGAAGCGGATTACTCTGAGGCCGAATATTCTCGCATCATCGCGAAGCGGTTTGGGACGGATCATCACGAGATCATGGTTTCGCAGTCCGACGTGTTTCGAGCAATTGATCCGGCTATCCGCGCCATGGATCAGCCGACAATTGACGGCATTAATACGTACTTTGTCGCGGAAAGAGCCCGCGCGGCCGGAGTGAAAGTTGCGTTATCTGGTCTTGGAGGCGACGAAGTCTTTGCCGGTTACTCGAGTTTTCGTACCGTGCCACGGCTGGAGCGATTTGTTAACGCATGGGGGCATGTCCCGGCGCTAGCTCGAATCCCATTGGCGAATACATTCGCTGGCCTCTCGCGAGTCAACGATAAGAACCGCAAGCTAAGCGTGCTCGTCCGGGATGGCGAAACAATTGCACACCCTTATTTCCTTTCGCGTATGTTATTCAGTCCGCTACAGAAAAGCGACTTGCTGGGCGCCACTGAGCCTGAGACTAGTTGCCGCGCGCAAAAAATGCTGGAGCAGTCTGTAAGACGTGCCCAGGGCTTGGACCCAATCAACCGGGTTTCCTATCTGGAGGCGCGGTGTTATATGCTCAACACGCTCTTAAGGGATGCTGATTCCATGAGCATGGCGCATGGCTTGGAAGTTCGCGTGCCGCTGATCGATCACCACCTCGCGCGGCGAATTCTAGCCATGCCGGGAGCGTGGAAGCTGGATGCCAGAACCCCGAAGCCTTTGCTGGTTCATGCGTTGCATGGACGGTTGCCGGACGAAATCGTGCATCGTCCGAAACGGGGCTTCACAATGCCCTTCGAGCATTGGTTGCGCGATGCGCTTCGTCCGGGCGTGGAGCAATCGTTGCGTAAAATTGGCGAGGGTGCTTTGAGTTCTGTAATTCATGGATCCGCAGTGCGGAGGGTGTGGGAAGATTTTCTCGGGGGCCGGACTTCGTGGTCGCGACCATGGTCCTTATACGTTCTTCAACACTGGTGCCAGCAGCATCTTTCAAATTGAGCGAGCGGAATGGAAAAAGTGGAAGAAGTCCGGAGACTCGATAACCCCGTTGCCGCCAGCAAAATTCCCATCAGTGTGATTATCGCCGTGCGGAATGAGGCGAGAAATCTTTCGCGCTGTTTGCAGGCTGTCAAAGAATTTGGGGAAGTTCACGTGATCGACTCGCAGAGCACCGACGATACCGTAGAGGTTGCCAGGCTTCACGGAGCAAAAGTCGTGCAGTTTCATTATTCGGGCGGATGGCCCAAGAAACGGCAATGGGGGATGAATACGTTGCCTATGGCGCACGACTGGATTCTGCTGCTGGATGCCGACGAGGTTCTGACGGTTGAACTCGCGGAAGAAATTCGTTCTGCAATTTCTAATCCGGCGGTCAATGGCTACTTCATGCTGCTTCGCACGTGGTTTCTCGGCCGCGCTTTGTGCCACGGCGATGTCGGGTTGTGGAAGCTGGCCTTGTTTCGCCGAGGCAAGGGACGATACGAATGCCGGCTGAAGGATCAGGACAATTCCATGGCCGATATGGAAGTGCACGAACATGTTGTCGTCGAAGGCGCGACCTCAAGGCTGCGGAATCCGGTGATGCATCACAACGTGGAATCCCTCTCGCGTTATATCCAAAAACACGATCAGTATTCCAACTGGGAGTCGCATGTGTTGCTGCAGCGGGGGGACGATCAAGAACTGCCGCCATCGCTTCTGGGCACGCAAGCGCGACGCCGGCGCTGGCTGAAGCGCAAACTGTTCGCCGTGCCGGGTTCTCCGGTGCTGCTTTTCCTGTATCGTTATGTTTTCAGGTTCGGGTTCATGGACGGAGTGCCAGGGCTGATCTACTGTGGGTTCCAGGCAGTTCAGATGTTTCACACCAAGGCCAAGATTTACGAACTGAAGATGAAGAGAAATCGAGAGACAGGGGAATAAAGGAAATCGCTCCGTTATGTGTGGAATTGCCGGACTCGCGAACTGCGGTACCAGAGAAGTACTGGCGCGCATGACTCATGTGCAGGCGCACCGCGGTCCGGATGATTCCGGTTTGTGGGAGCGAAGTTTTCCGGATGGTTCTTATATTGGTCTCGGCAGCCGCAGACTCGCCATTCTCGATCTCTCAGCTGGCGGCCACATGCCCATGTGTAATAAGGAGCGAACGGTCTGGATCACTTACAACGGTGAAATTTACAATTTCAAAGAGCTTCGCGGCGAGCTGCAGAGTAAAGGCCAACGTTTTGCATCGAACACAGATACCGAAGTTGTCCTTCACCTATACGAACAAGAAGGCGCGGATTGCGTTCAAAAGCTGACAGGCATGTTCGCGTTTGCGATATGTGATGTGCGTTCGGGAAGGCCGGAGTTGTTTCTGGCGCGAGACCATTTCGGAGTGAAGCCCTTCTACTACGCTCACGATGGACGGAAGCTGGCATTTGCTTCCGAGGTGAAAGCTTTGCTCCAGGTCCCGCAGATCGAGGCCGAACTTGATCTGGAATCTTTGCATCAGTATCTGACTTTCCTGTGGGTTCCTGAACCACAGACAATGTTTCGCGGCATTCGCAAGCTTCCCGCGGGACATTGTGCGACCTTTTGCGATGGGGAATTGAAGGTCAGACAATACTGGGATCTGAGTTTTCCCTGTGCCGATGCTGATTACCCTCGATCCGAAGCCGATCTTGCCGATGAGCTTCGCGAACGCCTTCGGAAATCCGTGGAATCCCAAATGGTGAGCGATGTTCCGATCGGCGCATTTCTCAGCGCGGGATTAGACTCTTCGAGCATTGTGGCCCTGATGTGCCGGGCGAGGAAGCAACCGGTTCGAACCTACACAATTACTTTTCCGCAAGAATATCGCGTGGGGGAAACGACTCTCGATGATCCGCAAGTGCCGGCGCAGCTGGCGCGGCAGTTGGGCTGTGAGCACCGGGAAATTATAGTCGAGCCGGACGTGGCCGAATTATTGCCCCGGTTGACATGGCACATGGACGAGCCCACTGCGGATCCTGCCATCATCACGGCGTATCTTGTCTGCCGCGAGGCGCGCCAGCATGCCACCGTTTTGCTTTCCGGGGTAGGTGGAGACGAGCTGTTCGCTGGATATCGAAAACACGTTGCGCATCACTGGGCCGCTGCGTACCAGCGAATTCCCGGTTCTCTTCGAAGTGGAATCGAGTCTGGCCTGAACGGATTGCCCACCTTCCGCGGCACCGCTATGAAGGGACCGGTACGCCTGGCCAAGAAGATGGCTCGCAGCGCTTCTCTTGCGGCGCAAGATCGCTTCATTCAAAACTGTACCTATTTGGATGGCGCGCAGAAAATGAGTTTATATACAGAGGGAATCCAAGAACAGCTTGGCGGCTTCGATCCCGCCACACACCACCAATCCCGCTTCGATGCGGTGCGCGACGCCGATTTCCTCAACCAGATGCTTTATCTTGACACCAAGATTTTCATGGTCAGTCTCAATCTGAACTACAACGACAAGATGAGCATGGCGTCGTCGGTGGAAGTGCGTGTGCCCTTCCTCGATCGTGACCTGGCAGAGTTTGCCGCTTGGAATATTCCGCCGGATCTGAAGCTCAAAGGATTCTTCCGCCCTGGCACGAAGTATATCTTCCGTCGAGCCATGCGCGATATTCTTCCTGCCGAAGTATTGCGCCAGCCGAAGGCCGGTTTCGCCGCTCCACTGGACTATTGGCTGGCGAACGATTTGCGTGAGATGGTGGATGATCTTCTCTCAGAAACAAATATTCGAAAGCGCGGTTTGTTCCGTCCGGAAGTGGTGCGGCGCTTTGTCGATGAACACGGTGCCGGCACGGAAGATTGGTCGATGCAAATCTGGCAGTTTCTGACTCTGGAACACTGGATGAAAGTCTTTCTGGATGCTGGAGCACAGCAAAGCACCGAGGAATTCAGTCATACGAGCGAGGCTGCCCCAGCATGATTTTACGGCGACGGCTGAAACGCAATCCCTTGGGTGGATTTCCTCGATGACGAGTTCGTGCGATGATCGCAGGGCCAATAGCGATGGCAATGCCATGGCTGCTCGAATGGCCAAGGCTTTTGCCGAAACGACCGGCTTGCTGCGCGGACCACAGCGTGCCATTCCGTTGTTGCAAAAACTCATTTCTGACAGATTGCGGATCACCTTCGAGCAGCGGCATCTCTACTCTTACGCGTCCACAAAGCGAAGTAGCGAAGAAACGCTGAACGCATTGTTGCGCTGGCTTCTCAATGCTCAACGCCCGGATGGAGGCATTGCCGCCTACTACAGCCTGCTCGCCGGATATTCGAAATCGTATCCTGAGGTAACGGGCTACCTCGTTCCCACGATGTATGACGTTGGGCGCATAACTGGAGACGGCCGCGGTGTGGTGGCGGCGGAATGCGCTGTGCAGTGGTTGCTGTCGCTGCAAATGGCGACCGGCGCTTTTCCTGGAGGATTGCACGGCTCCGAAGCGCGGCCATCTGTGTTCAACACAGGCCAGATCTTGCAAGGCTTGGTGCGCGCGCATATGGAAACGAAACGTCCTGAGATTTTGCAGGCGGTTGTCGCTGCGGGGGATTGGCTGATTGGCGTGCAGCAGCCCGACGGATCGTGGTCCGGACCGGGCGCGTACCAAGACGCGCCTCACACTTACTACAGCATGGTCGCCTGGTCGCTGGCCGAATTGTCCGAGCACGCTGAGGAAGATAAGTACGGCATCGCAGCGGAAAGAAATCTTGATTGGGTGTTGTCGCAATTCAGGCCCAGCGGTTGGATTGATGGCATCAACCTGCGCGGTCATCCTAACTATTTGCACTTTATCGCTTACGTGCTGCAGGGCGCGCTGGAGTGCGGCATCCTCCGCGGACGAAAAGACGCAATTCAGATAGTCTCTAGATCGGCCTGGATCCTGCTGCGGAGGTTTGAGAACAATAAATATTTGCCGGGTAACTATGAGGCGGAATTTAAGAGCAGAGCGCACTACGCATGTCTCACGGGGAATGCCCAGATGTCCTGCGTCTGGCTGCGACTGTTCGAAATGACCGACGATCTGAGATATCTCAACGCCGCGCTGAAGATGAATGAAATGCTGAAGCGATTGATTTCAGACGGCGGATGGCGCGGAATCGACGGTGGAGTGAGCGGATCGTCTCCCGTATGGGGCGGGTACCAGCCGTTGCGCTATATAAGTTGGGGGTGCAAGTTTTTTGCGGATGCGCTCGTGTTGGAACATCGGTTGACGCGATCTCTTCAGGCATCAGCATTTGGGGCGTTGCCATGCGCGTCGTAATTCTCGGTTCCAGCTTGTACAGCGAAACAGCGTGCGCAATGGCTGTGCGAATGGCCAAGCTGGGAAAAGGTCCGGCGGGTGCTTTGGCACTTTCCACTCTGAACCGGGCAACACTTATGCGCAAGATTGGGCAGTGGGGAGTAGCGGAAGTAGCACGCTACGCGCGAACAAAGCTGGTTTCCCCGCGGGGGGACGGACAGGGGCACGCGAAAAATCCCTACCTCGAAACTCTGCTGAATCATGAGGGCGGAATGTTTCGCAGCCTCCGGCAAGTGGCAAGAGTTTATGGCTTTCCGATTGCAGTTTGCCGTGATCAGAATTCGCCGGATGCGATTGCGCGGCTCAAGCGGTGGGCTCCCGATTTGATCGTTTTCACTGGCGGCAATATCTTGCGGAAGGAATTGCTGAAGGTACCGCGCCTGGGAGTTCTCAATGTCCACCTGGGTTTGCTTCCGCAGATTCGCGGCATGAGCAGCCCGGAGTGGTCCTTGCTGAGTGGCGTTCCGGTTGGAATCACCTTCCATTACATGGACGCCGGAATCGATACCGGTCCCATTCTGCGAAGGTATGAATTTCCCGGTGCAGCTGAATGCGAATCGCTGAGCGATTTGCGAAGCCGGCTCATCGCTTTTGGCATCGCAAAGATTGGAGAAGTGATTGAAGGTCTCATTCTAGGCACGATTTCACCGGTCCAGCAATCCAATCTGAACCGTTCCAATCAAAACGAAGACTGCCAGTTCTTCGTCATCCATGAATGGTTGAAGGCGCGAGCGGCTGAACACCTCGGCGCGGGCCGCCGCGCGACCATCGCCGCTTCTGTGCATGGATAAAACCATGAACAAAGTTAATACCATGATGCAGGTCGGCCGTACCTTCGGCCTGCGCGACGGTGCGTTGCGTCTGCAATATGAATTGCAGCGCGGTAGCGGCTTGCTGTCGTGGAGAATGCGGTCCGTGCAGGGTTGGGACTCATGGGACTTGAAGAAAATCGCGCCCGGAGTTCGGGCGGAGCAGATGCAATCTGACCGCCGCAATAGCGCACGCCGATTTTTCTTCAACGACGCTCGGGCCTTGGGAACGAGTATCAGAGAGGCGATCGGCAGCGAAGGAGAAAAATCTGTTTTGGCTGAAGCCGACGGGATCGTTCAGGGCACGTTTCCGTTCTTCGGCCGATTGTCGTATGCGTGCGGCTCTCCTCCCAAATGGTTTCGCAATCCCGTCACGGGGCAAACAGTCTCGCCGCGGCAGTCGTGGACGCAGATGCGATTTGCTTTGCCCGCCGATGGCGATCTGAAATTCATTCTGGAACCTTCCAGGTTTTTGTTCGTCTATCCGTTGTCTCGAGCATATGCACTCAGCGGTGACGAGCGATATCCGCTGGCATTTTGGAAAGCGATTGAAGACTGGGCGAATCAAAGCCCACCAATGGCCGGTCCACTGTGGATTTGCGGGCAAGAGTGTTCGTTGCGGATCGTCGCCTGGTCCTTCGCCCTGCATGCCTTCATTACTTCGCCATCTACAACGCATGAGCGCGTGGCCTTGCTGGTAGCGATAATCGCTGCTCATGCATGGCGTGTGGAACAGACGATCGGTTACGGCCGCTCGCAGCGCAGCAATCACTTGATCAGCGAGGCGGTCGGCCTTTGGACAGCGGGCACGCTTTATCCAGAATTGGCGGTGGCACCGGGCTGGCAAAACTTGGGTGCGCATTTGTTGCACGAGGCGGTTCTTGACCACATCACGCCGGAAGGGATTTCGCAGCAGCACTCGTTCAACTATCAGCGCATGGTTCTTCATTTGCTGATCTGGACGTTGCGCCTGGCCGAGATTCGTTCGGCGCCGCTTCACGAGGACGTTCGCGGCCGCGCGCAATCCGCCTATGACTTTATCTGCAGGTGGGTGGACCCGGTCAGCGGACTTGTCCCAAACTACGGTTCCGATGACGGCAGCCTGATTCTTCCGCTCGCATCCGGGGGGTATCGCGATTTCCGTCCGCTTCTGCAGCTGGGGGCCGCGGTTCTGAATCGCCCGGGTCTCGCGTCCGGGGCATGGGATGAGGCTGCGCTGTGGTTCGGGGTTATGCCTGCAACCGCGCCAGAATCCGTTAAGCGTCCGTCAGTCGAGACCGGATACTTCCGTGTGGGCGATCAGAATTCCTGGGCGATGATACGCGCTGGCCGGTACACACGCCGGCCGTTTCAGGCCGATCAGTTGCAGGTGGATTTGTGGTGGCAGGGAATCAACCTGGCACGCGACCCCGGAAC